>VFQP010000200.1_pt1 | contig 158829 bp, 151 predicted proteins | sample 3512351 | NCBI WGS metagenome assembly VFQP01 (sample SAMN10412372, study PRJNA504923) | tailings metagenome | isolation source: Relicate 1 Philex TSF1 revegetated site | place: Philippines: Tuba, Benguet | collected 2017-08-29 | reverse complement strand
GGTTTTCTCGTAGCACTCGACGCCCTTCTCGGTGTTGTAGCCGGTCTCGCACTCCTGGTAGTCGAGCTTGACGCCGTTGGCGCCACCGTCGCGTTCGTTGATCATGGCCATGTAGTCCGCCTGGCCGTTCATCAGCGGGATGCCGGTCACCGCGAACGGGCCGGTCCGGTAGGAAAGGTTCGGCAGCAGCACCGAATCCTGCGCGAAGGCCGGCGCGGCCAGAGCCGAGCCCGCGGCGAGGGCCGCGGCAAGCATCGAAATCCTGAACAGTCGCTTCATCGTCTATCCTCCACTGTCGTCGTTTCTCCGTGATGGATGGGGCGATCGACCCCCGTTTCAGGCGGCGCTCTCCGTCAGTGCGGGAACGGCCACATGATCAGTTTTTCCCGGATGATCGCCCAGAACCGCGCCAGCCCGTGCGGCTCGACGATCAGGAAGAAGATGATGAGCGCGCCGACGATCATCACGTTGATGTGCTCCTGCGTCGCCGAGGCGATCGGAATGCCCAGCGCGTTGGGCACGATGTTGAGGAGTACCGGTAGCGCGACGATCAGGATGGCGCCGAGATAGTTGCCGAGGATCGAGCCGAGCCCGCCGATGATGGCGATGAACAGCACCCGGAACGACAGCGGGATGTCGAAAAGGTTGGGCTCGGCCGCGCCGCGCCACAGGAAGACGAACAGCGCACCGGAGACGCCGACGATGTAGGACGACACCGCGAAGGCCGACAGCTTGGCCTTCATCAGGTTGATGCCGACCAGTTCGGCGGCGATGTCCATGTCGCGAACCGACTTCCAGATGCGGCCGATCCGGCCGCGCGTGATGTTGATCGCGAAGAAGGTGATCAGGCAGACGACGCACAGCACGAAGTAGTACTGCGTGAGCGCGGTGGCCGTCGGGCCGGCGACGGTGACCCCGAGCATCTTGATGTTGGGGACCTGGATCGCGCCCGAGGCGGCGTAGTTGTAGAGCCAGGCCCACTTCTCGAAGAGCCATACGAGGAAGAACTGTGCCGCAAGCGTTGCGATGGCAAGGTAGAACCCCTTGATCCGCAGCGACGGCAGACCGAACGCCACGCCGACGGCGGCCGAGAAGAAGCCCGACAGCGCGATGGCGATGACGATGTTCAGTTCGGGAAAGATCGTGATGATCTTGTAGCAGGCATAGGCGCCGACCCCCATGAACGCGCCGGTTCCGAGCGACAGCTGGCCGGCATAGCCGGTGAGGATGTTCAGCCCGAGCGCCGCAAGCGAATAGATCAGCACCGGGATCATGATCGCGCGGAACACGAACTCGGTTGCGGTGAGCGGAATGCCGACGAAGGCGATCAGCAGGATGATGGCCAGCAGCCAGGCATCCTGCCTGACCGGGAACAGCGCGTGGTCGGCGGCGAAGCTGGTCTTGAACTGGCCGGCTGTGCGGTAGAGCATCGTCTCACACCCGCTCGATGATCTTTTCGCCGAACAGGCCCTGCGGCCTGAACAGCAGCACGATCAGCGCGAAGACGAAGGCGAACCAAGTCTCGGTGTTGCCGCCCAGCAGCGGCTGGCCCCAGTAGATCTCGAAGAGCTTTTCGAGAATGCCGATGGCCAGGCCGCCGATGATGGCGCCAGAAACCGATTCGAGGCCGCCCAGCATCAGCACCGGCAGCGCCTTGTAGGCGATGACTTCCAGCGCGAAGGAGACGCCGGCCCTCGCGCCCCAGACGATGCCGGTGGCGAGCGCGATGATGCCGGCGATGAACCAGACCAGCACCCAGATGCCCGAGAGCGAGATGCCGACCGACAGCGCCGCCTGATGGTCGTCGCCGAGCGCGCGGATGGCGCGGCCCATCTTCGACCGGTTGAGGAAGACCAGCAGACCGATCACCAGCAGAACCGCGCCGACGACGGCCGTGACGTCCTTCTGCTCGATCAGGAGGAAGCCGCCGAAAGGCTCGAAAGTCCACGAACCCGTCGGGATCATGAGCTGTTCGGTAATCATCACCTTGTTCTCGCCGCCGAAGATGATCTCGCCGAAGCCGATGAGGAACAGCGTAATGCCGATCGTCGCCATGAACAGGATGATGTCGGGCTGGTTGACCAGCGGCCGGAGAACGACCCGCTCGATGGTCATCGCCAGCACGTACATGACGGCCAGCGTCAGCGGCACGGCGAGCAGCGCCGGCACACCCTTTTCGTAGAGGCCGACCAGCGTCAGGGCCGCGAACACGACCATGATGCCCTGCGCGAAGTTGAAGATGCGCGACGACTTGTAGATCAGCACGAAGCCCAGCGCGATCAGCGCGTAGAGCACGCCCGAGACGAGCCCTTCCCATATCACCTGCATCATGAAGTCCGGCGCGCCAACCATGTCCTGGAACGGCTTGATCAGGATCGAATGCAGGAAATCCATAGCGAAGGGCTCCTCCCGGGCCGCCGGATCACATGCCGGACGCGATCTGCGGGAACAGGCCGAGCAGGCCCACGACGATCAGGTAGATGGCGACGACGTAGTTGAGCAGCCGCGGCATGATCAGGATCAGGATGCCGGCGATCAGGGAGACGATGGGTACAAGCGACATGCTCATGGATGTTCCTTTCAGTGAGCCACACCGAGATAGGCGTCGATGACCTGCTGGTTCGACTTCACCTCGGCGGGCGTACCGTCCGCTATCTTCTTGCCATAGTCGAGCACCACCACGCGGTCGGAGAGGTCCATCACCACGCCCATGTCATGCTCGATCAGCGCGATCGTCGTGCCGCGCTGCCGGTTCACGTCGATGATGAACCGGCTCATGTCTTCCTTTTCCTCGAGGTTCATGCCGGCCATCGGCTCGTCGAGCAGCAGCAGCGACGGTTCCATGGCAAGCGCCCGCCCGAGCTCGACGCGCTTCTGCAGCCCGTAGGGCAGCTTGCCCACCGGCGTGCGGCGGATGTGCTCGATCTCGAGGAAATCGATGATCTCCTCGACCTTCTCGCGGTGCGCGATCTCCTCCGCGAGCGCCGGGCCGTGCCAGAGCATCTGCCAGCCGAGACCGCGTTTCATCATGACCGAGCGGCCCGCCATGATGTTGTCGAGGGTCGACATGCCCTTGAAGAGCGCGACGTTCTGGAACGTGCGCGCGATCCCCTGCCGCACCGCATGATGCGGCTTCATCGCGCGACGTTCCTGGCCGCGGAAGGTGATCGTGCCCTTCTGTGGCGTGTAGAAGCCGTTGATGACGTTGAGCATCGACGTCTTGCCGGCGCCGTTGGGGCCGATGATCGCGCGAATCTCGCCCTTGCGGACGTCGAAGGAGATGTCGGTTATGGCCTTCACGCCACCGAAGGACAGCGAAACGTCGCGCACGTCGAGCAGCACGGCGCCCGGTGCGATGCCGTCGTCCAAGGCCACGGCGGCGCGGGGACCGGAAAGCGCGTTCATTCCGCCGCCTCGCGCATCGCCTCGACCGCGCCCGGATGGGTTCGGGCATCGTGGATCTTCACCGTGGCGCGGATGACGCCCTTGCGGCCGTCCTCGTAGGTGACCTCGGTCTGCGCGAATTTTTCGGCGGAGCCGTCATAGAGCGCATCGATAAGGTCGGCATAACGCTCGGCGACGAAGGAGCGCCGGACCTTCTGGGTCCGCGTCAGCTCGCCGTCGTCGGCATCCAGTTCCTTGTGCAGCACGAGGAAGCGCCTGATCTGCGCGCCGGCCATCAGCGGTTCCTGCGCAAGCCGCCGGTTCGTCTCGTCGACATGGCCGGCGATGATGCGGGCCACCTCGGGGTGTCCCGCCAGTTCCTGGTAGGAGGCATAGGCGATGTTGTTCTTCTCCGCCCAGTTGCCGACCGCCTGCAGGTCGATGTTGATGAAGGCGGCCGCGAACGCGCGGCCGTCGCCGAACGCCACCGCTTCCTTGATGTTCGGGAAGAACTTGAGCACGTTCTCGATGTATTTCGGCGCGAAAAGCGCGCCGCCGTCGAGCCGGCCGACGTCCTTGGCGCGGTCGATGATCCGAAGCTGACCGTCCTTCTCGAAGAAGCCGGCGTCACCCGTCCTGACGAAACCGTCCGTCGTCATCACCTCGGCGGTCTTGTCCTCCTGCCGGAAATAGCCGGAGAACATGCCGGGGGAGCGGAACAGGACCTCGCCCGATTCCGAGATGCGGATGTCGACGTTCGGCGCGGCGGGCCCGACGGTATCCGACCGGACCGCTCCGTCCTTCTGCACGGTCACGTAAAGGAACGCTTCGGTCTGCCCGTAGAGCTGCTTCAGATTGATGCCGAGCGAACGGAAGAAGGAGAAGAGATCGGCACCGATCGCTTCGCCTGCCGTGTATGCCACCCGGATCTTCGAGAGACCCAGCACGTTCTTGAGCGGCGCATAGACCAGCAGATTGCCGAGCCAGTAGGCGAGCCGCGCCGAAAACGGCACCGGACGGCCCTCCAGCAGGGCCTCGCCATGCCGCTTCGCCACGTCGATGTAGTGCGCGTAGATCCTGCGTTTGAGCCAGCCCGCATCCTCCATGCGGATGGTGACGCTGGTCAGCAGTCCCTCGAAGACCCTCGGCGGCGCGAAGTAGTAGGTCGGCCCGATCTCCCTCAGATCCTGCGTGACCGTCTGCTGGCTCTCGGGACATGAGACGCAGAAGCCGCTGACATAGCCCTGCGCGTAGTTGAGGTAGTGGTCGCCCACCCAGGCAAGCGGCAGGTAGGCGAGCACGCTGTCCCTCTCGGTCAGCCGGTCGAATGTCGCCGTGTCGGCGGCGGCATTCACCGCGTTGACGGCCTTGATCATCACGCCCTTGGACCTGCCGGTGGTACCCGACGTGTAGAGGATGACGGAGATGTCCTCGCCGCTGCCCGCGCGGATACCGGCTTCCCATTCGCGCGCGAACGTGTCGCGCGCCGTCATCAGCGCGCGGCCGCGCGCCTGCACCTGCTCGAACGATGTCAGCCCCCTGGGCTCGTAGTCGCCGAGCCCGCGCGGTTCGTCGTAGATCACCTCGGTCAGCCGCGGGATGCGGTCGGCGAAAGAACGGATCTTGTCGACCTGCTCCTGGTCCTGCACGATCGCGAACCGGGCTTGCGCGTTATCGAGCACGTAGGCCATCTCCTCGGCCACGGCGTCTGCGTATACCGGGACCGGAATCGCGCCGAGCGACTGCGCGGCGGCGAATGTCCAATAGAGACGCGGCCGGTTGGCGCCGACGATCGCCACCTTGTCGCCCCGCGCAAGCCCCATGTCGGCGAGCCCGATCGCCAGCGCGCGCACCTCGTCGAGCTGCTCCGCCCACGACCACGACCGCCAGATGCCGCGGTCCTTCTGCCGCATCGCCGGGCTCTGCGCGAAGAGTTCGGCATTGCGCAGCAGATACTTGGGAAACGTGTCGAGCTTTGCTTCGGGCGCGGTCATGTCACGCAGACCTCGCCGCGCCGCTGACGACGCGGCCCGCTAGCCCGATACGGACCACAGCAATACTCAGCGCCCGAATGTGCGCCAATCCTCCAACCTCCCTGTCGGCCGCGCTTCCTCAGGCGCGACCATGCACCGCTCGGGCGGCGCTTTGTCTTATGGAGGGAACCTAGCGCTCAGACGAAGGTGGGACAACACGGGCGTTGACAGACAGCACCGGGGATTGTGATATCCAATGGCGGTCTTTGTAGATCCGCCCGCTCCCCACACCGTGAGACACGCGAGTCGAGCCCAGCGTTTCGCGTCGCTGCCTAGCCTTCGTAGACGGCCAGCCTTGCCGGATCGATCACGGCGATTCGGCTGTGGGTGACCCTGATCAGGCCTTCCTGCTCGAGCGCCAGGAGGCTGCGGTTCGCGACCTGCCGGGACAGGCCCGCAAGCAGCCCGAGTTCCTCCTGTGTGATGGCGATCTCGCCTTCGTGGCCGGGGTAGAGGATCGGATTGAAAAGCCACCAAAGGTTCCGCGCCACCCTGGCCTTCGGGCCGAGGATGCGATCGTGCTCGGTCGTCGCGATGAACTGCCCGAGCCGCTCGTTCAGTTGTCCGACCAGAAAGCGGTTGAAGCCCGTGCTGTTCTGGAACAGCCACTGGAACGTCGACTTGTTCATGAGCGCGAGCCGCGTTTCACGCAGCGCGACGAGGTCGTACTTGCGGGCCTCGTCCTTCAGCATCGAACCTTCGCCGAACCAGCCGCCCGGCCCGGCTCCGGCGAAGGTCGTCGCCTTTCCCGAGCGGGAAACCGCGCTGATCTTCACCAGCCCGTCGATCACGCCGGTCCAGTAGTCGAAGCGGTCGCCGCGATGAAAGACATGCGCGCCCCTGGCGAACTGGCGCTCGGTGATTCCGCGCCGCGCGCGATCGAACTCGTCCTCGCTCAGTTCGCGAGCCCAGCTTGCCGATCGAACGAATTCGGCCAGTGCGGTCATCGTGCCCCTGACGCCCGGGCCGCCGAGGCTCCGGATGTTGCGTGTATGGACGCAAAAGCCCGGCAATGACAAGCATTGCCGGGCCAGGCGTCAGCCAGACCGCCGATCAGGCAGCTTCGCGAAAATAGCGTCGCGTCGGCAGGATCGTCAGGGGAGCCGGTTCGCCGCGCCGGGGCCTGGCAAACAGCAGCCGCTGCTCCAGCGAGCTTGCCCGGAAGAACGGGAAGCGGTCGTAGATGCTCTCCAGGTTCTTCTCGCAGTTGGACTCGTAGAGGATCGCCATGACGTTGACGCTGGCATAGGGGCGCGGCGTCGCGACCTGCTCCGAGTTGAAGATGCGCTTGTAGAAGGCCTGGTGCTCCTCGCGGATCATGCAGATCGTGCTGGTCGTGTCGAAGAACGAGTTCGCGACGACGGCCAGCCTCAGCGTGATGTAGGGCATCACGCGGATCGACGAGCCGATGTCGGGGTCGACGGCCAGCCGGCCCGGATCGATGAATGACTGGCCACGCGCCAGTCGAGGCTTCAGGAGGTCGCCGAACACCGTCATGGACGGCGAATAGGGTTCGGCGTGCGTGACGTGATGCAGCCGCACCGTGCTGATGAGCTCGTCATCGAGATAGACACCGAAACGGTAGCAGTTCGGTGCCTCGTCGAGATCGTCGCGCATCGACATCGAGGCGATCTCGTCGACCAGCCCATGCGCCCGGTACGCCTTGTAGCGCAGCCGGTAGATGTCTTCCATGTCCTCGCCGCTGTTGCAGCGCCGGTACTCGATGCGCTCGAGCAGCGACGCCACGCTGCGATCGAATGCCGAGACCATCTGTCCCGGCAATATGCGCCCTTCAGCCCCTGCCGCCCGCAGGGCCGTCACCGGCTCCTTCATGGAACTCCCCGTACTCACGCCGCCACGGGTTCAACGCTATACCGATCGTTCAACTTGTAAAGAACAAAAGGCCACGGATTTGGTTCACGCAAAATTAACCTTAACGATCTGCTAATGCAGTCGTGTTCGCGTTAACCACAATTCTGGGGATTCAATCCGGAAATTCAGGAAGTCAGCGGCGCGCGACGCGTTTCGCGGCGCGGATGTCCTTGGCGAATGGCCATACGGTCGTCGACATCGTCTCGATGCCGGAGGCCGAAAGCGCCGACCCGAAAAGGAAGCCCTGGACGAGGTCCGGCTTGATCTGGACGGCCAGGATCTTGAGCTGCTCGAAGGTCTCGACGCCTTCGACGGTGACGGCAAGGCCGAGCGGCCGCGTCAGGTTGACCACTCCCTTGAGGAGCTCGAGAGAGCGCTCGTTCTGGGTGACGTCGATCAGGAACGAGCGGTCGATCTTGATCTTGTCGAGCGGCAGCTTGTGCAGGTAGCTGAGGCTGGAATAGCCCGTGCCGAAGTCGTCGAGCGCGATGCGCACCCCGATCGCCTTCATCTCCTCGATGATCTCGCGCGTCAGCGACTTGTCGTCGAGCAGCGCGGTCTCGGTCACCTCGATCTCAAGGCGTGCCGGGTCGAGTCCGGATTCGGCGAGCGCAGTCTGCACCTTGCCGACGATGTCGCGGTTGCGGAAATCCCGGGCCGATAAGTTGATCGAGACGGCGGTCGGCGCCGGCCAGCGCGTGCACTCGCGCGTCGCTGCGGACAGCATGAAGGTCGAGATCTCGGAGATGATGCCCATCTCCTCCGCGAGCGGAATGAAGATGGCCGGCGAGATCGGACCGAGTTCGGGATGGTCCCAGCGGCAGAGCGCCTCGCATGAGGCGATCTTCATGGTCTCCAGCGACACGATGGGCTGGTAGACGACGCGCAGCGAGCGGGTTTCGATCGCGGTCCTCAGATCGGACTTCATCAGCTGGCGGTTGCGGAACGCGGCATCCATCGCCGCCTCGAACAGGCGCCAGCTGTTCTTGCCAAGATCCTTGGCCTTGTAGAGCGCCAGATCCGCCTTCACGATCATCGCGTCGACGTCGCCGTCGATGATGCGCGAGAGGACCGCGCCGGCACTGACCTGGATGCGCAGCGCATGTCCGGATACGTCAACCTCGCCCTGCAGACCGGCGAACAGGCCGTCCATGATGGCCGCCAGTTCCTTCTCGCCGGCAACCTGGTCGATGTAGATCATGAACTCGTCGCCGCCGAAGCGGCTGACGCGGATGCGCTCGTCGGCGATCGCCGAGAGCTTCTCCGCCACGGCATAGATGAGGCCGTCGCCGATCGGGTGCCCGAGCGTGTCGTTGACCGTCTTGAAGTCGTCGAGGTCGAACACGGCCAGCGCGCAGGTGCGGTCGCGCGGACCCGAAGCCATCATCTCGACCACGACTTCGTGGAAGTAGGCGCGGTTCGGCAGGCCGGTCAGGCTGTCGTAGCGCGCCATGTGGCGGATGCGTTCCTCGGCCTCGACGCGCTGCGAGACGTCTTCGAAGGTGATGACGCCAAGGCCTTCCTTGCCCTCACTTGCGGAGAACTCGTAGTGGCGGCCGTTCTGAAGGGCCACCATGATCTTGCGATCCCGCCCCTCGCGCAGGGCGCGGGTGAGCTGGATCTCCATGTAGCGGCCGTCCTTGGGGCTGAGCAGCCCGGCGGCAACGCCGCGCATCAGAAGCGCCTTGAGAGAGCGTCCGACCAGCGCGGACGGCTGCTTTACTTCCATCGCCTTGCCGGCCTCGGCGTTGGCAACGACGACCTTGCCCTCGCCGTCGAGCATGACCAGGCCGTGCGACATAGTGTTCAGCGCCCGATCGAAACGCTGGGCGAGCCTGGTCGACTTCTTCTCCTCGCTGATCGCGGAGAAGAGAACGGTCCGCACATGCGTGGCCATCTTGGTGATGATGAGCATGAACGGGAAGATGTAGAGGCCCACGATCGTGTGGCCGAGATCGCCCTTGAGAATGAGGGCGATAGCGATCGGCGAGACCACGGTGATCGACAGGATCGCCACCATGATCTTCGAGCCGTAGTTGCGGCCGACGATGGTGACGGTGGAACCCATGGCGACGAGCGCGGCGGCGATCTCGCCGAACTTGTCGGGCGTCCAGTAGATGGCCACGAACGAGAAGGCGCCGAGGAAGAAGCCCTGGATCGTGCCGCCCAGCAGATAGTACTGTTCAGCCTTCAGCGCCGAGACGTAGTCGACGATCAGGTCGGCCTTCTCGTACTTGCGGATGCCGTGGAAGCGATAGAGACCGGCCGCGCACATCAGCACCGCGAGCACGAGATAGATCGGCTCCGCGTTACGCTGATAGACGAGCAGCGCCATCAGGCAGTGCAGCAGCGCTCCGACGACCAGGATGATGGAATCATTGAAGAGCGACCGGACAAACCGGACGTAGATGTCGACAGGGATCTCGTTGTTCTTGCTCTTCTTCATGGCCCGCGAAGCCGCGCAAACCAGAGCAATGACATAGCCGCCTTAAGAAAACCTCTATCGATGGCCCAAGCCCTTGGCGCACAAGGGCTTGTGGGGACAAGTATAGTTTAACGAAAATTACTCCGCCGCCTCGAGCGCCGCCGTCGCGGGCGTCTCCGCCAGCCGCGCAAGAAGGCGATCGCGCTCGCCGGAGGCCTTGTGTACCGAGGCTTCCTTCACATGGCCGTAGCCACGGATCAGTTGCGGCACCGACGCCAGCGCCACGGCGGCGTCGATGCGCCCGGGTGCGAGCCGCGCGGCAATCGTGTCGAGGTCCGCGCGGTACTGGTCGAGCAGCGCCCGCTCCATGCGCCGCTCGGCGGTGCGGCCGAACACGTCGAGCCAGGTGCCCCTGAGCCCTCTCAGTGCCGCGAGAACCCTGAACCCGCGCATCATCCACGGTCCGAAACTCGACTTCCGCGGCTTGCCGTCGGCGTCCTGGCGGCCAAGGACCGGCGGCGCGAGATGGAATTCGAGCCGGTCGTAGCCGGAGAACTGTGCATTGAGCTGTCTGGCGAACGAGCCGTCCGTGTAAAGCCGCGCGACCTCGTACTCGTCCTTGATCGCCATCAGCTTGAAGAGATTGCGCGCGGCCGCCTCCGCGATGGCGGTCGAGCCCGGCACCGCCTTAGCCTCGGCGGCGGCGACCGCCGCGACACGACGCCGGTAATCGTCGGCATAGGCGGCATTCTGGTAGTCGGTCAGGAACGCGGCGCGGCGCGCAACCAGAGCATCGATCCCTTCCGTCTCGGCCCGCGGCGGTTCGGCCGGACCGGCCACAAGCGAGCGCACGAACTCGGGATCATGCGCCGCGCGCCGGCCCCACCGGAAGGCAGCGATGTTCATCTTCACCGCCTCGCCATTGAGTTCGATCGCCCGCTCGACGGATTCCGGCGACAGGGGCAAGCCGCCGTGCTGGCAGGCGAAGCCCAGCATGAACATGTTGGCGCCGAGCGAGTTGCCGAAGAGTTGCGTGGCGGCGCGCGTCGCGTCGAAGAAGTGCGCCTGCTCCTCGCCGGCGGCCGCCCTAATCGCCTTCTTCAGCCGTTCGGCCGGCAGCGAGAAGTCGGCGCTCCGGGCGAAATCTCCCGGCATCACCTCGGCCGTATTGGCGACGAAGATCGTGTGGCCATGTCGAACGGCGGACAGGACCTTCTTGTTGCCGGAGACGACAAGATCGCAGCCCAGCACCACATCGGCCTTGCCGGCGGAGACGCGGATCGCGCTGATGTCCTGCGGGGTTCGCGCGATGCGGACATGGCTGAAGACCGCCCCGCCCTTCTGGGCGAGCCCGGCCATGTCGATCATTCCGCAGCCCTTGCTTTCGAGATGGGCCGCCATGCCGAGGATGGCGCCGACCGTGACGACGCCCGTGCCGCCGACGCCGTCGACGATCGCCGCCCAGCCGTCGCGGTCGAGCGGGAACAGCGGCGGAGCCGGCACGCCGTCAAGCGGCTCGGCAATGGCAGCCTTGCCTTCGGCGCGCCTGAGCTTCGCCCCGTGCACCGTGACAAAGGAGGGGCAGAAGCCGTTGAGGCACGAAAAGTCCTTGTTGCAAGACGACTGGTCGATGCGTCGCTTGCGGCCGAACTCCGTTTCCACCGGCTGGATCGACACGCAGTTAGACTTGACGCCACAGTCGCCGCAGCCCTCACACACGAGTTCGTTGATGATCACCCGCCTGTCGGGGTCCGGGAACGTGCCGCGCTTGCGTCGCCGACGCTTCTCCGCCGCGCAGGTCTGGTCGTAGAGCAGCACCGAGACGCCCGTCACCTCGCGCAATTCTCGCTGCACGGCGTCGAGGTCGTCGCGATGGTGGATCGTGGCGCCCGCCGGAAACTCCGCGTGCCCGTGATACTTGTCGGGATCGTCGGTCACGATCGCGATGCGGTCGACGCCTTCCGCCCGCACCTGACGGGCGATCATGTCGACCTTCAGGCTGCCTTCGTGCGGCTGGCCGCCGGTCATCGCTACCGCATCGTTATAGAGGATCTTGTAGGTGACGTTGGCCCTGGACGAGAGGGCGAATCGGATCGCCAGCGAACCCGAGTGGTTGTAGGTGCCATCGCCCAGATTCTGGAAGATGTGGCCGCGCTTCGAGAACGGCGCCTGACCCACCCACTGAGCGCCTTCGCCACCCATCGCCGTGAAGCCGACCGTCGACCGGTCCATCCAGAGCGCCATGAAATGGCAGCCGATGCCGGCGGCTGCCAGCGAACCTTCAGGCACCTTTGTCGATGAATTGTGGGGACAGCCTGAACAGAAGTAGGGCGTGCGAACCGCGACGTCCTTCGTCTCGGCCAGCATCGACTGGAACTGGCGGATCTGCTTGACGCGCTGGTCGATGTCCCCGGCGAAGCCGATGGTCTTCAGCACCCGCTCGCCGATGGCGATGGCGATGTCGTTCGGGTCCAGTGCTCCCTTGGCCGGAAACAGCCAGTCGCCACGTTCGTCGCGCTTGCCGACGACGACGGGTTGGTTCGCGGTGCCGTAGAGGTTCTCGCGTACCTGCACTTCGATGAGCGAGCGCTTCTCCTCGACGACGATGATGAGGTCGAGACCTCTTGCGAAATCGGCGATGTGCTCCCGGTCGAGCGGCCAGGTGCAGCCGACCTTGAACAGGCGAATGCCGAGCTGGCCCGCCCTCGCCTCGTCGATGCCCAGATCGTCCAGCGCCTGGCGCACGTCGAGATAGCTCTTGCCGGCCGTGATGATGCCGATCGTCGCATTGCCACCGCCGGAGTAGATGGTCCGGTTGATGCCGTTGACGCGGATGAACGCGGCCGCCGCGGCGCGCTTGAATTCATGCAGCCGCGCTTCCTGGCCGATCTGGTCGAGCTCGTGGCGGATATGCAGGCCGCCGGGCGGCATGTCGAACTCGGGCAGCACGATCTTCACGCGTTCGAGCGACGCTTCCACCGACGCGGTCGATTCGATGTTGTCCTTGACGCACTTCATCGCCGCCCAGGTGCCCGCGAAGCGCGACAGCGCGAAGGCATAGAGCCCGTAGTCGATCAGTTCCTGCACGCCGGCGGGGTTGAAGATCGGGATCATGGTGTCGACGAAGAGGAACTCCGTCGCGTGGGCGTTGGTCGACGATTCGGCCGTGTGGTCGTCGCCCATCAGAGCGAGCACGCCGCCATGCTTCGACGTGCCTGCGAGATTTGCATGGCGGAACACGTCACCGGAGCGGTCGACGCCCGGGCCCTTGCCATACCAGACGGCGAACACGCCGTCGTGCTTGCCCTCGCCCAGCAGTTCGGTCTGCTGCGTGCCCCAGCATGCGGTCGCCGCCAGTTCCTCGTTGAGGCCGGGCTGGAAGACAACGTTGGCCTGTCTCAGCTGCGGGCCGGCTTTCCAGAGCTGCTGGTCGAGCCCGCCGAGCGGCGAGCCGCGATAGCCTGAGATGAAGCCGGCCGTGTCGAGCCCGGCAAGCCTGTCCCGCTCGCGCTGCATCATCAGCATGCGCACGACGGCCTGGACGCCCGACACGAAGACCCGGTCCTTGGTCAGATCGAACTTGTCGTCGAGCGAGACGTCGTGAAGGGTCATGTCGCGGCTCCTGGGCGCATTCGCACCTGGGTCGTTTGGCGGCAGTGTTCCCGTCCTTTGTCGCCCTCGTCAAACGGAAAAGCGTAATCCAGCCCTCAGGCAGGGCATGCCGGACCTCCGTCGCCGCCCTTCAGCTTGCCGTCGGCACGGCCGGCCAGTTCGGGATTCGGCGTATAGACCGGCCCCACCACCAGCGGCCGGTCCGGAAGGACCGTCTGGTCGAGGTTCGACACGACGGTCGTGTCGATCTTCTGCACAACCTCGCCGCCCTCGCCTTCGATCGCGATCGTCACCGCATAGGGCTTGTCCTTGACGACGCAGCGCAGCGGCGGGCTCTCGATGGTGACCTTGCCGAGCTTCGGCCATATCCGCTGCAGGACCACGATAGGCGCGCCGCCGGCCGGGTCCTCGAACGTCGCCACAGCAATCTGGCCCTCGCGCATCGGCCGGAGCGGCCCGAGCGTCACCATGTAAGTCGCCGTCGCGACGCGGTAGTTGAAGACGAAGAGCTTGCCCGTCACCTCGAAGGCGCTGCCGTCCGCACCCGTATCGCGGCAGGACGAGCCAGCGGTCAAAGCCGCAGCAAGCAGGATGGCCGTGATCAGGCGGCTAGGCATGGTTCGTTTCCTCCGTTCCGGTCCGCCGCCGATAATGGCGGCGGGCCTTGGTGCGGTTGCCGCAGACAGTCATGTCGCACCAGACCCGGCTGGAATTGCGGCTGCGATCGACGAACAGCCAGCGGCAGTTGCGGCAGATCCGGATACGCGACAGGGTTTGCGGCTCGGTCAGCGACAGCGCCGACAGCGCCACGCCGGCCTCGAAGGCGAGCGGAGAGCCAGGATCGCCGAACGGCATGCCCGGGCGCCCGATATCGCCCCGGCAGCCGGCAAGCGCCTCCGCACACCGGCCGAGCATGTCGGCATAGGCATCGACGGACAGCGCACCGCGAGTGACGGCGTCCCGAAACAGCCGGTCGATGCTTTCGCGAAGCTCGATCACTGCGGACCGCGGTTCTTCGCCCCGCTTCACGTCGAGAGGCCTGCCGGCGAGTTCGTCGGCGCGGAAGATCGTCGCCGCATCCGCGAACCGGCCGATCTCCTCGGCATCGTCGAAGCGATCGAAGCTCCGCTCCGGATCGCCGCGCAGGACGACGGTGTTGGTCACGTCCAGCGCCAGCGCGCCGCCGGAAAAACGATGAGCGGTCCAGGCAACCTGCATCCAGACAATCTAACCGGTAAAATAGGTTTGACAAGTTATCACGAAGGGGCCACGGTCCCGGCGTCACTGGAAGCGCGGCGTGCTCTATCTTCTCCAGCAGGTGCTGAACGGCCTCCATATCGGGTCGATCTACGCGCTGCTCGCCTTCGGCTACGCGCTCACCAACGGCGTCCTCCACAGGACGAACCTCGCCTATGGCGCGGTCTTCGCCTTTGCCGGCCAGACACTGATCCTCTTCGCGGTTTTCGGCTGGCACGTTCTCTGGCTGGACCTGCCGGCAACGATCCTGTTCGGCGCGGCCGCGGCGCTTGCATACTCGGTGCTGGTCAGCCGCGTCCTGTCGGGCCACGTCTTCATGCCGCTCGCGGGCCGATCCCCCAATGCGATCGTGACTGCGACGCTCGGCGTCTCGATCGCCCTCATGGAATTGGGCCGGATCGCCTCCGAGACGCGCGATTTCTGGTTGCCGCCCCTGCTGTCCACACCAATCGTCTTCGCATCGGAGCCGGGCTTCCAGGTGACGCTGACAGTGCTGCAGATCCTGAACTGCGCGGTCGCCGCATGTTTCCTTCTGGGCGCAGCCTGGGCGATGGGCGTGACGGCAGGCGGCCGGCGATGGCGCGCCGTCTGCGACGACCCGCTGGCGGCCGCGCTCTGCGGCGCCGATCCCGACCGCGTCTTTCATGCAGCGGTACTCGCCGGTGGCCTGATCGCAGCGCTGGCGGGCGCCATGGCCGCGCTCTACTACGGAAACATCTCGTTCGGCACGGGGCTCGCCTTCGGCCTCAAGGTGCTGTTCCTCGCAGCGGTCGGCGGCTACCTTTCGCCGACCCTTGCCGCGCTCGGCGCACTGGCCTTCGGCATCGCGGAATCGGTCTGGTCCGCCTATTTCGCGATCGAGTGGCGCGACGCCGCCGTCTTCGGCGCGCTTGTGGCGCTTCTCGTCCTGCGACCTCAACGCGAGCGGACGGCCGCCCTCCCCTGAGGAAGGCGATATCGTATTCTCACGGTCTTTCTTGCGCCAACCATTGCTGCTAAGCGCCGAAACGATCGCCGGTGTTGACCCTTCGGCGTCTCGTCTGCTTATCGTGGGTCGCCGCGACACCGGAGAAGGCAAGGGACCGCCCGGTCGTCGCGAGCATGGGAGGATTGATGAAACCGCTCTTGGGGCTCGCGCGGGCCATCGACCGCGTGAACGAACTGATCGGCCGATGGATTTCGTGGGCGATTCTCGCCGCGATCCTGGTCAGCGCCGGCAATGCGGTCATCCGCAAGGCGTTCAACATGTCGTCGAATGCCTGGCTGGAACTCCAGTGGTATCTGTTCGGCGCGGCCTTCATGCTAGCCGCCGCGTATACGCTGAAGCAGAACGAGCACATCCGTATCGACATCGTCTACGGCATGTTCTCGCGACGCAGGCAGCACTGGATCGACCTGTTCGGGCACATCTTCTTCCTGATGCCGTTCGCGGCGCTGATGGTCTACTACTTCATCCCCTGGTTCCTGCTCTCCTACCGGACGGGCGAAGGGTCCTCGAGCGCGGGCGGCCTGATCATCTGGCCGGCCAAGCTGATCCTGCTGGTCGGCTTCATCCTCCTTTTCCTCCAGGGAATCTCCGAGATCATCAAGAAGATCGCCATCATGCGCGGCGAGATGGAAGACCCTAACCCGTTCGTCTCCGCGCATGAACAGGCTGAACTCGAAGGCAAGGCGCTGGCGGAGGAGCTCAAGTCATGATCGAGTTCATCGCCCAGAACATGGCGCCGATCATGTTCTTCTCGCTGATCGTGTTCCTGCTGCTCGGCTATCCGGTCGCTTTCTCGCTCGCCGCCAACGGCCTGCTTTTCTTCTTCATCGGCGTCGAGCTCGCTCCTTACTCCAACAACTCCATCAGCCTGTCCTGGCCGCTTCTTTATGCACTGCCGGAACGCTTCTGGGGCACGATGTCGAACGACACGCTTCTGGCAATCCCGTTCTTCACCTTCATGGGCATCGTGCTCGAACGCTCCGGCATGGCCGAGGACCTGCTCGACACGGTAGGCCAGCTGTTCGGTCCGATCCGTGGCGGCCTCGCCTACGCGGTCATCCTCGTCGGCGCACTGCTGGCGGCCACCACCGGCGTCGTTGCCGCGTCGGTCATCGCCATGGGCCTGATCTCGCTGCCCATCATGCTGCGCTACGGCTACGATCGGCGCATCGCCGCCGGCGTCATCGCAGCGTCGGGCACGCTTGCCCAGATCATCCCGCCGTCACTTGTCCTGATCGTGCTTGCCGACCAGCTAGGCCGCTCGGTCGGCGACATGTACAGGGGTGCGCTCATCCCCGGCCTCGTGCTGACCGGACTGTATCTCAGCTACATCCTGCTGATGACTTTCATCAGACGCGACTCCATGCCGGCCCTGCCGCCGGAAGCGAGAACGCTGGGGCACGGTGGCGTGTCGCTCCTGGTCGCATTGGCTGCCGTCATGGTCATCGGCTACGGCGCCCACGTCTACCTGTCGCCCACGCAGGGCGCCAATGCCGACATCCTCGGCGCGACCGTCGGCGTGACCTTCATCTACGTCGTCGCGCTCGTCGACAAAAGCTTCGGCATCAACATGCTGTCGCGGCTGGCCCAGCAGGTCATCATCGTGCTGATTCCGCCGCTGGCGCTGGTGTTCCTCGTTCTCGGCACCATCTTCCTCGGCATCGCGACGCCGACCGAAGGCGGCGCGATGGGCGCGGTCGGCGCGCTGATCATGGCGGCCGCAAAGGGCCGGCTCAACATGGACGTCATCAAGCAGGCGCTGGCGACAACCACGCGTCTGTCGTCCTTCGTGCTGTTCATCCTGCTGGGTGCGCGCGTCTTCTCGCTCACCTTCTACGGCGTGAACGGACACCTCTGGGTCGAGCACCTCTTGGTGTCGCTGCCCGGCGGCGAGACCGGCTTCCTGATCGTGGTCAACATCCTCGTCTTCCTGCTGGCCTTCTTCCTCGACTTCTTCGAGCTGGCCTTCATCATCGTGCCGCTACTCGCTCCCGCGGCCGACAAGCTGGGGATCGACCTGATCTGGTTCGGCGTGCTGCTCGGCATCAACATGCAGACGAGCTTCATGCACCCGCCGTTCGGCTTCGCGCTCTTCTACCTCCGCTCGGTGGCGGCGCGCGTTCCGTACGTCGACAAGATAACGGGCAAGAAGATCGAACCCGTGCGCACCGGCCAGATCTACTGGGGCGCCGTACCGTTCGTGTGCATCCAGGTCATCATGGTGGGCCTGACCATCGCCTTCCCAGGGATGGTCATGCACTACAAGGGCGAGACCGTCGACCCGGGCCAGATCGAGATCATCGTGCCGCCGCTGGGCGACGGGCTGGGCCTGCCGCCGCTGGGCACGCCGCCGGAAGGCGAGGGCGACGGCACGACCCAGAACACCGCTCCGGCCAACCCGCTGGCACAGCCGCCGAAGTTCTGACCGTCGAAGGTCTGACGGAAAGAAAAAAGCCCCGGTCTCGCGACCGGGGCTTTTCGTTTGGCTGTACTGCGATCAGAGCTTGCCGTTGCGCTGCTGGATCATCATGAAAGTGTCGAACGTGTATTCCGAGATCTGCGCCCAGAGATAGGCTTCCTTGCGGAACGCCGTCTGGCTGTCGAAGATCTTCTTGAAGGCCGCGTTGGACGCGTTGATGTCCGCGTAGGTGGTGTTGGCGGCATCGAAGCAGGCCGACAGGATCTCCTGGTTGAACGGCCTGAGCTGCGCGCCACCCGCCGCCAGGCGCTTCAGCGCCGACGGATTCTTCTGGTCGTAGCTCGACATCATGTTGCCGTTGGCCGCCTCGCAGGCCGAACGCAGCGCCGCCTGGTAGTTCTTCGGCAGTTCGTTCCACTTGGCGAGGTTCACCATGGTGTGCAGCGTCGGACCGCCTTCCCACCAGCCCGGGTAGTAGTAGTACGGGGCGACCTTGTAGAAGCCGAGCTTCTCGTCGTCATACGGGCCGACCCACTCGGCAGCATCGATAGTGCCCTTCTCGAGGGACGGGTAGATGTCGCCGCCGGCGATCTGCTGCGGCACGACGCCGAGCTTCTCGACGATCTTGCCGGCGAAACCGCCGATACGCATCTTGAGACCCTGGAGGTCGGCGACCGAGTTGATCTCCTTGCGATACCAGCCGCCCATCTGAGCGCCGGTGTTGCCGCAGGCGAGCGCGTGCAGCCCCTGGGTGTTGTAGAACTCGTTGAGCAGGTCGTTGCCGCCGCCGTAGTAAAGCCAGGCGTTCATCTGCCTGACGTTGAACATGAACGGAACGGCGGTGGCGAGCGCCCAGGTCGGGTCCTTGCCCCAGTAGTAGTATGACGCCGTATGGCAGGCCTCGACCGTTCCGGCCGCGGCCGCATCCGCGGCCTGCAGGCCAGGGACGAGCTCACCGGCGGCGAAGACCTGGATGTCGAAATTGCCGTCGGTCGACTCGCGAACGTAATCAGCCATGGTCTGCGCGGCGCCGAAGATGGTGTCCAGCGCCTTGGGGAACGACGACGTGACGCGCCAAGAGACCTTCGGGCTCGACTGCGCGATGGCTGGTGCGGCGAGCGCTGTCGCCGCGACAGCACCGGCGCCTGTGACGCCAGCCTTCCTCATGAATGAACGACGATCCATTCCGACTTCCTCCCGATCGTTGAACCAAGCGGTGCCGGAAAGCGCTCTTCCCCTCGCTTTGCCCGGCCCGTGACGGGATCAATACACGGCAGTCGGACCCTGTCCAGTATTCGCCGCAGACACCGCCAGTTCCCGGCGCATGACCGAAGTCGTCAGGCAGTATCGATATTGATAATCAAATTTATGAACACAGCAGTTTATCTGTTAACTGAAATAACTTCATGCGTTAACTATCGCTTTCCGCGGGGTTGCCATGTCGCAACAAAAAGCCCCGGAGCGGTGACGCTCCGGGGCCTTGTGACTTGCGGTGCGTGGAAGCGTCAGAGCTTGCCGTTGCGTTGCTGGATCATCATGAACGTGTCGTAGTTGTATTCTGCGACCTGGGCATTCAGGAAGTAGTCCTTCCGGAAGGCGACGATCGAATCCCAGATCTTCTTGAATTCCGGGTTCGAGGCCGTCATCTCGGCATAGACCTCGTTCGACTTCTCGAAGCAGGCCGCGAGAATCTCCTGGCTGAACGGGCGGAGCTGGGCGCCGTTGGCGACCAGGCTCTTGATGGCAGCCGGGTTCTTGTAGTCGTACTTCTGGAGCATGTCGGCGTCGGCAGCCTGCGCGGCGGTACGGACAAGCGACTTGTACGCCGGCGACAGGGCTTCGTACTGGGCCTTGTTGAAGAGGAAGTGGACGGTCGGACCACCTTCCCACCAGCCCGGATAATAGTAGTACGGCGCGACCTTGTAGAAGCCGAGCTTCTCGTCGTCATACGGACCGACCCACTCGGCCGCGTCGATCGTGCCCTTCTCGAGCGACGGGTAGATGTCGCCGCCTGCGATCTGCTGCGGCACGACGCCGAGCCGCTCGACGACCTTGCCGGCGAAGCCGCCGATGCGCATCTTGAGGCCCTGGAGGTCGGCGACCGTGTTGATTTCCTTACGGAACCAGCCACCCATCTGCACGCCGGTGTTGCCGCCCGGGAAGCCGACGAGACCCTGCGCGCCGAGGAACTCGTTGAACAGATCGATGCCGCCGCCATGGTAGTGCCAAGCGTTCATGCCGCGCGCGTTGAGCGCGAACGGAACGGCCGCGCCGAGCGCCCAGGTCGGGTTCTTGCCCCAGTAGTAGTAGGAGACCGTGTGGCAGGCCTCGACCGTGCCGGCGGTCGCCGCGTCGGCGGCCTGCAGGCCGGGGACGATCTCGCCCGCGGCGAAGACCTGAACCGTGAAGTTGCCGTCAGTCGCCTCGGACATCATCTTCGAGAAGACTTCTGCGCCACCGTAGATGGTGTCGAGCGACTTCGGGAAGGACGAGGTCATCCGCCAGGTGACCTTGGGGTTGGACTGGGCGATGGCAGGCATGGCGAGCGCCGATGCGGCGGCCGCCCCGGCGCCGGCGACGCCGGCCTTCTTGAAGAATGAACGACGATCCATGGAATCTCCTCCGGAACGAGACAAATCGGCCGCCGCAACGCGGTGAGAACCGGCGTGGCAGCGGCGCGACAATACATATTTATGATATTGGGTCCAGCACGCGGCCTCAACGGGCGGCGATACCGTAGAAATACCTACAGCCGGCATGCCGGCGTCTAGCACTTTGGTCTGATAGGCTGACAATGCTGGCCATTGGCCGTCGCTGCCTAAACGGATAGATGTCAGGCCGACAACGCAGCGGAGGCCGGGTCGGCCCCGCCACCCGGAGCCCAGAATGCAGCCGCTAGTCGCCGTTTCGACCGACGTGAAGGCGTTCGAGAACTATACCTGGCACGCAGCGCCGCAGCAGTATCTCGACGCGGTCCTCTCTGTCTCGGGCGTCCTGCCGGTGCTGGTGCCATCCTTCGGCGACCGCCTTGACATCGACTGGCTGCTTCAGTCCGTCGACGGCGTACTCCTGACCGGCTCGCGCTCCAACGTCCACCCGTCGCTCTATGGAGCCGAGGCGACGGAGGCCAACGGCCCCTACGACGTCGAGCGCGACTCGACGACGATGCCGCTGATCCGCAAGGCCATCGAGGCCGGGGTTCCGCTGCTCGCCATCTGCCGTGGCATCCAGGAACTGAACGTGGCGCTGGGCGGCACGCTGGCCACCGAGATCCAGGAGATCGAGGGTCGGCTCGACCACCGCGCCCCGGTCAGCGACCGGCAGGAAGAGCGCTTCGCCATACGCCAGACTGTCTCCATCAAGCCGGGCACCTGCCTCGCCACCGTCTTTGGAGCCGGCGACATCCGCGTGAATTCGGTGCATCGCCAGGCCGTCGACCGCGTCGGTCCGCGCCTGGACGTCGAGGCAGTGGCCGAGGACGGTACGGTGGAAGCAGTTTCGGTGCGGGGCGCTCGCGCCTTCGCGGTCGGGGTCCAGTGGCATCCGGAATACTGGGCAAAGAGCGACGACGCCTCGGCGCGGATCTTCCGTGCCTTCGGCGACGCGGTCCGCGATCACGCCCGCCAGCGATTGGGCGTCAGGGCGGCGGCGGAATAGCCTACTCGGAAGCGGCGAGCGCCATCAGCGGACGGCTGGGCGCGATCGATTCATAGGCCGTGCCGTCGGCCACCGCGAACAGGGCAATCTGCGCCCCGCCGTCGGCGAGCAACGATACGGAACCATCGGGCCGTTCGGTCCAGAGCCTGGCCGTCGAGAGGCCGGGCAATATCGTGTCGCAGTCCGCGGGAACGCTCAGCGTCGCGTCTCGACCCGCCGCGGCGGGGACCTTGCGGATCTGGCAGGTTTGTTCGGCCTCGGGAGACGTAAGCGTGTAGACGTTCGGATCGGCCGGAACCGGGTCCGGAATCGAACGCGTGACTTCTTGATCCCTGACGGCGTCGCGCGGTGCGAACAGCGCCACGCCGCCGAACAATGCGAGCGCGGCAAGCGTGCCGACCAGATATCTCATCCCCGAGCCCCAGGCCGCATGGGGCGGCCGGGAACAGGATCGCCCAGGCCGGCTAAAGCGTGGTTAACGCCCTGCCGGCTGGTGTGCCGCCGTCTCGGGAACCGGGGTGATCGCGCCGTTGCCGGAGAACCACGAGACAAGATTGTCGACCACCAGATCGGCCATTGCCTGTCGCGTATGAATGGACGCCGAACCGACGTGCGGTAGCAGCGATGCGTTCGGCGCGTCGATCAGCGCCTGCGGCACCTGCGGCTCGTTGGCGAACACGTCGAGGCCGGCGCCCTGGATCGTGCCGTCGGCGAGCGCCGCGGCCAGGGCCGTCTCGTCCACCGTGCTGCCGCGCCCGATGTTGACGAAGATGCCGGTCGGCCCCAGCGCCTTCAGTACCTCGGCGTTGACGGCCTTGTCGGTCGAGGCTCCGCCAGGCGCCACGGAGATCAGCGTATCGACCGCCGAAGCCAGGCCAACCAGCGTCGGGTGGTAAGCATAGGGCACATCCGCGACTGGACGACGGTTGTGATACGCGACCGAGATGCCGAACGCCTCCAGCCGCCGTGCGATAGCCAGGCCGATCCGCCCCAGTCCGAAGATGCCGGCCTTGCGACCCCGCAGCGAGCCGGGGGTCAGCCGGTAACCGCCGTCGCGGACCCAGCGGCCCTCCCTCAACCATGCTTCCGCCTTCGGCAGTTCCCTGACCGTGTTGATGAGGAGCCCCAGCGCCGTATCCGCCACCTCCTCGGTCAGCACGTCCGGCGTGTTGGTCACCATCACGCCGCGTTGGCCGGCGTGCTTCGCGTCGACCGCGTCGTAACCGACGCCGAAATTCGCGATGATCTTCAGGTTCGGCAGGGCGTCGATGAAGGCCGCGGAAATGGTCGTCATCGCCGCCACGCCGCGAACCCTGCCCGCCAGGGCGGCCGAAATCAGCTTCGGGTCCGCCGTCTCCAGCCTCTCCATCGCGAACGTGGCGCCGATGCGCTTCACAGCGTGCTCGTTCAGCCGGCCAGGCACCAGGATCACCGTATCGTCGAGGCTCGCCACTTTCATCCTTCCCCAAAGTTCAACCGGCGGGACCCTAAGGGGCCGTCATCGTGAGGACAACCGGCAACGTCCCGTCCGGCACACGTAAATGATGAATCGACCGGAACCTGCAACGCCCGGACGAGTTAACCTGCAGGATCGCGCAATCCGGGAATTCCCTGCCCAGAACACTCCCACACTCCCAAGGAAGGACACCGACCATGACCATCAAGCTTCTCACCGCAGCAGCCCTGCTCGCCTCGCTTGCCGTCGCTCCCGCGCTGGCGCAGACCGGCTCGTCCGGCACGGGCGACGCTTCGGGCGACGCCAACCAGCCGGTCGTCGAAACCGATCAGGGCAAGACCAGCGCCACCGGCGTGTCGAACGAGAACTGGACCGACGCCGAGCGCTCCATGTACGGCGAAGGCGCGTGGTGGTCCGGCTTCTATACCGACAACACCATGTCGACCCTGAAGGCCGACGCCGACGTACAGGCGACATTCTCGGCCATGGGCGCGGAAGACCAGGCCGGCATGAAGGCTGCCTGCGACCGCGTGAAGATGGACCAGGGTTCCTACGGCTCGGTGACCCAGGCGCTCTGTGCCCAGGTCGGCCAGCTGTAGTCAGATCGACGGCGATATCTGAGGCGGGCGCAAGCCCGCCTCTTTCGTTTGATCATATCTGCGAGAGTCAGCGTTCGACCGGCCGGCCTGTCGATTGACGAACGTGGAGCTCCGGCCTGATGAGCTCCTGCGAAGCGTTGACCTCGGCGCCATTCAGCCGGTCGAGCAGTACCCTCGCCGCGCGCCTGCCGACCTCGCGCTGGCCGTTCCAGACCGTCGTCAGGGCCGGCGTCGCGATCGCCGCTTCCTCCAGGTCGTCGTAGCCCGTGACGGAGATGTCGACGCCAGGCACCAGCCCGGCCCTGGCGATGCCGTTCATCAGGCCGATGGCCACCAGATCGTTCCAGCAGACGGCGGCGGTCGGCTTATCCTTCATCGAGAGGAACTGCACGGCCGCCTCGAAGCCGGCCTGCTTGGTGCGCGGTCCGGGCAGCCGCCATTCCGGCTTCCGCTCGATGCCTGCCTTGTCCATCGCCATGGCATAGCCATGGTAACGGTCGCGGCCGGTCGAGGTCTGGTCGGTGCCACCGATCATCGCGATGCGCTTGTGGCCGAGCGAAATCAGGTGGTTGGTGGCGAGACCCGTTCCGTAGGCATCGTCGCCACGAAACGCGGGAACGCCGGCGCCTTCGACCGTCCGGGCGATCAGTACGGCGGGCAGCCCGTTCTCCTCGGCCATGCGGATGTCTTCCGGCGGCGTGCCGATCGCCGGAGACATGATCACCCCGTCGGCGCCCAGTTGCAGCAGGGTATCGAGGAACGTCCGCTGCTTCTCCAACTGGTCATAGTGGTTGGAAAGAATGAAGGTCTGGCGGCTACGGTCGAGTTCGAGTTCGATCGAGCGCAGGATTTCGGCGAAGAACGGGTTCATGATGTCGTGCACGACGACACCGACGATGCCCGAGCGCGAGGTCCGCAGGCTGGCGGCGCGACGGTTGTAGATGTAGCCGATCTCGCGCGCGTGCTCCTTGATCCGGTCGCGCGTCCCGCCGGCGACCAGCGGGCTGTCGCGCAGCGCCAGCGAAACCGTGGCCGTGGAAACGCCGAGCGCGTCGGCTATGGTCGAGAGCTTGATCTTCTGGGCCAGGGCGCCCTCCCCGGTCGGCACGCTGGCGCGCCGCAATTTAAACTATTTAAATCGCGCTTACGCCATCGAACCAGCCTGAGTCAAAGCCTTTTGGCCAGGTCGGTATCCTCGGTGTTGGGCGCGGCCGTGCTGGCCAGACGAAGCTGGCGCTCGCGGTGGACGATGTAGAGGCCGCTGGCGACGATCACGCCGGCGCCCGTGACCGTGAGCGCATCGGGCAACTGGTCGAACACGAGCCAGCCGAAGAAGATCATCCATACCATCTGCAGATAGGGATACGGCGCCAGAGCGGTCGTGCTCGCGAGCTTGTAGGCCCTGATCAGCATCCAGTGACCGAAACCGCCCCACACGCCGAGCAGCAGCAACAGGCTCCACTGGATAGCGTCGGCCGGCAAGGTCGCGGTGCCGGGCACCACCGGCAGGACCAGGAGAGCCGGCGTCAGCGCGGAATAGAAGATCAGGCTTTCGCCGGTTTCGGTTGCCGACATGCGCCGGGTCATCAGGACGTAGGAGCAGTAGGAGAACGTCGCGCAGAGCGCATAGACGTGGCCGATCTCGAACGTCGCGACGCCGGGCCGGGTGATGATCAGCACGCCGACGAATCCCGCCGCGATGGCAAGCCAGCGCCTCCAGCCGGCCCATTCGCCGAGGATCGGCCCGGCGAGCGCCGTGATGAGCATAGGCGCGAAGAAGAAGATCGACGTCGTCTCGGCCAGTTGCAGGGTCTTCAGCGCCAGGAAGTTGAACATCGTCGACCCGAACAGGAAGACGCCGCGCAGGATCTGAAGGGGAAGGCTGGCGAAGGTGAAGACGCGCGGGTTCGCCCATGCCCTGAACAGGACGAGGAACAGGACGAGGTGGACGACGAACCGGACCCACGAGATGAACGGCGACGTCAGGCCGTGGAGCACGAGATATTTGGCCGACGTGTCGAGAAAGGAAAACAGGACCCCGGCCGTGAATACCATCAGGATGGCCGATACCGGCGTCGCGGTTTCGGCTGGCGGGCTGTGGTTGGCCAAGGGAATCGTCCGAAAATTCAGTGATCCGGACTATTTCGTTCACATGCGAAGCGACGGCAAGCCCGTCACGCGGCGTTTTCGGGCTCGGCAACCATTTCGACGGCGGGCTCGGCGTCGTCTTCCGCATCCTGGGACTGGCCCGAGTCGGGAACGTTGGCCAGGTTGCCCTCGATCTTTGCAAGCAGCTTGAGGAGTGTCTTCTGGTCTTTCTTGTCCAGCCCCTTCATCGCCTGCTTCTCGGTCTTGCGAACGGACTTCTCGATGGCGCGGATCGCATCGCGGCCCGTTTCGGTCAGGAAGACGTGAGCCTGGCGCGCATCGGCCGACGAGGCGCGCTTTTCCAGGAAGCCCTGCGACTGGAGCCGGTTGATCGTCTTTGTGACCGTGGGCGGCCTGACGCCGAGCCGCTGCGCCAGCAGGCCTGGCGTCTGGCCGTCCTCGCCGTTCAGCGCCAGCATGATCTGGTCCTGCCCCGCGTAGAAGCCGTGGTCCAGAAGCCGCGCGGCAAGCGCTGTGCGGGCGAGCCGCGCTGCCGAATGCAGCCGGCTCATCGTCGCGCCCTTGTCTGCTTTTCCCATGGATTCCCTCTTCCTGCGGGCTTCGTCGTGCACGTCGTTTCCCGCAAACCTGGGTTCCCTTTGCCGGCAAAGACCGGCAGCCGCACGCCAGATGCCAGAATTTCTTATCAGTTGGATGACAGCTCGCGAAATCCGCAATCGGGCGGTCGACGCGCCCCGTGCAAAACGGACGATGGCGTCCTATATGAGCCGCTCATCCGAAGAGGCATGTCATGAGCGAAGCGCAGCAGCAGATCCCCGTTACCGTACTCACCGGTTATCTCGGCGCCGGCAAGACCACGCTGCTGAACCGCATTCTCTCCGAGAACCACGGCAAGCGTTACGCGGTGATCGTCAACGAGTTCGGCGAGATCGGCATCGACAACGACCTGATCGTGGAATCCGACGAGGAAATCTACGAGATGAACAACGGCTGCGTCTGCTGCACGGTGCGCGGCGACCTGATCCGTGTCGTCGAAGGCCTGATGCGCAGGCCGGGCCGCTTCGACGCCATCGTCGTGGAGACGACAGGCCTCGCCGATCCGGTCCCGGTCGCGCAGACCTTCTTCATGGACGACGATGTGCGGTCCAAGACGCGGCTCGACGCCGTCGTCGCGCTGGTCGACGCCAAGCACCTGCCGCTTCGGCTGAAGGACTCCAAGGAAGCCGAGGACCAGATCGCCTTTGCCGACGTCGTCGTCCTGAACAAGACTGACCTCGTGAGTGCCGACGAACTCGGAAAGGTCGAGGCGACGGTTCGCGCCATCAACCCGACTGCCCGCATCCATCGGACGGAGCGCTCCGGCGTCGACCTGACCGAAGTTCTGGACCGTGGAGCCTTCGACCTGAAGCGCGCCCTCGAGACCGATCCGCTGTTCCTGACGGGCGGCGACGACCATCATCATGATCATGGACACGACCATGGCCATGATCACCATCACGGCCCGTCCGAAATCCATGACGTGACCGTCAAGTCCATATCGCTCCGCGCCGGCGAGATGGATCCGAAGAAGCTGTTTCCCTGGTTGGACAAGATCACCCAGACCGAAGGCCCGAACATTCTCCGCCTGAAGGGCATCCTGGCGCTGAAGGACGATCCGGACCGCTATGTCGTCCAGGGCGTGCACATGATCATGGAAGGCGACCACCAGCGCCCGTGGAAGGACGGCGAGAGGCGCGAGAGCCGGCTCGTCTTCATCGGCCGTGACCTCGACGCCGAGCGCCTGAGGCGTACATTCGAGGCCTGTCAGGCCGCCTGACCGTGCCACTGCTGACCGCGCTCGCCGGCGAGGCCATCGGACCCGGCGACATGCTGCGTCTTTCCGAGAACTACGACACGGGGCCGGGCTCCGGCCCCGTCGACCTGATGGTCTTCAACCCGCGCGAGGACGATCGGGGCCTCGGCCTCATCGTCACCTCCGGCTACAAGGCCGGTCTGATCCTCAGCGTCTTCCCCTGCGCCAGCAATCATGCAAAAGGCGGCCTGTCGGTGGACTGGCTTGTCGCCAACTGGGACGACTGGTTCGTGTTCACCTACGACCGACAGAGCCGCATCAGGGTCGAGGAAGCGCGCGTGCTGTTCAGCTCCGCGCGCACGATGCCCGAGGAAATCTAGAACCATGCCCACCGTCGCCCCCCTCGATCTCGATGGCCACTGCGTCGCTGCGTGCTTCATCTCAGGCGTTCCCGTATTCGCCATGGCGTCCGGTGCGATCCACCGCCTCGACCACGGCCACAAATGGGTCGAGGCGCATGACGGTCTTCTGGCGGCTGCGCCCGCGCTGGACCTGAAGCGGCTGATCGCCGGCGGCGAGGACGGCAAGGTGACGTCGACCACCGCCGACGGATCGCTCGACGTTGTTTCCGAAGGCGGTCGCAAATGGGTGACCGCCGTCGCCACGGGCCCGCAAGGCGCGATCGCCTGGGCGACGGGGCGCACCGCGAACGTCCGCCTGCCGGACGGCAAGCTGCGCGCGCTCGAGCATCCCCGTTCGGTGGAAGGGCTGGCTTTCGCGCCGAAAGGCATGCGGATCGCCGTCGCCCGCTACAATGGCGCCACCCTTCATTTTCCCGCCGCCGACGGCAAGCCCGTCGAACTCGAATGGGCGGGCGCACACACGGGCGTCACCTTCTCGCCGGACGGCAACTTCCTCGTCACCACCATGCAGGAAAATGCGCTCCACGGTTGGAAGCTGTCGGACGGCAAGCACATGCGGATGACGGGCTATCCGGCCAAGGTGAAGAGCCTGTCGTGGTCGGTGCGCGGCAAATGGCTGGCGAGTTCGGGCGCGCAGGCGACGATCGTCTGGCCGTTCCAGTCAAAGGATGGCCCGATGGGCAAGGCGCCGCTGGAGCTCGGCACTCGCGGCAACTCCATGGTGAGCGCCGTCGCCTGCCATCCGACCGAGGAAGTGGTCGCAATCGGCTATGCTGACGGGATGATCCTCGCCGCACGCTTCGCCGACCAGAAGGAAATCGTCCTGCGCCGCGCCGGGAAGGGCGCGATCACCGCCATGACCTGGGACGGCGACGGCCGGCGCCTGGTCTTCGCCGCGGAGACCGGCGACTGCGGCGTGGTCGACATCGCCGGCTAGAGGCGCATCATTCCCCGAAGCAGCTGACCGGCGCCGACGCGCTGAATTCCTTGGGCTCGGCAGCGTCGTCGGAAACCACGTCGAATGCCTTGACGGTGAAGGTCCCGGAGTAGGTTCCTTCGTCATCGGTCCCGGGTCCGGCGGACTCCGTTCGCATCTCTACCTCCACGTAGCCATGCGGCTTGTCCTCGCCCCGCTCCTTGTAGAGCAGGAGGTTGAGGACCTTCCCGTCGAGCCAGTACTGGGGAACGTTCTTCAGCTCGAAGCTGGTCTTGCGCAGGTCATCGGCGACCGTCTTGTCGTCGATCGTCACAGTGCCGCTGAAGCTGAAGAGCGGGCCGCCCATTCCCCGCGTGACGCCGCCTTCGAGCTCGAGCTTCACGGGTCCGCCCTCGCCACTGCAGGAAATGCCGCCCGAGGCTGCCGCGACAAACGTGGAAAAAAGCAGGGCGGAACTCGCAATCAACAGGCGCATCGTCGTCTCCGTTCGGGCCGCCGGCGCGGCCGGCTCTTGTGCCTGCCGGATAGTGGCTTTCGGTTGCAGGCCGGTGTCGCCACCCGCTAGATGTGTTTCCCAGAGGGGCTTCTAGCATGAAAGCATCGAGGACGGGACAAAGCGAAGGCGGCATTGCGCTTTCGCGTATCGCGGCGGTTCGGCGGCGGGAAGCCGATCGCTTCGCCGCCAACCGCCCCAGGACCCGAGAGCGGGTCGGCGCCGGTATCGCTGGCTTCTTCGGCGGCGTTCCGATGCACTGGATGCTCGACTGGCCGACGCCGTTTCCCATTCTGGTCGAGAAAGCGTCGGGCGCGACGATCACCGACGTCGACGGCATCGTCCTTGCCGACTTCTGCCTCGGCGACACCGGGTCGATGTTCGGCCACTCGCCGCCGCCCGTCGCCCGCGCCATCCGCCGGCAGGCGGCGCGCGGGCTGACCTACATGCTGCCGAGCGAGGACGCACTGTTCCTCGGCGACCTTCTGACCGCGCGTTTCGGCCTGCCGTCCTGGCAGATCGCCACCACGGCGACCGATGCCAACCGCTTCGCGCTGCGCGTCGCGCGCGCGGTCACCGGCCGGCCCAAGATTCTCGTCTTCAACGGCTGCTACCACGGCTCGGTCGACGAGACCTTCGTACGCATCGTCGGCGGCCAGCCGGTCAACCGGCCGGGCCTCGCCGGCGAATTCCGGCATTTCCCCGACACGACGCGAATCGTCGAGTTCAACGACCTGCCGGCGCTGGATCGCGAACTGGCCCATGGCGACGTCGCCGCCGTCATCACCGAACCGGTGCTCACCAATTCCTGCATGGTGTTGCCCGAGCCGGGGTTCCATGCCGGCTTGCGCAAGCTGACGAAGAAGCACGGCACGCTTCTGCTGATCGACGAGACGCATACGATCTCGACCGGACCGGGCGGCTACACCCGTCGCTATCGCCTCGACCCCGACCTGTTCGTGCTCGGCAAGCCGGTCGCCGGCGGCGTACCGGCCAGCGTCTGGGGTATGAGCGCCTCGACTGCCCGCCGCTACGCCGCCTATCTGAAAACAAAGGAACCGGGCTACTCAGGCATGGGCACGACGCTGTCGGCCAACCCGCTCCAGTTCGCCGCGATGCGCGCGACGCTGGAAGAGGTGATGACCGAAGAGAACTACGCGCATATGGAGCGGCTGGCCGCGCGGCTGGAGGCCGGCATCGCCGCTGCGATCGGCCGTCACGGTTTGCAATGGCATGTCGCGCGGGTTGGTGCGCGCGTCGAGTTCATCTGCGCGCCGGGCCCGCTCAGGACCGGCGGCGAGGCGGAAGCCGCGCATGCGCCGGCGCTGGAGGCGGCGATACACGTCGCACTTGTCAATCGCGGCTGCCTGATCGCACCGTTCCACAACATGATGCTGGTCTCGCCGGCCACGAAGGCGGCGCAGGTCGACCGGCTGGTGCGGGCGTTCGACGAAGTCGCGGGGGGGTTGGCAGCATGAGTTCGGTTTCGCCCTCCGGTTCGACTCTCGACGAAGCCAGGGACTTTCTCGCCGCACACCCGGACATCGAGGCGTTCGACATTGTGCTGACCGACGCCAACGGCGTCGGACGCGGCAAGATCATCCGCCGCCACGAGCTCGAAGGCCTCTATAAATCCGGCCGGCACCTGCCGATTTCGATCCTCGGCCTCGACATCACCGGCGAGGACGTCCACGAGACCGGGCTGATCTGGGATTCCGGCGACGGAGACCTGCGCGCCTGGCCGATCCCCGGCACGCTCGTGCCGATCCACGGCACCAGCCCGCCGCGCGGCCAGGTGTTGATGTCGATGTATCAGTTCGACGGCGTTCCGATGTCGTCCGACCCGCGCCACGCGCTGGCCCGCCAGGTCGACGCTTTCGCGGCGAAGGGTCTGAAACCGGCTGGCGCCTTCGAACTCGAATTCTTCCTGCTCGCCAACGACCGCGATCCCGATGGCCGTCCACGCCCGGCCGACGCCGTTCTCGATCGCCGCCGCAGCGACAAGACGGAGGTCTATTCCGTCGACCATCTGCACGGCATGGAGCCGCTGTTCTCCGACATCTATGCCGGCGCGAAGGCCCAGGGCCTGCCTGCCGAGACGGTCATCTCCGAGTACGCGCCCGGCCAGTACGAACTGACGCTGCGCTACCGCACCGACATCATGCGGGCCGCCGACGACCTCGTCATGCTGAAGCGGATGGTCCGGCTGCAGGCCCGCCGCCACGGTGTGACGGCGTGTTTCATGGCGAAGCCGTTCGAGCATTGCGCCGGTTCGGGGATGCATCTGCATGTCTCGCTGCCCGACGCGGACGGCAGGAACGTCTTCGTGGAGGAGCAGGAGGGCGCGTGGTCGCCGACCATTCTCCACGCCATCGGCGGCCTCGCGGCGACGATGGGCGAATCGATGCTGGTGTTCGCACCGCACGCCAATTCCTGGCGCCGGTTCGTCTCCCAGTCCTACGCGCCGATCGCGCCGACCTGGGGTTCCAACAACCGCTCCGTGGCCTTGCGCATTCCGGCCGGAGGGAAGTCCGGCCGTCGAATTGAGCACCGGCCGGCCGGTGTCGACGCCAACCCCTATCTGGTCGCAGCGACCGTGCTCGCCGGCATCGCCAAGGGCATCGTCGAAAAGCTCGACCCGGGTCCCGAGATCATCGGCAACGGCTACGAGGCGGCGGCATCGGGCCGCGCCGCGATGCCGGCGGACTGGCGGCAGGCGATCGAGGCCGCGAAGTCTTCCGATTTCCTGAAGGCTGCGCTCGGCGACGAGATGCACCGCACCTTCACCGCCATCAAGGAAGCGGAATATCTGCGTGTCGCACGCACCGTCAGCGACCTAGATTACCGCCTCTATCTGCACGAGGTCTGACCGACCTATGTCAAAGTGAATTGCGCGCCGGCCGTTCGGAACATATCATGAACGAATGGCTGCGCTCACGACCCGAGAAAAGCTGGCGATCCTTTCGGATGCCGCGAAATACGACGCCTCGTGTGCCTCTTCGGGCGCTTCCGGACGGAATTCGCTGAAGTCGAAGGGCATCGGCTCCACGGAAGGCGTGGGCATCTGCCATTCCTACGCACCGGATGGCCGCTGCATCTCGCTTCTGAAAATCCTGCTGACCAATTTCTGCATCTACGACTGCGCCTACTGCATCAACCGCTCGTCCTCGAACGTCCGGCGCGCCCGCTTCACGGTGGACGAAGTCGTCCGCCTGACGCTCGAATTTTACAGGCGCAACTATATCGAGGGCCTTTTCCTCTCTTCGGGCGTGATCCGCTCGCCGGACGAGACGATGGGGGAGATGGTCGAGGCGGCGCGCCGCCTGCGGGTCGATCACGGCTTTCAAGGCTACATCCACCTCAAGACCATCCCCGAATGCGCACCCGAACTGCTGGAGCAGGCAGGCCTCCATGCCGACCGCCTGTCCATCAATGTCGAGTTGCCGACCGACGAGGGCGTGAAGGCGCTGGCGCCGGAGAAGCGGCCGGAGACGATCCGCCTGTCCATGGCAAAGCTGCGCGCGAAGCTGGAGGAAAAGGCCGAGCCGACGCTGCGGACAAGGAAGCGCCAGCGTTTCGCACCGGGCGGCCAGTCAACACAGATGATCGTCGGGGCCGACCGCACGACCGACGCAGACATCCTCGGCACGAGCGAGCGGCTTTACGCCAGCTACCGCCTGCGCCGCGTCTACTATTCCGCGTTCAGCCCGATTCCCGACGCGTCATCGACCTTGCCGTCGAAGAGCCCGCCGCTGGTGCGCGAGCACCGCATCTACCAGGCCGACTGGCTGATGCGGTTCTACGGCTTCGAGCGCAGGGAGATCGTCGCCAGCCTGCACGACGGCATGCTCGACCTCGGCATCGACCCCAAGCTCGGCTGGGCGCTGGCGAACCGCGCGCTGTTCCCGCTCGACGTCAACCGCGCGCCGCGCGAGATGCTGCTGCGCGTGCCGGGGCTCGGCACCAAGGTGGTGGACCGCATCCTGTCGACGCGCCGGCACAGGCGCCTGCGTCTCGAGGACGTAGGACGGCTCTGCCAGTCCATTGCCAAGGTCAGGCCGTTCATTGTCGCCGAAGGCTGGTCGCCGGGAACGCTGACCGATTCGGCTTCGCTTTCAGAGCGCCTGCGACCGACACCCTCCCAGATGAGCCTGTTCTGATGGCGGCGCAGGCGGCCCTCGATCTGTGCGGCGAGACGGTGACGATTGCGGCCGAGGATGATTTCGCGGGCTGGCGCGACGCAGCACGGCGGCTCGTGATCGCAGGCGTTTCGCCGGACGCGGTGCGGTGGGCGGTCGCCGGGACGAGATCGGCGGCGGATTCGGCGACATCTTCTGACCCTACGGAAAGGGCGGAAGCTGCCGCACCTACCCTCAACGTCCCGCGCGCCTTCATCGAACAGGCCGAATCCGTCGTCTGCCACGCCGATCCCGCCCGGTTCGATCTGCTCTACCGGGTCCTGTGGCGGTTGAAGGGAGAACCGAACCTGCTCGCCGTGGCATCCGACCCCGACGTGATGCGTTTGCGGGAGATGGAGAAGGCCGTCCGCCGCGACATCCACAAGATGCGGGCCTTTGTGCGCTTCGTCCGGGTTGGCGACGGGCCGGAGGAGCGCTTCGTCGCGTGGTTCGAGCCGAGCCACACCATCGTTCGCCGCAACGCACCGTTCTTCGTGCGCCGTTTCACCGGCATGCGCTGGGTGATCCTCACGCCGCGCGGTTCCGCAGCCTGGGATGGAGAAGAACTGACCTTCGGACCCGCCGCCACGAGATCAGACACGCCGAGGGAGGATGCGACGGACGAACTGTGGCGAACCTATTTCACGTCGATCTTCAATCCGGCGCGCCTGAAGGTGAAGGCAATGCAGGCCGAAATGCCGAAGAAGTACTGGCGGAACCTGCCCGAGGCTTCGCTCATTCCCGATCTGATCCGCGGCGCGGAGAAGGCGTCGCGGCGAATGATAGAGGCCATGCCCACCATGCCCGCGCCACACCACGAGAAGGTCCAGGCCCGCCACTGGCCGCCGCGCGCCGAACCGTCGCCCGAACCGGACGAGCCCACGTCGCTCGCAGAGGCCAGCGAGCAGGCGAAGGTCTGCCGTCGATGCCCGCTATGGCGCGACGCGACGCAAACCGTGTTCAGCGAGGGGCCGGGCGACGCCGATGTCGTCTTTGTCGGCGAGCAGCCGGGCGACCAGGAGGACTTGGCCGGCAAGCCGTTCGTGGGACCAGCCGGCAAGGTCTTCGACGCCATCCTCGACAGCTCCGGGATCGATCGCCGGAAAGTCTACGTCACCAATGCGGTGAAGCACTTCAAGTTCGAGCCGCGAGGCAAGCGGCGCATTCACTCCAAGCCCAATGCCGGAGAGGTGCAGGCCTGCCGCTGGTGGCTGGAAAAGGAACTGGGTCTCCTGAAGCCGAAACTTGCCGTGGCGCTCGGCGCGACCGCCGCGCAATCGCTGCTCGGCAAGACGATCCCGGTGACCAAGATGCGCGGCGAGGTTCTGGAGCGCGAGGACGGTCTGAGGGTGTTTGTCACCGCCCACCCTTCCTACATCCTGCGCATCCCCGACCCGCGCGAGGCGGAAGCGGAACGCGCGCGGTTTCTCGAAGATCTCAAGGTCGTGAAGCGGTTGATGGGCGGCTAGCGCACGAGTATCGCCCGGAAGTCGTTCACGTTCGTCCCTGTCGGGCCAGGTACGAAGAGGTCGCCAACGGATTGGAAAGCGCTCCAGGCATCGTTCGCGGCGAGCCTCGCACGGGCGTCGACGCCCCTTTGCCGCATCCGAGTGACCGAGCTCCCATCGGCGAAGGCACCGGCATTGTCTTCAGACCCATCGATGCCGTCCGTGTCGGCGGCTAGCGCCTCGATCCCGTCCAGACCCTGTATGCCGAGCGCGAAGGACAGCAGGAACTCGCTGTTGCGCCCGCCCTTGCCCTTGCCGCGCAAGGTCACCGTCGTCTCGCCACCCGACATGATAACGACCGGCTTCGAGAAGGGCCGGTTGCGCGTCGCCACCTCGCGCGCCAGCGCCGCATGCACCGAGCCGACGTCGCGCGCCTCGCCCTCGATCGCATCGGAGAGGATCACGGCCTCGTGGCCCAGCCGTTTCGCTTCAGCCGCTGCCGCCTCCAGCGACACGGCGGCCGAGGCGATCAACCGGACCTCGTTGCGCGCAAAGCGTGGATCGTCGGCGCGCGGCGCGTCGGCCGCCGGCGAGCGCAGATGCGCCATCACCGCCGCCGGCAGATCCATGCGCCACGTCTCGACGATGCGCAGCGCGTCCTCCCGCGTCGATCCGTCGGCGATGGTGGGTCCGGAAGACACGAGCGCCGGCTCGTCACCCGGTATGTCGGACACGACCAGCGAGACGACCTTCGCAGGATAGGCCGCAGCCGCGAGCCGGCCGCCCTTGATCGTCGAGACGTGCTTGCGCACCGTGTTCATCTGCGCGATCGGCGCGCCGGACGCCAGCAGCGCCTTGTTCACGGCGATCTCGTCGGCCAGCGTCAGCGCACCGGCCGGGGCCGGCAGCAACGCGGACCCGCCCCCCGAGATCAGCGCGATCACGAGGTCGTCTGCAGACAGTCCCGTCACCGTCTCGAGCAGCCGCCGCGAGCCGACGAGCCCTGCCTCGTCCGGCACCGGGTGAGCCGACTGCAGCACCTGGATGCGCTCGCACGGGACAGCGTAGCCATAGCGCGTCACCACGACCCCTTCGAGCGGGCCGTCCCACGCCCTCTCCAACGCCCGCGCCATCTGCGCCGAGCCCTTGCCGCCGCCGACCACGATGGTTCGGCCCTTCGGTCGCGACGGCAGGTGCGCACGGATCGTGTGCTCGGGATCGGCGGCCGCGACTGCCGCTTGGAACAGCGACGTCAGGAACGCCTTCGCGTCCAGCTGTCCTGCGCGCGTCATCATCAAGTGGAGGGCGCGGACGGCAGCGCCAGCGTGGCGCGGTCGATGCCCAATTGATCGCAGAGCGCATCGACCACGACCGCGTGATCCTCCCGCTGCGGCAGCCCCGAAATGGCGACCACGCCGACCACACCGGCATTCCTTACCCGGATCGGGAATGCGCCGCCGGCCAGCACGTAGTCGGCCGGATCGAGGCCCTCGCGTGGATCGACGATGCCGTCCTGGTGTTTCTTCTCGAGCGCCAGCCGGTAGGTGCTCTTGAGGTAGCGCTTCACGGCATTGATCTTGCGGCGCGCCCAGTCGCGGTTGCCCGCCGTCGAGCCCGGCAGGGCCGCATAGAACAGCGGGCGGTCGAAGGTCTGGATGTCGACGATGATGCCGAGACCATCCTTCAGGGCGCGTTCCCTCAGCCTCGCGCCGAGCTCGAAGGCGACGGCCTCATCGAACCGGTCGAAAACCAGCCGTTCTTCCTGCTTCCTGATGATCTTGAGATCGTCCGCTTCGGCCATCAGTCCCTCCCGTCCGGCGCGGCAAGCTGGCCCGTGATGTGAGCCGACGCAAGTCCCGTCAGTTGCCGATCACGCTCTTCGACGGTCGCCCGGCCACATAGACCTCGCGCACGACACGGTCGTCGCCCAGCGTCTGCAACAGGAAAAGCTCCTCGGCCAGCGTGCCGATCGTCTCCATCCTCAGCTTCATGCCCGGCGTCGCGCGGGCGTCGAGCACGACGATGTCGGCGTCGGTGCCGGCCTCCAGCGTGCCGACCCTGTCGACGATCGACAGCGCCTCGGCATTGCCGCGCGTCATCTGCCAGAAAGAGGCGAGCGGGTTCAGCTTCTCGCCGTTGAGCGCGATGACCTTGTAGCCCTCGTCCATCGTGCGCAGCATCGAATAGTTGGTGCCGCCGCCAACGTCCGTCGCCGCGGCTATGCGCAGCGGTTTCGACCTCTGCCGGTAGCGCTGATAGTCGAACAGGCCGGACCCGAGAAACAGGTTCGAGGTCGGGCAGAAGACCGCGATCGACCCGGACTCGGACATCCGGTCCGCCTCGCGCTCCGACAGATGGATGCAGTGTCCGAACAGCGCTTTCGCTCCGAGCAGCCCGTAACGATCGTAGACGTCGGCGTAGTCCTTCGCCTGCGGGTAGAGCTCGCAGGTGTAGTCGATTTCGGCGCGGTTCTCGGAGAGGTGCGTCTGCATATGCAGGTCGGGGTGCTCGCGCATCAGCGCAGCGGCCATCTCCATCTGCTCGGGCGTCGACGTGATCGCGAAGCGCGGCGTGACGGCATAGAGGCCGCGACCCCTGCCGTGCCACTCCGCGATCAGGGCCTTGGTGTCGTCGTAGCCGGACTGCGGCGTATCGCGCAGGCCTCCAGGTGCATTGCGGTCCATCATCACCTTGCCGGCGATGACCAGCATGTCGCGATCGAGCGCCTCGGCGAAGAAGGCGTCGGCCGACTGCCGGTGAACGGAGCAGTAGGCGGCAACCGTCGTCGTGCCATGCCGCACCATCTCGTCGAGGAACAGTCTGGCGATGCGCCGCGCATGCTGGGCGTCCCGGAACTTCGTCTCTTCGGGAAAAGTGTAGGTGTTCAGCCAGTCGAGCAGTTCGGCGCCGTAGGAGGCGATCACCTGCATCTGCGGGAAATGCACATGCGCGTCGATGAAGCCCGGCAGGATGAGATGCGGCCGGTGATCGACCGTCCTGGCGCCCGGCGCCGCCTTCGCGGCGACCACGGCATGGTCGCCGCTGGCGACGATACTGCCGTCGCGGATCAGAACCGCGCCGTCTTCCTCATAGCGGCAGGCGGCCAGATCGTCTTTTGTCTCCGGCCAGCGCAGAAAGGACAGCGTGCGGCCGCGAAGGATGAGGTCGCTCACTTGCGCGCTTCCTCGTACCAGGCGACCAGCAGCGCCCGCTCCTCCGGCGTCATGCCGGAAAGGTTGCCGGGCGGCATGGCGTGGCTGCGACCGGCCTGGAGGTAGATTTCGCGGGCGTGCTCGCCGATGCCGGCGTCGGTGTCGAGCGCCACGCCCTTCGGCGCGTGGTAGACACCCTCGTAACCGGGTTGGGCGGCGTGGCACATGGCACAGCGGCCCATTACGGTGTCGCGCACGGCCGGGAAATGGGTCGAGGCAATGAATGTGTCCGCGGCCGCCGATGTCTTCCTCTCGCCCGTCAGCACGGACGGCACGGTCGACAGCCAGGCGATGACGATGAACAGCACCGCTGCGAGAAGCCATGTCCAGGTCGGGTTCCCCTTCCGCGCGTGGACGGTGTTGAAATAGTGCCGGATGAGCACGCCGATGATGAACACCAGCGAGGCGATGATCCAGTTGAACTGGGTGCCGAACGCCAGCGGGTAGTGGTTCGACAGCATCAGGAAAAGGACGGGCAACGTCAGGTAATTGTTGTGGAGCGAGCGCTGCTTGGCGATCTTGCCGTATTTCGGGTCCGGCTTGCGGCCGGCGATGAGGTCGGCGACGACGATCTTCTGGTTGGGGATGATGATCAGGAAAACGTTGGCCGACATGATCGTCGCGGTGAAGGCGCCGAGATGCAGGAATGCGGCGCGCCCGGTGAACACCTGCGTGTAGCCCCACGCCATGAGGACCAGCACGGCGTAGAGTACAAGCATCAGCCCGGTCTGGTTTTCGCCCAGCGGCGACCGGCAGAGCAGGTCGTAGACCAGCCAGCCGACTGCGAGCGAGGCCAGCGAGATGCCGATCGCCACCGGCGCCGACACGTCGAGCACATTGCGGTCGATCAGGAAGAAATCCGCGCCAGCATAGTAGACGATCGCGAGGAGCGCGAAGCCCGACAGCCAGGTCGCGTAGGACTCCCATTTGAACCAGGTCAGGTGCTCCGGCATCTCGGCCGGCGCCACGAGGTACTTCTGGATGTGGTAGAAACCGCCGCCGTGGACCTGCCACTCCTCGCCATGCGCGCCGGCCGGGAGGCCCGGCCGCTGCCTCAACCCGAGGTCCAGGGCGACGAAATAGAACGACGAGCCGATCCAGGCGATGCCGGTGATGACGTGCAGCCAGCGCACGGCGAAGGACAGCCAGTCCCAGAAGATCGCGAAATCCAGCATCCGTCCCTCACAGCAGGTCCGTTCCGGACTTTACGTACCGCACCGCAAACAGGAAGGGGCACCTCGCCCCATGACTTACAAAAAAAAATGGAAAATAGTGGCGCGTATCAACGGGACTGCCGGCTAATGGCTTACCTCGACAACCTCGCCACCTTCGTCCGCGTCGTCGAACTCGGCAACCTGTCGGCGGCCGGCCGCGACATGCGCATCTCGCCCGCCGTCGCCTCCAACCGCATCAAGGAACTGGAGAAGCATCTCGGCGTCCGCCTATTCAACCGCACCACGCGGCAGCTGATGCCGACAGAGCACGGCAACGTCTTCTATTCCGGCGCCAAGCAGGTGCTGGATGCGATCACCGAGGCCGAGGCAGCCGTCAGCGCGCTGTCCGGCCAACCGCGCGGCACGATAAGGGTAACCGCGCCGCTCGGTCTCGGCCGCCGGCTCATCGCCTCGGGCATTCCCGAATTCCGTGACCGCTATCCCGACATCGAGGTCAGGCTGCGCCTTTCCGACCACAACATCGACCTTTTCAAGGAAGGCATCGATGTCGCCTTCCGGCTCGGCATCATCGAGGATTCGAGCCTCAGGATGCGCGGCATCATGGAGTGCGAGCGCGTGCTGGTCGCGGCGCCGGCCTACCTTGCCCAGCGCGGCGAGCCGACAGACCCTTCCGAGCTGGAAGGCAAGACGCACGACTGTCTCATGCTGCGCTATCCGGGCGCGCGCGAATATCACTGGACGCTGCGCACGCCGACCGGGCCGACCAAGATCGAGGTCAGGGGCCCGTTCGATTCCGACGATGGCGATGTGCTGACCGGATGGGCGCTGGCAGGACGCGGCATCATCAACAAGCCGCGCTTCGAGGTGGAGCCGTTCATCCGCGACCGCCGCCTGCAGGTAATCCTTGCTGACACGCCGCCGATCCCGGTGCAGCTGGCGGCCGTCTACCCGCACAAGAAGCTGCAGGACCCCAAGGTCCGGCTGCTCCTGGATTTCATGGCAGATCGGTGCCAGCGACTGATAAAGGACCTGCTGGCGGGCCGGTAGGAACCAGCCCGCCAGCCAGTGACCGCCGATCGGTTACCAGGCTTTGTACCAGCCCTCGACCACGGTCTGCTTGTCGCGATGGTTGCCGCCGAGCGTCGCGCCCCAGTAGGCGCCGACGGCGCTGACGAAGAACGATGCCGCGATGATGAAGGCCGCGACCATGCCGATCTTGCGGGCAGTCTCGGCAGCCTCACGCGCTTCCGCCTCCAGCCTCTCCGCCTCTGCGATCAGCGCGTTCACCCGGTTCTCGGCCTCTGCCTGGTCGACTCCCGCCCGTGCGGCCACGACGCCGGTCAGATACTGCTTGTCCGCGTCCGAGATGGTTGCATCGCCGACACCCGACAGCAGGATCCGCCCGATTTCGGCGCGCGTGCCGTGCGGCAGCGGCTCGGTGTTCGCGCCGCGAACGGCACGATCGATGAGAATGGCGTTCGCATCCACGGCTTCCGCCGCCGTGGTCGCCGCAGCGCCCGCCGCAGACGCTGCGCCCGAGACGGCGGTTGTGACGCCAGAATAGGCGATCATGGCGCCGAGCAGCGCGCCGAGAGCCCAGACGACCAGTCCGTGCGATCCGTCGCGAATGTCGGATTCGTATTCCGTCGCATCACCGTGCCGCTTGCGCATGCGTCCGGCGAGATAGCCGCCGGCGATGTTCGCCGAAATCTGCACCCACAGCAGCCAAAGAGCGGCGACGATGGCGAACCAGAACAGCGTCATGCCGCTGCCTTCATAGGCGGAGGTCAGCGACAGGCCGATGGCGGAGCCGAAGGTGACGAGGACGAACGAGATCGTCGTGGCGACGACCGTGCCTGCGAAGATCGCCGGCCAGTCGACATACGAGCCCTGGGTTTCGGGGACGGCGGTAACGACGGCGCCGGGAACGTCAGCAATGGCCATGAGGGTCTCCCTGAAATGAGTGAGGTGAGCGATCAGCGCAAGCCGAGCAGCGAGAGGATCGCGAGGACGATGACGACGAGGCCGACGAGATAGATGATGCCGTGCATGGAGTGTCTCCCAGTTCGATTGAGTTGCGGAACAACAATCGATGCGTGACAAGGTTCCGCCACAATCGCGCATCGCTGTTGCGCAAGGAGGGGTTCGATGACCTGGATCGTCATGAGATCGATTTTGTTCGGCCTGCTGGGGCTTGTCGTCGCGCCGATCGTCGTCTTCTTCCTCGTCCTCGCGCTCGGATACGCTTTCAGTTCGAGCTGCGGCACGCCCGGCGATTCAGGCGGCTGCGAGATGGGTGCGGCCAGCATCGCCATCGTGTCGACGATTCCCGGGCTGGTGATCGGATTCGCCTGGTCTCTGGCGCTGGGACTGCGCAACCGCGGCAAGAGCTGACGGAACGATTCGATCCCGGCGGCGTTTGTCGGCGGCGCGATCCCAGTGTCGCGCGCGCCCTCAATTCATCCCGCCGAAGGAGTGCGTCATGGACGCCATCGCCACCAAGAACGACCTGAAGTCGAACGCGAAGAAGGAGTCGATCGACCTTCTCAACGCTCGCCTTGCTGACGCCATCGACCTGGCGTTGCTCACCAAGCAGGCGCACTGGAACGTCAAGGGGCCTCAGTTCATCGCCATCCACGAAATGCTGGACAAGTTCCGCAAGGAGATCGACGGACATGTCGACGTCATCGCCGAGCGCGCCGTCCAGCTTGGCGGCACAGCGCATGGCACGCTCCAGGACGTCGCAAAGGGTACCGGGCTGAAGCCTTACCCGACCAATATCCACAAGACGAAGGATCATCTGGCCGCGCTCATCGAGCGCTATGCGGCGACCGCCAAGGCGACGCGCGCCGCGATCGACGACGCCGACGACGCGGGCGACGCGGACACGGCGGACATCTTCACCGCCTTCTCGCGTTCGCTGGACAAGCTGCTCTGGTTCCTGGAGGCGCATACCCAGGAGAAGGAGTAGAGGCGATAGCGGCTACTACACGCGCCTCGGTACCCGCTCTGCTGGCGTCGCCGCGTTTGATAACGCGGTCATGATCTCGGCGGCGGCCAGTGCGGCGATGACGGCGGGCCGCTTGTCGCGCACGGCCTCGCCACCGATTGGCGAGACGAGCCTGTCGAATGCGCCAGCCGTCCCTCCGGCGGTCTTCAGATACCAGCTGCGAAACGTCGCCTTCTTGGTCGCCGACCCGATCATGCCGACATAGGCCGCGTCCTCGCGTCTGAGCGCTTCCGCAACGATCAGAAAGTCGAGGGCGTGGTCGTGGGTGAGAACCACGAAGGCCGAGCCCGTCGGCGCGTCGCGGACGATCTCCTCGGGCACAGCGACAAGCCGAGTCGTAACGGCCTGGGGCATGTCTTCGAGCGCATCGGCGCGAGTATCGACGACTTCCACACGAACCGGGAGCAGCGCGAAAGCGGCGGCCAGCGCATGGCCTACATGACCGCCGCCGAAAACGTAAATGCGCGGCAGCGCTTTCTCTTCGGCCTCTGCAGCCTCGACAAGCACCTGCCGCAAGCCGTGGTCCACACGCCGCACGGTCACGCCGACCCGTCCTCCGCAGCACTGGCCGATCTCCGGACCGAGCGGCACGTCGAGAGACGTTTCCACGCCGCCGTCCCTGAGCAGCACACGGGCCTGATCGATGGCCATGTATTCGAGCTGGCCGCCGCCGATGGTTCCCAGGATACCGTTGTGCGTGACCAGCATGCGCGCGCCGCGTTCGCGCGGCGTGGAACCTCTCGCCTCCGCGACCTCGACCAGCGCCGCTTCCTGCGCGGCATCGAGGAACGCGATGAGTTCGGCCGGTTTCATCCTATTTTGCCGGCGGCCTCAGCCTTGAGGCGCTCGACCGCCATCAGCACGCGTTCCGGCGTAGCTGGCGCGTCGAGGCGCGGGCAGATGCGATGGCCGGCGACGCTGGCAACCGCATCCGACAGCGCGTGCAGGACCGAGATGCCGAGCGGGAACGGCGGCTCGCCGACGGCCTTGGAACGATGCACGGTCGGCTCCGCCGCTTCCGGCCACTCGGCCAGGCGGACGTTGAAAATTTTCGGCCGGTCGGAGGCGAGCGGGATCTTGTAGGTCGACGGCGCGTGCGTGCGCAGCCGGCCTCTGGCGTCCCACCACAGTTCCTCGGTCGTCAGCCAGCCCATGCCCTGGATGAAGCCGCCTTCGACCTGGCCGAGATCGATCGCCCGGTTCAGCGAGCGGCCGGCGTCATGCAGGATGTCGGTGCGCTCGACGACGTATTCGCCGGTCAGCGTGTCGATCGACACCTCCGAACAGGCCGCGCCATAGGCGTAGTAGTAAAAGGGCCGGCCTTCGCCCTTGTCGCGGTTCCAGTGGATCTTCGGCGTCTTGTAGAAGCCGGCCGCCGAAAGCTGGACCCGGCCGAGATAGGCCTGCTTGACGAGGTCGGCGAAGGCGATTTCCTGATTGCCGATCCGCACCCGGTTGGGCAGGAACACGACCTGGTCGACCGGCACCGAATGCTTCTCGGCGGCAAAGTCGATCAGCCTGTCCTTGATCTGCCGCGCCGCATTCTGCGCGGCCATGCCGTTGAGGTCAGTGCCCGACGACGCAGCGGTGGCTGACGTGTTCGGCACCTTGCCGGTCGTCGTCGCGGTGATCTTCACCTGGTCGAGGTCGATCTGGAATTCCTCGGCCACCACCTGCGCGACCTTGAGATAAAGCCCCTGCCCCATCTCCGTGCCGCCATGGTTCAGGTGGACAGAGCCGTCGGCATAGACATGCACGAGCGCGCCGGCCTGGTTGAAGTGGGTGGCGGTGAACGAGATGCCGAATTTGACCGGCGTCAGCGCGAGCCCTCGCTTGACGATGCGGCTGTTGGCGTTGAACGCGGCGATCTCGCGGCGCCGTCGCTTGTAATTCGCGCTCTCCTCGAGCTCCGCGACGACGCGCTGAATAATGTTGTCCTCGACCGTCTGGTGATAGGGCGTGACGTTGCGGCCGCTGCTGGCGTCGTCCATCGGCGCGTAGAAGTTGAGCTTGCGGATGTCGAGCGGGTCCCTGCCCGTCGCAAAGGCAACTTCCTCGATGACGCGCTCGGCGCCGACCATGCCCTGCGGGCCGCCGAAGCCGCGGAAGGCAGTGTTGGAGACGGTGTTGGTATAGAGCGGCGCCGACTCCGCATGGACTGCCGGATAGAAATAGGTGTTGTCGCAGTGGAAGAGCGCGCGGTCGGTAACCGGCCCCGACAGGTCGGCGGAGAAGCCGCAGCGTGCCGCGAACATGAAGTCGACGCCGAGGATACTGCCTTCGTCGTCGAAGCCGACCTCATAATCGATCAGGAAGTCGTGCCGCTTGCCCGTCGCGGTCATGTCATCGTCGCGGTCGGGGCGGATCTTCACCGCGCGCCGGTGCTTCTTCGCGGCAATCGCGGCCAGCGCCGCGAACTGGTTGCCCTGCGTTTCCTTGCCGCCGAAACCGCCGCCCATGCGCCGGATCTCGACAGTGACCGCATGGCTCGGGATGCCCAGCGCATGGCCGACCATGTGCTGCACCTCGCTCGGGTGCTGCGTCGAGCAGTAGACCGTGACGTCCTGATCTTCGCCCGGGACGGCCATCGCGATATGGCCCTCGAGATAGAAATGCTCCTGCCCGCCGACCCGCATCTTGCCCTTGATGCGACGCGGCGCCGCCGCGATCGCCTTGGCCGCGTCACCGCGCTTCAGCACCAGCTTCGGCGTGACGTGCCTGTCCTTCTTCGGATCGAGCGCGCCGATGTCGGTGACGAAGGGCAGTTCCTTGTACGCGACCTTGGCCAGGCGGGTTGCACGGCGTGCCTCCTCGCGCGTCCGGCCGATGACGCAGAAGATCGGCTGGCCGAAGAACTGGACCTTGTCACTCGCGAGAATGGGCTCGTCGTGACGACCGGTCGGCGAAATGTCGTTCTCGCCGGGAACGTCCTCGGCGGTGAGGACATCGACCACCCCGGGAGCCGAACGTACGGCCGACAGGTCCATCGAGACGATCGTGCCGTGGGTGACCGTCGAGAGCCCGAGGCAGCCGTGCAGCGTGCCTGCGGGCTCCGGCATGTCGTCGATGTAGACCGCGTCGCCCGCGACGTGCTTGTGCGCACTGTCGTGCCGCTGGTCGGTATGGACGCCGCCGGCGATCGCCGCGGCCTTGAGGTCGGGGGCGTGCTTGTTCATCACGCGGCCTCGTAGCGCCGGACCTGCGAGGGCCGCGAATCCGTCGTCTCGGCGAGGAAGCGCCTGAGCAGGTTCTTCGCGACCATCTGCCGGTATTCGGCCGAGGCGCGCATGTCCGTCAATGGCGTGAAGTCGGCATCGTAGGCCGAAATGGCTGCGTCGACCGTCGCTTCGTTCCAAGGCTTTCCGAGCAGGGCCGCTTCGACGGCCTTCGCCCGCTTCGGCGTCGCGGCCATGCCGCCATAGGCGATGCGGATCGACGCCACCGTCCCGTTCTTTGCCAGCGTCAGGTGGAACGCGCCGAGCGTCGCGGTGATGTCCTCGTCGCGCCGCTTGGTGATCTTGTAGACCGCGAACTTCGTGCCCCTGGCGGGCACGGGTATATGCACCGCCTCGACGAATTCACCCGGCCGCCTGTCCTGCTTGCCATAGGCGACGAAGAAATCTTCGAGCGGGATCGTCCGGCGCTTCTTGCCTTTGCGCAACGTGAGCCGGGCGCCGAGCGCGATGAAGGGCGGCGGCGTGTCGCCGATCGGCGAACCGTTGGCGATGTTGCCGCCGATCGTGCCCATGTTGCGTACCTGCTCGCCGCCGATCCGGTCGATCAGCGGACCGAGCGCCGGGATGCGTTTCGCGAGCAGGGCATGCGCGTCCGTATAGGTGACGCCGGCGCCGATGGTGACGACGCCGTCTGCCTCGGACACATGTTTCAGCCCGTCCAGATGGCCGATGAAGACGACCGGCGTGATGTCGCGCATGAACTTGGTGACCCACAGGCCGACGTCGGTCGATCCGGCAACCACAGTCGCCTGCGGTTCCGTCTCCATCACCCTGGCGAAGTCGTCCACGTCGGCCGGCAGCACCAGCCGCTCCTTGCCTTCGCCGATCTCGAGGCGGCTGCCGTCGGCAAGCGCCGAGAGAGCGGCGGCCACCATCCTGCGCTCCGCCTTCAGCGGGTCCTTGGCCACCTGGCCGTATGTCGAGACGGCGCGCGCCGCCTTCATGATCGCCTCGTAGCCCGTGCAGCGGCAGAGATTGCCCTGCAGCGCCTTCTCGATCGCCTGGTCAGACGGCATCGGGTTCTTCATCCAGAGCGCGTAGAGCGACATGACGAAGCCCGGCGTGCAGAAGCCGCATTGCGAGCCGTGGAAGTCGACCATCGCCTGCTGCACGGGATGCAGCGTCCCGTCCGGGCGACGCAAGTGCTCGATCGTGACGACGTGCGTGCCGTCGAGCGAGCCGAGGAAACGGATGCAGGCGTTGACGCTATCATAGACGAGCACACCGTTGGAGAGCCGTCCCACCAGCACGGTACAAGCGCCGCAGTCGCCTTCCGCGCAGCCTTCCTTGGTGCCCTTCAGCGAGCGGGAGATACGCAGGAAATCGAGCAGCGTCTCGTCGGGTTTCACATTCGGGAGTTCGACACGGTCGCCGTTGAGCAGGAACCGCAGCGTCGACCGGACTTGCGTGCGCGCCATGGCTCAACTCCCCCGATAAGTCGAATAGCCGTAGGGCGAGATCAGGAGCGGCACGTGGTAATGCGTCTCCTCCGCCATGCCGAAGCGGATCGGCACCTGGTCGAGGAAGGCAGGCTCCGGAAGCACGGCGCCCGTTGCACGCAGATAGTCGCCGGCGAAGAAGATCAGCTCGTACTGTCCCGTCTTGAATTCCTTGCCTTCGAGAAGCGGCGCATCGCAGCGCCCGTCGGCGTTGGTGACGACGTACTTGATCTTCTTGTGTGCGTTGCCGCTGACTCTGTACAGCGCGATCCTGAGCCCTGCCGCCGGCTTGCCAGAAGCGGTATCGAGCACGTGCGTCGTCAGGCGGCCGCCCTTGCCAGTCGACATTCGGTCTCCCTTCCGGTGTATTCGGGGCCGGTCCATCCGGGCCGGTCCATCCGGATGCACATTTGCGCGGCAATTAGATGCCATGCATACGTCGCGGTCGAGCCGAAGGCCACAAAAAGACTTTCAATTTTTTCGAGGGGAATGTCACTCACTCCCTTTCACTATGCTTGAAGGATGGGTGGCTACCGTCACCGTCAATAGGTCCCGCCGGAGGTCCATGCGGTACGAACGCGACATGCGCGGCTACGGCGCCAATCCGCCGGACCCGAAATGGCCGGGCGGCGCCTTTGTCGCCATCCAGTTCGTCGTCAACTACGAGGAAGGCGGCGAGAACTGCGTCCTGCACGGCGACAAGGCGTCGGAAGCCTTCCTGTCGGAGATCGTCGGCGCGCAGCCCTGGGTCGGCCAGCGCCACTGGAACATGGAGTCGATCTACGAATACGGCGCCCGGGCCGGCTTCTGGCGGCTCCACCGCATGTTCACGGAAGCCAACGTCCCGGTAACCGTCTACGGCGTCGCGACGGCGCTTGCCCGCTCGCCCGACCAGGTCGCCGCCATGCAGGCCGCCGACTGGGAAATCGCCTCGCACGGCCTGAAATGGATCGACTATCGCGATCATTCCCTTGATGACGAGCGCGCCGACCTGGACGAGGCGATCCGCCTGCACACGGAAGTCGTCGGCGAACGACCGACCGGCTGGTACACCGGTCGCACATCGGTCAACACGGTGAGGCTCGCCGCCGAGGAAGGCGGGTTCGACTATGTCTCCGACACCTATGGCGACGAACTGCCCTACTGGTTCGAGCACGAGGGTCCAGATGGGAAGAATAGGCCCCAGCTGATCATTCCCTACACGCTCGACGCCAACGACATGCGGTTCGCCACGCCGCAGGGCTTCAATTCCGGCGACCAGTTCTTCGCCTATCTGAAGGATGCCTTCGATACGCTCTACGCCGAGGGCAAGGCGGGCCGCCCACGCATGATGAACATCGGCCTGCATTGCCGCCTGATCGGGCGGCCTGGCCGCGCCGCAGCGCTGCAGCGTTTCATCGACTACGTGAAGAGCCACCAGAGGGTCTGGCTGGCGCGGCGCATCGACATCGCCCGACACTGGCGCCAGACGCACCCGTTCCGCCTGCCGGCATTGCGCCCGTCGAGGATGAGCCTCGACGACTTCGTCGGGCACTTCGGCGGCATCTTCGAACATTCGCCCTGGATCCCCGAACGCGCCTGGTCGCTGGAACTCGGCCCCGCCCATGACAGCGCCGGCGGCCTCCACAACGCGCTTTGCCGCATCTTCCGTTCGGCGAGCGAGACCGAGCGGCTGGGCGTGCTGAAGGCGCATCCCGACCTTGCGGGCAAGCTGGCGCAGGCCAAACGGCTGACGGCGGAATCGACGGCCGAGCAGGCGTCGGCGGGTCTCGACGCGCTGACCGACCGCGAGCGCGAGCTGTTTTCCAACCTCAACGCCGCCTACGTCACCACTTTCGGTTTCCCCTTCATCATCGCCGTGCGCGGCCGGTCGAAGGAGGAGATCATGACCGAGTTCGAGAAAAGAATAGGCAACGACCGGGCCACCGAATTCGCCACCGCCTGCAAGCAGGTGGAGCGGATCGCGATGCTGCGCCTCAGGGACATGTTGCCGGCCTAGGAACAGAAGAATGCCCGGACCGAAATACATGGCGCCGCATGGCGGCCACCCGCCGCAGACCGAGCTTCTGACCGGGCGTGCGGTCTTCACGGAGGCCTACGCCTTCATCCCTCGCGGCGTGATGCGGGACATCGTCACCAGCGCGCTGCCCTTCTGGGACCAGACCCGCGCATGGATCATCGCGCGGCCTCTCTCCGGCTTCGCAGAGACCTTCGCGCAATATGTCATGGAAGTGCTGCCCGGCGGCGGCAGTGACAAGCCAGAGCCGGACGCTGGCGCCGAGGCCGTGCTGTTCGTCATGGAAGGCGAAATTGCTGTCACGATCGGCGGCGACACCCACCGCATGCAGGCCGGCGGTTGGGGCTTCCTGCCGCCTGGCAACTGCTGGACGCTGAAGAATGCCGGCAATGTGCCGGCCCGCTTCCACTGGATCCGCAAGATCTACGAGAAGGTCGACGGCATCGCCGTTCCCGGGCCCCTCTTCCGCAACGATCAGGACGTCGTGCCGCTCTCGATGCCGGGCACCGCCGGACGCTGGGCGACGACGCGCTTCGTCGATCCCGACGATCTCGCCTACGACATGCACGTCAACATCGTCACCTTCGAGCCCGGCGGGGTCATTCCCTTCGCCGAGACCCATGTGATGGAGCACGGGCTCTACGTTCTGGAGGGCAAGGCGGTCTACCGGCTGAACCAGGACTGGGTCGAGGTCGAGGCCGGCGACTTCATGTGGCTGCGCGCCTACTGCCCGCAGGCCTGCTACGCCGGCGGGCCTGGCAGGTTCCGCTACCTGCTCTACAAGGACGTCAATCGGCATCCGAGTTTGCGCAGGTTCGGGCGTTGATCCCGATAATCGCCCGCCCCCTCACCCGCGAGGCGTTCGCACCCTTCGGTCAGGTGATCGAGACCGAAGGCGCGCATCACTACCCGATCAATGGCGGGATGACGGAGCGCTACCACGATCTCGCCACGGCCGAGGTCGCGGGGCCAGATGCGCGGGTCATCCTGTCGATATTCCGCGGCAAGCCCTACGATTTCCCGCTCCGGCTCTCGATGGTCGAGCGCCACCCATTGGGCAGTCAGGCCTTCATGCCGCTCGGCGGCAGGCCGTTCCTCGTCGCCGTCTGCGACGACGAGGGCGGAAAACCCGGCACACCACAAGCCTTCGTCGCCGCGCCCGGCCAGGGCGTGAATTATCCGCGCAGCCTCTGGCACGCCGTGCTGACGCCGATCGGCGAGCCGCAGGACTTCCTCGTCGTCGACCGGACGGGCTCGGGCTCGAACCTCGAGGAATTTCACTTCCCCGCCCCTTACGAAATCCGTCTGCCCGAAGGCTCCTGACCATGGCCAAGACTTCGCTCATCGATCGGCTGCTCGACGTGATCGAGGAAGACATCGTGCCGAAGACGGCCGAGGGCGTGGTCCACGGCAACAAGCTGTTCGGGGCGGCCATCCTGCGGAAGTCGGACCTGTCGGTTGTCATCGCCGAGACCAACAACGAGACCGAGAACCCGCTCTGGCACGGCGAGGTCCACGCGCTGAAGCGGTTCTACGAACTGCCCCGCGCCGAGCGGCCCGACACGAAGGACTGCGTCTTCCTCGCGACCCACGAGCCCTGCTCGCTCTGCCTGTCGGCGATCACCTGGACCGGCTTCGACAATTTCTACTACCTGTTCAGCCACGAGGATTCGCGCGATGCCTTCGCGATCCCCCACGACCTGAAGATCCTGAAGGAGGTCTTCACGCTCGACCCTGGCGGCTACAACGCGCAAAACGCCTACTGGAAAAGCTTTGCGCTGAAGAAGCTCGCGCGCGACGCGGGCAATGCCGACCGCGCGCGGCTGCAGACCCGCATCGCGGCGATCAGCGACCGCTACGACGAACTGTCCGGCACCTATCAGGAGGGAAAGTCGGACAACGACATCCCGCTCGCCTGACCGAGGTCAGCGGACGCGGTGCCGCGCCACAAATGCCTCGACAGGGCCGTAGAACGCTTCCTGCTCGGCCATGATCTTGTCGTCCGGCCATTCCCACCAGGCGATTGACAGCAGCGCCGCGATGATGCCGGGCTCGAAACGGTAGCGGATCAACCGCGCCGGGTTGCCGGCGACGATCGCGTAGGGCGGCACGTCCTTCGTCACCACGCTGCCGGCGCCGATGACTGCGCCGTCGCCAACCGTGATGTTGGCAAGGACGATGGCGCGCGCGCCGATCCACACGTCATTGCCGATCATCACTGCGCCCTTGCCCTTGCCCGCCTCGTCCGCGCCGGAAAGCCGGGCTTTGAACGGGAACGTCGAGGTCAGGTGGATGGCGTGATGGCTTTCGCCGTGGATCTGGACGCCCTGCGCGATCGAACAGAAAGCGCCGATCGTGACGGGATTTGCCTCCGTCGGGCCGAATACCGTGTGCTCGTCGATGCCATAGGTGTGGCGCCCGATCCGGACGTGCCGGCTCGGACCCGGCCTCCTGAGGCCAAGTGCGGTCCGAAATTTCCTGAATGCCGCCATGCTTGACCCCGGTTGCCTGTTTCGCAATCCACACGTCGTCCGAACGATCGCCTGGCGCGGACTTGACGGCGGATCGCGCAGCGCGATCAATATCCGCACCCATGAAAACCGTCACCGACTTTCCGCGCGACGTCATCGAGTTCCCCGACATGGGCATCGTCATGCCGGACGGATGCCGCCTGTCGGCGCGGGTTTGGATGCCGGCCGACGCCGACCAAAGTCCCGTCCCGGCCATCATCGAGCACCTGCCCTACCGCAAGCGCGACGGCACGGTCGAGCGCGACAGCCTTACCCATCCCTACTTCGCCGGCCACGGCTATGCCTGCGTCCGGGTCGACATGCGCGGCAACGGCGACTCGGAAGGCCTCATGGCCGACGAGTATTCGGACCAGGAGTGGCAGGATGCCGTCGACGTCATGGCATGGCTGGCCCGACAGCCATGGTGCACCGGCAAGGTCGGCATGATGGGCATCTCTTGGGGTGGCTTCAACGCGCTGCAACTCGCGGCGCTGCGGCCGCCGCAACTGAAGGCGATCGTTACGCTCTGCTCGACGGTCGACCGCTACGCCGACGATATCCACTACAAGGGCGGGTGCCTGCTCGGCGAGAATTTCGGCTGGGCGTCGACCATGCTCTCCTACTCGTCGCGTCCGCCGGATCCGGACATCGTCGGCCACGATCGCTGGCGCGAGATGTGGCTTCACCGGCTCGAGAATGAGCCGTTCCTCGCACCGCTGTGGTTCTCCCACCAGCGCCGCGACGCCTACTGGGCGCGCGGCTCTGTCTGCGAGGACTTTGCCGCGATCCAGGCGCCGGTGCTGGCGTTCGGGGGCTGGCACGACGGGTACCGCAACACCGTGGCGAACATCCTCGCCGGCGTCTCGGCCCCGGCCAAGGGCATCATGGGTCCGTGGATCCACAAGTATCCGCACTATGCCGCGCCGGAGCCGCGCATCGGCTTTCTGCAGATTGCACTCCGGTGGTGGGACCGCTGGCTTAAGGGTGTCGAGAACGGCGCGGAGAACGATCCTGCCTATCGGGCCTGGGTCATGGACAGCGTGCGACCCGCACGCTGGCACAGGGCGAGGCCGGGCCGCTGGATCGCCGAGCGGGCATGGCCGTCTCCATCGATCGAGGTCCGGCGGCGCGCGCTGGTCGAGCCGGGCACTCCGTCGATATCCGTCGCGACGCCGCAGCACTGCGGACTGACCGGCGGCGAGTACTTCCCTTTCACGCGCGGACCGGAATTGCCCGACGACCAGCGCGCCGACGACGCCGTTTCGACCTGCTTCGACCTGCCGGTTCTGACCGACACGACCGACCTTGTCGGCGCGCCGGAACTGGCTGTGACGGTCTCGGCTGATCGCCCGCAGGCGAACATCGTGGTGCGGCTCTGCGACGTGCACCCCGACGGCGCCTCGGAACTCATTTCCTATGGCGTCCTGAACCTGACCCATGCGGGCTCCCATGCCCGCCCGCGCGCGCTTGCTCCCGGCGTGCCGGTCGAGGCGCGCGTCGTGCTCGACCAGGCTGCCTACCGCCTGCCGGCGGGACACCGGCTCAGGGTCGCCGTTTCGACGACTTACTGGCCGATGATCTGGCCTTCGCCAGAAGCAGCAACCCTGTCGCTTCATGCGGCGACCCTGTCGCTGCCGGTCCGCCCGGCCACGGACGGCGACGAGGTGTCATTCCCGCCGCCGGAGGCGGCGATGCCCTGGCAGACCCAAACGCTCCGCGACTCCCGCTCGAAACGCGAAATCACCCGTGACGAAGCGACCGGCGTCGTCACGCTCTCGATCGTCGACGACTTCGGCACCGTACGCGATCTCGACCACGACATGGAGTCGGGCAGCGCGGTGGAGGAGAGCTGGCGCATCCATCCCGACGATCCCAACTCGGCGGCGCTCGACATCAGATGGACCCAGACGCTCGCCCGCCGCGACTGGTCGGTGCGCACCGTGGCCCGTTCCAAGATGCGCAGCACGGAATCGGGGTTCATCCTCTCGGCCCGCCTCGAAGCCTATGCAGGCGACGCGCTTGTCTTCGAGCGCGACTTCGTGGAGCATGTGCCCCGCGACCATCTTTAGCCGGCAGGGGCGGTCCATGAGCAGCGCGCGATTTACGCCATGCAATGTCGCATTCGGCCTGACCGTGGGGATGCCCCACGGTCAATAATCCTGTCACAACAAACGATAAGAATGACGTCGGTCACAAGCCAACAGAGAGGATCAGCAACAAATGTCGAATGAACTGGAATTCCTGAGCCGGCACGTCGCCCGCGGCAAGATGAGCCGCCGCGACTTCCTCGGCCGCGCCGCCGCTCTCGGCGTCACCGCCACCTTCGCCAACGGCCTTCTTTCGTCCGCCGCGAGGGCCCAGGGCGCCGTCAAGGGCGGCATCCTGAAGGCCGGCCTCGTCGGCGGCGAGTCCACCAACAGCCTCGACCCGGCGACCTGGCTGAGCCAGGTGCCGTACTCGTTCGGCCGCGCGTGGGCCGAGCAGCTCGTCGAAGTCAATCCGGACGGCTCGATCCAGCACCAGCTGGCCGAGGAAGTCGGCGCGTCCGACGACGCCAAGGTCTGGACCTTCAAGATCCGCAAGGGCGTCCTCTTCCATAACGGTAAGGACCTGACGCCGGACGACGTCGTCGCGACCATGGAGCGTCATTCGGACGCCAATTCCAAGTCGGGCGCGCTGGGCGTGATGGGCAACATCGAGAACGTCAAGCGGGACGGCGACAACGTCGTCTTCACGCTGAAGACCGCCGACGCCGACCTGCCCTACCTGATGGCCGACTATCACCTGAAGATCCAGCCGAATGGCGGCAAGGACAACCCGACCGCCGGCATCGGCACCGGCGCCTACAAGGTGGTGACCGACGAGCCGGGCGTGCGTCACGTCGGCGAGCGCTTCAAGGACCACTGGAATCCGGAAATCGGCCACGCCGACCAGATCGAGATCATTGTCATCAACGACGCGACGGCCCGTAACGCCGCGCTGCAGGGTGGCCAGGTCCACATCATCAACCGCGTCGAGCCGAAGATCGTCGATCTGATCAAGCGCGTGCCCGGCGTCACCATCCAGAACGTCGCCGGCAAGGGCCACTACGTCTTCATCGCCCACTGCAACACCGCGCCGTTCGACAACCTCGACCTGCGGCTGGCGCTGAAATACGCGATGGACCGCGACGAGATGGTGCAGAAGATCCTGCTCGGCTACGGCACTGTCGGCAACGACACGCCGATCAACTCGACCTACCCGCTCTACACCGACATGGAGCAGCGGAAGTTCGACCCCGAGAAGGCGGCCGAGCACTACAAGAAGTCGGGCCATTCGGGCTCGGTTCTGCTGCGTACGTCGGACGTCGCCTTCCCGGGCGCGGTCGACGCCGCGCAGCTCTACCAGCAGTCCTGCGCCAAGGCCGGCATCACCATCGAGGTGAAGCGCGAGCCGGGCGACGGCTACTGGTCGGAAGTCTGGAACAAGCAGCCCTTCTCGACCTCCTACTGGGGTGGGCGTCCGACCCAGGACCAGATGTACTCGACCGCCTACTACTCGAAGGCGGACTGGAACGATACGCGCTTCTTCAACGAGAAGTTCGACCAGATGCTTATCCAGGCCCGCGCCGAGCTGGATACCGACAAGCGCAAGAAGCTCTATGCCGACATGGGCACGATAGTCCGCGACGAAGGCGGCGTCATCGCGCCGATGTTCAACGACTTCATCGACGCCACCGGACCCAAGCTCGGCGGCTGGACGAAGGACCCGGGCGGCGAGATGATGAACGGCTACGCCCTGGTGAAGTGCTGGGTAGAAGCCTGAGCCCGGCCATAGTGGGATGGGCTCGCCGATTGTGAAACTGGTGGCCCAGCGCATCGCGCTGGGCCTCCTCCTCCTGCTGGCCGTTTCGGTCCTCATATTCGCCGGTACGCAGATCCTGCCCGGCGATGTCGCTCAAGCCATTCTGGGCCAGTCGGCAACGCCGCAGGCTCTCGAGAACCTCCGCCGTGAACTGGGTCTCAACGATCCGGCCTACATCCGCTATTTCCGCTGGCTGGGCGGCGTACTCACCGGCGATCTCGGGACTGCGCTGACCAGCGGCCAGGACATCGCCGGTTCGCTCGGCGGTCGCCTCAAGAATACGCTTTTCCTCGCCTTCTGGGCGGCGATCATTTCCGTCCCTCTGGCCATCCTTCTCGGTCTTCTAGCCGTGCGTTACCGCAATGGCGTGATCGACAAGGCGATCTCTGGCTTTGCGCTGGCGTCGACCTCGCTGCCGGAATTCTTCATCGGCTACCTGCTCGTGCTGTTCTTCGCGGTGAACCTGCAGTGGTTCCCGAGCATCTCGACGGTCTATGACGGCATGCCGTTTCTCGACCGCATGAAGGCGATCGCCCTGCCGGCCACCGCGCTCACGCTGGTCGTGCTTGCCCACATGATGCGCATGACGCGCGCGGCGATCCTGAACGTCATGCAGTCGGCCTACATCGAGACCGCGACGCTGAAGGGTCTGTCGCCGTTCGACATCATCCGCAAGCATGCGTTCCCCAATGCCATCGCACCGGTCGTCAACGTCGTGATGCTGAACCTCGCCTTCCTCGTCGTCGGCGTCGTCGTGGTGGAAGTGATCTTCGTCTATCCGGGCATGGGTCAGTATCTCGTCGACCATGTCGCGAAGCGGGACGTGCCGGTGGTGCAGGCGGTGGGGCTGATCTTCGCGGCCGTGTACATCAGCCTCAACATCGTCGCCGACATCGCCGCCATCGTCGCCAATCCGCGCCTGCGGCATCCGAAGTGAGGCGGCGTCATGCTTGACATCAGACGCATCCCGATCGGCGCCCTGATCGGACTTGTCTTCACGGCGCTGTTCCTGTTCTGCGCGATCTTCGCCCCGTGGGTCGCGCCCTACACCAACGACCAGATCGTCGGCGGCCTCTGGGAGCCCATGTCGTCATCCTACTGGCTGGGAACGGACAATCTCGGCCGCGACCTCCTTTCGAGGATGATCTACGGCGCGCGGATCACCATCTTCATCGCCGCCGTCGCGACCGCGCTCTCCTTCACGCTGGGCTCGATCCTCGGCTTCGCGGCCGCCGTCATCGGCGGCTGGTTCGACACGATCCTGTCGCGGCTGGTCGACCTTCTGATGTCGATCCCGACGCTTATCTTCGGCCTTGTCGTGCTTTCTGTGCTGCCGACCAACATCCTGACCCTGATCCTGGTCATGGGCCTGCTCGATTCGACGCGCGTCTATCGCCTCTCGCGCGCCGTTGCCGTCGACATCAACGTCATGGACTTCGTCGAGGCAGCCAAGCTGCGCGGCGAAGGGACCGGCTGGATCATCTTCCGCGAGATCCTGCCGAATGCACTTTCGCCGCTGGTGTCCGAACTCGGACTTCGCTTCATCTACGCCGTGCTGTTCCTGTCCGCCCTCTCGTTCCTCGGCCTCGGCGTCCAGCCACCGGATGCCGACTGGGGCGGCATGGTGAAGGAGAACAAGGAAGGCATCGTGTTCGGCATACCTGCGGCGCTCATTCCCGCAGGCGCCATCGCCGTGCTCGCCATTTCGGTCAATCTCGTCGCCGACTGGATCCTCAACCGGACGTCGGACCTCAAGGGAGGGCGCGGTGGCTAAACCGGCAAAGGCGGAACGGCCGAAGGACGAGACGCTCCTCGACATCCGCAACCTGAAGATCGAGGCGACTGTCTATCCCCCCGGCGAGGATCCGAGGAAGGTGACCATCGTCGACGGCGTCTCCCTGACGCTGAAGCGCGGCAAGGTGCTCGGCCTTATCGGCGAGTCCGGCGCCGGCAAGTCGACGATCGGCCTGTCGTCGATGGGCTACGGACGCGGCGGCGTGCGCATCACCGGCGGCGAGGTCTTCCTCAACGGTCGCGACATCCTGAAGGGCGGCCCCGCCGGTTTCCGCAAGCTGCGCGGGCGCGAGGTCTGCTACGTCGCGCAGTCGGCGGCCGCGGCCTTCAATCCGGCCCACAAGCTGATGGACCAGGTCGTCGAGGCTGCCATGCTGCACGGCGTCGCGACGCGGGCCGAGGCGGAGAAGCGCGCCATCAACCTGTTCCGAAAGCTCAGCCTGCCGAACCCGGAGAAGATCGGCGAGCGCTTCCCGCACCAGGTTTCCGGCGGCCAGCTTCAGCGCGTCATGACCGCCATGGCGCTCTGCTCGGAACCGGACCTGATCGTTTTCGACGAGCCGACGACCGCGCTCGACGTGACGACCCAGATCGACGTTCTGGCGGCGATCAAGGATGCGATCCACGATACCGGCGTCGCCGCGCTCTACATCACCCACGACCTTGCCGTCGTCGCCCAGGTCTCGGACGAGATCATGGTGCTGCGGCACGGCAAGCTGGTGGAATGGGGCGGTACCCGCCAGATCATCAAGGAGCCGCGTCAGGAATACACCAACGCGCTGGTGTCGGTTCACCACATCGCGCACGAGGAGAAGCAGCCCGGCAAGACACCGCTGCTCTCCGTGAAGAACGTCACGGCCGCCTATGGCGGCGGCCCCGTCAAGGTCCTGAAGGACGTCTCCGTCGACATCCATCCCGGCCAGACACTTGCCGTCGTCGGCGAGTCAGGCTCGGGCAAGTCGACGCTGGCGCGCGCCATCACCGGCCTGCTGCCGCCCGAGGCCGGGTCGATCACCTTCGCCGGCCGCCTGCTGTCGGCGCGGCTGGCGTCGCGCACCAAGGACGATCTGCGCGAACTGCAGATGATCTACCAGATGGCCGACGTGGCGATGAACCCACGCCAAACGGTCGGCACGATCATCGGCCGGCCGCTGGAGTTCTATTTCGGCATTCGCGGCGCCGAACGCGACCGGCAGGTGGCGGAGCTGCTCGACAAGATCGAGATGGGCAAGGGCTTCATCGACCGCTACCCCGCCGAACTGTCAGGCGGGCAGAAGCAGCGCGTCTGCATCGCGCGCGCCCTCGCCGCCAAACCCAAGCTGATCATCTGCGACGAGGTGACCAGCGCGCTCGACCCGCTCGTCGCGAACGGCATCCTGAAGCTTCTTCTCGGCCTGCAGAAGGACGAGGACGTGGCGTACCTCTTCATCACCCACGATCTCGCGACGGTGAAGTCGATCGCCGACTCCATCGCCGTGATGTTGCGCGGCGAGGTGGTGCGCTACGGGCCGAAGTCGAAGGTTCTGTCGCCGCCGTTCGACGACTACACGCACCTCCTCCTGTCGTCTGTCCCCGAGATGGAAATGGGTTGGCTGGAGAAGGCCATCGCCAGCCGCCGCATGGCCAGCGCAGGGAATTGATCCGGACGTGCCCTTGAAATCCAAGCTTCTGCTCATCATCCTAGACGGCGTTCCCTATCGCAACTGGCGTCGTCTGTTCGGCAACTTGGAGGGCTGGGTGCAGTCCGGTGACGCGCGGGTCTGGAAGATGCGCGCGGTGCTGCCGTCGACCTCGGCCTGCTGCTACGCCTCGATCCACACCGGCGTGCCGCCGCAGGATCACGGCATCCTGTCGAACGAGAACCGCTTCAAGGTGGAGCGTCCGGACATCTTCTCCGAGGTGACGAAGGCGGGCGGCAAGACTGGCGCGGTGACCCACTCCTACTGGTCGGAATTCTTCAACCGCTATCCGTTCGACCTGGTGCGCGACATGGAGTACGACGAGCCCGGCGGGCCGATCACCCATGGCCGCTTCCACACCATGACCGGCTACAACGGCCGCAACCAGATGACGCCGTCGGACGTCGACCTCTTCGCGACGCTCACCATGCTGACGAAGCGCTTCGGCATCGACTACGGCATCCTGCACACCTGCACGCTGGACTCCATGGGCCACCGCTTCGGCCATGACTGCGTCGAGATGGACCACGCCTGCTATGCGATGGACGGCATGCTTGCCGCCTTCCTGCCCGGATGGCTCGCCGATGGCTACGAGGTCATCGTCACCGCCGACCACGGCCAGACCGACCGGGGCCACCATGGCGGCCGCGAGGACCTGCAGCAGGATTTCGCCTTCTACTATTTCGGCGCAGGCAAGGGGCCGAAGGAAGACTCTCTCCTCGACCAGCTGGCGCTTGCGCCGACGATCCTGAAGCGGCTCGGCGTCAAGGCCGCGCCGACCATGAAGGCGAAGCCTTTCCTCGGCTGATTTTCAGTAAGGCCACTCGCCCGTGCCGAGCGCCTTCGCAGCTTCGACGATGCGCGTGAAGCTGTCTCGCGCCCGCCGCACAGTATGGCGCGCGCGAAGATATCCGTGCACCAGTCCAGGCTCCTCGTGCCACCAAGCCTTCCCGCCGGCCGCGATCACACGGTCGCGATAGGCTCCACCGTCGGAGGACAGCGGATCGCATTCGGCCGAGACGATCGCGGTCGGCGGCAGGCCGGCGAAGTTCTTGTCTGCGAGCGGCAGGTAGCGCACGTCGCGCGAGAAATCCGCACCGCCGGTGCGCACGTCCTTGTAGTAGGCGAGGTCGCGCATGGTCAGCATCGGCGCGTCCGCATGCGTGACGTAGGAGCCCCTGGTTATGTCGCCGCCGAGCCCCGGATAGATCAGCACCTGGCCGACCGGCGCGCGCGCATGGCCGCGCGACAGGTGCGCGACGCCAGCGGCAAGGTTGCCGCCGGCTGAATCGCCCATCAGGAGGATCGGTCGCTTGTCGGCAGCCGCCGCCCACTCGAACGCCGCGAACGCGTCGTCGAACGACGCCGGATGGAGATGCTCGGGCGCCAGCCTGTAGTCGACCGACGTGACCTCGAAGCCGGTCCGGCCGCAGAGTTCCGCGCAGACATCGTCATGGCTGTTCAGCCCGCCGAGGATGAAGCCGCCGCCATGATAGTAGAGGATCTTCGCGCGCTGGTCGGGCGCCGCCGTACGGTAGGTGCGGATCGGGATCTCGTGCGTGGCGGTCGGTATCGTCGCATCGGCGGCGGTGACACTGTCCGGATAGCCGACGAAGAACTCGCGGCACATGCGGTCATAGACCGCGCGCTGCTGGGCGATCGTGTAGTCGATCGTTTCCGGCGGATAGTAGCTGTTGGTGCGCGCGATGAACGCCCAGGTCTCGGCGTCGATCAGCTTCTCGTAGTCGACGGCCATCACTTGCCCTTCCAGACCGGGTCGCGCTTCTCGGCGAAGGCCTTGAAGCCTTCGAGATTGTCTTCAGAGCCGTAGAGGATGTCCACGGTGGGCAACTGCCTGCGCGTGACCCTGTTCATGACGTCCTGGAACTTTTCGCCCTCGGCCTCGCGCGCCACCTCCTTGATCGTGGCGAAGACCAGCGGCGGGCCGGATGCGAGCAGTCGCGCGACCTCCCACACCCGATCCTCCAGACTGTCCTTCGGCAGCACCTCGTTGACCAGGCCCCAGCGGTGGGCTTCGGCGACGTCCATCCAGCGGCCCGTGAGCAGCAGGTCCATGGCGACGTGATAGGGGATGCGCTTCGGCAACTTGATCGTCGCGGCGTCGGCAAGCGTGCCGGCGCGGATTTCCGGCAGTGCGAAGGACGAATGATCCGACGCGTAGATGAGGTCGCAGGAGAGAGCCAGCTCGAAGCCGCCGCCCACCGCCATGCCGTTGACGCAGGCGATGACGGGCTTGTTCAGGTCGCGCAGTTCCTGCAGGCCGGCAAAGCCGCCGACGCCGTAATCGCCATCCACGGCGTCGCCCGCCGCGGCCGCCTTGAGGTCCCAGCCGGCACAGAAGAACTTGTCGCCGGCCGTCTTGACGATGGCCACTCGCAGTTCCGGATCGTCGCGGAACGCCTGGAACGTCTTTCCCATGATGCGCGACGTCTTCAAGTCGATCGCGTTCGCCTTCGGCCGGTCGAGCGTCACTTCGAGGATCGCGCCTTCGCGGCGGGTGGTGATCACGTCTGTCATGTCGCTACCCCTTTGAATACCATCAGTGCGTCGGCGATCCAGGCGCCCTTGCCCTGCCCGCAGACGATCAGCGGATTGACGTCGAGCTCCTCCAGCGTCTCCGCCCGGGCGAGTGCGAAGTTGGCAATGCCGAGGATCGTGTCGATGGCCGCATGCAGGTCTGCCTTTGGCTTGCCCCGGAACCCGTCCAGAAGCGGGAAGAGCTTCAGGCTGCGCAGCGCAGCCTCGATCTCGTCGCGCCCGGCGGGCAGGAGCAGGGTGGCGGAATCCTTCAGCAGTTCCACCATCACGCCACCCGATCCGACGGTCATGACGGGACCGAACAGCGGGTCGCGCGTGATGCCGACGATCAGCTCGGCGATACCGCCCTCGACCATGCGCTCGACGTAGAGGCCGTTGCCCAGCGCCGACAGCCCCTGGGCCGCCTGCCTGACCGACGCCTCGTCGCGCAGGTTCAGCTTGACCGCGCCGGCCTCGGACTTGTGGGCGATGCCGAGCGCTTTGAGCGCAACCGGGTAGCCCAGATTGTTCGCGGCGGCGACCGCTTCGTCGGGGCTCGCCGCTCGTCGGCCGGGCGGCACGGACAGGCGTCGCGCGGCGAGCATGGCTTTCGCCTCGGCTTCGTCAGGGGACGGACCGCCAGAACTGCTGTTCTCCCCCCTTGAGGGGGAGACGGCCGGCAGGCCAGAGGCGGGTCGGCCTGCCGAGGTGCTGACAGGCTTCCGCCAGGCCTCGCCGATCGCCGCGCCTGCTTCGATCGCGTCCATCGCCTCCGGGATGCCGTAGAGCGGCACGATGCCCCGCGCCAGCATGCCAGCGCAGTATTCCTCGGGCAGATTTTCCGGCATCGAGGTGACGATGCCGCCCTTCGCCTGATTGGCCTTGAGCGCCGCCTCGTAGGCATTGATGGTCGCCCACCAGTCGGCGTCCGTGCAGCGGTCGTTGCGCGGGAAGTCGATCACCAGCAGGTTGAAGTCGTAGCCGCCAGAGACCATCGCCGAGAAGGTCGCGGTCATCGCCGGCTCGTTGTTCCAGATGAAGGTGTGGTAGTCGAGCGGATTGGCGACGGCGACCAGCGGCCCGAGCGTATCCTTGACCCGCTTCCAGTGCGTCTCGGTCACCTTCGGGAAGAAGACCTTCCGCCCCTCCGCCGTGTCGGCCATCACCGAGGCTTCGCCGCCCGAGCAGCTCATCGACGACATGCGGTAGCCGGCGAGCGGGCCGGTCGCGTGCAGAAGTTTAAGTGTCTCCAGGAAGGACGGGATCGAATTGACGCGCGCGATGCCGAGCCGCTTCAGGAAGGCGTCGGACGCGGCGTCCGAGCCGGCAAGCGATGCGGTATGCGAGACGGTCGCGGCGCGCGCCTGCTCCGAGCGGCCGACCTTCATCGCCACGATGGGCTTGCCGAGTTCGCGAGAGCGCGCCGCGAGCCGCTCGAAGCCGCCGACGGAATCGAAGCCCTCTATGTGCAGGCCGAGCGCCGAGACACGCTCATCCTCGATCAGCCCCAGCGCCATCTCCGACAGGCCGGTCTGCGCCTGGTTGCCGGCCGTCATCAGGAACGCGACCGGCAGGCCGCGCTTCTGCATCGTCATGTTGATGGCGATGTTCGACGACTGCGTGATGATCGCGACGCCGCGCTGGCCCGCCACCAGCCGCTCGCCGCCATGCTGGTCGGGCCACAAAAGCGCGCCGTCGGCATAGTTGATCAGGCCGTAGCAGTTCGGCCCGATGATCGTCATGTCGCCGGCCGCCTCGATCAGCTCCCGTTGCAGGCGCTCGCCGTCGGCATCATACTCGCCGGTCTCCAGGAAACCCGACGCGAAGCACGTCGCGCCCCCGGCACCCTTCTCGCGCAACGCCTTCACCATCTCGATGGTCAGGTTGCGATTGACGCCGATAAAGGTCGCATCCGGGGCAGCGGGCAGTTCGGCGACCGACTTGTAGGCCTTCACGCCCTCGACCGTGTCCTTGATCGGATGCACCGGCCAGATCTCGCCAGCGAAGCCCATCTTGAGCGACTGCCTGACGACGCTGGTGCCGAAGGCCCCGCCGCCGATCACGGCGATGGAGCGGGGACGCAACATGCGGGAAAGGTCGCGAACGGTCATGGCGAGACGATTACACTCGTGCTGGATTCGGAAGTCTTGGCGGCGGCGAGACTGTCGAGTTCGGCAGCGTAGTCGCCGATGGCTTTCTGACCCTTCGGGCTCAGCGAATAGATGCCGGCACCCATGCGTTCGAACCAGCCATAATGGTTGTCGGACATCAGCCGACGCGCATGCGCGATCGTAGTCTGGCGCGCCACCTCTGCGGCCTTGGTCGGACCGAGCCGTTCGAGCAGGGAGAGGCAGCGCAGCGCTTCCTGGCGATAGCCGGTGACGAGGTTGCGCCGGGTCGCGCCGCCGCTGTTCGGATCGCCGACGAGCCGCACGAACTCGCGCAGCAGCCGCGCCTTGCGCGGCTTCGACTGGCGCGGCTTGTAGGGTTCGGGATCGCAGTGGATTTCCGTGAACCCGTCGGCCAGCCGCACGGTGATAAGGCCCAGCCCGAGCCGGCGGCAGAGCTTCCGGTTATCGGCCAGCGCCTTGTAGGACGCGCGGCCCGAGACCTGCGGCACCGCCACATAGACCGCGTCGCTGATCGCCTGCCGCTCGATCGCCTGGTGGAACAGCGACAACGAAAAGCCCGCCTTCAGCTCCACGATCACCGGATCCTCGTCGCCGCGCACGGCGACGACATCGGCGGCTCCGACCTCGCCCTTCACCATGTAGCCCTGCCCTTCGAGCAGGCGCTTCACGGGGAGATAGAGGTCGGTTTCCCTGATGCCGGGCCTCGCCATGAATGCTAGCCGCCCACCGCCCTGAGCAGGGCACGGCTGATGATGTGCCGCTGGATTTCCGACGTGCCTTCCCAGATGCGCTCGACGCGTGCGTCGCGCCAGATGCGCTCCAGCGGCAGGTCGTCCATCAAGCCCATGCCGCCATGGATCTGGATCGCCTCGTCGGCGACATAGGCGAGCATCTCGGTGGCCTTGAGCTTGGCCATCGCCATGTCCTCGTCGGTCACTGTGCCGGCGTCGTACTTCCAGCCGGCTTCGAACGTCAGCAGGTTCGCAGCCTTCAGCTCTGTGGCCATGTCGGCGAGCTTGAACGACACGCCCTGGAACTTGCCGATCTGCTGGCCGAACTGCTCGCGCTGCGCGGCATATTCGATGGCATGGCCGAGTGCCCGCTCGGCACGGCCGAGGCATGTCGCCGCCACCTGGAGGCGCGTGGCGCCGAGCCAGGAATTGGCGACCTCGAACCCCCTGTGAACCTCGCCGAGCACCTGCTCCTTGGGCAGGCGGCAATCGTCGAACTCAAGCACGGCGTTGGTGTAGCCGCGATGCGAGACGTTGCGGTAGCCCTCGCGGACCGAGAAGCCCTTGGCGCCCTTGTCCACGAAGAAAGCCGTAATCTTCTTGCGCTTGCCCCGCGCGCTTTCCTCTTCGCCCGACGCCATGAAGACGATCGCGAAGCCGGCGATGTCGGCGTGGCTGATGAAATGCTTGGTGCCGTTCAGCACCCAGTCGGAGCCGTCCCGGACGGCGCTCGCCTTCATGCCGCGCAGGTCGGAGCCCGCACCCGGCTCGGTCATCGCAAGGCAGTCCCAGGTCTCGCCGCGGATGCAGGGATAGAGATACTTCTCCTTCTGCTCGGGTGTGCCGGCCAGCAGGATGTTCGAGGGCCGCGCCACGCAGGTCCAGTGAAGCGCGTAGTTGGCGCGGCCGAGTTCCCTCTCGTAGAGCAGCCAGGTCAGCGTATCGAGCCCGGCGCCGCCGACCTCGACGGGCATGTTGGCGGCATAGAGCCCGGCCGCCATCGCCTTGGCCTGCAGCTCCTTGATCAGCTCCATCGGCAGATGGCCGCTCCGCTCCACCGTCCGCTCGTGCGGGTAGAGCTCGTTCTCGACGAAGGCGCGCGTCGTCTCGACGATCAGCTTCTGTTCGTCGGTCAGGCCGAAATGCATGGGGTCACCCCTTCTTCTTCGCCTTCGCGCTGGCGACCTTCTTCGGCTTCCCAACCTTCTTCGGCTTCTCGGCCTTGGCCCTGGCAGCCGCCTTGGAGACCTTTGCCTTCGACGCCTTGCCAAGCTGCTTCACATAGCCGTTGTGCAGTTCGCCGGCGCCCCAGCCCTTGCCCTTCTCGGCCTTTGCCAGCGCTTCCATGATGCCGATCAGGTTCTCGTCGCGGATGCGTTCGAGTTCGCGGATCGACCACTTGCCCGACTGGTCGTCCGACTGCGTGGCCACGAGGTCGACCAGTTCGTCGTTGAACTCCGGCGTGTCCATGAACTTCGTCCACGGCCATTTCAGCGCCGGGCCGAACTGGGCCATGAAGTGGCGCATGCCCGCCTCGCCGCCGGCGATGCGGTAGGTCTGGAAGATGCCCATCTGCGCCCAGCGCAGGCCGAAGCCGTAGCGCATGATATCGTCCAGTTCCTCGACCGTGCAGATGCCGTCCTTGATCAGCCAGAGCGCCTCGCGCCAGGCAGCCTCGAGCAGGCGGTTTCCGACGAAGGCGTCGATCTCCTTGTTGATCACCACGCTCTTCATGCCGATGGAATCGTAGGCTGCCCGCGCTCGCTCGACCGCGGCCTTGCTGGTCTTCTCGCCGGGCACCAGTTCATTGATCGGCAGCAGGTAGACGGGATTGAAGGGATGCGCGACGAGGAAGCGCTCGGGATGCTTCATGTCCTTCGCCATGTCGGTCGCCTTGAACCCCGACGTCGACGAGCCGATCAGCGCGTCGGGCTTCGCGCCCGCTTCGATCTCCACCAGCGTCTTCAGCTTGACGTCGAGACGCTCCGGCACGCTCTCCTGGATCAGGTCGGCGTCCTTCACTGCGTCGGCGATCGACTTCGCGTAGGTGATCCTGCCTTCCTTCGGCAGGCCTTTCGTCGCCATGCGCTTGTAGGCGCGGCGCGCGTTCTTCATCACCTCGTCGACCTTGCGCTTGGCCTCCGGATGCGGGTCGAACACCGCCACGTCGATGCCGTTCAGCGCGAGCCTGGCGATCCAGCCGCCGCCGATAACGCCGCCGCCGATTGCAGCTGCCTTCTTGATCACGCTCATTGTCCGGAAGCTCTCTGTTGGGCAGTTTCGTTGTCGGTCAGCGGCACGCGCACACCCGAGCGGATCACGGCCGGGTCGTATGCCTTGCGGGCGAAGACGTCGAGCACGAACGGTCGGAAGAAGTCGATCGGCAGCGTGTCATAGTCTGGATCGAACGACGACTGGTCCCAGCGCGCACAGAACTGGTCGCAGTCGTCGTAATAGGCGCTGTCGCGGAATTTGTCCCGGGCGCGCGGGTTTCCGCCGGTATGTTCAGCGTAATACAGGCGCTGGAAATCGCCGTGCTTTTCCACCACCCAGGTGCACTGCTCGCGTACGAAGGGCTTCAGGATCGCGGCGGCGTATTCGTCGTGATTGTAGGGCGCGTAAATGTCGCCGATATCGTGGAGCAGCGCGCAGGCGATCCAGTCGGCGTCGGCGCCGTCGCGCCACGCACGGGTCGCCGCCTGAAGCGAATGGCCGAGCCGGGTGATCTTGTAGCCCGATAGGCCCTCGTCGAGCTTCACCAGCGCGTCGAGCAGCCGGTCGCCGGTCTTCGCGGCGTACTCGACCTCGTGCTCGGTCAGGAAGTCGTAGTCTTCCTTGTCGCCGTCCTTCATGGCGGTGAACTTGACCGTCTTCATGGCGCGTCCTCCCGCGCTTCGAGTCACGCCGCCTTGGCGGCGATCGGCGCGCGCTTCGTCAGGTTGAGCTTCCTGCGCACTTCGTCCGGCCCGATGACACGGGCGCCCATCGTCTCGACGACCTTCACGGCGCGCTCCACAAGCTGCGCGTTGGTCGCGAGCACGCCCTTGTCGAGCCAGAGATTGTCCTCGAGCCCGACGCGGACATTGCCGCCTGCGAGCACCGCGGCGGCCGCATAGGCCATCTGGTTGCGGCCGAGCGAAAACGCCGAGAACGTCCATTCCTTCGGCACGTTGTTGACCATCGCCATGAAGGTGTTGAGGTCGTCCGGCGCGCCCCATGGCACGCCCATGCAGAGCTGCACCAGCGCGTCCGGCTTCAGCACGCCCTCGGTGACCAGCTGCTTGGCGAACCACAGATGCCCGGTGTCGAAGGCCTCGATCTCCGGCTTCACGCCCATCGCCGTCATCATGCCGCCCATCGCGCGGAGCATGCCCGGCGTGTTGGTCATGACGTAGTCGGCCTCGTTGAAGTTCATCGTGCCGCAGTCGAGGGTGCAGATCTCTGGCAGGCACTGGCGCACATGCTCGACGCGGTCGGACGCACCGCCCATGTCGGTGCCGGCGGACTTGAGTGGCAGCGGGCTCTCCACGTCGCCGAACACCATGTCGCCACCCATGCCGGCCGTGAGGTTAAGCACCACGTCCACCTTGGCGTCGCGGATGCGCTCGGTCACCTCGCGGTAGAGATGCACGTCGCGGCGCGGCTTGCCGGTCTCGGGGTCGCGAACGTGGCAGTGGACGATCGCCGCGCCGGCCTTCGCCGCCTCGATCGCCGAATCGGCGATCTGCTTCGGCGAGCGTGGCACGTGCGGGCTGCGGTCCTGTGTGCCGCCCGAACCGGTGACGGCACAGGTGATGAACACCTCGCGGTTCATTTCGAGCGGCATGGGACCTCCTCCGGAAAAGCACGCCGATCCTCGCCTCTCTTGCCCCGGGCTGCTTTGCACCGTACGAACGACGCTTGATGAAAAGCGAACCATCGCCGGTCTTCCAGCCTGCGCGCGACCCGCTCTCCGTAGCGTTCCTGGTTCTGCCGGGCTGCTCGATCATGTGCGTCGCCTCCGCCGTCGACCCGTTGCGGGCGGCGAACCGTGTAGCGGGCGCAAGCCCCTTCACATGGCGACTGCTGTCGCCGGACGGCAAAGCGCCGGTCACGACCTGCGGTCTTCCGGTAGCCGTCGAGGGCCGTCTTGATCCTTCGTCGAAGCCTGACGTGCTGGTCGCGATCGGCGGTTTCGGGACGCGCGATGCCGACCCGGCACTTGTGCGGGATATGCGGCGTGTCGCGCGGTCGGTGCGCGCGGTCGGCGGTGTCGAGGCCGGCGCGTGGCTGCTCGGCCGCGCCGGACTGCTCGCGGGCCGCGCCGCAACGACCCATTGGGAAGACCTGGAAGACTTCGCGGCGGCCTTCCCCGACGCCGACGTGCGGCCCGACCGCTACGTGATCGATGGCCCGGTCTTCACCACGGGCGGTGCATCGCCGACCTTCGACCTGATGCTGCACCTGGTCCGCTCGCGGCTTGGCATGGCAGTCGCGCTCGATGTCGCCAGCGTCTTCATCTACGATCAGGCCCGCGCCGCCACGGACGCCCAGCCGCTCGTCTCCCTTGGCAGGCTCGACGGCTACGACCCGCGCCTGGCCCAGGCGATCCGCCTGATGGAGACTCATGTCGACAGCCCGCTGCCGGTTTCGGCGATTGCGCTTCGCACCGGCGTCACGGCGCGCACGCTGGAGAAGACCTTCCGCAAGTCGATCGGCGAGACGCCCGGCGCATACTATCTGCGGCTCCGTCTCAACGCCGCGCGACGGCTGGTGCTCGACACGGCACTGCCGATGGCCGACATCGCCGGACGCACCGGCTTCTCGTCGGCCGCCGCCTTCAGCCGCGCCTTCGCGAACGCGTTCGGCAGGCCGCCATCGGGATACCGCCGATCATAGAATCCTGTGCCTTGACGCTTGGAATCAAAACTTGGATACCAGTAAAATTCGAGGGAGGACGGGACAATGCGGCAGACTTGGCGATGGTTCGGCCCCCCGGACAGGGTCAGCCTTGCCGACGCGCGACAGTCGGGCGTCGAAGGCATCGTTACCGCGCTCCACCACATCGCCACGGGCGATGTCTGGACGCCGGAGGAAATCGAGAAGCGGCAGCGCCAGGTGGCGTTCCATGCCGACGGTTCGATGACCGGTCTCAAATGGGAAGTGGTCGAGAGCCTGCCGGTCTCGGAGGCGATCAAGACGCAGACCGGCGACTGGCGCGCGCACATCGTCCACTACCGGCGTTCGATGCAGAACCTGGCGCGCGCCGGCATCGAGGTGGTCTGCTACAACTTCATGCCCGTGCTGGACTGGACGCGCACCGACCTCGCCTGGCGCGTCTACCACGGCGGGACGGCGATGCGTTTCGACCTGCCGGATTTCGCGGCCTTCGATATCCACATCCTGAAGCGCAAGGGCGCGGCCGAGAGCTTCCCGTCTCCCGTTGTCGAGGAAGCGAAGAAGCGCTTCGCCGGCATGGACGAGGCCCGCCAGAAGAAGCTCGCCGCCAACGTGACGGCAGGCCTGCCCGGCGCGCAGGAGAGCTGGTCCCTCGACGGCCTGCGCACCCAGCTCGCCACCTATGGCGACATCGCGCCCGAGCAGTTGCGGAAGCACCTGATCGACTTCCTCGCCGAAATCACGCCCGAGGCCGAGAAGCTGGGCATCCGGCTCTGCTGCCATCCGGACGATCCGCCGTTCCCGCTGCTCGGCCTGCCGCGCGTGATGTCGACGCTTGCCGACTACGAGGCCGTGCTCGGCGCGGTCGACAGCCATGCCAATGGCGCCACCTTCTGCACCGGCTCGCTCGGTGCGCGCGCCGACAACGACCTGCCGGCCATCGTCCACAAGCTGGCGCCGAAGATTCACTTCGTTCACCTTCGCAACGTCACCCGTGATGAGGACGCGACGCCCTGCTCCTTCTTCGAGGACGAGCATCTGGCCGGTGGCACCGACATGGTGGCCGTCATCGCCGCCCTCCTGACGGAGGAGCGTCGGCGCCGCGCCGAGGGACGGGCTGATCACAACATCCCGATGCGCCCTGACCACGGACAGGACATCCTCGACGACCTCAAGCGCGGCGCGCAGCCCGGCTATCCGGCAATCGGCCGCCTGAAGGGGCTGGCTGAACTGCGCGGCGTGATGACAGCGCTCGGCCACGCGGAGTTCGGCCTGTGACCCGCTTGTCGCAAGCGTCGCTCGCCGGCGCTTCCGGCCGCCTGCCCCGCTACGACCGCGATGCCCGCGAGGGCGGTATCGTCCACCTCGGCACCGGTGCCTTTCACAAGGCGCATCAGGCGATCGCCACCGACGATGCGCTGGAGGCCGGCGGCGACTGGATGATCGACGGGGTGAGCCTGCGTTCGCCCGACGTCGCCGATCGCATGAACCCGCAGGACGGGCTCTATACGCTTCTGATCCGCGGGCCGCAGGGAACCGAGGCGCGCATTGTCGGTGCGATACGCCGCGTCCTGGTTCACCCGCGCGAACCCGACGCGGTCATGGCAGCGCTGATCTCGCCGACCACAAGAATCGTCTCCCTCACCATCACCGAGAAGGGCTACGGCGTCGACCCGAAGACGGGCGGGCTCGACCCCAACCACGCGTCGATCTCCGGCGACCTCGCGAACCCGCGCCAGCCTGCCGGCGCGGTCGGGCTGATCGTCGAGGCACTGCGTCGGCGCCGTGAGGCTGGACTGCCAGGGTTCACCGTCCTGAGCTGCGACAACCTACCTTCCAACGGCAGGGTCGTGGCGCGGCTCGTCAAGGAGTTCGCGGAAGCCGTTGCGCCGGAGATCGTGGACTACATCGCCCGGCACGTCACCTTCCCGTCGACCATGGTCGACCGCATTACCCCGGCCAGCACCGATGCCACCTATGCCGAGGCGCTGAAGCTGACGGGGCGCGAGGACGCGGCCGCCGTCGAGACCGAGCCGTTCACGCAATGGATCGTCGAGGACGATTTCGTCGCCGGCCGGCCGAGTTGGGAAGCGGGTGGCGCGGTCTTCGTGGACGAGGTCGGACCCTACGAGAAGATGAAGTTGAGGATGCTGAACGGCGCGCATTCCATGCTCGCCTATTCGGGTTTCCTCGCCGGCCACGCCTATGTCCGCGACGTGATGAAGGACGCCGACCTGGTGACGCTGATCGAGCGGCATCATGCGGCGGCGGCGCTGACGCTCGACCCTGTCGCCGCGATCGACCTCGCGGCCTACGGGCGTGAACTGCGCGAGCGCTTCGCCAACCCGGCGATCGCGCACCAGACCTACCAGATCGCCATGGACGGCACGCAGAAGCTGCCTCAGCGGCTCATCGAGCCGGCGATGGCCGCACTGAAAGGTGATCGCCCGCTGGACGCCTATGCTTTCGCGGTCGCCGCCTGGATGCGCTATTGTCTCGGCATGACCGAGACGGGCGAAGCCTACGCCTTGCGCGATCCACGCCAGGACGAGATCGCATCGCGGCTGGCTGGCGCGCGGGAACCCGGCAGGATCGTCGACGCGCTGCTCACCCTGCCGGGCCTGTTCCCGGCCGCGCTCTTGAGTTCGGCTGGATGGCGGGATGCCACCACCGCCCGCCTCGCGGCGATGCTCTCGGACGGCATGCGTGCGGCGCTGGCCGCCGAGGCCAGGTCATGCCGCGCGTAAAGCGCGTCCCCGACGGCTTCGACCTGGCCGCCGCTCTGGCCGGCATCGCGATAGACCGCAGCCAGCCCATCGCCCCGCAGGTCTATCAGGCACTCCGCCAGCGCATCATCGACTGCCGACTGCCGGCCGGCGCGCCTATCCACGAGAACGATATCGCGGCGTTGTGCCAGGTCAGCCGGACGCCGCTGCGCGCCGCTCTCCAGCAACTGGCCTCGGAGAATCTGATCGTCACGCGTCCGCAGGTCGGTTCCGCGGTCGCGCCGCGTGACCGGCACCGCTTTCTCGAAGCCCTCTTCGTGCGGTCGGCGATCGAGCGGCAGGTGGCGGCCCGCCTCGCAGAGACGGGACTGGACGAGGACGCTCTTGCACCCATCATGGAGCGGCAACGGAATGCCGCCGCGATAGACGACTACGCGGCCTTCTTCGATGCCGACGAGGATTTCCACGCGGTTCTCGCCGACATGGCCGGCGTGCCCAACGCCTGGCAGCTCGTCCAGTCGGTCAAGGCGCATGTCGACCGCGAACGTTTCATACTGATGTCATCGATCCGTGGTCGCTCTGGCCGGGCGTGGCGCGATCACTGCCGGATTCTCGACGCAATCCGCTCCGGCGACGCGGAAAAGGCTGCCGTCGAGATGGTCAGTCACATCGATTCCGTGCTCAATTCGGAGAGGCTTGGAAGGGATGCGGCAAGGGCGTCAGAATTGACTCTTATATAAGATATAAGATAGCTTTTCGTGATGCACCTGGCGCTTCGTCGTTGACCAAAAGAGTGCACCCATCAGGGAGGAAATCATGAAAGTCAGCCATCTTCTGTCGGGCGCGGCGCTGGCCGTGCTGATGTCGGCCGGCGCTGCCGGCGCATCGGAACTGCGCTTCGCCTGCTACCAGGACGGCGTTGAGTGCGACACCTGGGCCGAGCAGTTCAAGACGTTCGAGTCCGAGAACCCCGGCACGACGGTGAAGATCGACGTGGTGCCGTACAAGTCGATCGTCGAAGGCCTGCCGGTGCAGCTCGCTTCGGGCGAAGGTCCTGACCTCGCCCGCGTGACCGACCTCGGCGGCCTCGCCAAGTACATGCTGGACGTAACCCCCTATGTGAAGGACGCGGCGGCGTGGGAGGCGGCTTACGGCAAGACGCTCGCCTGGACCCGGGTCAACGGCCCGGACGACAAGGGTATCTATTCGATCATGGACCAGCAGACCGCCACCGGTCCGTTCGTCAACAAGACGCTGTTCGACCAGGCCGGCGTGGCCCTGCCTGCCAAGGGCGCGACCTATGCCGACTGGGCCGCGGCCGCCAAGCAGGTCGCCGACAAGACCGGCACGCCCTATGCCGTCGCCATGGACCGCTCAGGCCACCGCTTCGCCGGCCCGGCCATCTCCTACGGCGCCAAGATCTTCAAGGAAGACGGCACGCCGATCACCGTCGACGATGGCTTCAAGGCCTTCGCGACCGAATTCGTTGCCTGGAACGGCAACGGGACGGTGGCCAAGGAAGTCTGGGGCGGATCGGGCGGCGCGACCTATCAGGATGCGGCCAAGGAGTTCACCAACGGCAGCCTCGTGATGTACATCTCCGGTTCCTGGCAGATCGGCCGCTTCGGCCGTGACATCAAGGACGCCTTCGACTGGGTGGCCGTGCCGGCGCCGTGCGGCCCCGGCGGCTGCACCGGCATCCCGGGCGGCGCCGCGGTGGTCGGCTTCAAGCACACCAAGGCGCCCGAAGAAGTCGGAAAGCTGCTCGACTTCATGGCCCGCGAGAACGTGCAGGCGGCGGTGCTCGCCAAGACCAAGAACATCCCGGCCAACCAGAACCTGCAGGCCAAGGGCATCGAGTACCAGAACGCCACCGACGCCGAGAAGGCGGCACTCGCCACCTTCGCGAGTTCGCTGGCCGAATTCTCGCCCGTCGCCTTTCAGTTCCAGGGCTACAAGAACAACCGGGCGATCATGAACGCCACGGTGACGCGCATCACCCAGGCGATCGTCGGCGAGTCGACGCTCGACGAGGCGCTGGCGCGCATCGACACGGACGTCCAGGAAGCGCTGGCAGCGGCGAAGTAGGGCACCTCGCCTTTACCCTTGCCCTCTCCCCGCTTCGGGGAGAGGGTGAGCGGGTTGAACGGCAGGAACCCTATCGATGCTCGCGCCCGTCAACGCCGTCTTCGCCGCCGCCTACCGCGCGGCGTTCAACCTGCTCGAATGGCCGATGCTGGCCATCCAGCGGATGACCGGACCGCAGCGGCTGGCCTGGGTCTTCCTCGCCCCCAATCTCGTGATCTTCGGCACCTTCACATTCCTGCCGATCGCGCTGAACTTCGTCTACGCGCTGACAGGGTCCGACCGCATCCTGCTCGAGGAACGCCCTTGGGTCGGCGTGGACAATTTCTCGACCCTGCTCGCCTGCCAGAACTATTTGGATCCCAATTCCTGCCAGCGGGACATCTTCTGGCGCGCAGTCCACAACACCGGATTCTTCGTGGTCGTGCAGCTGGTCTTCATGGTCGGCTTCTCGCTCGTCACGGCGCTGATCCTGAACCGCAACATCCCGCTAAGAGGCTTTTTCCGCAGCGTTTTTTTCTATCCGGTACTGCTGAGCCCGGTCGTCGTCGCTCTGATCTGGAAATGGATCCTGCAGCGCTTCGGGGTGCTCAACGCGGCGCTCGAAGGTGTCGGCATGGAGGAGGTCAACTGGCTCGTCGAGGCCGATTGGGCATTTTTCTGGGTCGTTTTCGTCTCGATTTGGGCCCACATGGGATTCTACGTGCTCATTCTGCTTGCCGGATTGCAGGCAATCCCGTCGGATATCTACGAGGCGGCCGAAATGGACGGCGCTTCGAAGTGGCGCGTCTTCCGTCGCATCACGATGCCGCTGCTGATGCCGACCATGGTCGTGGTGATCGTGCTCAGTCTCATTCGCGCCGTGCAGGCCTTCGACGAGATTTTCGTGTTGACCGGTGGCGGGCCCGGTTCGGCAACGCTGCTCATCCTCCAGTTCATCTACGAGACCGGCTTCGCCTACCGTCCACAGCTGTTCGGGCTCGCCGCCGCCGCGTCGATCCTGATGGCGGTCGTGCTGATGGCGCTGACGCTGATCCAGCTGCGGGCGACGCGCAGCCAGGCGGAGGGTTGAGACCGGTGGGAAACGTCTTCTCCTTCCTCACCCGCACGCGCGGCCGCGGCAGGCTCGACCTCACCGACTGGCTGACCTTCGGCTATCTGGCGCTGGCCGTTCTGCTGATGTTCGGGCCGGTTCTCTGGGTGGCGCTGTCGTCGTTCAAGACGGAGGCCGCGCTCCAGGAATACCCGCCCACCTTCCTGCCGCTGGCGCCGTCGACCGTCACCGTCGAGGGCTACGAGGAGCCGCTCCAGCTGTTCCGTGTCACCGCCGGCGAGCACGAGGGCAAAGTGCTGGCGCAGGTGCGGCGCATCGGCCTCGTCGCGCAGATGGTCGACCCGGCAAGTCCCGCCGAGGTGCTCAAGATCAACATCGCCGACCGCGTGCCGGTGCGCGAATTCGCGCTGGCCCTCGAAAACTACACCGGCCTGTTCGACCGGTTCAATTTCGCACTGTATTTCTGGAACAGCGTCTTCATCACAGTGGTGGCGACGATCATCACCGTGCTGTTCAACTCCATGGCGGCCTTCGCGCTCGCCAAGTACCAGTTCCGCGGCCGCACCTTCGTCTTCATCCTGATCATCGCCACGCTGATGATCCCGCCGACGATCAACCTCGTGCCGATCTTCCTGGTGGTGTCGGAACTGGGGCTCGTCAATTCGCCCTGGGGGGTCATATGGCCGGCCGTCGCGACGCCCACCGGCGTCTTCCTGCTCAGACAGTACATGCTGACCATTCCCGACGACCTGCTCGACGCGGCGCGCATGGATCACGCCTCGGAGTGGAAGGTCTACTGGCGCATCGTCCTGCCGCTCGCCGCGCCGGCACTGGCGGTGCTGGTCATCTTCTCCGTGATGTGGCGCTGGAACGAGTTCCTGTGGCCGCTGATCGTGCTGAACCGCTCCGAGGAGTTCACGCTGCAGCTGGCCCTCAACTCGTTCCAGGGCGAGCTGCAGACCAGTTGGGCGAGCTTGCTCGCCATGACGATCCTGACACTGCTGCCGATCACGCTCGTCTTCGCGCTGCTGCAGAAATACATCACCACGGGCATCGCCCAGAGCGGGGTGAAGTAGATGGCCGTCGTCGAGCTCGAGAAACTGGTCAAGGACTACGGCGCGACACGCGCCATCCACGGCGTCGACCTGCGCATCGAGAACGGCGAATTCTGCGTCTTCGTCGGCCCGTCCGGCTGCGGGAAATCCACGCTCCTGCGCATGATCGCCGGGCTTGAGGATATCAGCGGCGGCGAGCTGAAGCTCGACGGCAAGCGCGTCAACGACGAGCGCGCCTCCGAGCGCGGCCTCGCCATGGTCTTCCAGACCTACGCGCTCTACCCGCACATGACGGTACGCGAGAACCTGGCCTTCGGATTGGAGAACATCCGCACCCCGAAACCGGAGATCGAGCGGCGGGTCGCCGAAGCGGCGCGCATGTTGCAGATCGAACCCTATCTCGGCAGGCGGCCGAAGCAGCTGTCCGGCGGCCAGCGCCAGCGCGTGGCGATCGGGCGGGCCGTCGTACGCGAGCCGCGCGTCTTCCTGTTCGACGAACCGCTCTCCAACCTCGACGCGGAACTGCGCGTCACCATGCGCGGCGAAATCTCGGCGCTGCATCGAAGGCTTGGCAACACGATGATCTACGTGACCCACGACCAGGTCGAGGCCATGACCATGGCTGACAAGATCGTGGTGCTGCGGGCCGGCCGCATCGAGCAGGTCGGTTCACCGCTGGAACTCTACAACGCACCGGTGAACCAGTTCGTCGCCGGCTTCATCGGCTCGCCCCGGATGAATTTCATCGAGGGGACCGTGACCGCGGTCGGCGCCGGCGAGGTCACAGTCAAGGACGGCGATGGCGCGGCCTACGCCGCCGCCGTCGATGGAAGCGGCCTTGTGCCGGGCGACGCGGCGGTGCTGGGCATCCGCCCCGACCATCTTGAGATCGGCGAGGCCGGCCGTCCGGTGGTGGTCGACGCAGTCGAGCAGCTCGGTGGCGAATCCTATCTCTACTGCCGGACGCCCGAAAACCAGCCGCTGACAGCGCACATCTCGGGCCAGACGGCGATCCGCAGAGGCGACAACGCCCGCGCCATGTTCCGGGCGGAATTCACGCACCTGTTCCGGAAAGATACGGGCGTGGCGCAGAAACGCCTGAAGATCGGCGAGGCGGTGTGATGAGTGGTTCGCCTCTACCTCCTCCCTGTGGCGAGGTCGCGCCGAAGGCGCGGGTGGGGGTATGAAGGAGCCCGCTGCCGCGACATACATGATCGTTTCGACCCCCACCCTGACGCTCCGCGTCGACCCTTCCCACAAGTGGGAGGGCAAGGACCTGCCATGACCACTTTCCTCTCCACCACCTCTCCGCTCGCCGCGACCGCGACTGGCGCGACCATGTCCCTGTCCGGCGACTTTTCGTTGCGCCTCGACGTCCTTTCGGACTGGCTGGTCCGGGTCGCCGTCGTCCCGGAGGAGGGCTACGCGGTCGACCGCACATGGATGGTCGCACCGGAGGGCGACGTGCCGTGGGAAGGGCGCGACCGGCTGACGACGGACGGCTTCGAGCCGGGCCAAACGACCGTCGACGGGACCGTGCTGACAAGCGGTCCGTGGCGGATCGACGTCGGCGCCGCGCCGCTGGCGCTGTCCTTCTCCCGGCTCGTCGACGGCACCTGGAAGACCGTCCTCGCCGACCGCCCGGCGGGCGCCTATCAATGGTTCGCGCGCCGCCATGTCTTCCGCCACTTCCAGGCTCGGACACTGACGGACCGGCACTACGGGCTTGGCGACAAGACGGGGCCACTCGACCGGACCGGACGCCGACTGCGCGTGCTCCAGACCGACGCGCTGGGCTACAACGCCGAGACCGCCGACCCGCTCTACAAGCACGCGCCCTTCGTGATTGCAGAGTCGGACCAGGGCGGCGCGGCCGGCCTTCTATACGACACGCTGTGCGAGATCGCCTTCGACCTCGGCGCGGAGCATTCAAACTATCACCCGCACTACCGCCACGTGGACGTGGAGGAGAAGGGGCTCGTCTACTACGTGATCGCCGGGCCGAAGGTGCGTGACGTCGTTCCCCGCCTGATGGCGCTGACCGGCAGACCGGCGTTCCCGCCGCGCTGGTCAATGGGTTTCGCCTTCACCACCATGCACCACGCCGACGCGCCGAACGCGCAGGAGGTGATCACCAAATTCGCCGAGCGCTGCCGCGCCGACAACATCCCGATCAGCGCCATTCATTCGGGCTCTGGCTATACAACCCGCGCCGACAAGCGCCGATACGTTTTTACCTGGAACATGTCGAAGTTTCCCGATCGCGACGGCTTCTTCTGGCGGCTCGGGGAACTCGGCTTCAACACCTGCGCCAACGTCAAGCCGGTGCTGCTGACCGAGCACCCGCAATACCCGATCGCGGCCGCCGAGGGCTGGTTCGTGCGGCGCGCCGACGGCTCGCCGGCCGTCGAGATGTTCTGGGGCGGCAACGGCTCGAGCCTCGACTTCACCAATCCGCGCACCGTCGCCTGGTGGAAGGACGGCATCTCCAGCCAGGTGCTCGCCCCCGGCTTCACCGCCGCCTGGAACGACAACAACGAATGCGAACTCTGGGACGAGACGGCGACCGTCGACGGCTTTGGCCGGCCGCTCGACGCGATGAGCGTCCGTCCTGTCCATGCGCTGCTGATGACGCGCGCGACCTATGAGGCCACGCTCGCCCGCGATCCGGAGAACCGGCCCTACACGATCAGCCGCGCCGGCCCGATCGGCATCGCCCGCTACGGCGAGACGTGGTCCGGCGACAACCGCACCAGCTGGCACACGCTGAAATGGAACCTCCGGCAAGGCCTGTCCATGAGCTTGTCGGGCATGCCGTTCACCGGCCACGACATCGGCGGCTTCGACGGTCCGAAGGCGGGGCCGGAGCTGTTCGTGCGCTGGGTCGAGATGATGTCATTGCACCCGCGCGCGGTGATGAACTCGTGGAAGCCGCAGCTGACCGACCCGACCAACTTGCCCTGGATGCATCCCGACGCGACGGACCTGGTCCGCCAGGCGCTGAGGCTCAGATACCGGCTGATGCCCTATCTCTACGGGCTCGGCCACGCGGCGCATCGCGACGGTACGCCGCTGATCGCGCCGCTCTTCTATCATTTCGACGAGCCCGAATGCCGACAGGACCAGGATGCCTTCATGCTGGGTCCTGACGTCCTTGTCGCGCCCGCAGTGACCGAGGGCGCGACGAACGTCGGCGTCTACCTGCCGCGAGTCGACGGCGGCTGGCATGACCTCCACACCGGGTCGGCGCATGAGGGCGGTGCCGTCGCCGAGATACCGGCACCGCTCGGCCGGCTGCCGGTGCTGGTGCGCACCGGCGCGGTCCTGCCGTTGGCGACCTCCTGGCAGGACCTGTCGCCGCACGACGCCGACGAGGTCGAACTGCGGCTGTTCGTCAGCGGCGCAACGGACGCGTCCGAGCGCAGCCTGTTCTTCGATGACGGCAGGAGCTTTGCCCATCGCAGCGGCGATTTTTCGGACCTGCTCGCCCGCGCCTCGTGGAACGCCGAAGCGGTGACCCTGTCGATCCGGGAACTCGGGACCGGTCGCGGGCGGCCGCGGCTCAAGCTCGATTGCCAGGGCCTCGGCGGCCGCCGTTTCGACACCGAGATCGCGGTCTAAATCAGCCCTGCCCTGGCGAGATCGCGCATGAGATGGCTGGCGCCGTAAGTCCAGGGCGGGCATTCGGTCGAAAGCTTCACGCGGTTGGTGAGCGCGCCGAGCGTCGGCGTGGAGATGACGACCAGGTCGTCGGCCTTGTGCGTGAAGCCGCTGCCCTGGCCGGCGCGATCCTTCGACGGCACGAACATGGTGCCGAGATAGAGCGCCATGCCGTCCGGGTACTGGTGGTGCGAACCCATGGCGGCCGCCACCAGTTCCTCCGGCGAGCGGCTGATCTCGGCCATCGAGCTCTCGCCCTCGACCCGGAACCCGTCCTGCCCCTCGACCTTGAGCCTGATCTTCGCCGCCTTCACGTCGGCGATGGAGAAACCCGCGTCGAAGAGCCGGATAAACGGGCCGAGCGCGGCGGAGGCGTTGTTGTCCTTGGCCTTGCCGAGCAGCAGCGCCGAACGACCCTCGACATCGCGGAGGTTGACGTCGTTGCCGAGAGTGGCCCCGACGATGCGGCCCCTGCTCGAAGCGATGACCGCGACCTCCGGCTCGGGATTGTTCCACGACGAGACGGGGTGGAGGCCGACATGCGCGCCGAAGCCGACCGAGGCCATCGGCTGGCACTTGGTGAAGATCTCGGCGTCGGGGCCAATGCCGACTTCGAGATACTGAGACCAGACGCCCCGCTCGATCAGCTTCGCCTTGACGGCGGCGGCTTCGGGCGAACCCGGCTTCAGCTTCGAGAGGTCGGCGCCAATCAGGCCGGCAATGTCGGCGCGGATCTGGTCGGCGCGGGCGGCGGACCCCCGCGCCTGCTCCTCGATCACCCGTTCCAGCAGGCTGACCACGAAGGTGACGCCGGCCGCCTTGACGGCCTGCAGGTCGACCGGCGACAGCAGGCGCGGCCCGGCGTCCGACCCCGATAGGCTGTTCTGAGCAATCGCGGCGAGCGACCCGATGTCCCTACCCGCCTGCGTCGCGACATAGGCGGCCGGATCGTTCATCTCGCAGATGTCGCGGACCGTCGGCGCCTCTTTCGACGTGATGTCGTAAATCCTGCCGTCCCGCGCCGTCACAACCAGCGGATACGGCGTATCGGCGGCCAGAACGCGGCCCAGGAAGACGCCCCTGGCGGGCAGTTGTGTCACCTCGTCCATGATCTCTCCCCGGATGCGACGGCGGAAACTAGTGCCTTCCGCAGCCGGATGGAAGGCGCTGCAAGCGGCAGTCACATGACGGTCGTCAAACTGTGATTCCTGACCGGCGCAAGGCAGCGGCCCGCGCGAGTCGGCCGCGCCGGTCAATGAGAGACGACCGCTCATGCGCATCGCCATCGTCGGCTCCGGCTATGTCGGCCTGGTCAGCGGCGCGTGCCTCGCCGAGATCGGCCATGACGTCATCTGCGTCGACAGGGACCGCGCCAAGGTCCAGCGCCTGAGGCGTGGCGACATGCCGATCTTCGAGCCGGGCTTGGCTGAACTCGTGGCCGCGAACGTCGCGGTCGGACGGCTTTCCTTCACCACCGAGCTCGGCCGCGCCGTGGCGGACGCCGACGCCGTCTTCATCGCGGTCGGCACGCCACCCCGCGCCGACGGCCATGCTGATCTTTCCCATGTCCACGCGGCCGCCCGCGAGATCGCCCGCAGCCTGACCGGTTTCACGGTGATCGCGGTCAAGTCGACCGTGCCGGTCGGCACCGGCGACGACGTGGAAGCCGCCATCCGCAAGGCGCGGCCCGGGGCCGATTTCTGCGTCGTGTCGAACCCGGAGTTCCTGCGCGAGGGAGCGGCGATCACAGACTTCATGCAGCCGGATCGTATCGTCGTCGGACTGGAGGACGAGAGGGCACGGCCGGTCATGGCGGCCGTCTACCGGCCGCTCGGCGCCGTGCCGATGCTCTTCGTCTCGCGCCGCGCATCGGAACTCATCAAATACGCCGCCAACAGCTTCCTCGCGATGAAGGTGACATTCATCAACGAGATCGCCAACCTTTCAGAGGCGGTGGGCGCGAACGTGCAGGACATCGCGGCCGGCATCGGGCTGGACAACCGCATCGGACCGAAATTCCTGAATGCCGGGCCGGGCATCGGCGGGTCGTGTTTCCCCAAGGACATGAACGCGCTGGTGGCCACCGCCAGGAGCGCCGGCGTGCCGATCCGGCTCGTCGAGACGACGATCGAGGTCAACAGGAACCGCCGGCTCGCCATGGCGCAGAAGATCGCCGGCGCCTGCGGCGGCACGCTTGCCGGCCGGACGGTCGCGGTCCTCGGCCTGACCTTCAAGCCGAACACCGACGACATCCGCGAATCTCCCGCCATGGCGATCGTGTCCGTGCTGATTTCGGCGGGAGCGCGGGTGCGCGCCTATGACCCGCAGGGGATGGGGGCGGCGCGGCAGGTGCTGCCTCAGATCGCCTGCTGCGCGGACGCCTACGATGCGGCGCGGGGCGCCGACGCCCTGGCGGTGCTGACGGAATGGGACGAGTTCAGGACGCTGGACCTTGACCGCATCGGCCGGGCGATGCGACGACGCGCGCTGGTCGACCTGCGCAACATCTACCGGCCGGCGGACGCAACCCGCTTCGGCTTCACCTACGACAGCGTCGGCCGGCCTGCAGCGCCTGAACGATTCCTACAGGAATGCGTGGCATGATGGCGTAGCGACGCCGGTCAATCGCCGGCACATGAAGGAATAGCCGGTGACCGAAGCATTTCCAGTGACGCCCGTCATCCTCTGCGGCGGCAAGGGCACTCGCCTCTGGCCAATGTCGCGCGCCGCACGCCCGAAGCAGTTCCTGAAGCTGATGGGCGAGTGGAGCCAGTACCAGAAGACCCTGCTGCGCGTCGCCGATCGGGCCGTTTACGCCGCGCCGGTGGTCATCACGAATGCCGAGTACCGCTTCCTCGTCGCCGAGCAGGCAGAAGAGGCCGGCATCCAGCTCAAGGCCGTGCTGCTCGAACCCGTGCCGCGCAACACGACCGCGGCGATCGCCGCCGGCGCGGTCTTCGCGGCGTCCGACGGTTCGAGCCACGTCATCCATGTCCTCCCTTCCGACCACGAGATCGTCGTCGACGATGCCTACCGGACAGCCGTGAAGCGCGCGGCCGAGGCCGCGGCGGCCGGCGGGCTGGTGACGTTCGGCATCGCGCCGACCGAGCCGGCCACCGGCTTCGGCTACATCCGGGCCGGCGGAGCGGTCGCCGACGGCGTGCTCAAGGTCGACCGCTTCGTCGAGAAACCCGACCGCAAGCGCGCCGAGGAGATGATCGCGGCCGGCGGCCACTACTGGAACTCCGGCATGTTCATGCTGGGCACGGACGCTTTCCTGGCCGAATGCCGCGCCTTCGCGCCGGCGGTGCTGGAAGCGGTCGAGACGTCGGTAAAGGCCGCCGTCCGCGACCTCGATTTCGTCCGTCTCGACGAGAAGAGCTTCGCGTCGGCGCCGGACATCTCGGTAGACTACGCGATCTTCGAGAAGACGGCGCTCGCCCGCGTGGTGCCGACGCCGATCCGCTGGTCCGACCTCGGCAGCTGGGACGCAGTGTGGGAAGCGGGCGAACGGGACGCGGCCGGCAACGTGGCGCGTGGCCCGGCGACGCTGCGCAACGCGTCGAACTCGCTGGTCATCTCCGACGGCATGCATGTCGCGCTGGCCGATCTCGAGGACGTGGCGGTCATCGCGACCGAGGACGCCGTGCTGGTTGGCCGGCTGTCGCAGGCGCAGGGCGTCGGCGGGCTGGTGAAGATGCTGCAGGCCGACAAGGCGACGCTGCCGCTGACCGAAACCCACCAGACTTCCTATCGGCCGTGGGGCGGCTATTCCTCACTCGCAATGGGCGACCGCTTCCAGGTGAAGCGGCTGTTCGTGAAGCCAGGCAAGCGCCTCAGCCTCCAGAAGCATCACCATCGTGCCGAGCACTGGGTGGTCGTGCGCGGCGTCGCCGAGGTCACCATCGGCGAGAGCACGCAGGTCGTGCAGGAGAACGAGAGCGTCTACATCCCGCTCGGCGCGGTCCATCGCCTCGCCAACCCCGGCAAGATCCTGCTCGAGGTGATCGAGGTGCAGTCGGGCTCCTATCTGGGCGAGGACGACATCGTTCGCCTGAACGACGAATGGGGACGCAGCTAGACCTTCGCCCGCCACCAGTCGAGCACGGCTTTCAGCGTCCCACCGAACTCGCGCGACGGCGCCCAGCCTGTGCGGGCTGCGAAGGCCGAGGCATCGCACAGCGTTCGGGGAATGTCGGACGGCCGCAGCCGCGCGGGATCCTGCTCGATCGAAAAGCGCGCACTCGACATCGCCGCGAGAGATTCCAGGATGCTGCGGATCGAACGAGGCTGGCCCGAGGCGACATTGAAGACTTCAAAGCCGCTGGCGGACCCTGCCAGATCCAGCGCCTTCAGATACGCATCGATGACGTCGTCGACGTCGAGGAAGTCGCGTTCGGCTTCCAGATTGCCGACGGAGAGGGCTGGAGGGACGCTTCCCTTCTCGATCCGGGCGATCTGGGCTGCGAAGCTCGGCACGACGAAGCGCTCGTCCTGTCCCGGGCCGGTGTGATTGAGCAAGCGAAGCGCGACCACGGGGCAGACCGGAGCCAGCGTATCGCGCAGCACGAACTCGCAGGCGAGCTTCGAGCGCGCATAGGCGTTCATCGGCCGCGGCGGCGTCTCCTCCGTGACGATGCCGTCGCGGAACGCCGCGCCATAGACTTCGCCGGTGCTGGCGAAAACCAACGCGGCGCCGGCCACATGGCGGGCGAGCGCGGCCGCGATCGCCGACGTGCCGTCGAGGTTCGCGGCGTACGTCTCGGCGGCCGCCTGCTGCGCCTGGCCGACCGAGGAGAGCGCGGCGAGATGGACGATTTTCGTCGGGCGATCCTCGGCGATCGCCACGTCGACCGCATCGCGGTCCGTGATGTCGACGGTGCGCCAGACGGCGCCCTGCCGTACGAGATCGTCGTCGCAACCATGGCCCCACAGCACCAGCCGTTCGCCGGGCAGGGCCTCGCGCAGCCGGCGCGCCAGCCGCCCGCCGACGAAGCCCGAGGCGCCGGTGACCAGGACGGTCATCAGCCGCGCCGCGCCCGCGACCGGTGGCGCTCGAGGTCGGCCTCGACCATCTCGACGATCATCTCTTCCAGCGTGACCACCGGCTCCCAGCCGAGCCCCGCCTTGGCCTTGGCCGGATCGCCCAGCAGCACGTCTACCTCGGCCGGACGGCTGAAGCGCGGATCGATGGTGATGTGGTCGGCCGGATCCAGCCCGACATGCCGGAAGGCGATGTCCACCATGTTCCGCACCGACGTGGTGCGTCCCGTCGCCACCACGTAGTCGTCAGGCGTATCCTGCTGCAGCATCAGCCACATGGCGCGCACGTAGTCGCGCGCATGGCCCCAGTCGCGCTTGGCATCCATGTTGCCCATGGCGAGCGTGTCGGCGAGGCCGAGCTTGATCCGCGCAGCGCCGTCGGTGACCTTGCGGGTCACGAACTCCAGCCCGCGCAGCGGCGACTCGTGGTTGAAGAGGATGCCGGAACAGCCGAACAGCCCGAAGCTCTCGCGGTAATTGACGGTCATCCAGTGGCCGAACAGTTTCGACACGCCGTAGGGCGAGCGCGGATAGAACGGCGTTGCCTCGCTCTGGACCGGATGCTGGACCTTGCCGAACATTTCCGACGACGAAGCCTGGTAGAAGCGCGCCTGCGGCGCCTCCAGCCTGACGGCTTCCAGCACATTGACGACGCCGGTCGCCGTCACGTTGGTGGTGAGGATCGGCTGGTCCCAGGACGACTTCACGAAGGACTGCGCCGCGAGATTGTAGACCTCGTCCGGCTGGATGGTCCGGACGATACGCATCAGCGACGACGGATCGGTCAGGTTGCCGTCGACGAATTCGACGTCGTTCTCGATGCCGAGCCAGCGCAGCCGGTGATCGAACTGCTCCGAGTGGCTGGACCGGCGCACGAGGCCGTGCACCTCGTAGCCCTGTTGCAGCAGGAGCTGAGAAAGGTAGGCGCCGTCCTGTCCGGTAACGCCGGTGATCAGAGCCCTTTTCGCCTTGGCCAATGGCATCTCTCCGGTTCGTTGGCTCGCATCGCGCGCCACCCATAGACCGTTTCACAGCCAGATGAAAACGCTCTGCCGGAGGAAATTCAGACCGAGGCCGAGGGTTGCGGCGATGGTCGATGCGGCGCAGCGGCCGAGCCTCAACCCGAAGGATCTGGGCCGAATTCACCCGGCCCGAAAGGTTTCCCGCTGGGCGGATGCCCGTAAGGAAACAGAGCTGTTTCCATCGAACCGTGAAACGGTCCAGCCGAAACAGTCCGGAAAGCCAGTTACCCCGCGCCGGTCGGTTCCCGATCGGCTCTTTGCTAGGTCTTGGGCGGTGCGAGATCGCAGGCAACGCGCAGGCCGACGGTCGGGAGGCTGAACGGCTTCGCGTTCGACGTGCGCGGCATGTCCGCCCAGACGGTGGCGACGTCGATGTCGACCACAGACTGCTCGACGCTCTGTTCGGCGGCGGGACGCGCCATGGCGTCGATATGCCCGCTGGCCGTGGCAAAGGACCCGCCAGCGACCCGCCCGGCCGAACAGCTGCCCATGTCGGTGATCGCCTTCAGGTCGCACATGGGGCGCCCCTCGGGCTTGTCGTCGTCGACCCACTCCCAGAGGTTTCCGAACATGTTGTAGAGGCCGTATCCGCCCGGCTGGACGGCGCTGGACGCGGCAGCCGATGAAGCGTCGAAGCGGGTGCCGCAGCCATCGCATATGGCCCGGCCCGCCGCCGATACCCGTTTCAGCCCGTCGAGGCCGACGATCGCCGCCTCGCGCCACTCCGACGACGTGGGCAGGCGGTAGGCGCTGCACCTGGCCTGCTTGCCGCGGCCCTTGGAGTTCACCCAGACGAGAAATTCCTGCGCGTCCTGCCAGGTCACGCCACCGACCGGCCGATCCCCCCGCCCCGCGCCGAAGTCGGGAATGTAGCGGCTGCACCGCAATTCGCGGAAGCAGGCATCCCATTCGGCGTAGGTGATCTCCGTCCGCGCCAGCGCAAGCCGTGTCACGGGCGCTTCGCCCGGGGCCGGCTGCTCGGACAGGTCCGCCATGACCGGACAATCCGCGCATTCGGTGAACATCGAGGCGTTGCCCAACGCGCGGTTCCGCGAGGCGAGGATTTCCTCAGTCTCCTTGACGCCGGCGCGTGCCTTGTCGCGAGCCCCGGTCGGCGACAGGAAAACGAAATCGCCCTGCAGCTTGGGATCCACGGGAGGCGCGCCGGGCCGCGGCGTCGTCGGCGCCTCGTCCTTCGGTATGATCGCGAAGACCGGGTCGTTCTCGAAGCCGTTGGCCCGCGTCTCCTGGGCGACGCGGCTGCGCACGTAGGTGGCAAGCTCCATGCCGAGGATCAGTCCGTCCCCGTCGCCGTCGGCGGCGCCTTCCAGCCCCGCGATCACCGCGTTGGAGAAGGGATTGTCGCGGTCGGGCACTTCCTGGAGATCGTTGCCGGCCGTCAGGACCATGCGCGCATTGTGGGAGAGCAGCTTGAGCGTCCATTTGGCGGCCTCGGCCGAAAGGGCCCTCGCCGCCTTGGCGTACTCGTTCTCGAACGCGTTGCCGCGCATGGCGGCGGGCACCATCGCGCCAGAGAAACACGAGTTGAACAGAAGGAACACGTGCTGCGCCTCGATCGGCTTGTCGTCCGTCCCCCGGCTGAGATCGGCGGTCAGTTCGTCGACGGAATAGGCCGACGCCGAGAAGCCCGGCTCGGAAGGCGAAAGCGAATCCTGGGCGATGATGTAGCCCATCTGGCGGTCGCCTTCCTTGCGTCCGAAACCATGCGTCGCGATGTAGACGATCAGGCGGTTGCTCGGGTTGCCGCCATTCTCGCGGAGGAACCGCCTGATCTCGGCGACCAGCCGCTGCTTAGTCATCACGCCCGTCGGTGCGTCGATGGTGAAATTGTGCCGCTTCTCCAGCACCGCACGGATCCGCTCGATCTCCTGCGGCACGCCGGGCAGCGACGACCACGAACCGCTGTCGTAGTCCGAGATGCCGATCAGCAGCGCACGGTTGTGGCCAGCCGACAGAAGCTTGACGATATCGTCGCGGGAATCCGGGCCGATGATCCTGGCGCCGGCGGAAGCCGGAGCGGTCAGAAGCGCGGCGAACATCCAGACGAGCAGCGAAAGCTCAAGCCAGCGCCTTGGCATCAATGCCTCCCATCTCGTTCACCACAACCTTGGCGCCGGCGCGGATCGCCTCGCGGGCCGGCTTGTCTTCACCTGTCACCCGGATGCGCCAGGCACGGGCCAGGACCGACGCCACATCAGGCCAGAGCCTCTCATGGCCGTTGGCCCGAAGAACGGCGAAGACGGGGCGATCCTGCAGAATTTCGAGGGCAACGCCGGCATCGGCCAGCGCCCTGGCAAGCCCAACCGGACCGGGGCCGTCCAGCGCCATGCGAACCAGCGGCAAGGCATTCGGCATCCTTGACTTCCACTTCACCAAAGCATCGACGATCCCTGGAATGTCGGCAGCGCTGTCCGGCGCCAGAGTGATGCCGACCGGGCTTTCGCGCACGATCCGCTCACCCGTGCGCCCGAGATCCTCGGCCAGTCCCTTGATCAGATTGCGGTCGTACTGCTTCGTGTCGTTGTCGAGGTCGTCGTAGGGGACGAGGTTGTTGTGCAGGCGGTTCGCCTCGTCGGTCGTCGGGGAATAACGCCAGCCTGCGATCGTGCGCGACGCTACCCAGCGAGCATGTTCGACCGGCGACAGAAACTCGATCTCGTCGCCGGTCACCTGCGCCGAAGGTCCGGGCAGCGGCGCCGCGGCCATGCCGACGAGCGAAAGCTTGTAGTCCATGTGGTCGGCCATGTTGCGGTTCTCGTCGAGATACTCGTCACTGAGCACCTCCCACTCGCGCTCGGCCTTCTTCTTTCCGAAGTCCGCGCCACGCCTCTTCCGCGCACCGGCAAGATAGTGCTCGTGGGCGATCCGCGCGCGATGGTCGAGGCGCTGGCCGATCTCGCGTGCGTCGGCGAGGTCGATCGCGCCGGTATGGCGGATCATGCCGGTGACGCCGATCGCCTTGCCACGTCCGTAGACGACGATCGGCGGCACGGGCCGGTCGAGCTGGAGAAGCACCTGCTCCCAGCGGCGGGCGAGCTGCTCGGCCTCGGCACGGTCCTGCCCGATGCAATGCACCGAGGCGGGCGCGCCGCTGTTGAGGACCGCGCCCGAGATGGCGCGGTCGAGCGCCGACGGATCGGTCGCGTCGACGGCTGCGACCGAGACGGACACGGCCATCTCCGCGCCGACGAGCCGGTCGAGTGCGCCGGCCGCGAAGTCCACCTGCCCCGTCCTCACCACGGTGACCAGCGGCAACGCGGTGACCAGGCCGTAGCCCTGGCGCGCCAGCTGGAATGCGCTTTCCTGAACCGCCTGACCGCTGCCGCAGACCACGACGTGCTGCCGGGTGAGACCGTCGACCGTGTACCGGCCGGGCATGGCGAGGCCGACGCCGCGGCGAACCTGGAGCTGGTTCAGCGAAACGACGGTGAGCGGCGTCCCCTTCTCGCGGGCGCGCTTGCGAACGGCCTCGCTGCCCAGCGCGCGGACGGCCGGCTGCTCGAGCCTGAGCAGCATCTCGTTCTTCGCGCCCTGCTGCAGCGCAGTCTCGCAAAGCGACAGATTGGCAAGGTCGCTGGCGGTCCCGGCGACGAGCAGTCGGGCCTTCGCGACGCCGAGCCTCCTCAGCGTCGGGTCGACGGTGCGCTTGTCGGCGGCGCTTGCAGCCTGGCGCGACGGCACCAGGAGGCCTGCAAGCCGGTCGAGCACGCCGCGCAGGCCGTCCCTCAAGCCTGAGAGGAACCCATGGCCCTCATCGTCGTCATCGTCCGACTGGTCGAAGAGCGTCGCCACTTCGCGGAACGGGTGGGCGCGCGACAGGCGGGCGGCCGACTGCGGATTTGTCGCGACATTGACGATCGGGCCGCGCTTGCGCTCGCGCCGATCGAGCTGCCTCAGCACGCGGGCATCGCCGGCGAGGATGGCATGGCCGCCATTCGACCGCAGCAGATAGAGGCGCGCGCGCCGGCCGGCGGTCTCCCACAGAAGCGCTGCCACCGCCGTCAGAAGCGCTGCCATTGTCGCCTTCGCGCCGGCGGCCAGCAACGTGACGCCGAGCGGATCGTCGAGGAAGCAGCCATGCCGTCCATTCCCGAAAACGACGGCGAACGCATCGAAGGCGCGCTGGCGCCACGTCCAGAATTCGTCACCCGGAAGCGGCGGCGGATTGCACTGGACGATGCCGACGAACGCCGCGAGAAGCCCGGCGGCGACTATGACCGCGACGGCGATCGCGTAGATGAGAAGCCGCCATCTGCTCATGCCTGCCCGCCAGCCCCGAAAAATCCCGCCGAAGTTGTAACCACCGCTCCGTGGCGCGGCAATGGCGGGCTACCGAACGTCCGCCAGCGATCGGTAGTTCACCAGCCCATGGCCGAAATCGTCATCGCGGCCCTTGGTGCCGAGATCGGTCGCGGTGGCGGCGAGCGCCTGTTCCACCCAGTCGGCTGAGCGGTCGGCGCCGGCATGCAGCAGGTTGGCGATGGCGCCCGCGACGATCGCCGAGGCGAAGGACGTGCCGGTGACGAGATCGGCGCCGCCCTCGACCGGCGCGATCATGTCGACGCCCGGCGCCGCGACGAACACATACGGGCCCCGATTGGCCTGCTGCATCAGACCGTCCCTCGCGTCGGTCGCGGTGACGGCGATGACGCCTTCATAGGCAGCCGGATAGCCCCAGGGCGCGCCGGGTCCGTTGTTGCCCGCGGCGGCGACTAGGATGATGTCGCGGGCGCGCGCCGCCTCGCAGGCCGCCTGCAACAGTTCGTTGCGCGGACCGACGAAGCTCATGTTGATGACGCGCACGTCCTGCCCGGCCGCCCAGTCGAGCGCCGCGAGGATGAAATCCATCGTCGAGCGGCCCTTTTCAAAGGCGCGCGCGTGATAGATCGCCGCGCCGGGTGCGATGCCCGGGAACTCGCCGACGCCGGCGATCAGGCCGGAAACCGACGTGCCGTGGTTGCGGTCCGTCGTCGGCATGTCCGGCATGGCGTCGAAGGTCGCCGCGATGACGCCCTTCAGCGCGGGGTGTGCCTCGTCTGCCGCCGTGTCGATCACCGCGACGCGGACGTCGGCCCCGCTGGCCGCAGCCGGTTCGAGGGCGATGCGCTCGAAGGCGTAGTTCGCGACCGCGCCGGCCTGCTGCAGGAAGATGATGTGATTGGCCTCGCGCGACAGCGTGCGCGGGTCGGTTTCGAGCTGCGCGATGACCAGCCCGACCGGACGACCGTCGGGAATGCCGAAGCGGACCAGCGTCCGACCGAGCAGGGCCGACTGGCGCTGCGAGCGGATTTCCAGCCCGAAGGCATCCGCCACGGCCTGCGCCTCGGCCGCGCCGCCGGCGACGGTCGCCAGAACTTCGTCGGGCACGAATTCGCCCGAGATGGCTCGCGCGGCGACAAGCGGCGGAGGCGGCGCACCACCTGCCGCCACCTGGCCGGAGGGGCGAGGCTCCGGCAGCGCCGTGCCGTCGGGTCCGGCGCCTGAGGGGAACAGGTCGACGATCAGGCCGGGCAGCGCGACGGCGCCATCGGCGTTGCCGAGCGCGTCCTGCCCGCAAGGCGGCTGGCCCGGCACGGTCGATGCGGCGCTACCGTCGGCGCAGACACCGGTCTGCGCCCCCCCGTTATCACTGCTCTGTGCGGACGCGGGCGTCACCGCGACCGAAGCCGCCACCAGCAAAACCGTCGCAAGCCTAATCGCCATCCTTGGGTTTCCTCCCGGCGACGACGCTCTGCACGAAAGGCTGGGCGGCAATGAGGCCGACGATCCGGTCGTAGTCGGCGACGGTCTTCACCGGAATGGCGACGCGGAACACGCCGGTGGCCGATGGTCCGCCGATGATCGCCGCGCTGTTTGCGGAGAGGAACCCCGCGACTTCGTCCATGCGGGCTTCCGGCTTGAAGGATACCAGCGCGAACGGACCCTGTGCCAAATTCTCGTCGTCACCGGCGATCTCATAGCCGGGGCCGGGAATGATGCCTGTCGTGACCTGAGCGAGCAGCAGGAGCACGGCGGCCGTGGCGGTCGCCCAGGCCAGGCCGGCCGGCAGGCCAAACAGCCTGCCCAGCGCCGTCGAGAGCAACGAGGCTGGCTTGGCCGCACGGGCCGGACCGGCCTCGCGCTCCAATGCCTTGGTGAAGCGGGACAGCGCGTCGGCCGGCGGGCGGAGCGCCTCGTTGGCGGCCGTTGTGCCGGAGAATTCCAGTTCGGCCTCGCCGAGCGCGGCAGCGGCCTGCGGGTCGCTCGCCAGCCACGCTTCGACGGCGGCCAGGTCTTCGCCCTCCAGCGTGCCGTTCAGGTAGAAGGGCAGCAGGGCCTCGAGCTCGTCGCGGCGCGACATGTCGGTCTCCGCGCTCATGGCCAGCCCCTGTCGTAGCCGGCCGCCTTCAGGGCCTCGCCGAGCTTCTTGCGTGCGTAGAACATGCGGGTCTTCACGGTGGCGACCGGGATGGAGAGGATTTCGCCTATCTCGGTGACCGACTTGCCGTGGTAATAAGCGAGGTCGACAACGGTGCGGTGCTCCCCGGCGAGCTGGTCGACCATGCGCCTGAGCGCTGCGCCCTTGTCGTCCTTCATGGCGGCGATTTCGGGCGTGTCCGCGTCGTCGGGCACGGCCTCGGCCGCTTCCTCGTCGATCGTCGTCTCGCGCCTTTTCCTCAGCGCCGATATGGCCTTGAAGCGGGCGATGCCGAGGAGCCAGGTCGATACTTCCGACCGGCCCTCGAACTTTGCCGCCTGCTTCCAGACTTCCAGGAATACTTCGTTCGCAACGTCGTCCGCCATGGCTTCCGATCCCGTCTGGCGCGCCACGAAACGGTAGACCCGCGCGTGGTGCCGCATGAACAGAAGCCTGACCGCGGCCCTGTCGCCGCGGCCGATGCGGGCAACGAGCTCGCTGTCGGACGTGGGATCAGGCGTCATGGCCATGCTTCTCGCGGCTCTGTCGCATCAGGCGGCGGAAAGGTTCACGACGCATCTCCTCATTCCGAAAGGCTAGCCGATGATTCCCCGCGAAACCAGCCGGCGCAAAGCCCCGTGAACCTTTTGCCGTGCCGCCGCGACCGAAGCGCACGAGCCGCGATCCTGCGGCCGTGTTGAAGGAGCATACCGATGACCATCGACACCGATCGGTCGGCGGGGTGGACGAAAGCTGAAGGATCGCGGCGTCGGAGCGACGTTTTCGATCCTCTCGGCTTTCGTCTCGCTTCGTTGACGCAACGTCAGAGCGCGCGTAGGTTCGTGCGCAATAGGGACGGTCGCACAAGCTGGGAGAGTGCCGGAGACGAGGATTCGGCGCTGGCCTTATCCGTATCTCCGTCGCTTCTTCCTTTCGGGAGGAGTGGCATGAGCCGCGCCGTCAGGCAGGACCCCGCCTTTGGGCAAGAGGTGGTCCGTCACCATCATGTCTTGCGTTTGCGGGCCGCGCTCTCCACGGGCGCGGGCGTGCTGGCGCTGATTGCCGGCATGCTGGCCGCACAGCCGGCCGGCGCGCAGGACACGCGCATCATCCACCCCGGCTCGATGGCGGTTTCCGGTTTCCCCGGCACCACCATTCCCGGCATCGAGGCCGGCCTTCCGCCCGGCGTCGACGCCACCGACGAGACGTTCATCGACGCCAGCCGCGCCTCGCTGCGCGTCTTCGACGTTTCCAACCTCGGCGGCCCGGCGGCCGGACAGCTCGTCTTCACGCCGCCGCCCTTCGAGGTGCCGGCGAGCCAGATCGGCCAGGTCTTCGGTCTGACCTATGACGACGGCGTCCGCGACGGACAGCCGACCGACGTGCCCAACCTCTACGCCGCATCGAGTTCGCTGCACGGCATCCGCATCGTGACGCCCGACGCCGACGGCGACGGGAGGCCGGAGCGCGAGCGGCGCGGCAAGCCCGGGGCCACCTTCATGGAAGGCCAGTTCGCCGAGGAGAACGGTGGCAGCCCCGGTGCGATCTGGAAGATCGACGGCCTGTCCGGGGCCGTTTCGCTGTTCGCCACCGTCGGAACCAACAGCGGGCCAGGCCTCGCCGACGTCGCCTTCGATCGCGGCAATCGGCAATTCTTCGCCTCCGACCTCGATTCCGGCCTGATCCACAGGATCGACGCCAACGGCGCGCTGATCGACACGTTCGACCACGGCGTCGACGGGCGGCCGGCACGCGGTCTCGCTCCCCTGGCCGACGACGGCGCGGTGATGGACATCGCCGGCGCGTCTTTCGACACCGAGGACCCGGACAGCTGGGGCATGACCCAGGATGAACGCCGCATCTGGGGCGTCCAGGTCCACGGCGGCCGGGTGTTTTATGCGGTGGGCGAGAAGGCCGAGATCTGGTCGGTCGGCCTCACCAATGACGGCAATTTCGCGGGCGACGCGCGCTGGGAACTGACCGTCGCGGCCGAGGAAGACCTGGCCGTCACCGACATCGCCTTCGACACGCGCGGCTTCATGTATCTCGCCCAGCGGGGCGAGACGGAGAACCGCTACGACTACGAGCAGATCGCCGATTCCGGCGACGGCATGGTCCTGCGCTACTGGCGCGAGAGCCCGGACGATCCGGCGACGGAATCAGCCTGGGTGGCGGCGCCGCAGGAGTATGCGGTCGGATTCCCGCCCGGCCATCGCCAGACGGCGGGCGGGATCGACCTGCAGTACGGCTACTACGCCGACGGCACGTTCGACACGCGCTCCTGCGCGGACACGCTGGTGAAGACCGGCGACAAGCTGCGCGACAACCCTGCCGAGGAGGTCCAGTTGCTGGCCGGCGGCCCGCTGTCGGTTCACGGCGTGCAGGTCACCTCGACCGCGCTGGTCCGTCCCAAGAACGAGCCGCCCTACGGCTCCTGGTTCGTCGATTACGACGGCTACTTCGAGGATCCGCAAGTGGAAGGCCATGTCGGCGACGTCGAGGTCTGGCGTCCCTGCGAGGGTCGCGCCGGCTGGTACGAGGACGTGCCCGGGGGCTTTCTGCCGCCCTTCTTCCCGCCGGACTTCCCGTCCGACGACAATCCGTGCCTCGACGTCCGGGACGTCCAGTACTGGTGTACGCCGGGCGGCCTCGAGGCCGACCTCTACCTGCGTGACGCGGCCGGCATCGGCGGCGACACGATCAAGGCCGACGCCAAGACGGTCGGCACCTCAGTCTCGCCGCTGCAGCAGACCAAGCCGGCGGGCCTGCCTTTCACCATCGGCATCACCGGGCACATTCCCGGCGAGACCGTGAATGTCGGACTGTGTTTCTACAAGGCGTCGGACGCAGAGGCGGGCGGGTACTACCCGTGCTGCAAAATGGTCCTGCCGCTCGAAACACCAGCCGTCGCCTGCGAACCGTGAGGGAGGGAGAGATGAACGCCATCGCCTTGCCCCGCGTCGCCGACGCCATTCCGTCATTCGCCATCCCGCTATTCCCGGAGCCGATCATGAAACCCCTGACCTTGGCCAGGCGCTCCGCGCGCTGGCTGATGGCGGCCGGTCTCGCGGTCGCCGCCCTAGCGCAAGGGACCCCGGCGCACGCCGCCGGCGACCTGCGCCTCGAAATGCCGGAGCGCATAGAGCGCGGTCCGGACGAACTGCGTCCCTTCTTCACCAAGACGGGCCGCCAGCGTGGCTGCGGCTACGTGGAGTACAAGCTTCGCTTCGGCCTCAAGGGCTCGCCGGCTGCCTTCGCCGCCGCGCCACTCGAAGCCATGCTTTCCTCGATGCGCATGGACTTCTCCGACCAGATGCCCAACGGGCTGACGGTTATCGACGTCGATGTCTCGGGCGACGGCAAGGCCGGCGGCGGCGGCGCTCTGCCGGCCGGGACAATCGGCACCACCGCCGACCCGAACGACACCGCCGAGATCAAGGACTTCCGTCTGACCATCGACGATGTCGACGGCAGCGGCGAGCCCGACGAGCGGGTGGTCAACATCCGCATCGTCGCGAAGATCGATCCGCTCGCCTTCCCGGCGCCGACTGCGATCGACAACCAGGGCTGGGTCAACGTCAGCCGTCCCGGCGGCGCCATGATCCACCTGCCCTCGCATAACCCGGCCCTGCCGGACGATGGCGACTTCATGACCGGCGAGAAGACGACGATCACCGTCGACCTGACCGGTTGCGAGCCGCCTCCCCCGCCTCCCGGCGGCGAAGCGCCCTGCTTCGAGGTCGTCGTCGGCGAAGTCGACTGCGTGCCCGGCGGCGGCGCGTTCACCTACCACATGCCCGTCGGTCCGGACCTCGCCGGCAAATGGGTGCAGGTCCGCACGACGACGCCCGGCGTCACCGTTGGGCCCGGCCCTCAGCTGGTGCCAGCCGGCGGCGGCGTCCTCGACTGGACGATCACCGGCGCCGCCCCTGGCGACACCGTGACACTGATCGTCACCGGCATCGAGACCTATGCCGGCCCGGCGGAAGGCGTCGGCCTCTGCTGCTCGCAGACCGTCGAGATCGAGATCCCGGCCGACCTCGACTGCCCGGACGAGAAGAAGGAGCCCGATCTGCAGGTCGCCAAGAAGGGCGACGTGGCTTTCTGCACCAAGGAAGGCGGCTGCGATTATACCGTCACCGTGACCAATGTCGGCGACGGCGCCTACAACGGCAAGATCGTCCTGGAGGACGTCACCGGCCCGGCAAGCGCAACGGTCTCGTCCGGTCCGAACGCCCCATGGACCTGTCTCCCCGGCGCCAGCCCGCTGATGTGCGAACATCCGGCGACCACGCTCGACCCGGGCGAGTCGGTCGAGTTGAAGCTCGGCTTCACGCCGGGTCCGGACTGGGACTGGCGGGCGATCCGCAACTGCGCCGAGTACGACTACACGGCGAGCGGCAAAGAGTCGTTCGGCGACCTGTCGAACGACCGCGCCTGCGCCACGATCCCGATCTGCATACCCGGCCGGGACCGGGCCTGCACGCCGCCCGAACAGCAACGTCCGGATATCGCCGTGGTCAAGCGCCCGGCCCCGTCCGAGTGCACCGCGGACGGGTTGTGCCGGTACACGATCTTCGTCGGAAACGCTGGCGCCGTGCCGTTCAACGGGCCGCTGACCGTCATCGACGAGTTCCCGACGCACCCGCCGGTATCGGTCAACTTCGAGCCGACCGGCCCCTGGACCTGCACGCCCGAAAGCACCAGCCGCTTCCGCTGCGAGCATCCCGGACTGGTACTGCCCCCGGGCGCGACGACCATCATCTCGGTCGAGGCCGTCGCTACCGGCTACCCGACGCGTGAAGTGGAGAACTGCGCCGAAGTTCCGGCCCTGCCGGGTGAGACGAACCTCGACAACAACAAGTCGTGCGCCGTCGCCACCCTGCCCGGCCCGAACGACCGTCAGCCGCCGCTCAAGGTGGAGAAGACCGGCGACAAGCAGTGCGTCGCCGGCCAGCCCTGCACGTTCGAGATCACCGTCTCGAACGACGGCAACGCGCCGTTCTCCGGTCAGGTCCGGATCGGCGACGCTGTCGGACTGGAAGGCCTCGGCCGCCTGGAAGGCGTGCCGATAACCGAAGTGTCCCCGCCCTTCGGCTGCGCCGAGGAGCCGACGACCCTCCCAATGTCGTGCGTCGCCAACGTGACGCTCGGCGCCGGCGAGAGCCGCGTCCACCAGGTCACCATCGTGATCCCGGAGACGAGCTTCGAAGGCGAAGGGCCGATCCAGGGTCGCAACTGCGTCGGCGTCCTTCGGCCCGGTACGCCGGTCATCGGCACCGACCGCAACGAAGTGCGCGGCGGTGCGGTCGATGGCGGCCCGGACAACCGCGGCTATGCCTGCCACGAGTTCGAACTCGTCAAGCAGAAGCAGGAGCCGCAGTGCTCGGCAGGCTTGGTGCCGAACGCCGACGGCCGCTGCGTCTGCCCGGCCGGCACGAACTTCAGGAACGGCAAGTGCGCGGGCGGCAATGCCACCCAGCCCGACCCGGGCCCGAAGGAGCCGACCCCGCCGGTGAAGCCGCCCGTGGTGAAGCAGTGCACCCTGCTGAAGGGCCAGATCCGCACCAAGTCGGGCGAGTGCGTCTGCCCGCGCGGCACGGAGCTGAAGAACGGCGCCTGCCGCAAGGTGGTCGCCGAGGAGCCCCCGCCGGTCCGTCAGTGCACGTTGCTGAAGGGTCAGATCCGTACCAAGTCGGGCGAATGCGTCTGCCCGCGCGGTACCCGGCTGGTCGGCAACGCCTGCCAGAAGCAGACCGTGGTCTGCAAGCGGGGCCAGACCCTGGTGAACGGCAAGTGCGTGACGGTTCCGAAGCCGCTCGTCTGCCGCAAGGGCCAGGTCGAGCGCAACGGCAAGTGCGTCAACGTCGTCCTGCCGCAGCGTTGCCCGAAGGGCACGACCGGCACGCCGCCGAACTGCCGCAAGCAGGAGATCAAGATTCCGAATCTCCGGGTCATCCCGGAGGTGCTGAAAGTGCTGCCCCGTCGTGACGGCGGCAACACCAACGGCAATACGATCAAGAGGGACCCGACGCGCCAGTAGGCATTAGCGACCGACCGAGGAAAGGCCCCGCTCCGGCGGGGCCTTTTTCGTTTCGGGCGATTCGCCACGCCGCCGTGAACCTTTGGCCATGCCGACGCGACTGACCTTTGGAAACCTTATCCAGAGGAGAACAACATGACCGCCACAAAGCGCTGTTTCCGCACCTCGACCGCCGCCCTGGCGATCGCCATCGCCACGCTCGCCACGCCCGCGCTTGCCGGCAAGGCCGGCATCAACTCCATGTCGTTCGGCACCGCGCCGTACTGGGTGCCGGCCACGGTGCGCGTCATCTCGACCGACAAGCAGAAGTGGGACGCATTCAAGCCCGGCGCGATGAACTTCACCGCCAACATGGCGATCGACACCAAGCATCCCGGCCTGGTCGCCCAGACCGCCATCGTGCTCGGCGACTGTTCCGACAACAGCTGTCTCGGCATGCCGGTCCTGTTCAAGAAGACCCCTCTCGTGCGCGACTATTCGGCGAGCGAGACAATCTCCTTCCAGTCGTCGATCATCCCGATTTCCGGCACGGGCATCACGCTGGGCGACCAGATCATCGCAGGCTGCAATGCGAAGCTGCAGGCCGACGGCCCGACCAAGACCCACAGCTTCGTCCACAAGCTGCCAGCGACCTGGATCGTCGACTCCGACGAGAAGTGGGTCAACGTCCACAAATTCCCGGTCGAGGTCGGGCCGGGGCCGGGCCTCGACATGGATGTCGACCACACCCGCAGGGCGACGTTCGACGTCAGCGTGATCTGCGAGCCGGTGGTGAAGCAGGCGGCGGACGACATCAAGCACGACCTCGGCGACTTCGAGGTCGAGAACGTCAGGCTGTTCCTCACGACTTACCGTAACGAACAGCCCGGCTCGAACCCCGGCACGGTCTGCCCGGCGCTGAAGGTCACCAGCCGCGCCGAGACCAGCAAGGCTGGCCCTGTGCAGATGCGCATCTGGCGCCAGAAGAACGGCGGGCCGATCACCTCGCAGGTCGTCGACGCATGGGCTTCGTATGACGCCGGCAAGAACGGCTACTTCGCGAACTGGGAAGATTTCGAGAACGTCGGCACGACCTCGCATTTCCAGTTCAGGACCGAGATCGTCTCCGACGACGTCTTCGCGCCCTTCGACGGCTGGAAGGACATCACCGTTCATTGCACCGGCGCTGGCGGCGGCGGATTCACGACCGAGCCGAACGACAATTCCGACCTGCCGCAGCCGAAGGCAACCTGGACCGGCAACCTGGTGATCGCCGACAGCGCCGGCAGCGACAAGTCCTGCCCGCGCAAGGGTCAGGTGTTCTTCGAGGTGACCCGCCCCGAGCCCGGCAACTTCAACTATCGCATCTCGTGCTCGAACGGTGCCTATTTCGAGGGGACGGCGATCGGCTACGACCAGGGCAGCGGCGTCTTCGAGGCCTATGGCGCCCACGACCTGTCGGTGAACCGCACCCGCAACATCCAGTGCACGCTGCAGGAGATGACGCCGGCCCCGGTCACCGTCGCGGTGGATACCGAGGCGTTCACCTGCAACAATCCGGCGATCGAGCCGGACGCCGACGACCTTACCGACGCGCCGCGCCCGAACCCGAAGAAGCCGGATGTCGTCAAGCCCGGCATCCTCGTCGCACCGCTGCCGACCTGCGACCGCGGAGAACACCTCGTGCGCGGCAAGTGCGTCGACAAGCCGGCCATCTCCATCCTCTGCAAGGCCGGGTACGTCCTGAAGGGCAAGAGCTGCGTGAAGAAGCCCGAGGTGTCGATCCTGTGCAAGCCGGGCTTCGTGCTCAAGGGCAAGACCTGCGTCCGGAAGCCCGACGTCTCGATCCTCTGCGCGCCGGGCTACGTCCTGAAGGGCAAGGCCTGCGTGAAGAAGCCGGTGATCGTCGCGGGGTGCGAGAAGGGCCAGAAGCTGGTGCGCGGCACCTGCGTGGACAAGCCGGGCGTGAAGCCGATCAAGCCGATCAAGCGGCTGACCAGCAAGGTGGAAGGCAAGAAGCGCGCGATCATGCCGAAACTGCCGGCGCTCAAGATCAAGCCCCGCCGCGTCAACTGATGAGCGAGACCAAAGAGGGACCGGCGGTTTGACCTCCGGTCCCTTTCCCATTTCCCGGTTGGGCAGCGGCCCGCGCGTCAGACGCGCGGGCCGCGCTCCAGCCACCGGCATCTTGAGGCCGCGGTCCGGCGCCTGCCCGCCGCCGCAGAAAGCGCCTTCGCGGCCACCGGTGGCCTGTCCACATGAACTAGTCGACGATGACGATGCTGGTGTTGGATGCGCCGAAGGTCTGGACCAGCGTGTAGAAGTCCTCGGCATTCTCCGGCGCCAGACGCACGCATCCATGCGAGGCCGGGCGGCCGAGCTTCTTGACGTGCGGGGTCGCATGGACGGCGTAGCCACCATGGAAGAAGACCGAGTGCGGCATCGGCGCGTTGTCGTACTTCTTCGAGTACCACATCTCGTGCATGCGGGTCGGCTTGTAGGCGCCCTTCGGCGTCACGTAGCCCTTGCCGGCCGTGGAGACCTTCCACTGGAAGGTCGGGCGCCCGTCGACCAGCACGTCCATCGTCTGGCCTGATATGCTGACCTTCGCCACGATCTGGTTGGCTGCCTCGGCCCTGGAAGGCATGGCAGCGGCAGCGAAGGCCGCGCCCATGAAGGCGGCGGCGGCGACGTTGATCAGGCGGCTGGCGAATGCGGTGGTCATGTCTCTTCCCTTCGGCTCACGGCAATTCTGTTGGGCGGCGGTATCGGCCCGTCGTGTTTCGATGAGATTTCGCCAAACGCGCATTTGTATTTCGTTTCCGTTTCAGAACGAAACCGAGAACAGTTGCTGAAACAGATCTGGCTACCGGACGGTGCGCGCTGCGGCATTGTCCCGATACATGCGGCCGCCAGAAAACGTCCCATGAAGACGGCTCAAGGAACCCGGAAGGCGGCTGCGCGTTGGATTGCCCGAGTAGCGGTGACCAGCGCCCTGACGGCCATGATCGGCGGTCTTGCGGGCCTGGCACCACCCAGAACCGCCGATTCGTGGGTCAATCTTGCGGGTCGGGCAGCAGAGAATTCGTCCGGAGGCCTCAGTGGCGAAGGACGCTGACGGGAAGTCGTTCGGAAAGGCGACGTGTCATGAGAAACGCAAAAGCAGCACGCATTCTGGCCGGACTGCTCTACGGGCAGGCTCTGCTCGGGCTGATCGCGGTGGGTGCGGTCCTGATGAAGGACCGCGGCAACGACTTCGCCGGCGTGGATACGATGACCGTTGCCTCCGTCAAGCAGGCACCGGTCGCCGATCGCTAGGCTTTGGCAGGTGGCTCGAAGCGGTAGCCGATACCTCGGATCGTTACGATGCTCTCGGTGTCGAGCTTGCGTCTCAGCCTGACGATGCGCGAGTCGATCGAGCGATCGTAGGCTTCGGCTGCCTCGGCCGGAGCGGCGGCAATGATGTCGTCGCGCGACAGCACCCTCCCGGCATTCGAGACAAACAGCCTCAGCATCGCCACCTGGCCGGGCGAGAGCGCCTCTTCCTCGCCGGAGCGGTGCATCACCAGCGCCGCGCGCATGTCGACGGTCGCACGCTCCAGCACGAGCAGGTCCGGACCGCCGCCTCTTCTGGCCAGCTGTCGGCCAATACGCGCCGCCAGTTCACGCGCCTCGATGCCGCGCTCGACGACGTCGGCGGCGCCAAGCTCGAGCGCCAGCACCTTGTCGATGACGTCGGGCCCGGGTGCGATCATCACGAAGGCCGGACCGCCCTGACCGGCGTGACGTCGCAGCAAATCCATGCCGGGGGCGGCCGCCAGATCGACCACCGCCACGTCGGGCCGGCCACCGGCGAAAGCCGCATCGAGTGGAGCATAGTCGGGCGGCACGACAACGTCGTAGCCGCGCCGCTCGAGATGCTCGGCAAGTGCATCTCTGTAACCCGGCACAAGGCCGACCAGCAGCACGAGGGCGCGGGCCATTATGCGTAGGCCTCTGAAATCACGAATCGAATCCAAGACTGGACATCATGTTCGTACCGAATCTACTTTCCGCTGACAGCGGAGGCGAGAAGACACTGCGCGCACGTATCGTGGTTGTCGAGGACGAGCCCGACCTGCGCGAAGCCGTCGTCGAGTATCTCGGCGCCAACGGTTATGACGTGATGGAGGCCGGAAGCGCCGCCGAAATGCGCGCGCTCGCCGAGACCGAGGCCTTCCACCTCGCGATCCTCGACATCGCCATGCCCGGCGAAGACGGCCTGTCGCTTGCCCGGCACCTGCGCGCAACCATGCCGATCGGCATCATCTTCGCCACCGCGGCCGGTGCTTCCATCGACCGGATCGTCGGGTTGGAGATCGGCGCCGACGATTATGTCGTCAAGCCCTACGAGCTGCGCGAACTGCTTGCCAGGGTACGCAGCGTGCTGCGGCGCGTGCCGCTGACACTCGAGACGCCCGCGTCCAGGGGCACGGAGGCCGAACGCCGGACCATCGCATTCGGCGCCTACAAGGCCGACCTCGATGGCCGCAGCGTAACCGGTCCGGACGGCGCGATCGAACTTTCGAAAAGCGAGTTCGACGTGCTCGAAGTCTTCCTGACTCGCGCCAACCGCCTGCTGACGCGTTCTGCAATTTCCGAGGCGATCGGCGTCGCCGAGGACTCCGACAACTCCCGCGCCATCGACATCCGGATCATGCGCCTTCGCAAGAAGATCGAGGACGATCCGGCGAGCCCGCGCTTCCTCCGCACGGTGCGCGGCGAAGGCTATATCTTCGCCATCGCGCCGGACGACTGAAACCCTTTCCGCCACTTGCCATGCCGACTTCCAGCGCGCATGACCGCAGCATGATCGACACGCTGCCGCCCAGCATGGACGCTTCCGACACCGATCCCGGCGTGTCGGTCGTCGCGGCCCGGATCATGCGCGCCTTGAAGAGGGCGGCGGACTGGCGCGACGTGCTCGGCACATGTCTCGAAACCCTCGGCCGCTCCCTCTCGGTTCATCGTTCCATCCTGTTCGAACTGCGCGAGGTGCCGGGTCGCGGGTTCGCGCAGTCCTACGCGGGATACTGGTTCGACGCGTCGATCGCCGGAATAGACGGCCCTCCGACGGACATCGACGAGGCGATCGTCCACTCCGACCCGCTGATGGCGCGGGTCGCCGAGGAAGGGCGGCGCGGCCTGATGTTCACGGGGCTGACGCGCGATATCGACGGGTTCCTGAGGCGGGAATTCGAGGAACGCAGGATCCGCTCCTTCCTCTCCGTTCCCATCTTCGCCCACGGCCAGGCATGGGGCTCGCTCGCCGTCAACGACTGCGTCAACGAGCGCATCTGGACCGACGAGGAGATGGCGGCTGTCGAAATCATTGCCTTCGCGATCAGTGATGCCATCGAGCGCTCCCGCTCCATGGCGCATGTCGGCGAAGTATTGCGGACCGCGCTTCTCCAGGCCGCGCTCGACGCCGTCATCATCATTGACGAGACCGGCAAGATCACCGAGTTCAACCCGGCCGCCGAAAGGATGTTCGGCTTCCCGCGTGACGAGATCATCGGCCGGGACATGCTGGATACGATTATCCCGTCATACTATCGCGAGGGATATGCGAGCGGCGCCGAATACATGGCTGGCCGCGGCGCGGCGATGCTGGGCCGGCGCATGGAAACGGTCTCGCAGAACGCAGCCGGCGAGGTGTTCCCGATCGAGCTGACGACCTCGGTGGTGAAGGTGGCCGAGCGACGCCTGATGCTTGGCTCCATTCGCGACCTGCGCGACCAGAAGAAGGCCGAGGACGAAATCAACCGGCAGCGCGACCGCCTGCACCAGAACGAGAAGATGGCGGCGATGGGATCGCTGCTCGCCGGCGTCTCCCACGAATTGAACAATCCGCTGGCGGTGGTCGTTGCCCAATCGACCCTGCTGCACGAATTCTCCGCGGACCCGGCGACGAAGACCCGGGCGGAGAAAGTGCGCGCGGCGGCAGAGCGCTGCGGCCGCATCGTCAAGAGCTTTCTCGGCATGGTCCGCCTGCATCCACCGGCACAGGCGGAAACCGACCTGAACGCGATCGTGCGCTCGGCGCTCGAAGTGACGGCCTACGGCGCACGATCGAGCGGCATCGGGGTCGACACCGAATTCGCCGACGGCCAGGTACTGGTCACCGGCGACGCCGATCACCTGACGCAGGTGGCGGCGAACTTCCTGGTCAACAGCCAGCACGCGCTGGGACCCCAGCATGGCGACCGCCGCATCAGGGTGCGGACCTACCGCAACCAGGGCATCTCGGGCTTCTCCATCGAAGACAACGGCCCCGGCATCCCGGCGGAGATCCGGCACCGCATCTTCGAATCCTATTTCACGACCAAGCCGGCCGGCGTCGGCACAGGCATCGGCCTGTCGATCTCGCGATCCATCGTCGAACGCCACAACGGCCGGATCTGGTTCGAGGAAGTGGCGCCGCGCGGCGCCCGGTTCGTCGTCGAACTGCCGGCCGTCGCCCGCCAGGCTCCGGCGACAGGCCCGGAGGCGGCCACCGGCACCGGCCTGCGGCGGGCGCTGATCATCGACGACGAGCCCGACGTCGCGACCTCGTTGGCCGATATACTCGAACTCATGGGCATCAAGGCCGCTGTCACCGCGCAATGGTCAACGCCCGCGGTGATGCTGGCCGAACATCGCCCGGACATCATCTTCAGCGACCTGCGCATGCCGGCGAAGAGCGGCATGACCATCCATCGCGAACTGATCGCGCACAATCCGGACTTCGCGCGCCGCTTCGTGCTTGTCACCGGCGACATGGTGGGCGCACAGGCCGAGATCGAAACCGTGCAGCCACATCTTCGGCCACAGGTACTGGAGAAGCCATTCAGTACGCTGGATGTCCGTGGCGTGCTTGGCGCGGTCGCCGACCAGTTGAGCCTTCACAAGTAGTCCGCGGAAACGAAAAACCCCCGCCGGCAGGGGAGCGGCGAGGGCTTTTCTTTGCGCTGGAGGATGCGCGGAGTGAACTCAGAAGACGTTCGGCGCCGTGTTGTCGGGTCGGGCGTCGGCGATCATGCGGATGGTGCGCTCCTGTCCGCCTTCGCGGGCGATCATGAGCAGGCAGTCGAGGGTTTCGTCGCCCCAGGTCTGGCCTTCGCAGGCGCGGTCGGCGGCGCTCGCGGGCGCCAGCCTGTCGGTCTTCTGCGTCGTATGGGCAAGCTCCGCGAGACGCGTCTTCGGCGCCGAGGCGCTGCCGGTGGACGCGAAGGCGCTCTGCGTGGACGGCATCAGCGCCAGCGAGACGAAGGTGACGCTGACCAGAATTGCGAACATCGCCATCGGATGTTCGTTCGAACGCTGGCGGAGCTTCAGGCGCGGCAGTGTGTAGGTCGGGGTGGAGCGGGTGGTCTGTTCGATCGTCGCGGACATTGTCGTTGCCCTGTGTTCTGTTCCCTGTTGGAGCCTTTCTAGGCCCCTTGTGTTTCTGCCCGATGCTGCATGTCGATGACCGTGTAACAAATCGGAAACCATGTTTCCGGGCGTCAATCGGTCAAGAACGGGCATCGCTTCCCATGCCCAACAATGCGCCGGAACGGCACCGGTTCCGGCGGAAACGACTCTTTTCTCGGAAGATGCGGTGTCGAGGCGGGCGGCTATCCTTGGCCAAGCAATCGCCCAAGGAAGGCATAGAACCACTCGGCCTGCGCTGCGTCATGCGCCATCATCAGCCGGTCCTGTTCCTCGCGACTCTGCGCGCCCGGCTTTCCATAGGCTGCCCAGGGCGCCGCCTGCCACCGCCGGAACCCCTCGATGGTCACTTCCGGATGAAACTGGAGGGCGAAGACATTGGGCCCGACGCTGAACGCCTGGTTCGGATAGAGTTCCGATCCCGCCAGCCGCACTGCACCGGACGGGATGCCGAAGGTGTGGAAATGCGCCTGCGTAACATGCAGGCCCTCGGGGACGACGCCCGAACCCTCGGCGGTAGGCGTGAGCGGGTAATAGCCGAATTCGTGGACGCCCGAGGCCGGCGGCCCGACCTCGGCACCGAGCGTGTGTGCGATCTGCTGTGCGCCTTGGCAGATGCCGAGCACCGGCAGGCCCTTCGCCATGCAGGCCTCGATCAGCCGGGCCTCGTCCTTCAGGAACGGATACTTCGCCGTCTGGTAGACCTCGTACTTGCCTCCGAAGAAGACCGCGCCGGCGACCGTCTCGTCCACGGCCGGCAAGGTCTCGCCGGCGAAGGGATGACGGTAGTCGACCTCGAAGCCATTGGCATACGCATAGGTCGACACGCGATCGTCGCGCGGACCGTGGTCGTGCCTCACCAGAACGAGTTTGCGCACGTCGCTCTTCCTCTGTCGCTTCGCCCGCCGACACAGTGGCGACGACCGGGACGCCTGCCTACCACATTCGCGCCCCAATCCGCCGCAACATCGCAGCCGAGGGCAGCGCGTTCGGGAACAGGCAGATGCGGAACGTCATATTATCGACCTTGCTGGCCGCGACGGCGGCCCTCGTGACATCCGCGCCGTCGTCAGCGGCGACGGAAAGCTTCTCGGCCGAATTCAGCGTCGATTATCTGGGCCTGACGGTCGCGAAGACGACCGTCTACAGCGTCATCAACGAGAGCGGCTTCGAGATGCAGGGCGAGATCAAGAGCGCCGGTCTCGCCAAGTTCTTCGACTCGACGCACGCGACGACAAAGGTCAGCGGAAGTTTCCAGAACGGCTCGGTGCGACCGAACACCTACGCAGTCGCCTACATGTACGGAAAGAAGGCCAAGCAGACGTCGCTAGGCTTCGCCAACGGCGCGGTCGCACGGGTGCAGAACGAACCGCCGCTTCCCGCCCGCGGCGCCGACTGGGTGGGCATCACCGAGGCCAGCCTGCGCGGCGTCGTCGACCCGCTATCAGCCACCCTCGTCCGGGCATCGAAGGCGAAGGTCTGCAACCGGACCGTCAGCATCTTCGACGGAGAAATCCGCGCCGACCTCGTGCTGACGCCGTTGAAGGCCAACCCGCAGGGACTTGCCGACTTCGCCGGCGGCGCCGTGACCTGCCGGGCGAAGTTCGTGCCTGTCGCCGGCTATGCGACGAAGAACGGTTCCGTCACCTATCTCCGCGACAAGAGCCGCATGAACATCACGTTTGCGCCGCTCGGCCAAACCGGCGTATACGCGCCGGTCTACGCGACCGTCGGGACGCAATTCGGCACCGTCACCATCTCGACGAAGCGTATCTCGACCCATTAGCGCGCTCCGCCGCGCCGGCGGAGCAAATATGGCGCGCGCAACCTTGATCGGACTGTCGGCAGTGGCGATGTGGGCGCTGCTGGCCCTGCTGACGGACGCTTCAGGAAGCGTCCCGCCCTTCCTGCTCTCGACGATAACCTTCGCGATCGGCACGGGCGTCGGCCTCGCCGCGCGTTTCCTCGACTGGGCGCCGCCTGCGACGGAACCCATCCCGCCCGTCGTCTGGCTGATCGGCATCGCCGGGCTGTTCGGCTACCACTTCTTCTATTTCACCGCACTGCGCAACGCGCCGGCCGTCGAGGCAAGCCTCATTGCCTATCTGTGGCCGCTCTTCATCGTCATCGGCTCGGCGCTGATGCCGGGCGAGCGGTTGCGCTGGAACCACGTCGCCGGTGCGCTGCTAGGGCTGGCCGGCACGTTCCTGATCGTCACGCGTGGCGGTGGTCTCGCCTTCGAGAGCCGCTACCTCTTCGGCTATGCGATGGCGGGGGTCTGCGCGTTCGTCTGGTCTGCCTATTCGCTCCTGTCGCGCCGCTTTCCGGCGGTACCGACGTCGGTCGTCACCTGGTTCTGCGCGGCGACCGCGGCGCTCTCGCTCGCCTGCCACCTGCTGCTGGAGGAGACGGTGCTGCCGGCCGGCGCGGGCGAGTGGCTGGCGGTGGTCGCCCTCGGACTTCTGCCTGTCGGCGCCGCCTTCTATGCCTGGGACCACGGCGTCAAGCGCGGCAACATCCAGGCGCTGGGCGCGGCGAGCTATGCCGCGCCGCTGCTCTCCACGCTGATCCTGATCGCCACCGGCTTCGCGCAACCAACGATCTCGGTGCTTGTCGCCTGCCTGCTGATCACAGCGGGGGCGGTGCTCGCCGCCAAGTCGATGCTCTTCCGCGGCACGGGATCGCAAGCCGGGGCAGCGGCATGATGCCGTTCCCGGGCGGCATCGAGAGCATCGCCAATGGCGCGCTGATCCTGTCGGTCGTCGCAGCCATTCTGACGGCCTACATGGCTGGGACGCCGCCCGGCATGCGCCGTTCGGTCGTAAAGACCGCGTCGGTCGCGCTGCTGGCGCTTCTGGCCTGGATCGAAGGCGGCCCATGGCTGCTGGTGGCGGCTCTGGTGCTCAGCGCCGCCGGCGACGCATTCCTGTCGCGCGAGGGCGACAGCGCCTTTCTCGCCGGGCTGGCGAGCTTTCTGGCAGCCCATGTCCTCTATGTCGCGCTTTTCCTGCGGGCCGACGTGGAGCCGTTCCTGCCCTGGCTCGCCAATGGCGTCGTAGCCCTCGTCCTGGCGCTGGCAGCCCTTCTCATGGCACGGCTGTTGTGGCGCAGCGCGCCAGCGCCGCTGCGCCTGCCGATCCTCCTCTACACCGCCGCGATCCTCGCGATGGGACTGTCGGCCCTGACACTGGACAGCCCGGCGGTCATCGTCGGCGCCATCCTGTTCATGGTGTCGGACACGCTGCTCGGAGCCGAGCGCTTCCTGCTCGCCGCCGGCTCGCCGCACAGGACCTGGATGCGCTACGGCATCTGGGTGACCTACTACGCGGCGCAGCTAATGATCACGCTGGGCTTCCTGCTCGGCGCATCCTGACGCCCCGCTCGACCAGGAACAAGTGTCCGTCGGCGGTGGCGCTGCTGTCCACGAGCAGATGGCCCGTTTCATTGCAGAAGGCGGGGATATCGATGACGGCCAGCGGATCGGTCGTCTCGAGCCAGAGTCGCGCGCCCGGTCGCATGGCCTTGAGCCGCTTCGCCGCCTTCAGGACCGGCAGCGGGCAGTTGAGGCCCTTGAGGTCGTAGACGGCCGGCGCTCGACCGGTCTCAGCTGCCGAAGAGGTTGCCAAGCCGCTTCCCGACCCCGCCCAGTATACCCTTGCGCTCGGGCTCGGCAGGCGGCGGGGCGGCCTCGGCCTGCACGGCCACCTCCGCGGCCTTCTCGGCCGCAGCCTTCTCCGCCTTTGCCATGGCGGCCTCGATCTTGCGCTGCTCGGCGGCCTGCCTCTTCTCTTCCTCGGCGCGCTTCTTTTCCGCCTCGGCGGCTTCGCGCGCCGCCATGCGGCGGCCTGCCTCGGAATCGATGCGGCCCATCCGCGCCGTCACGCTGACCGAGCCGTCGTCGTTGAGCTTCGGCGGCTCGACCGGCACGCGTTCGCCGCGCGCCCGCTTCTTGGTCCATTCGGCGACGAGCTTCGCTTCCGAGATGCCACTGATGCTGTCGGCAAGCGGCCGGGTACCGCTGCTCGAAGCCGGGATGGGCGTTGCCGCATCACCGGAGGATTCGTAGGCGCTGACCAGCGAGCCGGAAGCGCCCGCCGGGCAGGCAGCGGTCGCCGAAGCGGGCGTGGTCGCCGCGTTGAAGACGTAGCGTTTCTCGCAGACGTCCACCTTCGGCGGCACCCGTGCGCGCTCGAATGCGTCGTAGCCCTGCTTGAGATTGCGCCAGAAGGCGATGTTCGGGTCGTTCTTGTACCGTTCCATGTTGGCGGCGGTCATGCGGAACGGGAACGCCTGGATCTGGAACTCGGTCTGGCCCCCGGCGAAGGATTCGCGCGCGAAGGCGTAGATCTCTTCCATCGGTCCGTTCGACATCGAGTAGCAGCCGGACGACGAGCAGTCGCCATGCACCATCAGGTGCGCGCCCGTGCGCCCGTGTGCGCGGTCGAACGCGTTCGGGAATCCAATGTTGAAGGAGAGATGATAGTTCGAGTTCGGGTTCATATGCCCGGGCCGGACGGTATAGAAGCCCTCGGGCGCCTGGCGGTCGCCCTCGACATATTTCGGGCCGAGCTGGCCGGACCATTTGCAGATAGAGTAGGTGGCGATCAGGTCGTAGCGGCCATTGGCCTTCTGTTTCCAGACCTCGAACGCGCCCTCTTCCTTGAAGATCCGCGCCATGACCGGCGACGAGCGGGTCATGCCCTTCTCGTTGATGGCCTTAACGACATGCGCGGGAAGCCCCTTCGTCGACTTGGGGGCGACGTTCTCGAAACTCGGGTCTGTGCAACCCGCGAGGCCGATCGCCAGGACGACCAGCGCCGCGCGTACGTATGTGGAATTCATCAACTCTTCCCAGTCCCCGATTCCGGCTGGTTGGAACCTCTCCGGACCCGCTTTCCCGGAGAACGAATACGCTTCTTAGCCTTGACGGACGGTTACCGCAAAGCGGAGCCGCCAACCCTCACGGCTTTGTCATTCGGGGCGCCTGGCGGCGATTTTGTGGCGGGATTGAGCCTAGATCGGAGTGCCTAAAGGCTGCGGCCGATGGCGACATACTTGTCGCGCCGGTGCTCTCGGAAATCGACGTTGGACCCGCCGAAGTCCCTGAGGGTCGATTCTATGCGCTCGCCGGTGGCCTGCATCACCGCTTCCGGCGCGCGATGCGCGCCGCCCAGCGGCTCGGGAATGATGGCGTCGATGACCTTGAGGTCCAGCAGGTCCTGTGCGGTGATCTTCATGTTGGTCGCCGCGTCCTTGGCACGCGTCGCGTCGTGCCAGAGGATCGAGGCCGCGCCTTCCGGCGAGATCACCGAATAGATCGAGTGCTCGAGCATGTAGACCCGGTTGGCGGTGGCGATGGCAATGGCGCCGCCGGACCCACCCTCGCCGATGATCACGGACAGGGACGGCACCCTCAGCTTGAGACAGGCCTCGGTCGAGCGGGCGATGGCCTCCGCCTGGCCGCGCTCTTCAGCGCCGATTCCGGGGTAGGCGCCCGCCGTGTCGACCAGCGTCACAAGCGGTACCGAGAACCGGTCGGCGAGTTCCATGATGCGTACCGCCTTGCGGTAGCCCTCCGGCTTGGCCATGCCGAAATTGTGCTTGAGGCGGCTCGCCGTGTCCGAGCCCTTTTCCTGGCCGATGACAGCGATGGGCTCGCCACGGAAACGCGCGAAGCCGCCGACGATGGCGTCGTCGTCGCCGAAGGCGCGGTCACCGGCCAGCGGCGTGAAGTCTGTGAACAGCGACTTGACGTAATCGAGGCAGTGCGGGCGGTCGGGATGGCGCGCGACCTGCGCCTTCTGCCACGGCGTCAAAGCCTTGTAGACGTCGCGCAACGCATCCTTGGAGCGCTTGTCGAGGCGGGCGATCTCATCGGCCACGTCGACGGCTTCGCCGCTCTCCGCGAGCTTCTTGAGTTCGAGAATCTTGCCTTCGAGATCGGCGACCGGCTTCTCAAAATCGAGGTAATTGTACATTCGCGAGCGGACCACTCGGCGGCACGATGACGTGAAAAATACGGTCCCGGTAGCAACGAAATCGCCGGGCCGGGGCGAAAACTCCGCACTCACATAGCGAGGCGGGGCCTAGTCGGCAAGCGGATGGTGATCCGCGACCAGCCGCGTCAGCCGCTCCTCCAGCACATGCGTGTAGATCTGCGTGGTCGAGATATCCGAATGGCCGAGCAGCTGCTGCACGGCCCTGAGATCGGCGCCGTTCTGCAGGAGGTGGCTGGCGAAGGCATGGCGGATGACGTGGGGCGAGAGCCGTTCGGCACCGATGCCGGCCCGGCCGGCGAGGCCCTTCAACTCACGCGCGAACACCTGCCGAGGCAGATAACCCGTTTCCGAAGCCGCCGGGAAAAGGAAAGGGCTCTTTGCAAGTGAGGCATTGGCTGACCTCGCCGCGAGCCAGGCGCGCATCGCCGCGTGGGCTTTCTGTGACAGCGGCACCAGCCTGTCCTTGCCGCCCTTGCCCCGGACGACGAAAAACCGCTCGTCGCGCTTCGCCACCGAAACCGGCAATGCCACCAGTTCCGAAACGCGCAGCCCCGTCGCATAGAGGACCTCGACAAGCGCATGCAGTCGCTTTTGAGCGAGGCCGTCGGCCGCCTCGGCGTCGGCCTGGTCGAGCAAACGGCCGACATCGGCCTCCGACATGGTCTTGGGCAGCGGACGGCCCCGCTTCGGGCGGTCGACGGTCCCGGTCGGGTCGTCCGCGCGGATGCCTTCCGCATAGAGGAAGCGGAAGAACTGCCTGAGCGACGAGAGCTTGCGCGCCTGCGTGCTCGGCGCCATGCCGTCGGCGGCGATGCGTCCCAGCAGGCCGCGGATCGCGGCGGCGTCGGCGACTGCCAGTTTGCCGGCAAGGTTTTCGGAAGCATCGTCGAGATCGCGGCGGTATGCGGCGATGGTGTTGGCGGCTGCGCCGCGCTCGGCCGCCATCATTTCCAGGAACGCCTCGATCCGCGCCCCGTCCCTCATCGCACCCGCCTGTCCGTCATCGTTTCGGGTTGAGCTTTTCCGGCGGCACGCGCACCGTCATCTCGCCCTGCGTCGGCTTGACGAAGGTGGCGAGCGCGAACATCGAGCCGTAGACGGCACCGACGATCACCGCGATCACCACGAGGAACCTGAAGAGTGTCGGCATACCGACCTCCGTTGCCGGGCCCTTATGCGGCCTGCTCCCGGCCATTTCAAGGCGGGTGCCGTGCTTGACGCCCCGGCGCTTTTCATGTCGATACGCCGCGACGGAGCCCACCCATGGAAACCGAGGACAACACCGACCCGAAGGTTCCCGAGCGCGCCGGCGAAGTGCTGGCGCGTCTGGCCGGGCGCAGCGTTGTCTTCGTCGGGCTGATGGGCGCGGGAAAGACGGCCATCGGCCGCAAGGTCGCCTCGATGCTCGGCCTGCCCTTCATCGACAGCGACCACGAAATCGAAACCGCCTCGCGCATGTCGATCCCCGAACTGTTCGAGCGTTATGGCGAGGCGGAGTTCCGCGCCCTGGAGCAGCGGGTGATCCAGCGCATTCTCGAAGGCGGCGCGCAGGTGCTCTCGACCGGGGGCGGCGCCTACATGAATTCGCAAACGCGACGCACCATTGCGGAACGCGCCGTTGCGGTCTGGCTGAGGGCCGAACTGGACGTCCTGATGGAGCGCGTCGCCAAGAAGCAGAACCGGCCGCTCCTGAAGAATGCCGACCCCCGTGCCGTGATGCAGCGGCTCATGGACGAGCGCTATCCGGTCTACGCCGAGGCCGACGTGACGGTGCTGACCCGCGACGAGAAGAAGGACGTCATCGCCACGGAGGTGATCGACGCGCTGGCCCGGCGGCTCGGCCTGGTTACGGCGGAGGCAGCGCCATGACCGTCACCGTCGGCGTCGACCTCGGAGACCGCTCCTACGATATCCTGATCGGCACGGGCCTGATCGCCGCCGCGGGCAAGGAGATCGCGGCGCGCATGCCGGGCGTCAGGACGGCGATCGTCACCGACGAGAACGTCGCGGCGGCCCATCTGCCGGCGCTGAAGGCGAGCCTCGCAGAGGCCGGCATCGCGTCGGCTGAGATCGTGCTTCCGGCAGGCGAAAAGACGAAGAGTTTTGCCCAGCTCGAGCGTGTGGTCGACGGCGTGCTGGAGGCGAGGCTGGAGCGCGGCGACGCGATCGTGGCGCTGGGCGGCGGCGTGATCGGCGACCTCGCCGGCTTCGCGGCGGGCATCGTCCGGCGCGGCATGGGCTTCGTCCAGATCCCCACGTCCCTGCTCGCCCAGGTCGACTCCTCGGTCGGCGGCAAGACCGGCATCAACACGCAGCGTGGCAAGAACCTCGTCGGCGTCTTCCAGCAGCCGAAACTGGTGCTGGCCGACACCGGCGCGCTGGACACGCTCTCCGGCCGCGAGTTCCGGGCAGGCTATGCCGAAGTGGCCAAATACGGGCTGATCGACCGGCCCGACTTCTTCGCCTGGCTGGAGGCGAACTGGCGCGACGTCTTCGCAGGCGGCGAGGCGCGCACCCACGCCATCGCCGAATCCTGCCGGTCGAAGGCCGACATGGTTCGCCGCGACGAATTCGAGACCGGCGACCGCGCATTGCTGAATCTCGGCCACACCTTCGGCCATGCGCTGGAGGCGGCGACGGCCTATGACGGGACGCGGCTCGTGCATGGCGAGGCCGTCGCCATCGGCATGGCGCTGGCGCATCGCTTCTCGGCCCGCATGAACCTCGCCAGCCCGGACGATGCGGCACGCGTCGAGCGGCATCTGGCCGAGGTCGGCCTGCCGTGGCGGCTGGGGCAGGTGCCGGGCGGCCTGCCGCCCGCCGAGACGCTTCTCGGCTATATCGCGCAGGACAAGAAGGTGAAGCGTGGCGCGCTGACCTTCATCCTGACGCGCGGCATCGGCCAGTCCTTCATTGCCCGCGACGTGCCGGCCTCCGCCGTGCTCGGCTTCCTCCAGGAAGTCCATCCGGGATGACGCCGGGAGGCTGGATGGCGGTGTGGATCGCTGTCGCCGCGCTCGCCGGCCTCGGGCTCGGCATGGCCCTCGGACGGCGTTTGTGGCGGCGCGGCCGCGGCGCGACGAGACCGGCCCCCCAGCCCGCGCAGACCGTCGTGGACCTGCCACCAAGCCGCGACACGGACCTTTCCAGGCAGGACAGGGCCCGCCTCGACGGATTGCTCGAACTCGCCGAGCTGGAAGTATCGGACGTCATGGTCCACCGGACCAAGATGCGCAGCGTGAACGCCGCCGACCCGCCCGAGGCGATCGTTCGCGAGATCCTGTCCAGCCCGCACACGCGCATGCCGCTGTGGCGCGGCTCGATCGACAACATCGTCGGCGTCGTCCACGCCAAGGACCTTCTGCGCGCCCTTCAGGAAGCCGGCAACGACCCGGCGAAGGTCGACATCATGAAGGTCGCCAGCAAGCCCTGGTTCGTGCCCGACACGACCTCCGTCCGTGACCAGCTGAATGCGTTTCTCCGCCGCCGCGCCCATTTTGCCGTCGTCGTCGACGAATACGGCGAGGTGGAAGGGCTGGTGACGATGGAGGACATCATCGAGGAGATCGTCGGCGAGATCGCTGACGAGCACCACGTCGACGTCCAGGGCGTGCGCCGCGAGGCGGACGGCTCGATCACCGTTGACGGCGCCGTGTCGATCCGCGACCTGAATCGGGCGCTGGACTGGCGTCTGCCCGACGAGGAGGCGACGACGATCGCCGGCCTCGTCATCCACGAGACGCAGTCGATCCCCGACGAGAAGCAGGCCTTCACCTTCCACGGCAAGCGCTTCCTGGTCCTGAAGCGCGAGCGCAACCGGATCGTGCGGATACGCATCCGGCAGGTGGAACAGGGGTAGCCGATCGGCGTGTCGCGCGCCTACCAGCGCGTCTTCTCGCCTGGCGCCGACGGCTCGATCGCCAGCGCGTGGACGCTGCCTTGCAGTTCTTCGGTCAGAAGCTCGTTGACGGCGCGATGGCGTTCGACCCGGCTCATGCCGGCGAAGCGGCCGGAGACGATGCGCACGCGGAAGTGGGTCTCGCCCTTGCCGTCAAATTCTTCGTGATGACCGGAGCCTGTGTGATGATGGCCGGCATGGAGGTGGCTTTCGTTGATGACCGCGATGCGCTCGGGCGCAAAGGCGTCGGAAAGCTTCTTTTCGATGGTCGCCTGGATCGACATCGGCCTCACTCGAACCTATATGAAGGGCTGTGCCGCCCGGGCCTGCGATTCAACGCTTAGGGCGGACAATCCCTCAAATGTCAATTCTTGTATCGCGCTGCGAACACCCCATAAATGGGACCATCGCGCCATGAAAACGTACCCCAAATATTTCGAGAAGATCCGCGTCCGGCGCGATCCGGAAGCGGAGGTGCGTTCGCATGCGCCGCGCTGCCAGTGGGACGGCTGCGCCGAGCCCGGCACCCATCGCGCGCCCGTCGGGCGGATGAAGGAGGGCGAGTATTTCCGCTTCTGCTTCGACCACGTGCGCGAGTACAACAAGGGCTTCAACTACTTCTCGGGCCTCAAGGACACCGACATCGCGCGCTTCCAGAAGGAGGCGCTGACCGGCCACCGGCCGACCTGGGTGATGGGCGCCAATGGCTCGGGCCGGGCAGCGCCCGATTTCTCGAATGTCCGCTCCGGCGGCGCGCGGTCGCACAAGAACATGCGCGATCCCTTCAACCTGTTCGGCGACGGCCGCGATACGGTTCCGCGCGAACGCAAGGCGAAGCCCCTTGAGGCCAAGGCGCTGGAAACGCTTGGCCTTGACACCAGGGCGACTGGCGACGCCATAAAGGCGCGGTATAAGGAACTCGTGAAGCGCCACCATCCGGATGCGAATGGCGGCGACCGAGGGTCCGAGGACCGTTTCCGCGACGTCCTCCAGGCCTACCGCGTGCTCAAACAAGCTGGTTTGTGTTAGCCCGCCGGTCTGCTAAGGACGCCCCGAAAACGACGAGCTTGCCGGCGAAGGACCAACTGCGTCCTGCGTCGCGCCTGGAGTGACGATGAACAAGATCGACCGCGATATCGCGAACCTGCCCGACACGACGGTCTCGGTGAAGGAGAAGTTCGGCTTCGACTCCACGATGGTCGTGCCCGCCTATTCGCAGCCGAGTGAGCACGTTCCGGACGTCGATCCGGACTACCTGTTCGACAAGCAGACGACCCTCGCGATCCTGGCGGGCTTCGCCTACAACCGGCGAGTCATGGTGTCGGGCTATCACGGTACCGGCAAGTCGACGCATATCGAGCAGGTGGCGGCCCGCCTCAACTGGCCCTGCGTCCGCGTCAACCTCGACAGCCACGTCAGCCGCATCGACCTCGTCGGCAAGGACGCGATCGTGCTGTCGGAAGGCAAGCAGATCACCGAATTCCGCGACGGTATCCTACCGTGGGCCTACCAGCACAACGTCGCGCTCTGCTTCGACGAATACGATGCCGGCCGCCCGGACGTGATGTTCGTCATCCAGCGCGTGCTCGAATCCTCGGGCCGCCTGACGCTTCTCGACCAGAGCAGAGTCATCCGCCCACACCCGGCCTTCCGCCTGTTCGCCACCGCCAACACGGTCGGCCTCGGCGACACGACCGGCCTTTACCACGGCACGCAGCAGATCAATCAGGCGCAGATGGACCGCTGGTCGATCGTCACGACGCTGAACTACCTGCCGCACGACAACGAGGTCGCGATCGTGCTGGCCAAGGCCAAGCACTACCGCAACGACAAGGGCAAGGACATCGTCAACAAGATGGTCCGCGTCGCCGACATGACGCGCTCGGCCTTCGTGAATGGCGACCTGTCGACGGTCATGAGCCCGCGCACGGTCATCACCTGGGCCGAGAACGCCGAGATTTTCGGCAATGTCGGCCTCGCCTTCCGCCTGACCTTCCTGAACAAGTGCGACGAACTGGAGCGCTCCGTCGTGGCCGAGTTCTACCAGCGCGCCTTCGGCGAAGACCTGCCGGAGAGCGCGTCCAACGTGGTGCTGTCCTGATGAAGCTGGCTGTCGGGGCGGCCTCCTTCGCCCTTGCCTTCCTTCTCGGCGCTGTCCAGGCGAGCGCGCAGACGGCGCGCGTCACGGGTGAGGTCACGGCTTCCAACTATCGCGCACTGGCCGGCCTGCTGATGGACTCGTTCGACAAGGTCGTCGGTCTCGACGTGACGGTGAGACAGAACGAAGAATACGGCGTCGGCAAGCTGCAGGCCTATGAGGAGGACAAGCTCTTCCTCGCCTATCTGCCCGGAGAAGGCAGCGACTCGCAGATTTCGGCCCGCGAGGGCTATGATCTGAAGGAAGGCGTCTATTCCTTCGACGGCTTCTACAAGGTCACCTATGCCGGCATGGGCCAGGGGATCACGGCCATCTACCTCGAACCGGCTGGCAATCCGGCCGGGCAAGTGGAAGATATCGATATCAACGATCTGAAAGTGCCGACGAACTAGCGACATGGCGGGGCCGGGCGACAACACGCGCAACCGCCCGAAGACGGGCAGCGAGGCGGACGCATTCAAGCGGGCCGTCACCGTCTGCATGCGCGCCATCTCCGGTGACAAGGAGATGGAAGTTGCCTTCGCCAAGGAGCGGCCCGCGCTTGCCGGCAACCGCGCCCGCCTGCCCGAACTGCCGAAGAAGGCCTCGGCCGCCGATGTGGCGATCACCCGCGGGCTCGGCGACTCGATGGCGCTGAAGCGCGCCTGCCACGACATGCGCATTCATTCGCGCTTCGCGCCCGAGGGCAAGCAGGCCCGCGCCGTCTTCGACGCGATCGAGCAGGCGCGTGTCGAGTCGATCGGCAGTCGCGCCATGAAGGGCGTGTCCGACAACATCGGCTCGATGCTGGAGGACAAGTACGTCAAGGCGAACCTCGCCGACGTGCGCGACCGCGCCGACGCTCCGCTGGAGGAAGCGCTGTCGCTGCTGGTGCGCCAGAAGCTGACCGGTCGGGCAATACCGGCTTCCGGCGAGCGGCTTGTCGGACTGTGGCGCGACTGGATCCAGGACAAGGCTGGCGGGGATCTCGAGGGTCTCGAAGCGGCCATCGACGACCAGCAGGCCTTCGCCCGCGTCGTCCGCGACATGCTCGTCTCGATGGAGATGGCGGAGGAATACGGCGAGGACTCCGAGACCGACGATTCCGAGGACGAGAACGACGACCAGCCGCAAGGCGAGGAACAGAGCGAGGAAGGCGGCGAGGAGGATTCCGGCGCCGACCAGTCGCAGTCGGACGAGTCGGACTCGTCGAGCGACGACCAGGATGCCGGCGAGATGGAAGCCGCCGACGCCGACGCGCAGGAATCGTCCGAGGAAGACGACACCGACGCCGAGACGCCGGGAGAATCGCGCCGTCCCGAGAACCCGCTGACCAGCCTGCCGCGTGACTTCGACTACAAGGTCTATTCCCCGGCGTTCGACGAGATGGTCGGTGCCGAAGAGCTGTGCGAGGAAGAGGAGCTCGACCGCCTGCGCGCGTTCCTCGACAAACAGCTCGCCAATCTCCAGGGCGTGGTCGGCCGCCTGGCCAACCGCCTGCAGCGACGGCTCATGGCGCAGCAGAACCGCTCCTGGGATTTCGATCTGGAGGAGGGCTATCTCGACCCGGCGCGGTTGGTCCGCGTGGTCATCGACCCCATGCAGCCGCTCTCCTTCAAGCAGGAGCGCGATACGAAGTTTCGCGACACCGTCGTCACGCTGCTTCTCGACAATTCGGGCTCGATGCGCGGCCGGCCGATCACCGTCGCCGCGACCTGCGCTGACATTCTTGCGCGCACGCTGGAGCGCTGCGGCGTCTCCGTCGAGATCCTCGGCTTCACGACGCGCGCCTGGAAGGGCGGACAGGCCCGCGAGAAGTGGCTGCGCGACGGCAAGCCGGCAAACCCCGGCCGCCTCAACGACTTGAGGCACATCGTCTACAAGAGCGCCGATGCGCCATGGCGCCGTGCGCGGCGCAACCTCGGCCTGATGATGCGCGAGGGGCTGCTGAAGGAAAACATCGACGGCGAGGCGCTGCTGTGGGCGCACAACCGGCTGATCGGTCGCCCGGAGCAGCGCAAGATCCTGATGATGATCTCGGACGGCGCGCCGGTCGACGATTCCACCTTGTCGGTCAACCCCGGCAACTATCTGGAACGCCACCTGCGCGCAGTCATCGAGCTGATCGAGAACCGTTCACCGGTCGAACTCCTGGCCATCGGCATCGGCCACGACGTGACGCGCTACTATCGCCGCGCCGTGACGATCGTCGACGCCGAGGAGCTTGCCGGCGCGATGACCGAACAGCTCGCCGGCCTGTTCGGCGAGGAAGGCGCGCGCGACCGGAGCCGCGCGCCGCAGTTCCGGAGAGCCGGGTGACGGCCATATTCCGCCAGATCGCGCTTGTCGCTGTCACGGTCATTGCCGCCGGTTTTCCTGCCTCCGCCGAAACACCTGTCGAGCGCTTCGACGTCACCAGCCGCCCGATCCGCGAATTCCGGATCGGCCGCGAGCAGACCAGTTTCGGTCCTCTGGAATTCGTCGGCGGGCTGGAGATGACCGGCTCGAGCTGGGACTTCGGCGCGCATTCGTCCTTCCGCTTCCTGAAGCCCGGCGCCGACTTCATCGGCGTCGCCGATACCGGCTTCTGGTTCTTCGGGACGATCGAGCGCGATGCCCAGGGACGGCCATCGGGCGTCGCCGACTTCCGAATGCAGCAGATGGTCGGCAAGGATGGCACGTCGACGGATCGCAAGTGGGAGGTCGACGCCGAGAGCCTCGACGTCAAGGATGGCATCGCGACCGTCGGTTTCGAGCGAAACCACCGCATCGCGCAGTTCAGGATCGCACCCGAAGGCATGGGCCCACCGATCAAGGAACTCCCCTTCCTGATCCCGAAGAACGAGATCCGCCAGAACAAGGGCTTCGAGACACTGACGCGGGCTCATCCCTACGGCCATCACGAAGGCGGGCTGGTGGTGATCACCGAACGCTCGCTCGACAAGCAAGGCAATGTCTTCGCGGCGATCATCGAAGGGCCCAACAAGGGCGTGTTCACCGTCAAGCGCGACGGCGACTTCGACATCACCGACGGGGCCTTCCTGCCGGGCGGCGATCTTCTCTTGCTGGAGCGCAGCTTCAAGATGGCGGACGGCGTGAAGATGCGCCTGCGGCGCATCTACGGGGAATCCGTCGCCAAGGGATCGGTCGCCGACGGGCCCGTGCTCTACGAGGCCGACATGGCCTACCAGATCGACAACATGGAAGGGCTTGACGTCTGGCAGCGCGCCGACGGAGCCGTGATGGTGTCGCTGATGTCCGACGACAACCATTCGCTCTTCCAGCGCAACCTCTACTTGGAATTCATCCTGCACGAGGATTGAGCGGGCGCCTCTCTGGCGCGGTGCCGTCAGGCCGCGCTATAGCTGACGCATGGGCAGGCTTCTCCTGATGCTGCTGGCCGCGATGGCGGTCGTCGCTCTGCCGGCGCTTGCGCAGGCGGACCGCCGGGTTGCGCTGGTCATCGGCAACGGCGCCTACGAAGACGCCGGCCTTCTGCCCAACCCGGTCAACGATGCCATCGACCTCGCCCGGGCGCTGCGTGCCATCGGCTTCGAGGTCGTGGAAGGCCATGACCTCGGCAAGCGCGACCTCGAACGCAAGGTCGGCGAATTCGCCGATGCGCTCGCAGGCGCCGATGTCGGCATGTTCTTCTATTCGGGTCACGGACTGCAGGTCGACGGCCGCAACTTCGTGCTGCCAGTCGACGCCCGGCTCGACGTGCCGGCCAAGCTGAAGCTCGAAGCCGTGCCGATGGACGACGTGCTCGACATCATGGAGCAGCAAACGAGGATCAGCCTGGTCTTCCTCGACGCCTGCCGAAACAACCCCTTCGCGCGCGGGCTGGGCACATCGACACGTGCGGCCGTGCCGCTCGGCGGCCTCGCCCAGTTCGATTCGGCGCGCGGTTCCTTCATCGCATTCTCCACCTCGCCCGGTTCGGTGGCGCTCGACGGCACGGGCCGCAACTCGCCTTTCGTCTCCGCGCTGCTGGAGCACATCGCGACGCCGGGCCAGAGCATCAACGACCTGATGATCGAGGTACGCCGCGACGTGATCGCCGCGACGAGGAACTCGCAAAGGCCGTGGGAGCAGGGTTCGCTGGTCGACCGGTTCGAATTCGTGCCGACCGGCGAGGTGGCAGCCCGGCCCGCGCCTGTGGCGCAGGCCACCGGCCAGGCCGCCGTCGCGTCGCTGGAGCGTTCGGTCGGAGACGAGAAGGCTGTCGAGGAGTTCGTCCGCGCCTATCTCACGCCGGACGCCGCCGCCATCGGCGACAGCGTCCGGCGGCTCTACTCCGACCCGGCGACCGTTTATGGCAGCAGCCTCGGGATGGATGCGCTGGTGACGGCCAAGGCCGCCTGGTTCGGTCAATTCGCATCGTGGCGTCTGGGTCTCGAGTCCGGTTCGCTGACCGTCACGCCGCTCGGCGCCAGCGCCGTGCGCGCCATCTTCGCGATGACCTATGACTACGAACCGAGGGACAAGGCCGTGGCGCGCTCCACCGGTCGGGCACGCGTCTATCTCGACCTTGCGCGTGGCACGGACGGATGGCGCATCACCGCCGAGACGTCGGAAGCGCTGCAGTAAGCGTCAGGCGGCGGCCGGCTGCGCCCATTTCGCGGCGATCAGCCGGTAGGGGATGAGCGCGAATACGGCGATGACGAGCTTCACGGCGAGGTCGCCGATCGCCCAGGAAACCCAGCGCGGTGCCTCCGTCGCCATCAGGCCGAGAAGCGGCGCGGTTTCGAGCGCGAAGCCATCGTCGGGACCGATCGCCGCGAAGGTCGCGGCGAACGCAACCGAGAAGAAGATCGCCGTGTCGACCACCGAGCCGGCGAGCGAACCGAACACCGGCGCGCGCCACCACGACTGGCGCCGAAGCCAGTTGAAGACCGTGACGTCAAGAAGTTGCGCGGTGAGGAAAGCGGCGCCGGACGCGATGGCGATGCGCACCAGCCTGGCGGACGTCGTCTCGAACTCGATCAGGCCGAACCGGTAGAGCAGCGGCGGCACGACGATCGAACACAGGACCGCGGTGACGAAACCGACGAAGACGATCGCGCGCGCCGTCGCCGGGCCGAAGCGCCGGTTGGCAAGGTCGGTGACGAGGAAGGCGAATGGATAGGTGAACGCGCCCCATGTCAGCACATCGGCCAGTGCGAGACTGCCGACGGCTCCCTGCACGGGGAACTGGACGAGCACGTTGGACGCGACGACGACGAGCGCCATCGCCGCCACGAACGGCATGAACCTGGAAAGCGAAACCATTTTTTATCCTGGGTTATGGCACCAGCGCGCGGCCGAAGCCGCGCCAGAGCAATCAGGCCGCCGCCTGCTCGCCAACCTTCTTGGCGATCTGCTTCTTGAGCAGCCGGGCGCGCTGCGAAAGCTCGCCGGCGTCGGCCTTGGCGAGGAACGCGTCGAGGCCGCCACGATGCTCGACCGTACGCAGGGCGTTGGCCGAGATGCGCAGGCGCACGTTGCGGTTCAGCGCTTCCGAGATCAGCGTCACCTGCACGAGGTTGGGCAGGAAGCGACGCTTCGTCTTGTTGTTGGCGTGGCTCACATTGTGGCCGGTCATCACGGCCTTGCCGGTCAGCTCGCACTCGCGGGACATATCTTCTACCTTTGTTGTCTTCCGGGCCAATCGACCGTGGCGCGCTGTATGGCGCGCGGACTGTCGGGCGGCCTATCGGGAAATTCGGCGTTCCCTTAGTGGCAATCGGCGGAGGCGTCAAGCGCGGGCGCCGGGACCGGTTTGCGGACGGCGCTCTCTACCACGCCTGCCGGCCCTGGTTAAGCGCCGGAAATCCCGGACGAATCCCGGTCGAGCGCCCCCGTTGTCGTCGCATGAAAAATTGCGATCGGCCATCCTGATTCTCCTAAAGTCTTGCATTTGCTATCGAAATGTGATCTTATTGAATGAACATTCAACAATAATAAGAGCGCCTTCCATGAACCGCCACCTTCACAACGTGACGGTCCCTAACGATTGGGATCGCCGGGGCCTGCCCGGCTGGAGCTACCACAGCGCCGCACTTCTCGAACTCGAGAAGGAACACGTCTTCCGCAACCACTGGCAGATCGCCGGCCACGTTTCAGACGTGCCGAATCCCGGCGACTACCTGACGATGGACGTTGTCGGCGAGCGCGCCCTGATCGTGCGCGGCAAGGACGGGGTGGTGCGCGGTTTCCACAACCTCTGCCGGCACCGCGGCAGCCGGGTCGTCGCCGACAGCCACGGCAACTGCAAGAACGCGCTGGTCTGCCCCTTCCACGGCTGGGTCTACAATCTCGACGGCACGCTGCGCGGGGCGGCGCGGCCGGGTTCCTTCCCCGAACTCGACAAGACCGAATTCGGCCTGATGACGCTCGACCTGGAGATCTGGATGGGCCTCATCTTCATCCGCTTCCACCCCGGCCCGCAGCCTTCGGTCGCCGAAATCATGAAGCCGATCGAGGCCGAGATCGCCCACTACCGCGTGACCGATATGGTTCCTGCCTGGGGCATCTGGACCCAGAAGACACCGGTCAACTGGAAGTCGGTGCGCGACGTCGACAACGAGGGTTACCACGTCGCCATGGCCCATCCGGCGCTGCAGGACCTCTACGGCGCCACCTATTTCGACGAGCCCTTCGTGAACGGGCTTTCGCGCTCCTTCGCCACCTACAACCCGCATGCCGGCCGCCGCTGGAGCGTCAGGAACTACATCAAGCTGGCGCCGGAGCCGGCGCACCTGCCGGAACACCTGCGCAAGGCGTGGATCTACTACGGCCTTTTCCCCAACGGCGCGCTGTCGATCATGCCGGAGTCCATCCAGTTCTATCAGGAATTCCCGCTGTCGACCGGCGAGACGCTGCTACGCGGCGCCATGTACCGCTACAGGGAGGAAAGCCGGGAACAGGCAGCGGCCCGCTATCTCGCCTACCGCATCGACCGCGACACCATGGCCGAGGACGTGCAGCTCTCCGTCTGGTCGAACGAATCGATGCTGTCGCAATCCTTCTCCGGCTTCTACCTGTCCGACCTTGAATACGGCGTGCGCTCGCACCACGACCACCTGCGCGAGATGGTGCCGGTGCTGAACCTCGAAACCGCGCCCGACGAGAAGGACATGTGGAACCTGAACGACGCGCTCAGGAGCCGGGGGTAGCACTTTCCCCTCCCGCAAACGGCGAGAAGGGTCAGAACCCCATCCTCTTCAGCCAGGCTTTGCCGACGCCGCGGTCGCGGATGATCGACAGCGGGTCCTGGTGGTCCAGTCGAGCGCAGATGCGATAGGCTTCCAGCGCTTCCAGACTCATCTCGCCCTTCTTGTGGAAATACATGGCGGCCGCATAGCGCGTGCGGCCGGACCAATGCTCGCCGAGCGGCGTGTTGACCAGCGCCCACTGCTCGGCATCTTCCTCGCTCTCGTCCATCGGCGTTCGCCCCTATCTTATCTGGGGCGGGAAAGCCGTGCGCCGCTCGAGCTTGACGAAAGGTCGCGGCACGATCGTCGCCCGCTTCATTAGCTTGGCATATTGCAGTTCGCGCAGCGCGTAGATCTCGACCCAGAGATCATCGAGCACCGTCTCGCCAAAGGGGCGGCGCAGACTGGCAATGGCGACGTTTCGCTTGGCGGTTGGCGACCAGATAGCGGCGGTCACTATGCCGACGTCGCGCGTCCTGCCGTGATAGACGATGGCATGATCGGCCGGCACGTTGCCCTCGATCTCCAGCCCGACCAGGACGTGCCGCATCAAACCCGTCTGCCGTGCCTTCTCGATCGCGTGGCGGCCGTTGAAGTAAGCCGTCTTCTTCGGGTCGATCATGAAGCCCAGACCGATCTCGTCCGGCATGCGCTCGCGGCTGGCGCGCAGCGCGTGTTCGGCGGTGATGAAGTCGGCATTGGCGACGATCAGACCGGCCTCGATCCGCGCGCGGTTGAGCGCGGCGTAGCCGATGGCGCGTATGCCGTGCAGGCGGCCGGCGGCGAACAGCCGGTCCCAGAGCGACAGCGCCGCGCCGGCCGGCACGAAGAGTTCGTAGCCGAGGTCGCCGGTGAAGCCGGTGCGCGAGATCACCACCTCACCGCCCACATGGTCGAAGGCCGCGAGGTCGAAAGGCTTCAGCTTGTCGGCGCCAACGAAGCCGGCATCCCGCAGCACCGCCCACGAAGTCGGACCCTGCAGCGCCAGCCCTGCGACTTCCTCGGTCTCCTCAATGATGGTGACGTCGAATCCGACAGCGGAATCGATCAGCCAAGGAAGATGCCGCTCCTGACAGCAGAGGCGGAAGCGGTTCGCGGCGAGCCGGAACAGCGTGCCGTCGTCGAGCACATGGCCGGCATCGTCACACCACGCGGTGTAGTGCACGCGGCCCGGCCGGAGCTTCGACACGTCGCGCAGCGTCAGCCGGTCGCAGAAGGCTTCGGCGTCCGGGCCTTCGATGCGGTACTTCACCATCGGCGAGATGTCGAAGACCGCTGCCTGGCTGCGGATCGCGAAGAACTCCATCTCCTCGTCCCAGAGCGAGGACGGCGCCTTGTAGCCCGCCCAGTTGTACCAGGACTGCGTCTTGGAAAGCTCTTCCAGCCGCGGCTGGAAAGGCGACGGCATGCGCAGCGTATGAAAGTGCGCTTGGTTGGGGCGCGGCTTCGGGGCCAAAGCCACCTTCTTCGACGTCTTCGCCATCATCAGCCTTTCCCCGCCAGCACCGCGCGGGCAGCATTGAGCCCGGGCACGCCGGAGACGCCGCCGCCGGGATGCGACCCCGCGCCGGCAAGCCAGAGACCCCTGACCGGCGTGTCGTAGCCCGACCAGCCGGCGACCGGCCGCGACATCAGCATCTGATCGGCCTGCAACTCGCCATGGTGCCAGTGGCCGGCAGGCATGTGGTAGCGCGCCTCGATGTCAGCCGGCGTCAGCAGTTCGGCATGGCGGATAGTCTTGCCGATGCCCGGCATGCGCGCTTCCAGCTGCGCCATGATCGCCGCCTGCAGGGCGGGCTTGCCCTGCTCCCAACCGCCCTTCAGCGCGTAGGGGGCGTACTGCACGATTGCCGACAGAACGCAGGCACCGGCAGGCGCTAGCGATGGGTCCGAGAGGCTGGGCAGCGTGAACTCCAGCACCGGCTCGGGCGAGAACTCGCCATACTTTGCGGGATTGAAGGCGCGCTCGACCGCCGCGTCCGACGGTGCGATCACCATGCGTCCGCGCTTCGCTGCTTCGTCCAGGCCGGGAAGCTCCGGCACGCGGTCGAGCGCGAGGTTCAGCTTCGCGGCGTCGCCCTTCATGCGGATGTTGCCAAGCTTGCGGACGATGCCCGTATCGACGAAACGCGGTCCGACGAGATCGATCAGCGTCGTGCGCGGATTGATCGCCGAGACGACCGTGGCAGCGCGGATTTCCTCGCCACTGGCCAGCGCTACGCCGGCCACCGCGCCGCCTTCGACCACGATGCGTCCGACCGGCGCGTTGGTGCGGACAGTGACGCCCGCAGCGTTCGCCGCGTTCTCGATGGCAGCGACCACCGCGCCCATGCCGCCCTTCGGCAACAGCTGGGCTCCCGCATGTCCGCCGAGTTCGCCCGCCAGGCGCCAGTAGAGACCCAGCAGCGAGGTCGGCGAACGCGGCCCGAGATGGCTGCCCAGCACGGCGTCGAAGGCGAGCAGGCCGCGCAGTCGGTCGTCCTCGATGTGTTCGTCCAGCACATCCGTCACGTTCATCAGGAACATGCGCAGGAAGTCGCGCATGTCTTCCTTGCCGAGCCGCTTGACGGAGAGCGCTGCCATGCCGAGGCGCGCCATGTCGCCCGACGACATCTCGCCCGGCACGGGCGGCTTGTGGATCAGGAACGGTTTCAGGATCGACGCCTGCCTGAGCAGCATCGCCCGCAGGCTCGACCACGCCTCGGCCTGCGCGGACGTCGCGCCGTCCAGCGCCTGGCCATAGGCGCCGCGCAGGACAAGCGCCTCGCCTCGCTCGGCCAGCGCGGTCGATGGGGCGCCCGAACCGGCGATCGTCTCCAGCCCGTGGCGTGTCAGGTCGAGCGCTGCGACCACTTCCGGGTGGAGCCGGTTCAGGAGATGCGCAAGCGATGAGACCTTGAAACCCGGCGCGAATTCTTCGGTGCGCGCCGCGCCGCCAACAGCGTCCGCCGCCTCGACGACGACGACGCGCTGGCCGCTCTTCGCCAGCAGCGTCGCGGCGACCATGCCGTTGTGGCCGCCGCCGATGACGATCGTGTCAAAGGACGTCATGGGCGGGGCTCATGTGGTGGCGGGGCCTGGCGAGGTCGCGCAGCATCTCGGCCGCCGCGTTGCGGCCCGGCGCGCCCATGACACCGCCGCCGGGATGGGTGGACGAGCCGCACATGTACAGCCCGCCGATCGGCGAGCGGTATTGCGCGTAGCCGGGCACAGGCCGGTTGAACAGCAGCTGGTCGAATGTCAGCTCGCCCTGGAAGATGTTGCCTTCGGTGAGGCCGGTCTCGGCCTCGATCTCGCGCGGCGTGCGCACCTCCATGTGGACGATGCGGTCGCGGAAGCCCGGCGAATGCGCGGCTATCTGGGCGATTACAGTCTCTGCGAAACCGTCGCGGTCGGCGTCTGTCCACTCGCGGCCTTCGATCAGCGGCGGCGCATACTGGACAAAGCAGCTCATGAAGTGTTTGCCCGGCGCCGCCATGGTCGGGTCGAGCATGGTCGGGATCATCATGTCCAGCGTCGGGTCGACCGACCAGCGGCCGGCCTTCCAGTCGTCGTAGCCGCGCTCCATGCGTTCGATGGAATCGGTGAAGTGCAGATCGGCTGAATAGCTTGGATGTCCATCAGGCAATGCCGGGAAGACGGGCAGCGAATCCAGCGCGATGTTCACCTTGCCGGACGAGCCGCGGATCTTGAAGTTGCGCACCCGGCGCAGGAAGGTGTCCGGCAGTTCCTTTTCGTCGACGAGCTTCAGGAAGGTGCGCTTCACGTCGGCGTTGGAGACGACCATGCGGCCGGGGATCTCCTCGCCGCCTTTCAGCACCACGCCGGTCGCCTTGCCGCGCTTCACCAGCACGCTCTCGACCGGCGCACCGGTACGGATCGTGCCGCCCGAGGCGCGGAAGGAGTCCGCCAGCGCCTTGGAGATCGCGCCCATGCCGCCGCGCGCATATCCCCAGGCGCCGACCGAGCCGTCGACCTCGCCCATGTAATGGTGGAGCAGCACATAGGCCGTGCCAGGCGACATCGGCCCGAGCGCCGTACCGATAATACCGGAGAGCGCGAAATTCGCCTTGATGACGTCGGTTTCGAAATACTCGTCAAGGAAGTCCGAGATGGACATGGTCCAGAAGCGCAGCGTCAGCGCCATCTCCTCGGCGTTCATCTCGCCGAACTTCTTGCCGAGATACATCAGTTCGCCGAGGTCGCGCGGCCACAAGCTGGTCGGGTCGGGCGCGGTACGCATCAGGAGCGGCTGGATGAACCGGCATTGCCGGATCACGTCGCGGGCGTAGCGCTCGTAGCTCTCCGCGTCGCGTTTCGAGAAGCGCGCGAATTCGCGCCGGTGCGCGTCATGGTCACGGTAGTTCGAAAGATAGTCGCCGTCGCGGGTGAATACCGCGCCTCCTTCGTAGGGGATCACCTGCAGGCCGAAGCGCGGCAGCTCGAGGTCGCGCATGATCTCCGGTCGGAACAGCGAGCAGACATAGGAACAGTTGGAGTATATGAAGCCCGGCGTCAGCTCGCGGCTGGTGGCGGCGCCACCGACCCAGTCCTTCTGCTCGACCACCAGCACGTCGAGGCCGGCCCGCTGCAGGTAGCAGGCGTTGACCAGCCCGTTGTGGCCGGCGCCGATGACGATCGCGTCGTAGCTCTTCATGGCTTTTCCGCGCTCCCCTTCCCCCGGCTTCTGCCACGACCGCTCTCGTTCTGTCCAGCCATTTTGAATGAATGTTCAACAAACACGATTGCAATTTCATCATGATGCGCTAGGCTTTGGAGGTCATCGGAGACCCTTCCGCAGTGAGCGACGCAGCCGCGCCCAGGGACGAGAGTGCCGAGTATGACGACTCCGCCATACGCTTCCTCGAAGCGCTGTGGGGAGAAGGCTATCTGTCTCCCGGCGGACCGGACGAGGTCGACCGCGTGCTCGCCGGCCTGTCGCTGGCCGGCAAGACGGTCCTGGACATCGGCTGCGGCGCCGGCGGCATCACGCTGCATCTGGCCGGAAAGCACCGCGCCGCGAAGGTCACCGGTTTCGACGTCGAGGAACCTGTCATCCAGGCCGGACGCCGGCACGCCGAGGCCAAGGGACTGGCCGATCGCGTCGACTTCGTTCAGGCGCCGCCCGGCCCGCTGCCGTTTTCCGACGCGTGCTTCGATGTCGTCTTTTCCAAGGACGCCCTGCTGCATGTGCCGGACAAGGATGCGCTCTTCGTGGACATCTTTCGCGTCTCGAAGCCCGGTGGCGTCTTCGCCGCGAGCGACTGGCTGATCGGCCATGACGGCGAGCCCTCGCCGGAGATGAAGGCCTATGTCGCAGCCGAGGGCCTGTCCTTCAATCAGGCGTCGCCCGCCCGCTACAGGCTCGCGATGGAGCGCGCCGGCTTCCGCGACATCGTGATCACCGATCGCAACCCGTGGTATCGCGAAGTTGCGCGCGACGAGCTTCGACGCCTCAAGGGACCGCTCTACGGCAAGGTCGCCGCAGCGGTCGGCGCCGACTACGTCGACAAGAACATCCGCACCTGGGAAGCCATGCAGATCGTTCTTGACTCGGGCGAGCACCGGCCCACTCATCTGCGCGCGGTGAAGCCGGCGGCAGAATCGTAGCCGGCATGTGGAGAACGGCCGCACCGATGAAGACCGCAGCGCCGAGGAAGCCGGTTTCCCCGGGAGATCCAGTCGAAAGCGAGCGCAAGGGCCGCAAGGCGTCCAAGGAGACCCGCCGGCTCCAGCTGATCGAGGCGACGATCGATTCGCTGGCGAAGCGCGGCTATTCGGAAACCACCATGGCCGACGTTGCCGATGGCGCGGGCCTGTCGCGCGGCATCGTCAACTTCCACTTCGAGAGCAAGGAGAAGCTGCTCGTCGCCACCCTGCAGTACATGGCCGACGAGTATTCCGCCCACTGGCGCACGGCGCTCCAGAAGGCCGGGGAAGACCCCGCCAGGCAGTTGCGCGCGCTGGTGGCCGCCGACTTCGACAGGGCGATCTGCAACAAGCGCAAGCTCGCTGCCTGGTGCGCCTTCTGGGGTGAGGCGAAGTCGCGTCCGACCTATCAGTCGCTGTGCGGCGCGCGTGACGAGGCCTACCAGCGCGTCTTCATCGAATTGTGTACGGCGCTGAAGAAGGACGCCGGCTACGATTACGACGCGCAGGCAACGGCGCTGGCGCTCTCCGCCACGCTCGAAGGCCTCTGGCTGAGGCTGATGATGGGAACCGAGGACGTCACGCGCGAGACGGCGCTGCAAGCCGCGATGGAGTTCATGGCGTCGTCCTTCCCCAAGCATTACGCGCGCGGCAGGCTGCCCGCGAGCAGCGCCGCATGAACAAGCCTGAAAGATGAAGAGTGGGAACAGGGAAGAGGTAACGACAAGATGAAAGCCTTCAGGAACAAGCTTGCCTGCACGGCCGCCGCGGCGGTCATGCTCTGCGCCTCGGCGGCGCTCGCCGCCGACGGCCAGCTGACGATCTTCGACTGGTCCGGCTACGAGGCGCCGGAATTCCATCCGGACTACACGGCCAAGCACGGCGACGAGCCGACCTTCGCGTTCTTCGGCGACGAGGACGAGGCGTTCGAGAAGATCCGCGCGGGCTTCAAGGCCGATCTCAGCCACCCGTGCTCTCAGAGCGTCGTCAAGTGGCGCGACGCCGGTCTGCTGGAACCGATCGACCCCGCCCGCATCGAGGGCTGGAAGGACATGAATCCCGGCATCATGTCGATGAAGAACCTGGCCACCAGCGAGGACGGCACGGTGTGGTTCATGCCCTGGGACTGGGGCAACACCATGCTGACCTACAATCACGAGAAGGTCGCCGCGGCGGACGTGCAGTCGCTGAAGTCCTTCGCCGATCCGAAGTTCAAGGACCGCGTCTCGATCGGCGACAATGTCGACGACGCGTATGCGCTGGGCTTCCTCGCCACGGGCGTGCGCGACTGGACGACGGCCACCGACGAACAGTTCCAGGCGGCTTCCGCGTTCCTGCGGGAGGTGCACAAGAACGTGCGCCTCTACTGGACCGACAACACCGAGATCGTGCAGGCGATGAGCGGCGGCGAGGTAGATCTCGCCTGGGCCTGGAACGACGCCTCGATCCAGTCCTCGATCGGCGGCGCGCCGATCACCGGCAAGAAGGACACCACCGAAGGCATCTCGACCTGGGTGTGCGGCTATGTCCGCCTGAAGGGCGCCGAGGGCAATGTCGACAAGGTCTACGACTTCCTGAACTCGATCAACACGCCGGCGGTCGCTCAGTACCTGCTGTCGGACTGGGGTTACGCCCATGCCAACGCCAAGTCGCTGGCGTCGGTCGATGCGAAGATCCTGGCCGAGAAGGGCTATGACAATGTCGACAAGTTCATCGACTCGACGCTCTTCCAGTCGCCGCTGCCGGCCGAACTCAAACTCAAGATGATCGCCGAGTTCGAGAAGATCAAGGCGGGCTATTGAGCCCAACAAGAAGCGACGTCGTCGTGGTGGGGGCCGGCTTTGCCGGCCTCTCGGCGGCGACGGCATTGGCCGATACCGGCCTCGACGTCGTCGTCCTTGAGGCACGCGACCGCGTCGGCGGCAGGACCAGTTCGGCCATCGACGCCGCCGGGTTTCGCTACGACACCGGCGGTCAGTTCTTCTGCGACGACATGCACAATGTCGCGGCGCTCGTCCGCCGGTTCGATCGCGCCGTCGTCGAGACCTTCGTGGAAGGCGAGTTCGTCACCGTCCCGCCGATGTCGGAGGCCGAGGCGGACCGGACCTATGAGGGCTCGATGCGCATCCGCGCCCGCGAGAAGGCGCTCGATCTGTCCGACCCGTCGATCGTCGGCCTGACAGTCGCCGAATGGCTGGCCGTGCAGCCCGAAAGCGAAGCGCAGAAGTCGGCCTATCGCTCGATGATGGAGGGCCTCTGGTGCCAGGCGCTGGAGCGCGTCCCGCTCTGGTTTCTCGCCTCGACGGACAGGCGCGTCACCAACCGGCAGTCCGAGCTTCAGTATTTCCTGCTGGAGACCATGCACTCGCTGGCCGAAGGCCTCGCGGCCGGGCTCGGCAAACGGGTCCGCCTGGCGATGCCGGCGACCCGGATCGCCCGCGACGGCGATCGCGTCGCCGTCCTGGCCGGCGACGAACGGTTCGAAGCGAGGCATGTGCTCGTGGCGCTGCCGCCGTCCATGGCGGCGCGTCTGACCTATTCTCCTGCCCTCCCACCCAAGCTCGGAAGCGCGCTCGCTGCATGGCAGGGCGGTACGGTGCTGAAACTCAGGCTGCGTTACGCGCACGCCTTCTGGCGGATCCGCGGCCAGTCGGGCATGGCGATGTGGCGCGACCTGCACGGGCTGTTCTGCTGCGACACCAGCCCGGACGACGCCCATCCGGCGCTCGTCGTCTTCGCCGGCGGGCCGCTGGCGGCACGATGGCGAGCGTTGGGTGGCGATGGGGTCGTCGCGACGGTCCTGGCCGAACTCGGCAAGGCGCTGGGTGACGATGCGGCGCGGCCGCTGGACGCGTCGCTCGCCGAGTGGTGCGGTTCGGCGTGGGACGACGGCGGGTACAGCGACCTTGTGATCGACCCGGATGCTCGCGATGCCGAGGACCTGATCCGCGCCGGGGCGCCGCCTATCCACTTCGCCTCGTCGGAGATCTCGCCGTCTTTTCCCGGATACGTCGAAGGCGCGATCGTCGCCGGTCGCGCCGCGGCCGGGCGCGTGCTTCAGTCGGCCAGCGCGACCAGCGCGTCGGGGTCGTAGGCCAGCCGGATCGACGCGCCGACCGGCAGGTCGTCGGCGCCGAAGCTGTTGCTCTCTGAAACCGACAGCGGCTTGTCCATGCCGGGCACATCCACGATGAGGTGGGTGATCTCGCCGAAGTAGTGCCGGTCGATGACGGTCCCGGCGAGCTCGTGCTTGGCGCGCGCATCGTCCCAGAGCACGCGAAGCCGCTCCGGCCGGATGCCCAGCGTCGCCTCGCCACCCAACTGCTGAAGCGACCGCGGTTTCTCGGTCTGCACCTTGCCGAAGCCGCTCGTCTCGACCGTGATGGACTTGCCGTTTTCCTCGACTACCCTGGCACGGATGAAGTTCATACCGCCGAGGAAGTCGGCGACCTGCCGGTTGACCGGCCTCTGGTAAATCTCCTTCGGCGCCGCCACCTGCGCTATCTTGCCGCCGAACATCACGGCGATGCGGTCCGACATGCCGAGCGCCTCGTACTGGTCGTGGGTGACCAGCACGAAAGTGATGCCGACCGCCTGCTGGAGACGCCTGAGCTCGACCTGCATCTGCTCGCGCAGCTTCTTGTCCAGCGCCGACAGCGGCTCGTCCAGAAGCAGCACCTTGGGCCTCATGACGAGCGCGCGCGCCAGCGCCACGCGCTGTCGCTGGCCGCCTGAGAGCTCGGTGGCGCCACGTTTGCCGAGACCGACGAGGGACACCTGCGCCAGCGCCTCCTCGACGCGACGCTTCTCTTCGGCCGATCCAAGTCCGAGCCGCTTCAACCCGTAGGCGACGTTCTGCTCGACGTTCAGATGCGGGAAGATCGCATAGCTCTGGAAGACCATGTTGGTCGGCCGGCGATTGGCCGGAATTCCGGCCATGGGCTGACGGTCGATCGAGATCGTTCCCTCGGTCGGCTCGTCGAAGCCAGCGATCATGCGCAAGAGCGTGGTCTTGCCGCAGCCGGAGGGGCCGAGAAGCGAGAAGAACTCGCCCTCCCTGATGGTCAGTGTTGCGTTGTCGAGCGCCTTGAACTGCCCGTAGGTGCGGGTCACGGCGGCGATCTCGATCATGGGACGGTCGGGCATCGGGCGGTCAGGCAACGGCACCTCCGGCCATTCGGGTACGCCGCTCGGCGCGACGACGCAGCACTTCGGCGAGCGTGAGAAGGATGAAGGAGCCGACCAGCAGGAGCGTGCCGAGCGCCAGCACGCCGGGCAGCTTGGCGGCGAAGCGCAGCTGGCCCCAGATGTAGACCGGCAGCGTCGGCTCGGTGCCGGTCAGGAAGAAGGCCATGATGAACTCGTCCAGCGAGATCGTGAACGAGACCAGCAGGGACGAGATGATGGCAGGCGCCATCATCGGCAGCGTGACGCGCCGGAACGTCCCCCACGAAGTCTCGCCGAGGTCGGCGGACGCCTCTTCCAGGCTGCGGTCGAATCCCTCGAAGCCGGCGGTGAGCACCGTCACCGAATAGGGGATGCAGACCAGCACGTGGCCGAACACGACGGTGATCAGCGACAGCGACAGGCCGAGGCTGAGCAGCACGATGAGCAGCGACACGGCGACGATGATTTCCGGCAGCACGAGCGGCGCCATGATCAGCCCGGTGGCCACGCGCTGGCCGGGAAACCGATAGCGCGTGATGGCCCGCGCCGCGCAGATGCCGAGTATCGTCGACAGGATCGAAGCGGCGATGCCGACCTTCAGGCTGTTCATCGTGGCGTCCAGCAGGGCCGGCGTGTTCGGCAGGTCGCGGTACCACTGGAGCGTGAACCCCTCGAGCGGAAACTTGGGCGTCGAGGACGTGTTGAAGGAGAAAACGGGCAGCAGCAGCACGGGCACGTAGAGGAATGCCAGGTAGAGCCAGGCGTAGGCGGTGAGCCAGTTCGGCAATAGGCGCCGCGCCCTCATCGCGCCAGCCTCGACGCGCCGCGCAGTATCACCACGGTGGCGAGAGCCATCGCCGTGACGATCGCCATCGTTGTCACCGACAGCGCCGCGCCAAGCGGCCAGTTGGCGCCCTTGCCAAATTGCGCCTGGATCGTGTTGGCGATCATTACGCCGTCCTTGCCGCCGACCAGTCGCGGCGTGACGAAGTCCCCGACCGTCGGGATCATTACGATCAGGATCGCGGAAACGACGCCGGCCATGGAGAGCGGCAGCGTCACGCGCACGAAGCTGCGGATTGGCCCGTCGCCGAGATCGCGCGCGGCCTCCAGCAGAGTGCGGTCGACCTTTTCCAGCGACACGAAGATCGGCAGGATCGCGAAAGCCGCCCAGGCATGGGTCAGCGTGATGACCACGGCATTGGTGTTGTAGAGGAAGGCCGTCGACGGTTCGTCGAGAATGCCTAGACCGAGCAGACCCGAATTGAGGACGCCATTGTAGCCGAGGATCACCTTCCACGACATCACGCGCAGCAGGTAGCTCGTCCAGAACGGAATGGTGATCAGGAACAGCCACAGGCTCTTGTGGCGGCCGCCATGGAACGAGATGAAATAGGCGATGGGATAGGCGAGCACGACGGTCGAAATCGAGACCACCAGCGAAATGTAGAGCGACCTGAACAGCAGGTCACGGTAGATCGGCTCGGTCAGCGCGATGCGGTACTGCTCGAGCGTGAATGTCCGGTCGATCGTCAGGTAGTTCTGGGTCCAGAAGCTGTGCGCGACCACGACCATGATGGGGATCGCCAGCAGCACGAGTGCGTAGAGCAGCGTCGGGCTGATCAGCGTCAGGCCCTTGGCCGACTCGGATTCGAGGATGGATCGCCGAGAGCGTCCGACCGCAACGGGGGTCGATCGTTCGGCGGCGGCCGTCATCGCGCGGCACGTCGCCTGGATCGGCGTTGGCTCAGTCGGATCATCGATGCTCGTCCCGGCGACCGGTCCCTTCGCCGGCTGTGGGAAGATGAGCGCATCTCGGCGTTGAAATCAAGCGTCAATTCTGCAATATTGATTGAACGGACATTCAATATGAAGTGAGAAACAGCCCTGTTTTCCGCCGTTTGACGGCATGTCGGGAAACGGGCGAGGATCGGAGAACGAGCGATGGCAGCTGTGCGTCGTTTCGAGCAGACGTCCCAGGGCGGAACCGACATGATCGCCGTGGGCGAGCGGCATCTCGTACAGCCCTGGCCTTATGCCGGCTCGGTCGGCGCGGAGGCGCGCACGCCGATCGCCAGCGGCGACGGCTGCTACATCTATGACGCCGACGGCAAGCGGCTCCTGGACGGCCCCGCCGGCATGTGGTGCGTCAGCGTCGGGCACCGCAACGAGGCGCTGTCGCGCGTCATGTATGAGCAGGCGATGGCGCTGTCCTACAACACGCCCTGGTACACCATGAGCGAGCCGTCGGCGGAACTTGCGCAGCGGATCGCCGCCTATGCGCCCGGCGACCTGAACCACGCCTTCTTCACCACCGGCGGCTCGTCTGCTGTCGAGACGGCACTGCGCTTCATGCAGTTCTACAACAACGTCCGCGGCCGGCCCGAGAAGAAGATGGTGCTGAGCCGGGGGGGCGCCTATCACGGTTCGACCTATCTGTCCGCCTCGCTCAACGGACGTCCGCGCGACCGCGACTGGATGGACGGCGCCGACGCACTGGTCGTCAAGCTGACCTCGCCAAACCCTTTCCACCGGCCGGCAGGCGTCTCCGCCCAGGGCTTCGCCGATTTCCTCGTCGACGAATTCCGTGACACGGTGAAACGGGTCGGCGCGGAGAACATCGGCGCCTTCGTCGGCGAGCCGGTGCAGGCGTCGGGCGGCGTCGTCGTGCCGCCGGCCAACTACCTGAACCGCATCGCCGAGCTCTGCCGCGAGTTCGACATCCTCTACGTCTCGGACGAGGTCGTGACCGGCTTCGGGCGGATCGGCGAAATCTTCGCGTCGAAGGACGTATTCGGCGTCGAGCCCGACATGATCACCTTCGCCAAGGGCGTGACATCGGGCTACTTCCCGCTCGGTGGCGTCATGATCTCCGACCGCCTGCTGGAGACGTTGCGCAAGTCCAACCATTCCACCGCCATGTTCGGCCACGGCTACACCTACACCAGCCACCCGGTCGGCTGCGCCGTCGCGCTGAAGAACCTCGACATCCTCGAGGACGGTCTCCTCGACCACGTCAGGTCGATCGCGCCCTACTTCCAGGCAAGGCTGAAGACGCTGGAGGACCTCCCTCTGGTCGGCGACGTGCGCGGCGCGGGCCTGATGGCCTGCGTCGAATGCGTCGCGGATCGCGAGTCCAACAATCCGTTGCAGCTGGACAACGCCGTGGGCAAGCGCATCGACGTCCATTGCCAGGAGCTTGGCCTGTTGGTCCGCCCGCTCATCAACATGTGCGTGATGTCGCCGCCGCTGATCATCAGCCGCGAACAGATCGACGACATGGTGGCGATCCTGCGCGAAGGCATCTCGCGCACCATGGAGGACCTGAGGCGCGAGGGCGTCTGGAACGGCTGAGCGTTCCGGGGCTCACCGCATCCGAACGTCGTCCCAGTCCGGCGCGTGACGGGCGAACTCGTCGGCCACGTACCAGCAGGTCGGCGTGATGCGGTTGCCGGCCGTGCGCGCGTCGAGGATCAGCCTCTCGACGATCGCCTCCGCCACCCCGTCGCCGCGATACGGAACCGGCACGAAAGTGTGGTCGGCGATGATGTGGCCCGCGCCGGCGTCGACGAAGGTCAGTCGCGACTGCTCGCCATTCGGCATGACCATGAAGTAGCGCCCGCCCTTGGGCGTGCGCTCGAACGAGAAATCCGCGGGCGAGACGTTCATCGTCACTTCCTCAGCACGTCGGCCCACTCCGGATGGCGGCGGAACTGGGCCGCCGCGAATGGACAAAGCGGGATGATGGTCTTGTGTTCCCGGCGCGCGTCCTCGACGGCGGCCGTCACGAGCTTCAATCCCACGCCCTGTCCGCGAAACGCGTCCGGTACTTCCGTGTGGTCGATGATGATCTGGCTGGTGCCGACCTTCGAGAAGGTCATCTCGGCCTCGGCGCCACCGGCACGCACCACATAACGGCCCTTGCTTGCCGTGTCCTCGCGCTCGACCTTGATCTCGACGTCGCTCATTTCAGGCACTCCTGTCAGGCGCCAGGAAGCGGCGCGCGGCATCTACTTCGTTCGGACGTAACTCGTGACCGCCCTCGTGCCAGGCCAATGTGACATCGGCCCCTGCGTCGCGCAAATACGCGTCGAGCCGCGTCGTCAGCTGCGGCGGGCAGATCGGGTCGCGGCGGCCCGCGGTGATCAGGATCCGCTTGCCTGCGAGGCTGCCCTCGATCTTCGGCGCGAACGGGATCAGCGGGTGCATAAGCACGACCGCGCCGAAAAGCTCAGGCTGCGCGAAGACGGTCGAGACGAGGATGTTCGCGCCGTTGGAATAGCCGATGCCGAGCACGGCGGAAGGTTTCGCGGCGGCAACATGCGCCCGGACGAACTCCCCCATCTTGGCGGTTGCGCGGGCGAGGTCCTCCATGTCGTAGACACCCTCGCCGGTGCGTCTGAAGAAGCGGGCCGCGCCGAATTCCGAAACGTCGCCGCGCGGCGACACGATCGTCGCCGACGGTACGAGATCCTGGCCGAGGCCGGTCAGCTGGTGCTCGTCCCCGCCGGTGCCGTGGAAGGCGAGGAGCAGAGGCCCGCCAGCGGCGCCTGGCGCCCGGGCATGGATGTAGCTGTCGGTTGACATGGGCTGTCTCCTGCTCGCCTCCCGCCCAAAAGCAGGAGGCGGCGGAACGGGGTTCAGTTTCCGAGCGGCTGCAGATGCTGCTCGAGATAGGTCCGCAGATGCGCGTGCTGCGTCGGTAGCTTCAGCGCTTCTCCCAGATGGGCGGTATCCTCGTCGCGGTCGAACCCGGGCTCGTTGGTCGCCACCTCGAACAGTACGCCGCCCGGTGTCCGGAAGTAGATCGCCCAGAAATAGTCGCGGTCGATCACCGGGGTCACCTGGTATCCCGTATCCATGAGCGCCTTGCGCACCTCGAGCTGCTTTGCGCGGTTCTCGACGGCAAACGCGACGTGATGCACCGAACCGGCGCCCAGCGCCGCGAACGAAGATACCGGCAGCGCCTCCAGGTCGACGACGTCGGCGCCGTTGCCGTTGGGAACGGCGAACCGCCTGATGTTGCCGTCCGTATCGGCCGGTTCGTATCCCATGAACTTCAGGAGCTCCGCCGTCCTGTCGGTTTCCTGCAGTCGCATCGCCACCGAATGAAATCCGCGGATCGCGGCTTCGGCGGGGACGCCGGCATCGCGCCACGGATCGCGTGCGTCATCCGCCTGCTCGACCAGTGCGAAACCGTCCTGGTCGGGACCACGGAAGAAAAGCCGCTTCTCGCCGAATTTTTCGCCGGGTTCGATGCCCTGGACACCCTTGCCGGCAAGATGCTTCTCCCACCAACCGAGCGAGCCCTTCGGTACGGAGAACGCGGTGGTGCCGACCTCGCCGACCCCCGGGCGGCCACGGCCGATGTTGGGAAACGGAAAATAGGTCATGACCGAACCCGGCGTGCCGAACTCGTCGGCGTAGTACAGGTGATAGACGTCGGGCGCGTCGAAGTTCACGGTCTTCTTGACACGTCGCAGCCCGAGCTTGTCCGTGAAGAATTCATTGTTCTGGCGTGCATCACGCGCCATCGAGGTTACGTGATGGAGTCCCTTGATCTGGTCGAGCATGACCGGCTCCCTGTTGCAGCGGCATGTGCCGCTCTGTCCCGCCTATGTCATGCCGGTCGGCTGGAAAGGAAAGGAGGCGCCTTCGCTCCGGTGCGTTCTCGATCAGTGAACAATCAGGGCGCCGTCGTTCACTCATGAAAAAGGCCCGCGCTTTCGCGCGGGCCTTTCCTCGCAAGCGCCACAGCTTACTGGATCATCAGGCGCTGTTCGTCACGCTTCTCTGCCCAGGTGCTCTCATCATAGGTCGGCTGAGCATCCAGCTGTTCCTTGGTGAACTGGGTGTAGAGATAGCGGTTGCCGTCCGCGTCCTGCATGAAGGCGAGGTTGTCGAAGCCGACCGCGACCGGCTTCTCGCCGACGCCCAGGAACCCGCCAACGTCGAGCACGACGGCATCGATCTTGCCGTCCGTGGACATGACGACGTCGCCGATCTCGCCGACATTGGCGTCGTCAGCGCCGTAGACGGTCGTGCCCAGCAGGTTCTCGGCGCTGATCTGGTCAGCCGGGACCTCCGTCAGCGATGCGCGGTCGATAGCCGCCGTCTGCGTGTTGTCGGTGGCCTCCGGGGCTGCCGCCGTCGTGTTGTCCGTCGCGGCCGGCGGCGCTGCGGCGGTGGACTCGTCCGCGGGCGGGGTTGCCTCCGGGGCCGGTGCCATGGCGGTGTCGTCGGCAGGAGCGGTCGTGGCCGGCGGGTTCGCGGGCTCGGTCACCGCGACGGCCGGAGCGGGCTCATAAGGCGCCGTGTCGAACGCGGGAAGCGCTTCGAGCTGCTCCTTCGAGGCCGCAACGACCAGCCAGCGATCTCCATTCTCCTCGGCCCAGTCGAGCGTGCCGTACTCGAGCGCGACGTTCTTCTCGCCAATGCCGAGGAAGCCGCCGACGCCGACCACGACGGCCTGCACCCGGCCGGCGCTGTCGATGACGATGTCGTTCACGTCGCCGATGTTCTGGGCGTTCTCTCCGGTACCGGAATAGACGGTCTCGCCGATCAGGTTGGAAGCCAGGTGACCGTCCGAAGGCGTCACGGCCGTGGCGGCCGGCTGGGTCTCGGTCGGCGCGGGTTCAACCGGCGCGGGCTCCGTGGTCGTCTGGGCATAGGCGCCCGAGGCGAGCAGGGTCGCCATGGCGGTGGTGACGAGCAGCTTGCGGATCATGGTGGTCTCCCGTGTTGACGTGTTTTCGATGATCGCTGGACAGCCGCCGCGTGTTGCATCCGCGACGGCCCTGACAGTCGACAAACGTCGCTTCGCGCCAATCGTTCCGCAGCTCGGAGTGGTGCTTTTGCGGGGCTGCTGGGGAACCTTCCCCGGCCCTGCACGTTCTCGCGCGCCGGGCATGCGCCCGCGATCCGTTTGGGGGAATTGGGGGAACGCATGCATTTCATCGCGGTGCTCAATCGTGACGGCGGAACGCTCAAGACCACCGACCTCGACGCGTTCGGCAAGCGCATTCGGGAAACGCTGGAGCGACACGGGCACACGCTCGACCTGCGGGTAGTTGCGGGACCGGAAATCGTCGAATCGCTGGAGGCGGCCTCACGCAGCAGGAAAGCCGACGTCGTGCTCGCCGGCGGCGGCGACGGGACTATCTCGGCCGCCGCCGCCGCGCTGGCAGGCAAGAAGAACAAGGCGCTGGCGGTCCTGCCCGCAGGTACCATGAACCTGTTCGCCAGGAGCCTCGGAATCCCGCTGGCGCTCGATCAGGCGATCGAGGCATTCGCGACGGGCAAGGTGCGTGCCGTCGACGTGGCGACGGCCAACGGACGGCCGTTCATCCATCAGTTTTCGGTGGGCATGCATGCCAAGATGGTTCACCTGCGCGAGAAGATGGATTTCGGCTCGAGGCTGGGCAAGATCCGTGCCTCGGCGCGCGCAGCGTGGAGCGCGGTGATGAACCCACCCGTTCTGAACGTCGCGCTTCAGGCCGGCGAGGCCGAGATCCTGACGAAGACGACCGGCATCGGCATCACCAACAACCTGTTCGGCGAAGGACATCTGCCTTACGCGGACAACCCCGACGGGGGCGTGCTGGGCATCTACGTGACCGTCGCCCGACAGCGCAGCGAAGTCATCCGGTTCGTCGCCAACATGGCGCGCGGCCGGTGGCGCCAGAACGCACAGGTGGAGATCCACCAGGCCGCTACGGCCAAGCTCACCGTCCGGTCATCCCAGGGCAAGTGGCGGGCCGTCATCGATGGCGAACTGGAGAAGCTCGAGCGCGAGACCGTGTTCGAAATCCTGCCCGGCGCCCTCAGCGTGATCGTCCCGGCAGAGGGGTGACCCGGGTGCGCAATCGGTCAGCGCATCAGCGTGAGCGACGCCTGGGTGGCGCCGCTATCGATCGCCTCGCCATAGACCTCGGCAAGCCACCACGCGCCCATCGCCAGAAGGAGGGCGATCACGAGGATGATCAGCACGCGGTGACCCCAGCGGCCCTGACGTGCCTTCACGGGATCGATCTTTGTCTCGGTCTGGCTCATGGAAATCTCCTTGCCATGTCAGGAGAGCCAATGCGCTCCGGTCATGGAAGGTTCCGGCGCTGTGTCAGCGCGGCTTGTCGTCGTCGCCTGACGGCCGGGAATTCTCGCGATAGAGCGCGTACGCGGCCAGACCGGCCAGCGGAACCAGGAGCGTACCGACAGAACCCCTGCCCTTCAGCAGCGCCGGCAGCATCCCGATGCCGGCAGCCGTGGCAATCGAGACGATCTCGGAACGCCTGCGGGTCGACGCAGTCTTGCGCGCACCGCGCGACAGGACGAGGTTGATCAGCAGAAGCAGGATGGCAACGAGGATGAAGCCGACGCCGAAGCCAAGCGCAGCCTCGATCGGCCCCCAGCGGCGCGCGGCTGCGATGTAGCCTGCCACGATGAGGAACACGCAGCCGACCACTCCCGTGAGGGCGGCGAAACCCATCAGCATCGCTGAGCGGCGGGCGCGACTGAGCAGCCCGGCGGTTTCGCCCGACAGGAATGCAGCGATCAGCGATCCGAGCATCGGTGGCCGGGTCTAGCGGCGCGCAAGCAGCGCGAAAAGGAAGCCAATGCCGGCGGCAATGGCGATCGACGTCACCGGCTTCTCGCGGACGGACTGGGTGATCTGTTTCTCCAGGTCGCCGACATTGGCTCGAAGGCTCTCGATCGCCGCCTCGCCCTGGGCCCTGAGATGGTCGACGCCTTCGGTGGCCGCCCGGCGCGCGGCACCATAGGAATGCTCGCCCGTCGTCTGGAACTGCTGCACCAGTGCCGCCAGGTCCGCCTTGATCTGCTCGATGTCGGCCTCGAGATCATTGACCGTCTTCGGACCATTCGACTTCGACTTGCCGGCGCCAGTTGCCATGTCAGCACTCCCTCAGCGGTTGCAACACCGCAGAACGCCGCAGCGGCGCCACGGGTTCCCGTGCCGGAACCCCGTTCCATGAAAGTGCGTTTCCCGAGCCGAGTCCAGCCGGAATCACGCAGGGATGGAGACACCGGGATCGCTCATGTCCAACCGCACGGCAAAGAAGGCGCCCGTCGTCCGGCTGCCGCCGAAGTCCACATCGGAACTGCTGCTTTCGCGCGGTGCGCAGGCAGCGGTCATCGGCGTCGGGTTCGTGGCCCTCGTCTTTGCGCTCCATGCGGGGGAATATGTTCTGGCGCCCATCGCGCTCGGCGTCGTCATCGGGCTGATGTTCGGGCCGGTTGCCGCACGGCTTGAACGATGGGGCATGCGGCCCGGCCTGTCGGCGGCCTTTGTGCTGGTGCTTTTCGTCGGCATCGTCGGCGCGTTCGTCGCGGCCGTACTCACACCCCTCGCCTCCTGGCTGGAGCGGCTGCCCCAGATCTGGGCGGAGCTGCAGATCAAGCTCTATGAGTGGCGCGAGCCGCTGGAAGCGCTGAAGAACGTTCGCGAGGAGATCAGGGGTATCACCGGCTCGCCCGATGTCACCGTCGCGGTCGAGGACGGTTCCGCCGTCACCAGCATGGCAACGCTGGCGCCGGCCGTCGTGGCGCAGATCCTGATCTTCTTCGCCAGCCTCTACTTCTTCGTGGCGACACGTCACCAGATGCGCAAGGGTGTGCTGCGGCTCTGCGTCGACCGCCGTCTGCGGTGGCGCGTTGCCCACATCTTCCGCGACGTGGAGCAGCTGGTATCGCGCTATCTGCTCTCGATTTCGATCATCAACGTGCTCGAAGGCGCCGCCGTCGGGCTTGCGCTGTTCGCGATCGGCGTACCCTCCGCCGCGATGTGGGGCGCGCTCGCTGCCCTCACCAACTTCGTCGTCTATGTAGGCCCGTTCGCCATGACCCTCATCCTGTTTGCGGTCGGCCTGAGCGAATTCGACACCCTTGGTGGCAGCCTGCTGCCGCCGCTGATCTACCTCGGGATCAATGCGATCGAGGCCCAGTTCGTCACACCGGTGGTGATCGGCCGCGCCGTGACGCTAAACCCTTTCCTGGTGCTCCTGGCGCTGGTTTTCTGGATCTGGCTGTGGGGACCGCTCGGCGGCTTCGTGGCCATCCCCGCCGTGCTTGTCACCTTCGCCATCGTTCGCAACCTTGTGCCGGGTTTCAGCCGCAGCGACACGGTGACTGTCTAGGGTCAGGAACTAGACGAGTGGACGTCGCCCTTCGCCGAGACCTTCCCAGCCGGCGATCAGCTTCAGCCCTTCCATGTCGTTGACCTGGCAGCCGCCATCCTTCCAGACGATCAGGTTGCGCACGATCAGCTTGCGCAGGGTCTTGTTGGTATGGACGAGCGAGAGGCCGAGCGTATCGGCCACGTGCTGCTGCGTGACGGGCAACTGCACCAGCGGCCCGTTCGGCACGACAGACTTCCAGCGCTCGGTCAGGAAGGCGAGCAGATACGCCGCGCGCTCCAGCGCAGTACGGCGCCCGATGCTGAGAAGGTTCTCGTCGAGCATCCGCTCCTCGCGCGACGCGATCCAGGTGATGTCGAAAGCCAGGCCGGGATGATTGCGGTAGAGTTCGCCGAGCTGATCGCGCTCGAAAACGCAGAGCAGCATCGGCGACAGCGCCTCGATCGAGTGCTGCATCTCGCCCATCAGGCTGCCCTGCAGCCCGATCATGTCGCCGGGGACGATGTAGTTGAGAATCTGCCGCCGACCGTCCGGCAGCACCTTGTAGCGGAAGCCCCAGCCCGAGAGCACGGTATAGAGGTGCGCGCTGTGGCTGCCCTCTACAAGCACCGTCGCCCCCTTCTCGACCCCCAGCTCGCCCTTCTTGAAGCGGCTGACGAAGGCGAGTTCCTGTGATTCGAATTCCCGGAATACCGGCAGCGGCCTCAGCGGACAGTTCTCGCAGGGATATTGCCGCGTCAGGAATGCCCGCCCTCTGCCTTCAGACAAGATCGCCCCCTCGAAACGATGTGTGCCGGATGTCCGGTGCGAACGCCGCCGGGGGTCCCGAGTTCCCGTGCGGCATCCATCAGCTATGTCTTTTTTAAATGACAATCCCCGGCGTTGCGATAAGTGTCGCTCCCTGCGCCGGACCGTACGGGAGATCGACTGGATGGCTTCGGAGCTGTTGTCCGGCCTCAAGATTCTCATTCTGGAAGATGAGTACCTCATCGCCATGGACGTGGAGCATCTGTGCCTCGAGAACGGCGCGGCCGACGTTTTCATCGCCCGCGACATCGAGACCGCCAGATCGGTTCGCGCGACGAACGGCTTCGACGTGGCCGTGCTCGACGTGATGCTTGCCAGCCAGTCCACCCACGCCTTCGCCGCGGAACTCATGCTCGCCGGCGTGCCGTTCGTCTTCGCGACCGGCTACGGCACGGTCGAGGATCCGCAGAACCTGTTTTCGAATGTCACCGTTGTCGGCAAACCCTACGCGGGCACCGACCTCGTCGAGGCGCTCGCGGCGGCCTGGCAGAAGGGGCCGCGAGCCTAGGGTCACGCTGCGGGCGATGTCAGAACGTGCGTGTCGATGGCGTCCGGCCCGAAGTCTGACTCGCCGGAGATGTTCAGATCGTGCTGGAGCCGCGACCGCGCGCGGCTGACGCGGCTCTTGATCGTGCCCACCGCGCATCCGCAGATTTCCGCGGCCTCCTCATATGAAAAGCCCGACGCGCCGATCAGGATGATCGCCTCGCGCTGGTCCTCGGGCAGATGCTGCAGCGCCTTCCGGAAGTCCTCGAGGTCGAGCGTGCCGTGCTGGCTCGGATGCACGGCAAGACGTCCCGTCATGATGCCGTCGCTGTCCTGCACCTCGCGGCCGCGCTTGCGCATCTGCGAATAGAACTCGTTGCGCAGGATGGTGAACAGCCAGGCCTTCATGTTGGTGCCGGGCTGGAAGCTCATATGCTTGTCCCAGGCCTTGACCATCGTCTCCTGCACGAGGTCGTCGGCCCGATCGGCGCTCTGCGCCAGCGACATGGCGAAGGCGCGCAGGCTCGGGATGGCGCCGAGCAGGTCGGCCTTGAATTCCGCCGAAACCGCCATCCTGGTCAGTCCTTCTTCTGGGCAGGCTCGGCCTGCTCCAGCTGCGCAAGAAGCTGGGTGAAGCGGTCGGGAACATCGTCGGCGACGAGGTCGTCGTAGTACTGCCTGAGCTTCTTGCCGATCTCGGAATTCGTCCCGAGCGGGTTTGACCCGTTGCGGCGCGTCTTGTCGGCGCCCGGATCGCTATTGCTTGTCGTCATGGTGCCTCTTGCCCTGATACCGGCTCTTCCCGGCTTTCGTTCATCCGAACGAGCACCGGCGAAACCTTGTTGTGCCGCCCATTCCGCTCCAAATGCGCGGTGAAAAGAAAAGTTCCGCGATGTCGGAACTTTTTTTTGGAACATGCGTTTTCGCTGCGAAGGTGTCCGCCCGGATGCCGCTAGCATTCCGCCTTTGAGGGAGAATTGCCTATGAGTTTGTCCACGAGCATCGCACCGCATCTGCCGTTCCTGCGCCGTTTTTCGCGCGCTGTCTCGGGATCGCAGTCAAGCGGTGATGCCCTTGTAGCGGCGATGCTGGAGGCGATCATCGCCGACATCGACATTTTCCCGAAGGCGTCGAGCGATCGCATTGCGCTCTACAAGGTGTTCGCGAAGCTGTTCACGACGATCGCCGTCCGCGTGCCGAACGAGCGCCCTGAATCTGCGTGGGAGCAGCGCGCCGCCGCTAACCTTTCGGCGCTCGCGCCCCGGCCGCGCCAGGCCTTTCTCCTTGTTGCCGTAGAAGGCTTCTCCGAAGACGAGGCTGCGGAAGTTCTTGATGTTGGACGCGACGAATTCGCATCCCTCCTCTCGCAGGCCAGCGCCGAGATCTCGCGCCAGGTGGCAACCGACATCCTCATCATCGAGGACGAACCGCTGATCGCGATGGACATCGAGCAGATGGTCGAGAGCCTCGGCCACCGCGTCGTCGGCACCGCGCGCACGCACAAGGAAGCGACCGCCATGTTCGCCAGGACCCATCCGAAGATGGTGCTTGCCGACATCCAGCTGGCCGATGGCAGCTCGGGAATCGATGCCGTCAACGAGATCCTGGCCACCTCGCCTGTTCCGGTCATCTTCATAACCGCGTTCCCGGAGCGCCTGCTGACCGGCGAGCGGCCCGAGCCTGCCTTCCTCGTTACAAAGCCCTTCAACCCCGAGATGGTGAAGGCACTCATCAGCCAGGCACTGTTCTTCGATCGCCAGGCCAAGGCTGCCGCCTGACGCGCCAAAAAAGATTCCGCCGGGGCAGTACTTGCGCGGGAACCCGGCGGAAAACGGCGCGTTGATGAGCAGCAATTTCAAGGAGATCGACCATGCTCTACTGGGCCCTTGTGTTCCTCGTCGTCGCCATCATCGCCGGCGCGCTTGGCTTCGGCGGCATCGCCGGCACCTCGGCGGGCATCGCGCAGATTCTCTTCTTCGTCTTCCTCGCCTTCCTCGTCATCTCGCTGCTGGCCGGCCTGTTCCGGCGCGCCAGCTGAGGATCGAGGTCGGCAGCGACCTCTGAAGGCCGATCCCCTCAAGCGGCTTTCGGAACCGCCGGGCAGAGCTGCGTTCCACGTGGCGATGCCCGGCGGGCATTTGCCGTCTGGGGTATGATTGATGCGGGTGGGGAAATCGACGTGACGACCGAGACAGACCGCAAACCTGAGCATGGGGGCATGGAAGTCCCTGCATGCCCGGTTCCGGTCACTCTGCTCTGCTGCCGGCAGCGCAGGTAAGTTCCCATGAGCCCGGTAACCGGAGGATCTGGCGGCAAGGGCAAGGGCGAAGGCGCAATGAACGTGCATGTACCGGAGAGCAGGGTTGAACTCGGCAGGAGCCTAGTGCGTGCTCTCGACAACACCGGCATTTCCGTCATTTACCAGGACCTGGACCTCAGGGTTGTCTGGGCAAGGAACATCCCCGATTCCTTTGCACGTCGCGACCTGACCGGCCTGACCGATGTTCAGTTCCTCCCGGAAACGGAAGCGGTACGAGTCGCATCGGCCAAGCGCGAAACGCTGGCCAGCGGTCAACAGCGGACTCTGGAAGTCCGAATCCACGATTCTACCGGACCCCGATGGTTCAAGTTCTGGGTCGATGCTGACAGGCATGGCGACGACGACCCGGTCGGCATCGTCACCACGGCCGTCGACATCACCGAGCAGAAGCAGCGCGAGCAGACGCTGAAGGCTCTGTTGCGCGAAGTCAGCCACCGCTCGAAGAACCTGCTCGCCATCATCCAGAGCGTGGCGACGCAGACCGGCCGTTACTCAGGCACGATCGACACGTTTCTTTCCCGCTTTCGCGGCAGGCTCCAGTCGCTGGCGTCGTCGCAGGACATTGTCACCTCGACAAACTGGCGGGGCGCGGACCTGCGCGAACTCGCGCTGTCGCAGGTGAGCCGCTATTCGAGCGACCCTGCCCGCAGCATCAGGATCCGGGGAGCCAGCCCGTTCCTCAACCCCAATGCGGCGCTCCACATCGGCCTCGCCCTCCACGAACTGGCCGTGAATTCGGTTACGCACGGCGCACTGTCGCGCAGCGAGCATCCGGTCGATCTGTCGGCCCGCATTCTCCCGTCACGCGAACCGGGCGCGCCTGGCGGGCTCGAACTTGTCTGGACCGAACAGTTGCCGGCGGGTGTCGAGGCGTTGAAGGAAAAGCGCTTCGGCAGCGTGGCGCTTGAGCGTGTCGTCCCGGCTTCACTCGATGGCGAGGCCACCCTGGTTTCAGAGAACGGCACGTTGACCTACCGGCTTGTCGTTCCGGCCGGCAGCTTCGAGCACGAGTGATGCACTTCATCGAAGGAACCGATTCGACTTTCGGGCCGTTGTTCGCCTCGAGAGAGGTTTTCGACATGGAACACATCGCCGCCGTGCTGCTGATCGTGGGATGTTCGGGCAATCTGGATACGTGCAGGGAACTGCCCGCGCCGGTTCCGCTCTACGAGACGTCCGAGGATTGCCAGGCCGCGCGCGACCCGTCCGTGAGATTGTTCGCTGGCGCCGACGAAAAGGTCTTCGCGACCTGCGTCCCGGTGGATCCCGCGATGGAAGAAGAAGACGCGGAACTGGTCTGGGACATCCAGAACGACCAGCTCGTCGCGTCGATCGAGGTTCCCGATGTCATGGTCGCGACAAATTCTCGCGTCACCGGTGACAGGTCGGTAACACACCAGTGACTTGTTGCAGGCGCGTCCCGTTCCGGCATGATATCCGAGGCGGGCAAAACTTGAGGAGAGAGATTTCATGCGGAAGATGATGTTGGCGCTCGCTATGACCGCCGCGATTGCCGGCTGCACGACTACCGAGCGTGACGTCGCAGTCGGCGCTGGTGTCGGCGCTGTGGCCGGTGGCCTGATCTCGGGTGACGTCGGCGGCGCCGTCGTGGGCGGTGCGCTCGGCGCGGCTGCCGGCGTGGTTGTTCGCCAGCTTCGCGATGGCTGGTGCGTCTACCGCGACCGTCGCGGCCGCCTCTACGAAGCCCGCTGCTAACAACAGCAGCCTGTGGCGAATTTACATGGCGGTGGCGGCCTGACGGCCGCTGCCGCCATATTTCACTGGCGGCCAAGCGGTATGTCTATCGTCGCCGTCAGTCCCTCAGCGGCGTAGTCTCGGGCAATCGTTCCGCCAAGTTCGCGCGTGATGTTCATGTCAATCAGGCGCGTACCGAAGCCCGTCTTGACGGGAGGCACGACGTCTTCCGCGCGTTCCTTCCACACTATGGTCAGGCGCCGCGGCGTCGCCGCTCTGTTGACCACCCAGCTCACATTGAGCCGGGTAACGTCGCCATACTTCATGGCGTTGGTCGCAAGCTCATGGAACGTCAGGCCGAGCGCCTGTGTGGTGCTTTCGTCGAGCAGAACCCTCGGACCTGAGAGCATATCGGGCGGCACCTCGTTGCCGAACACCTGCTGAAGCTCGGTGCGTAGCAGTTCGCCGACATCCGCCTTCTGCCAGCGGGACCGCGTCAGCATGTCCTGCGAGGCGGCCATCGCCTGCAGGCGCGACGAAAACGAGCCTGAGAATTCCTCGACGCTGGCCGCACCGGACGCCGTCTGCCGGGCAATCGCCAGCACCCGGGCAATCGAATTCTTGATCCTATGCTTCATTTCCTGGAGCATCAGGTCCTTTTCCAGCAGCGAACGCTCGGTGTTGGACTGGAGCGCAAAGACCGCCTCGTAGGCTCTCGCCTGGTAGCGCGCGACCAGTGCCATCGCCGCGGCGAGGAGCAACCCGCCCAGCCCCAGTAGCCACGGCGCTATGGGCGACGTCGGCGGCGTGAACGCCGATGTCGGCCGGAACACCGCCGTCCATGTCGTGTTCGCGAGCACGATCTCGCGCTTGGCGACATAGTCGCTGCCCTCGGCAGGCGGCGTGTCAGAGCGGAACACCAGATTCGCGGTTTCGGAGGTCCCATCCCTGATCTCGACGTTAACGGGCAGGATCGGGGTCCGGGCAAGAGCGGCATTGAACAGGTCGACCGACCGGTAGGAGACGTAGAGCACGCCTCCAGCCGACGATTCGGGTGCGCCCGATGCCGACGGAAGGTCGATGTCGTCCAGCCGCTGGAAGACAAGGAACCCGGGGAACATCGTGCCGCCTGTGTTCTGGCCGAGCTGCAAGAGGCCCGTCGCCTCCGGCTGGTCGCTGGCGAGCGTCGCGGAGATGGCCGCGCGCCGGTCAGGATCTGTGTACATGTCGTAGCCGATCGCCGTGCTGTTCGCTGGATCCAGCGGCTCGTAGAGCACGATCGGCGTCCGGATCGGCTCGCTCGTGTCTGGATAGATGCGCGCCTCGACACCGTGCTGGCGGCTGATCTCGGCGGCCGTCGCGGCGACCTCCTCCGGCGTGCGCGCAAGGCGAAGGAACCCGATCCCCCTCAGGCCCGCATAATCGCGGTCGACGTCGAGCGCTTCGAAGTAGGTTCGAAACGCCGCCCGGGGAACCTGGCCGGCGGATACCTCGAACAGCCCCTTGGTCGAGCGCAGAAGCGACAGGTGTACTTCGATCCGGCTGGCGATGCGGTTCTGTGCCTCGTCGGCCGTCGCCTCGAACTTGATGCGGGCAGCGCTGTCAGCAGAGACATGCGCGTAGCGCGCCGCAACGAGGCTCGCCAGAGCCACGGACAGGAAGACCGCGACCGGGATCAGTCTCTTCAAGTCGAACGAACCTCGTATTTCGAGGTCCACTTATAGCGCTGCTTGTCGATGACGCAACAAGGCCTTCGGGCTGCGGAACCGCGGTCGTTAGCCGGCTCTCGCCGGCCAGTTCAGGACGCCATGGAGATGGCGCCGGGGCCGGGAATGGCGCCGGGCGGGCACTTGCCGAGGATGATCATGCCGAGCACCTCATCCTCGGTAACGTCGCCCGTCTTGGCGGTACCCACGACCTGGCCGTTCTTCATCACGCAGACGCGGTCCGCCAGGTTGAACACGTCGTGGATGTCATGGCTGATCAGGAAGATTCCGATGCCTTCGGACTTCAGCTGCTTGACCAGTTCGCCGACCTGCGCCGTCTCCTGCGGGCCAAGCGCTGCCGTCGGCTCGTCCATGATCAGGATGCGCGCATTGAAGAGGATGGCGCGGGCGATCGCCACCGACTGCCGCTGGCCGCCGGAAAGCTTGATCACTGGCTCCTTGAACCGCTGGAACCTGGGATTGAGCCGGCCCATCACCTTTCGCGCCTCGGCTTCCATCGCGACGTCGTCGAGCGTGCCCCATGCGGTCTTGAGTTCCCGGCCCAGGAAGAGGTTGGCGGCCGCATCGACATTGTCGGCCAGAGCGAGCGTCTGGTAGATCGTCTCGATCCCGTATTTCTTGGCGTCGCGCGGATTGCCGATCTGCGCCTCCTCGCCGTTGACGAAGATCTGGCCGCTGTCGCGCCGGTAGGCGCCCGACAGGATCTTGATCAGCGTCGACTTGCCCGCGCCGTTGTGGCCGAGCAGCGCCACGACCTCGCCGGCATACAGATTGACGGACGCGCCGTCGACGGCTCGAATGCCGCCGAAGGCGATCGAGATGTCCTTCATGTCGATGAGAGGAACGCGGCCTTGATCCATGGTCATTCCTCCGGTCAGAGCCGCTTGCGGTAGATCGTGTCGAGCCAGACGGCGACCACCAGCACGAAGCCGACGACAATGTTCTGGAGCGGCGTATCGATGCCAAGCAGGACCATGCCCGACTGCAGCGACTGCATGAGGAGCGCGCCGATCATGGCGCCCACCACCGTTCCAGCGCCGCCGGCGAGGGACGTGCCGCCGATCACGGCCGCGGCGATCACCAGCAGTTCGTCAAGCGTGCCGAGCGCGTTTGTCGCCGCGTTGAGGCGGGCGGTCGACACCGCCGCGCTGATGGCGGCGAGCGCCCCCATGATCATGAAGATCTTCATGATCACCCAGCGCGTGTTGATGCCGGCCAGCGTCGCCGCCTCGGGATTGCCGCCGATCGCGAAGACGTATCGGCCGAACCGCGTGCGCGTCGTCACAAAGGTCATCACGATGCCGACCAGGATGGCCATCAGCACCGGCACCGCGATGCCGTGGGCGATGAACACGTTCTCAGGGACGGGCAGCCCAAGGCTCTCGTAGTAGCGGCGCACGATGCCGATCGGCCACGGATAGGAGTTGGCGATCCAGACCGCGCCGAGCACGATGCCGCAGGTGACGGCACCCAGGAAGACTTCGGCCCAGACAGGCCGCAGCGGGAACTTGAAGCGCTTGCGCTGGCTGCGGCCGGCGAGCAGCGCCAGCACGACCGCGAGGCAGGCGACGAGGCCGATGATCCAGCTCCACATCGCGCCGATGGAGCCTTCGGGCCCGCCGCCCATCAGCCTGAACGTAGCATCCATCGGAGCCACGGTGCGGCCGCTCGTGACCCACCAGGCCGCGCCGCGCCAGACCAGCAGGCCGCCGAGCGTCACGATGAAGGCAGGGATTCCGAGGAAGGCGATCAGGTAGCCCTGGAACGCGCCGATCGCCACGCCGACCGCGATGCCGACGAGAAGGGCGATGACCCAGATCGTCGGGTCGCCGAGCGGCATCGCCGAAACGTCGACACCGACGCCGAACAGACCGAGGAAGAAGCCGCGCGGCAGGAGTTCGGCCTGCGTCACGCCCATGACCATGCCGACGAACCCGAGCAGCGATCCGACGGAAAGGTCGATGTTGCGCGTGACGATGACCAGCACCATGCCGGTCGCCATGATCGCGACGGATGCGGTCTGGACGGACAGGTTCCAGAGATTGCGCGGCGTCAGGAACAGGCCGCTGGCGATCCAGTCGTAGATCGCTCCGAAGAAGCCGAAGATGCCTGCCCACCCGCTGGGGAACGTCCCGGACAGGAGGTGGATGCCGATCCAGATGAAGATCAGCGCGGCGAGCATGCCCAGCATGCGGGTATCGAGTTCGGTCGCCTTGAGGAAGCGGCCCGCGGCGCTGAGTTCGGCCGCGCGAGCGCGGTCGACCGGCCCTGAAGAGGTCACGTCGGTCATGCAACTTCCTCCCGCCGGGCTCCGTCTGGTGCGGCTCGCCGGCACCGGCATCTTATGGAAACGCCGCGGTTTTCGTCAAACCGCGGCGTCGCGTTACCTCAGGTTTCCCGGTCGGGATCAGTTGCAGGCGGCAACCGAGCCGGCGGCAACGCCCTGGCAGACCACGTCCTTGCCAACCCAGCCCGCGTCGATGACGAGGTTGAGGTTGTCCTTGGTGATCGGCACGGGGGCGAGGAAGACCGAGTTGGTCTCGTTGCCGCCAGGCGTCGTGAACTTCACGACGTTCGGGATCTCTTCCATCTTCTTGCCGTCGGCCAGCATGGAGGCGATCTCGGCTGCGTTCTTGCCGAGTTCGCGTGCGTCCTTCCAGACCGAAACGGTCTGGGTGCCCAGCGCGACGCGGTTCAGGGCGGCGTGGTCGCCGTCCTGGCCCGACACCGGCACCGAGCCGGCGAGGCCCTGTGCGGAGAGAGCGGCCACGACGCCGCCGGCAGTGCCGTCGTTCGAAGCCACGACCGCGTCGACCTTGTTGCCGTTGGTCGTCAGGATCTGTTCCATGTTCTTCTGGGCGTTGGCCGGCAGCCAGCCGTCCGTGTAGGCTTCGCCCACATTCTTGATCTTGCCGGCGTCCATCGCCTCCTTGAGCACTTCCATCTGGCCCGAGAACAGGAAGTCGGCGTTCGGGTCGGCGGACGAGCCCTTGATGAAGGCGTAGTTGCCTTCCGGCTTGACCTTGAACACTTCGCGAGCCTGCATGCGGCCCACTTCCTTGTTGTCAAAGGTCAGGTAGAAGACGTCCTTGTTCTCGATCAGGCGGTCATAGCCGACGACCGGGATGCCTTCGGCGAGCGCCTTCTCGACGGCCGGGCCGATGGCCGAGGCGTCCTGCGACAGGATGATCAGGGCGTTGGCTCCCTGGGCGATCAGCGCCTCGACGTCAGTGAGCTGCTTGGAGGCCGAGGACTGCGCGTCGGCCGAGATGTACTTGTCGCCGGCGGCCTCGATGGCGGCCTTCATGGCGGCTTCGTCGGTCTTCCAGCGCTCTTCCTGGAAGTTCGACCAGGAGACGCCGATCACCTTGTCCTTCGCCTCGGCGACGGCCACGAGCGAAACGGACATGGCCACACCCGCCAGGATGGCGGTCGTAAACTTCTTCATGATTTCCTCCCTGCGTCCCGATGGACGCGTCTCACACACTGCGGAAGCTCTTTTTTTCGAGCCTCGAAAAAAATAATGACTCACCACCCGGCCTGTGTCAATATCCAACTGCATGCTGACGACGCGTTCCGCCGCACGAGGACGTGAGCAGCTTGCGAGGAGGATGACGTGGCCAAGCCGACAGGCGTCAGGCACGATGACCTGAGGCGCAGGAATAGGGCGATGGTGCTCGATGCGGTACGCCGCTCGGGCAGCGCCTCGCGCACCGGCATCGCCGCCGTGACCGCGCTCAGCCATTCGACCATCTCCGCCATCGCGTCGGATCTGATCGACGAAGGCATCCTGGCCGAGGTTCGGGGCGGCGAATCGGCGGCCATGCGCAGGGGGCGCCCGCAGGTGGCCATCGGCCTCGCACCACGGGCGGCGACGATCGTCACCATCGTGCTGGCGCTGAACTCGGTCCAGGCGGCGGCGATCGACTACGCCGGCGTGGTCCTGGCCGAGCAGCACAAGCGCCCCGCCACCCAGTCGCTCGGACGGGACGAACTCGTCGCCGAGGTCACCCAGGGCGTTCGCCGCCTTCTGCGCGATCCCGCGCTCGCCGGGCGGCGGGTTCTGAGGATCGTCATGGCAGTGCAGGGCATCACCGACTCGGCCGAACGCGCACTGCTCTGGTCGCCGATCACGCCCCACAGCGACATCCCCTTCGCGGACATCCTCGAGACGACGTTCCGCGTTCCCACCACCGTCGAGAACGACTGCAACATGATCGCCGTCGCGCTCGCCAACCGGGATCCCGCCCGCTACCACGACGACTTCATCGCCATCCTGCTCTCGCACGGCATCGGCATGGGCATCATGCTGAAGGGCAAGCTGTTCACCGGCACGCAGTCGTCCGGCAGCGAGTTCGGTCATATGATCCATCGGCCGGACGGGGCGCTGTGCCGCTGCGGCCGGCGCGGCTGTGTCGAGGCCTATGCGGGCAGCTATGCCATCTGGCGCAATGCCCGGCAGGCAAGCGATGCCGAGGAGCCCGTGGCCGACATATCGGACGCCGAGATGTTCGCCCTGGCGTCACAGGCACGTCTCGAGGACGGGCCGGAGCGGCAGGCTTTCAGGGTCGCCGGTGAAGCGATCGGCTTCGGCCTCGGAAGCCTGTTCGCCTTGATCGACGCGGCGCCGGTCGCCTTTGTCGGCTATGGTGCCTCGGCCTTCGACCTGATCGAGCCGGCGATGCGCAAGGCCATCGCGCGGACGGCCGGCGGTCAGCACTCGAAGGCGCCGTCCTTCGACACGATACCCGACGAGATGCCGCTCATCCGTGACGGCTGCGCCATCCGCGCGCTGGCCTTCGTCGATCACGAAATCTTCGCGCCCGGCGCTCCTGTACAGGCCGGCAAGGAAGTCGCCTGACCCCCTGGCTCTAGTCCTCGCGTATCGCGTATCCGGCGCCGCGGATCGTCCGGATGACATCCGGCATCCGGCCGTTGTTCACCGCCTTGCGCAGCCGCCCGACATGCACGTCGACGGTCCGCTCGTCGATGTAGATCGTCTCGCCCCAGACGTTGTCGAGCAGCTGGCTGCGCGAGAAGACGCGGCCGGGATGCTGCATCATGAACTCGAGCAGCCTGAACTCGGTCGGGCCGAGCCTGATTTCGCTCTTGCGACGGTAGACGCGGTGTGATTCCCGGTCGAGCACGATGTCGCCGACCTTGAGAACACTGGAAAGGACTTCCGGCTTGGCGCGGCGTAGCAGCGCCCTCACCCGCGCGATGAACTCGGGCGTCGAGAACGGCTTGACGAGATAGTCGTCGGCGCCGGTCGACAGGCCGCGCACGCGGTCGCTTTCCTCGCCACGCGCGGTCAGCATGATGACGGGCAGGCGCTCGGTTTCGGGCCGCATCCTCAGCCGGCGGCAGAGCTCGATGCCCGACACGCCGGGGATCATCCAGTCGAGCACGAGAAGGTCCGGCACGCTTTCCTGGAGTCGCACCTCGGCCTCGTCGCCGCGCGTGACCACTTCGACCTGATAGCCTTCGGCCTCGAGATTGTAGCGAAGCAGGACGCAGAGCGGCTCCTCGTCCTCCACCACCATGATGCGCGGAGCGATCATCGTCCTATTCGGCCAGCACCGTCACCGACGTCTCGTCGAGCTTCGGCCGATTGGTCGGAAGCTGCGTGCCGGTCATCACGTAATAGGCGTTCTCGGCCACGTTGGTCACGTGGTCACCGATCCGCTCGAGGTTCTTGGCGCAGAAGAGCAGATGCGTGCAGGCCGTGATGTTGCGCGGATCCTCCATCATGTAGGTCAGGAGTTCGCGGAACACGGCGGTATAGTGGATGTCGACCTTCTCGTCATCGGCGCGAAGCTGCTTCAGCGCCTCGGCGTCGCGGGCCTGGTAACGGTCGACCACCTTGTCGACCTGCGCCAGCACGAGATCGGCCATCGCCTGGATCGAGTGCGACAGGCCGCGCGGCGCCGGCACCTGGCCGAGCGCGCCGACGCGCTTGGCGATGTTCTTGGCCAGATCGCCGATGCGCTCCAGGTCGGACGCCATGCGGATGGCGCCCACCACCGAGCGCAGGTCCTGCGCCATCGGCTGGCGCTTGGCGATCAGCGTGATCGCACGGTCGTCGAGCTCGCGCTGCTTGGCGTCCATGACGGTGTCGTCGGAGACGACCCTCTGCGCCAGCGCATTGTCGGAGCCGAGCAGCGCGCGCGTCGCGGCCTGCAGCATCGCGCCGGACAGGTCGCCCATGTCACGGATCAGCCGGTCGATGTGACCAAGTTCCTCGTCGAACGACGAGACGGTATGTTCGCCCATGTCGAAACCCTCGTTCTCAGTCCGCGTCAGCCGAAGCGCCCGGTGATGTAGTCCTGGGTGCGCTTCTCGTCGGGGTTCGTGAACATCTTCTCGGTCGGGCCCTCCTCGACAAGGTAGCCGAGATGGAACATCGCGGTGCGCTGCGAGACGCGCGCCGCCTGCTGCATCGAGTGGGTGACGATCACGATCGTGTAGTTCTGCCGAAGCTCGTCGATCAGTTCCTCGACCTTGGCGGTCGCGATCGGATCGAGCGCCGAGCAGGGCTCGTCCATCAGGATCACTTCGGGGCTGACCGCGATGGCGCGCGCGATGCAGAGGCGCTGCTGTTGGCCGCCCGAGAGACCCGTGCCGGGCTCCAGAAGGCGGTCCTTCACCTCGTTCCAGAGCGCCGCCTTCTGCAGGCTCGACTCGACGATCTGGTCGAGGTCGGCCTTGCTGCGGGCGAGCCCGTGTATCTTCGGGCCGTAGGCGACGTTCTCGTAGATCGACTTCGGGAACGGGTTCGGCTTCTG
>VFQP010000199.1_pt1 | contig 160052 bp, 152 predicted proteins | sample 3512351 | NCBI WGS metagenome assembly VFQP01 (sample SAMN10412372, study PRJNA504923) | tailings metagenome | isolation source: Relicate 1 Philex TSF1 revegetated site | place: Philippines: Tuba, Benguet | collected 2017-08-29 | reverse complement strand
GGCCGTCTCGGCGGACTCAATGAAATCAACTACTTGTCAGCGTGTTTCTTGAGAGGGAGGTATCTCCACGCCCATCCATGTGCGGGTCGAGGTGAGGCTGATCGAGCGTGGACGCATTGAAGTGCCTGCAGGGGTCTTTCAAGACGCACTCTGCGTGGAAGTTTCCCGGACCCTGACTCGCCTGGAGGACCCGGACCCCTACCGCACCGGTGGAACCATCCGTCTTGAGTGGTTCGCGCCCGGTGTTGGTTGGGTGCAGGGGAGTTGGCGGGACTGGGGCTTTAACGTCATCAGGCCGGGCTTTGGCGGCCGCAGCTTGCTGTGCTATGTGCTGAGCTGACCGATGGTTTTGCCAGGGTGTCGGACAATCCTGGCCAATCCACTGATTGGCACGCTTGGGCCGCTCCAGGCCTGGCTCGACCTCTTTCACTCATGCTGCAACGCCTGCAATCTGGTTTCATCGACGTAAAACGTTTGATCGCCGAACTCAGTGACGAGGAGCTGCTGCGAAGTGCAGACGCCTATTTCGCGACCATGACGCTGGCGAGTGAGCAATGTCGGAAGCCTTTCTCCAACCCGGGCGATGCCATCCACCTAAGCCGACATCTGGCCTTGGTCCTGGATGCGGCTGAACTGTTTCGCGGCGCCCGTGTGCTGGACTTTGGCTGCGCCACCGGCTGGCTGACCATGGGCTTGGCGCAGATGGGCTGCGATGCGGTGGGCATCGACATCTCACCCAATGCGCTGAAGCTGGCAGAGGGATTGAAGGCTTCACGCGCGCCCGCATTGGGCGGGGGGACGCTTGATTTCAAGGTTTATGACGGGAAGCGTCTGCCCTTGGACGACGAATCCGTCGACCGGATCATTTGCTACGACGCGTTTCATCACGTGAAGGACCAGCGGGCGACGATTGCTGAGTTTGCACGGGTGCTCCGCCGTGGCGGCCGGGTGGCCTTTATGGAGCCCGGGCCGAACCATTCGAAAACCCCGCAGTCACAAGCGGAGATGGCGCAGTTCAAGGTCATCGAGAACGATGTCTGTATGCGGGAGATCGAATCTCACGCCGCTGCTGTCGGCTTCGAGGCACCAGAAATGTTGGTGCAGTTCGCACAGCCTTTCCGGGTCCCCGTCGGGCAGTTCAATCGCTGGGCGGACGAGGATGTCACCAAGGAATGGGGGCAGCAGGCCATCGCGGTGCTGTCCCGGCAACTCACGAACGGGCAGTGCTTTTACCTCTACAAGCCCGGTGGCGGATCGGACAGCCGGCAAGCCGAGTCGCTAGGTGCTGAGCTTCGGCTGCATGCGGCGCACAGGGTGGCGCGCGCTCAGGGTCATGGCATCTCCTTGGACCTGAGCGTGCGCAATACCGGTAGCGGCCCCTGGGTCGCCGCCGGATTGGCCGGACAGGTCAATGTCGGTATCCAGATCCTTGGACCTGCCGGCGATATGCTGGACAACAATTTTGCGCGTCTGCGGCTGCCCAAGCTTCCGGTTGAGATTGGCGAGACCGTGCGCGTGACTGGGATCGTCCCCTGGCCCAAGCAGCCCGACTTCGTGCTGCAGTTGGACATGGTGTCGGAGTTGGTCGCTTGGTTCTCCGGTTTGCAGCGCTGTGAGCCGCTTCGGATCAGGGCCGCCGAACTCAGCGCCTGATGCTGTTAGTTGCCCCAGCGTCTTTTGCTGAGTCCGAGCCAGCGCAGCCATCGCGGCAGACTGGGGGTGGCAATCCGGTCAGCCGGTTTCGTGACGGAAGGCGATGTGCCGATGTCGGTAGGCGCCGGTGAGGTGGTCTTACGCAGATGACGCTGAGCATGGTCACGCAGGACTTTGAAGCCGCTGACCGTGGGGTCCATCTGTACGGCGCGTTCGGCGCAGGCCAGTGCAGCGGCAGCGTCCCCTTGACGTAGCAGCAAGCGGCCGAGGTAGGCCTGAAAGTGCGGATTCCCGGCACCGGTCTCCGCGGCGGTCTGTGCATGCTCCAGCGCTTCGCCTATACGCCCAAGGGCCTCGAGTCCTTGCGCTAGTTGCTGACGCAGATGTGGGTTGCTTGCATCGATCGATACGGCAGCCTGGATTGCCTCTACGGCGGCTTCGTTCTGCTTCAACGCAAGCAGGATTTGTGAGCGTAAGCGGTGCAAGGCGGCGGCGCGCGATCGCTGTGCGACATCCAGCGCCGCGTCGACCAAGCGCAGGGCCAGCAATGGCCGGGATCGGCGCAGGTTGGCCGTAGCCAACGCGCTCAGATACATGCTGGAGCGAGATCTATCTCGCTTGCATGCGGAAAGTGGGGCTTCAGCGCCTTGCAGCACGCTAAGCACCAGAGGCTTCAGCTGGTTGATATCGAGCAGGTAGTGGCTCACCGGGTGACCAGCGAAGGGCAGGTGCAGACATTCGAGCCGGTCTGCCGGGATCAGCGCCGCCAGGTGCTCGATGTGGATGGCGTCCAGGTTCTGGCTGTCGTACAAAAGCACGTAGCGGCAACCCGCTGCGATGCAGGAGGCGTCGATTGGATAGGGCCAATCCCTGATGCGCCTCGCGCTCGGCGCCCAGCGGGTGTCAAAGCCTTCGCGGATGCTGTACTGCGGTGAGAGGGCCAGCACCGTACTGCAACCCAGCCGGCGCGAAAAGGCGATCGCTGCATAGGCGCCCATGGAACTGCCGTAGGCGACACGCTCGACATGGCCGCATGCGCTAGACCAGTTGTGCAACTGCTCGAAGACGATTTCAGGAACCGTCTGAAACCAGTCATCGGTGCTGGACTTGAAGGCGATCACGTCGAAACCATGGCGAACGAGCAGCGCACCGCCATAAGGATTGCCAGCGAGATCGCGGTTTTCGTAGGGAGTGAACACGAAGGCCAAGCGGCGCGTCGCAGCGTCCGCTGCCGCAAAGGACTCGATTTGCAGGCCGGGCAGGTTGATGATGAAAGAGGGCCTGCTCATCGACGCCACCCCGCCCAGCGCAGCCACCGATGCCATTTCGGAGTGCTGGCCGCGGCGGCCTCCGGTGTCGATTCGACCTTGGTCTCTGCTGCATCGACGACGATGCTTGGCGCGGCGGCTGGCGGGGGCACCGGTTCGACAAGCTCTATGGTGATGGGTTGGCACTGGGCCTCAGCTCGTGCAAGCAGCTTTACGGTCCAAAGGTCGTCCGGGGCCCGCTCCAGTGCGCTCAGCAACGCCTGGCGCGCCGCCTGCGGCTCACCGCGATTGAGCAGTAAACGGCCGCGAGTGCGGTGCGCAAGCATGTAGTTCGGCAATATCCGCAGCGCCTCATCCAGCAATTCAAGCGGCCAGCTCAGATGGCCTCGCTCCAAGCCGCGCAACGCGAGATTGTGCAAATAGCCGGCGGAGCGGCGTCTTCCCTGACGGCGGTCGAATACCGGCATGGCGCCCAGCCCCATCAGAGCCCTGAGGTAGCTTCCGAGGAAACCCATTTCGACCAGCATCTGAGTGACTGGATGGCCGGCGAACGGCACGCGAACGATCTCGATCTGCGGGAAGGCGGGTAGAACCTCGTCGCGAACATAGGCGCGATCGATGACGTCCGTGGGATCGTAGAAGAGGCGTGCTTGGCAATTCGCTGGACCGTGAAGGCCCAGTGGCTCATGCAGGAACTCTTGCCGGGCCTGCCAATCTGGGCTGCCATGCGTCGGGTGCACTGAAACACGCGGAGATAGCGCGAGCACCTGCCAACGATGGTTCTGCGCAAAGTACAGGGCCGCATAGGCGCCGAGGCTGGAGCCATAGGCCCAGACATGGGCATAGCGCTCAGCAACCGGTAGTACGCTGCGATCGAAGCGTTCGCGACTCAGTGTTTGATAGAAGTGCTCGGACTTCTTCCGAACGCTGATGACGTCCACACCACAACGCCCCAGGAACTCGACGCCAAAGCCCGGCGTTGGCCAGAGCTGTAAAAGTGGGTCGAAGCATATGACCAGGGTATCTGCGGCCGCAGCAGCGCGATGGTGCTCGATGTTCAACGCCGCATCGTCGAACAGGGTGTCGACGATGCGTACCGACTTGGCCTCAGAGCCCAAACACCACCTTCGCCGCGACTGCGATCTGGTAAATGATTTGCGTGATGCCTCGCGTGACTTCGATCCGCTTGGTTTCGATCTTGGGCAGCACCATGATCTCATCGCCTGGCTGTAGCTGCGCACGCGTTGCGTCGGCCACACTGCCATCCTGACGGAACACGAGCACGCGAGCTTCGTCGGCGCCCTGGGTGTAGCCGCCGGATTTGCGCACATAGTCGTCCAGGTCAGCGCCCCGCTCGTAAATCAGGGCATTGGGAACCATCACCTCGCCGCCAACCATGATCAGGTTGCTGTTCTCCGGAATGCGCAGAACATCGCCGTCTTCAAGCAGGGTATCAGTTGCGCCTTTCGCTTGCGCCAGCACGACCTGTCCCCGCGGTTGAACTTGGCGCGCCCGCTGGATGAACTCCAGCAACTGCTGCCCTTCACGCTGACGTAGCGTGGCCTCTTCACTGGTTGCACTGCGCGTCGTCAATGCATAGGTTTCCAAACCACGCAGCGTGGTTTCCATCAACTGCTTCTGGCGCTCTGCTACAGATTTGCGGAACAGCTGGATGGCCGTGATGTTGGCCTGCGGGGCAGGGCGTACACGCTCCAGGGCCTCTTTGAGACGGGCGCCATAGGGCAGTACGAGGGTGCGCTCGCTGAGATTCGCGCCCTCGATGCGCACGAGGATGGTGCCCGGATATTTGTCTGCGGTCAGCGTCAGTTCGTCGCCATCCTCGACATAGACCTCCGCTGCTTTGCTCAGCGGGTGGTACTCGCTGCGGCGTTCGAGACCGCTGCGGCGCACGATACTGAGATGTGTTGCCGAGGGTTGCGGGCGCGCGATGTCCAGCAGTGTCTTCACGTTGGTGCGGGCTTGCTCGGTCTCGAAGATATAGGGGTTCAATACTTCGCCGCTGATCTGAACGGTGTGCCGGCGAGGCGCAACGACGATGATGTCCCCGTCCTGCAACTGCAGCGGCTCGATCAGACCATCTAGCAGGAAGCGATAGAGGTTGATGCGGCTGCGAACTTGACCGCCTCGCAGCACCCCAACGGACAAGTAGCTGCCGCGATCTGGATCGATACCGCCGGCGCGGTCCAGGTAGTACAGAACCGAGTCGGAAGACAAGCCAGGGTACAGGCCGGGCGCACGCACATAGCCTGTGACGTAAATCTTGACCGGTTGAGCTGCCTCCAAAGTCGCGTAGACGCCGACGTTGGCCTTGAAGGTGCGCTTGACATGGGCTTCGATGCGAGCGTTCAGGTCAGCATTGCGTAGGCCAGCAACGCGCACTGGCCCGAGGCTGGGCACGAAGAGATTGCCCTGTGCGTCAACGATTTGCACGCCCTCATGAGAGTACGCACCCCACATGCGCAAGTGCACCCGGTCGCCGGCAGCCAGTTGATAGTCAGGATTGAAGCCGCTAAAGGCTTCACTGGCGAAGCGCCCACTAAAAATCTGCGAGCCGAAAACCATCGGCTTGCCGGCTTTGGTCGGGTCCGTTGGCATCGGGCCAGGTAGGGCGGTAGGCAGCACTGGTGCGGTAGGCATCTGCAGTGCCGGCAGCACCAGCGGCGTGGTCGCCGGCACGCGCACCACGGTACCCGGGTCGCGTGGGCTGACGGCTCCGATCGGCTGCGCCGGGAAGGGGTTGTTGTCCTGCGCGAACGCTGCACCAGAACCGAGGCTCAGTGCAAGCAGGGAGCCGAACAGACGGGCCGCAATGGGGCTTGGCTTCATAGGGCTTTCAGTCATGATGCTCGCGCACGATTGCCAGCACCAATCTCATGATGGCGAACAGCAGCAGCGAGATGATCGCAAGAGTGAGCAGGTTATAGGCCTTCAACGGGTACTCAGCGGTTTCGGGCAGCGTCGGCGGTTCGATGATGGCAAGGCTTTTGATCTTGCGGGTCGCGTCGATGCGCGCGTTCTCGACGGCAGCCAGCGCCAGTTTGTAGGCATCTTGGGCGAAGTGAACGGTCAGTTCGAGGCTGCGGAACTCGGCCACGAGGGTGTTCAGGCGCTCTCCCTGGCTGCTGGCTGTAGTGGCGCGCTCACGCTCTGCGCTGATTTGTCGATCCAGCGCAGTCAGCTGGGCCTTCAGGTTCTGAACCTGGAATGCATCCTCTTTCAGGAAGGTGCGCAGGCCGTTGAGTTCTGCCTCGACGCGGGCGCGCTGTGCTTGCAATTGCACGGCGAGTTGACCGGTACCAGCTGCCTCTGCGACGGGATCAAGCAAGCGGTGCTTGGCCTGGAAGGTCAGCAACTCGTCGCGTGCTTTTTTTAGGCGCTCGGCGGCACGCGCCAGTTCGCCCTCGGCAAACCGCATCCGGTCTCGGGCGATGCCGTGAGAGCTTTCATTGACGAAGCGCTCGCTCTCCTCAAGGATGGCGCGGTTGAGTTGCTGTGCGAAGTTGGCGTCAAAGCCCTGAGTTCGAAGCTTGAGCAGGGCGCTGCGGTCGTCGTAGCTGACTTCGACTCGACTGCGGTAGTAGCGCGTGAAGTCCTCCTTCGAGGCTCCGGTACGCAGCCGATAAGGGAAATCGGCACCGGCCTCTCCGAAGTGCTGGCGCAACTTCAGTCGTTGTTCAAGCCGATCCAGCAGGCCTTGGGAAAGCACAAAGTCTTTCAGATGCAGCGTGTCTTCTTGCGCCGCCGGTGTGATACCGGCTAGCAGCAGCGCTGCTCCGGGCAAGCTTCCTGCGTCACCACCGGCCTGGCGCACCGAGATCACCGACTCGCTGACATACCGATCGGCTGCGAACAGTCCGACGTAGAGCGCATAAAGGGCGAAAGGCAGAAGCACCAGCACAAGCGCCAGTTGCCGTGTGGTGAGTTGGAGAAGGCGGGTGATCATGCGGATACGGTTTGACCCTGGTAGGCGCGGATTCCGGCCTCAACATCCTCATAGATGTTGACTTGGCCTGCATCCACATGCACGACGACATTGCAGAATTGGCGGATAGTCGCCATTGAATGCGCGGTGAGGATGACGTTGCTCTTCTCGAGCTTCTCTTTCAGTACGGCGGTACTCTTGGCCCTGAACTGGGCATCACCAACGGCCATCACCTCGTCGATTAGGTAGTAGTCGAAGTCGAAGGCCATGCTCAGGCCGAAGGCCACACGTGAGCGCATGCCGGACGAGTAGAGCCGCACCGGCAGGTCGAAGTAGTCACCAATCTCCGCGAAATTCTCGACGAAATCGACCAACTGGCGCAGACGAGCGCCTCGTGCACCATGGACTCGACCCACGAAGGCGACGTTCTCCCGTGCACTCAGCGTGGATACGAAACCGCCGGTAAGCCCGATGGGAAACGAAATGCGCACGTCGGTGACTACGGCACCGTGGTCAGGCTGGTCGATGCCGCCGAGCAGGCGCAGCAAGGTGCTTTTACCTGCACCGTTGCGTCCGATCAGTCCGATGTTTGCACCCACTGGGAAGCGGAAGCTGAGGTCGCGGAAGACATAGCGCCGGCCGTGCGGTGTAGGGTAAGACTTGGTGAGGTGGCGCAGTTCCAGCATGGACTCAGGTGCGCACCAGTTCCTGGCGCTTGGAGAGGTAAAGCAGCAACGCGAAGCTCAGTATGGCGAGGCCAGTGAGGGCCGGATGCAACCAGCCAACGCCGTCGGTCAGTTGGTACGCTGGGATGAAGGCGTGTCGCACCAGTTCAAGTAAATGCAGGATAGGGTTCCACAACAGGAGGGTGAGGTACTCCGGGGGAACAAGATCGATACGGAAAATGACGCCAGAAATCAGGTAGAGCGGGAACATCGCCATGCGCACCAAAGAGCGCATGCGTGGTCGCTCATGCGTTAGCACCGCAACCAGGGTGCCGAAGCCAGCGCCTAGCAGGGCAACCAGCGCATAAGCGCCAATGAAAGCCAATGGATCGCTGGGCAGTACCTCAAAGCCCAGCCAGCCGAGCAGACTTAGCGTGAAGATCATCACCGTGAGGTTCATGCCGATCTCTACCACCGTGCGGGCGATTAACACATCGATGGGTTTAACTTGACGATAGGCGAACAGACCCCGGTTGGACTCAATGCCGTCCATCAGCCGGCTGGAAAGGTGTTGGAAAAGGAAGAAGGGCAGCAGGCCGGTGACGAGAAATACCGGGAACTCACCAGCCGGGGCCTGACGCCCTAGGGCGACGCTCAGCAGGGCGAGCAGGCTTAAGGTGTGTGCGAGTGGTTCGAACAGTGTCCAGACGGCACCCACCCACTGGCCGCCGACGCGCATGCGCACCTCGCGCAGGATCAGCGCAAACAGCACATCACGATGGACCTGCCAAGCAGGCCGCCATGGCGGCCCTGCTGGAAGGGGGGGGGGGGCGGAGTCTGCGGTCGTCGGGCCTGACATGGGTTCGGGCGACCTAGAAACTCTGGCCTGATGCGGCATACAGCAGCATCAGGCCGAGAACCAAGGCCGGCTAGATCGGGCGGCGAGACTGTAGCCGCTTCCAGAGCCAGGGCCGTGGTCAACCAGGCTTGGGTCCATGGACGGAGGCGGGGCTGTCCAGCAATCCCCAGGGATTCGCTGATCAAGTGGTCGCATGGCGAGATAGAGCTCGGTCGCTGGTCGAAGGGTCCAGAGCGAGGGCAGATCGCATCGATTGCGGGCTGCGTGGCGGCCCTCAGGCATGCCCAGTTCTGCTGGCACCGCCTTGTCGATCTCGCGCAAGAACGCCAGGTACTCCTGATGTCGATGCCGCGGCTTGCAGCGCGCCAGCACTGCGCCATTGAGTACGTTGGCCGCCCTCGCGGGCTCCGTGAAGACGGAACTCCACGGAAATCCGGACTTGATCAGCGAATCCCTAGAATCCTTGGGTGACCGAGTTCCTCATTGCGTTCGGCGTTGCGGCGCTGTTGACTTTGTTCCTGGTGCGTTCGGCAAAGGTGCATGGTCGGCATACCGGCGACCACGACTTCGATAAGCCCCAAGGTTTCCACGCGGAGGCGGTGCCTCGGATCGGTGGCCTCGGTGTGGTTGTCGCGCTGGCGGCGGTTGCGCTCGAGTTGACGGTGCGTGGCCAGGCGCAGGCTTGTCAGATGCTTACCGTGCTCCTGGCAGCCGGCATGCCGGCGTTCCTCGTCGGCCTATTGCAGGACTTCAACGACTCCATCACGCCGCGGGGGCGCTTGTTGGCCACCTGCCTGTCGGCTGCGCTGGCTTTCTGGTTCCTGGATGCGGCGATCCGCAACACGACGGTGCCTGGTCTGGATTGGTTCGTCGGATTCGCGGCCGGTTCTTTGGCTTTCACACTCTTTGTTGTCGCCGGACTCGCCCATGCGGTGAACATCATCGATGGCTTCAATGGTCTTGCGTCAATGTGCGTGATGCTGATGCTCGGCGCACTAGCCTACGTCGCTTATCAGGTCAACGATCCCTTGATCGGGACCTTCTGTCTCGCTGGTTTTGGCGCCGTGCTGGGCTTCTTCATCTGGAACTACCCGTTCGGTCTGATCTTCCTGGGCGATGGGGGCGCGTACTTTCTAGGCTTCCTGGTCTCTGAGCTGGCGATCCTGTTGCTGGTGCGCAACCCCGAGGTGTCGCCGCTATTTCCGTTACTGGTCGTCATCTATCCGGTTTTTGAGACCGCGTTCTCGATATACCGCCGAGGTGTTCTACGAGGGCGACCGACCACGCAGCCGGACGGCATCCATTTGCATTCGCTGCTGTTCCGTCGAGTCATGCGCTGGGCGGTGCATGGGCGCAGCGTGCGGGCCCTGACGCATCGCAACTCGATGACGTCGCCCGTGCTCTGGGGGCTGTGCATGGCCTCAGTGGTGCCGGCCATGCTGTTCTGGGACAGGACTCCGGTACTTGGCTTGCTGCTGCTGCTTTTTGTCGCGGGTTATCTGCTGTTGTACTGGAGCATTGTACGTTTCCGCTCGCCGCGGCTGCTGCGCAGATTGGTTGCGCAGCGTGCTGACGTCCGGCGCCGCGATAATCCGCTGAAATGACGGATTCACCTGCCTTGCCGGTCGCTGCGCCGGTTGCCTCGCCCGAGGCGCCACCGCGCTTCGACACCCTCCCGCTCGACCCCAAGCTGCTCCGCGCCGTCGCCGATTCCGGCTACGCGTCGATGACGCCGATCCAGGCCAAGGCGATCCCCATCGTGCTGGCCGGCCGCGACGTGATGGGCGCGGCGCAAACCGGCACTGGCAAGACCGCAGCCTTTTCGATCCCGCTGCTGCAGCGCATGCTCAAGCACGAGAGCAGCAGCATGTCGCCAGCCCGCCACCCGGTGCGGGCGGTGGTGCTGGCGCCCACGCGGGAACTGGCCGACCAGGTTGCGCAGAACGTGCTGGCCTACGCCAAGCACACGCAGTTGCGCGTCGCCTGCGTGTTCGGCGGCGTCGACATCAAGCCGCAGGCCGCGCAGCTGAAGGCTGGTGTCGAGGTGCTGATCGCCACGCCCGGACGCCTGCTCGATCACATCGAGGGCAAGAACTGCGCGCTGCACCAGGTCGAGTACGTGGTGCTGGACGAGGCCGACCGCATGCTGGACATCGGCTTCCTGCCCGATCTGCAGCGCATCCTGAGCTACCTGCCCAAGACCCGCCAAACCCTGCTGTTTTCGGCCACTTTCTCGCCCGAGATCAAACGCCTGTCGGCCAGCTATCTGCAAAACCCCGAGCTGGTCGAGGTGGCGCGGCCCAATGCAACCGCCGCCACGGTCACGCAGCGTTTCTTCTCGGTGCATGACGACAGCAAGCGCGCATTGCTCAAGCATCTGTGGCGCGAGCAGGGCGGCAAGCAGGCGATCGTGTTCATGAACTCCAAGCTCGGTGCCGCGCGCCTAACGCGGGCGCTGGAGCGCGAGGGCCTGAAGGCCAGTGCGTTGCATGGCGACAAGAGCCAGGACGAGCGCCTGAAGACGCTGGCGGCCTTCAAGGCCGGCGAGGTCGACTTGCTGATCGCGACTGATGTTGCCGGCCGGGGGCTGGACATCGCCGAGCTGCCTCTGGTCTTCAACTTCGATGTGCCCTTCAACGCCGAAGACTATGTGCACCGCATCGGCCGTACCGGCCGCGCCGGCGCCTCGGGCATGGCCATCACCTTCATCTCGCCTTCGGATGCCCGTCTGGTCGCCGACATCGAGAAGCTGATCAAGCGCAAGCTGGACACCGAGCCGCTGCCGGCCTTGGACGACGAGCGGCCGCGGCGAACCTTCGGTGAGGGGCGTCGCGACGAGGAGCGCCCACCGCGTGCCGAGCGAAGTGAGCGCAGCGAGCGCGGTGAACGCAATGACCGGTTCGAGCGCAGCGAGCGGGCGCCGCGCGCACCCGCGGACCCGTTCTTCGACCGTCCCTACGAGGAGCCGGCGGCGAGCGAGGCGCCGGCCTGGGAGAAGGCGGCTGCGGCGGCCAAGAAACCGATCGGCCCGGCGCGCTACATCAAGCCCAAGCGACAGATGGCTGCGCTGTTCGCGCCCAAGCGCGCGGTCGAGCCCGAGAGGGCGCCGGCGGCGGCTGCGCCGGTTCAGGACGACAGCCAGGAAAAGATCGCCGGCTGATCCTTGGGCAGTGCGCTGGGCTGCTGCCGCCATTGTGCGACCGGGTTGCTGCGCGTCCATTCGGCGGCCGTGGTCAGCGCGCAGCTGACCGCGAGCCGCGTCGTCGGCTGTAGCGTCGCCAGCAGCGCATCGAGCAGCGCGGCGTTCCGGTACGGCGTCTCGATCACCAACTGGGTCTGCGCGTTCTTTCTGGACAGCTGCTCCAGTTCGCGGATGCGCGCGCTGCGCACTGCGGCGTCCTGTGGCAGATAGCCCTGGAACGCAAAGCTCTGGCCGTTCAGGCCCGAGGCCGCCAGAGCCTGCACCAAGCTGGAGCTGCCCGGCAGGCTCTGCACCGCGATGCCGTCGCGGTGGGCCTGGGCGACGAGCAGCGCGCCCGGGTCGGCCACCGCCGGCAGTCCGGCCTCGCTCATCAGGCCGAGGTCCTGCCCGGCGCGCAGCGGCGCCAGCAGTGGCGCCAGCTCGGGCGGAGCCGGCGTGCGGCCCTTGGCCGGTCGCGGTAGTTCGCTGATCTGCAGCGACTGCAGCGGCAGCGCCAGTGGCACCACGGCATCGATGCGCTTGAGCACGGCGCGGGCCGTCTTCGCGTTCTCGACCACCCAGTGCTGCAGCCGTGCCGCCTCCCGCAGCGTGCGCAGCGGCAGCAGTTCGTCGATCGGCGAAGTGGCTTCCAGGCCGAAGTCCAGCGGCGTCGGCACCAGCAGCAGGCGGGGGCCGCTCATCGCGCCATGTCCAGCAGCGGAAGGCCGGCCTCGCGCAGCAGCCGGGCGGTGGCGATCAGCGGCAGGCCGATCAGCGCCGTCGGGTCGTCGGACTCGATCGCGTCCAGCAGCAGGATGCCCAGGCCTTCGCTTTTCGCGCTGCCGGCGCAGTCGTAGGGCTGCTCCAGGCGCAGGTAGCGCTCGATCTCGGCTGCGTCCAGCCGGCGGAAGCGCACCGTCACCGGCACGCGCAGCACCCGCTCGAAGCCCGGTGCGAGTACGGCAACGCCGGTCTGGAAGACCACGGCACGGCCGCTCATGGCCTGCAACTGGGCTACCGCGCGTTCGTGCGTGCCCGGCTTGCCGATCGCGTGGCCGTCCAGGTCGGCGACCTGGTCGGAGCCGATCACCCAGGCTTGTGGATGCTGCGCGGCGACGGCGCGGGCCTTGGCCAGCGCCAGTCGCTCGGCGAGCAGGGCCGGCGCTTCGCCTGGCAGCGGGGTTTCGTCGACTTGTGGCGACAGCACGTCGAAGGGCACGCGCAGGCGCTGAAGCAGGTCGCGGCGGTAGCGGGAGGTGGAGGCGAGGATCAGGGTCTCGGGCATCGGCGGATTGTCGGCTCCGTACACTGCGCGGCATGCAATCCAAGTCATGGAATCCGCTGCGGCTCGACGTGCAGGCCTTCGCCCGCTCCGGCGAGTTCCTGCAGGGCGAGTGGCCGTCGACCGCGATGTCGCGTTTGGCGGAGGTTGCGGCCGCGGAGTCGCCGGCCGCTGGCTGGGCGGCGGTGCGCTGGTCGCTGCAGGGCGAGGAGCAGGCGGTGCTCGGTGGTGAGTCCGAGGTCTGGCTGCAACTGCGTGTCAGCGCCGAGGCGAGCCCAACCTGTCAGCGCTGCCTGCAGCCGGTGCGCCTGCCGCTGGAAGTCGACGGGCGCTTCCGCTTCGTGCGCGACGAGGCACAGGCTGAGGCGCTCGATGCCGAGCTCGAGGAGGATGTGCTGGTGCTCAGCCGGGCCTTCGATGTGCGCGAATGGGTGGAGGATGAGCTGCTGCTGGCCCTGCCCATCGTGCCGCTGCACGAGGTCTGCCCCCGGCCCTTGCCCCTGGCGGTGGAGCCCAAGCCCGAGCCGATCGAGGAGCGGCCGAACCCCTTCGCCGTGCTGCAGGCGCTGAAGACGCCTGAGCGCGGCGGCGGGCCGACTTGATCGTGGCGCCTGAAATGCATTAGAATCGCGGGCTTTTCGGCGCTCAGCTTTCGGATCTACCAAGGATCCGGGTCGCGGGTAGCCCGGCACCTGCGGCACATCTGCCGTTCGGAAAGTTTGAGAAAGTTTGGAGAGTCAACATGGCCGTTCAGCAAAACAAGAAGTCGCCCTCGAAGCGTGGCATGCACCGTTCGCACAACGCGCTGACCAACCCGGGCACGGCCATCGAGCCGACCACCGGTGAAGTGCATCTGCGCCACCACATCAGCCCGAACGGCTTCTACCGTGGCCGCAAGGTCCTGAAGACCAAGGCCGACGCCTGATCCTGTACTGCTCGGGATCGCGCTTTCGCGTGTTCCAGCGGTTCAGCGTCAATCCGCAAAGCCCGACCCCGCATGGCGGCGTCGGGCTTTCGTCTTGCTCGATGAATCCTTTTCGATGACTCCCCGATGAACCCCGTCCGCCTCGCGGTGGATGTGATGGGCGGCGACCATGGGCCGGCCATCACCCTGCCGGCCTGCAAGACCTTTCTGGACCGCCACCCTGAGGCCGAGTTGCTGCTGGTCGGCCGTGCCGACGCGCTGGCTGCGGCGCGAGGCTGGCCGCGCACCCGCTGCATCGAAGCCAGCGAAATCGTCGAGATGCACGATCCGGTGGAAACCGCGCTGCGCAGGAAGAAGGACTCGTCGATGCGCGTGGCGATCTCCCTGCTCAAGGGCAAGGGTGACCCGCCGCAGGCCGACGCCTGCGTGTCGGCCGGCAACACCGGGGCCTTGATGGCCTTGGCCCGCTACCTGCTCAAGACCCTGGACGGCATCGACCGGCCGGCGATCGCCACCTCGATGCCCAACGCCACTGGCGGCTTCACCACCGTGCTCGATCTGGGTGCCAACGTCGATTGCGAGGCCGAACATCTGCTGCAGTTCGCGGTGATGGGCTCGGCACTGGTGACCTCGGTGACGGGCAACGCTTCGCCCGGCGTCGGGCTGCTCAATGTCGGCGAGGAGGTGATCAAGGGCAGCGAGGTCATCAAGCGCGCCGGCGAACTGCTGCGCGCGGCCCACGAGGCCGGGCAGATCCGCTTCCACGGCAATGTCGAGGGCAACGACATCTTCAAGGGCACGGCCGATGTCGTCGTCTGCGATGGCTTCGTCGGCAATGTCGCGCTGAAGTCCGCCGAGGGCCTGGCCTCGATGATCGGCACCATGCTGCGCGAGGAATTCGGCCGCGGTCCGCTGGCCAAGGCGGCGGCGCTGGTCGCATTGCCGGTGTTGCGCCGCTTCAAGGAGCGGGTCGACCACCGCAAGTTCAACGGCGCGGCCCTGCTCGGCCTGCGCGGCCTGGTGTTCAAGAGCCATGGCTCGGCCGACGCCTATGCCTTCGAGCGGGCTTTGGAGCGTGCCTACGAGGCGGCCCGCCACAATCTGCTCGACCGCGTCCACGAACGAGTCGCGGCGACGCTCAACACCGCAGCCCCATGACCCTGTACTCGCGCATCCTCGGCACCGGCAGCTACCTGCCGGAGCGCCGCGTCAGCAATGTCGATCTGGCCGAGCAACTGGCGCGCGACGGCATCGAAACCTCGGACGGCTGGATCCAGGAACGAACCGGCATCCAGGCCCGCTACTTCGCCGCGCCCGACCAGAAGAGCTCCGACCTCGCGCTGCCGGCCGCACGCGCCGCGCTGGAGGCGGCGGGGCTGGAGGCCGAGCAGATCGACCTGATCATCGTCGCCACGACCACGCCGGACCTGGTCTTCCCGTCCACCGCCTGCCTGCTGCAGGCCAAACTTGGCGTCCATGGCTGCGCCGCCTTCGACGTGCAGGCGGTCTGCTCCGGCTTCCTGTATGCGCTGTCGGTGGCCGACGCGATGATCCGCGCCGGCTCTGCGCGGCACGCGCTGATCGTCGGCGCCGAGGTCTTCTCCAGCCTGCTCGACTTCAAGGACCGCGGCACCTGCGTGCTGTTCGGCGACGGCGCCGGCGCGGTGGTGCTTGGGGGCAGCGAACAGCCGGGGATCCTGGCCACTGCGCTGCACGCAGACGGCCGGCAGGTCGGGGCGCTGCATGTGCCCGAGCGCCATGTGCAGATGGATGGCCAGGCGGTGTTCAAGCTCGCCGTCGGTGCGCTGGAGAAGGTGGCGCTGGAGGTGCTGGCCAAGGCCGGTCGAGAAGCCTCCGACGTCGACTGGCTGATCCCGCATCAGGCCAATCTGCGCATCATGAAGGGCACGGCCAAAAAGCTTGGCCTGCCCGAGGACCGCATGATCGTCACCGTGCACGAGCACGGCAACACCTCGGCCGCCTCGGTGCCGCTGGCGCTGGACGCCGCGGTGCGCGACGGCCGCATCCACCGCGGCCAGACCCTGATGCTGGAAGGCGTGGGGGGCGGTTTCACCTGGGGCGCGGCCCTGGTTGTCTACTGAAAGGACAAGAACAACGATGAGTACCCCGTTCGCTTTCGTCTTTCCCGGCCAGGGCTCGCAGGCCGTCGGCATGCTCGATGCCTGGGGCGATCACCCGGCCGTGCGTGCGACCTTGCAGGAGGCCTCCGAGGCCCTGGGCGAGGACATCGCGGCGCTGATCGCCCAAGGCCCGAAGGAGCAACTGGACCTGACCACGAACACGCAGCCGGTGATGCTGACTGCGGGCATCGCCTGCTACCGCGCGTGGATCGCCGAGACCAGCCTGCAGCCGGCCCTTGCGGCCGGCCACAGCCTGGGCGAGTACAGCGCCCTGGTGGCCGCGGGGGCGCTCACCCTGGCCCAGGCCCTGCCGCTGGTGCGCCTGCGCGCCCAGGCCATGCAGGAGGCCGTGCCCGTGGGGCAGGGCGGCATGGCCGCCATCCTGGGGCTGGATGGCGACGCGGTGAAGGCCGGCTGTGCGCAGGCCCGTGCCGAGAGCGGCGAGGTCGTCGAGGCGGTGAACTTCAACGACGCCAAGCAGACCGTGATCGCCGGCTCCAAGGCCGGCGTCGAGAAAGGCATGGAGATCCTGAAGGCCGCCGGCGCCAAGCGCGCGCTGCCGCTGCCGGTCTCGGCGCCGTTCCACTCCAGCCTGATGAAACCGGCCGCCGAGCGCCTGAAGACCGCATTGGCCGCCATCGAGTTCGGCGAGCTGGCCTTTCCGGTGATCAACAACGTCGACGTGGCCACGCCGGCCGGCGCCGAACTGCTCCGCGACGCGCTTTACCGCCAGGCCTACCAGCCGGTGCGCTGGGTGGAGCTGGTGCAGGCCATCGCAGGCCGCGGCATCACCCATGTCATCGAGTGCGGGCCGGGCAAGGTACTGGCCGGCATGGTCAAGCGCATCGATGCGAACCTGTCCGCCACCACCGTCCTGGACCCGGCCAGCCTGGCCGAGGCCCGCGCCTTGATCGGAGCTTCCGCATGAGCACGAACGCCACGATTGCCCTCGTGACCGGCGCCACCCGTGGCATTGGCGCCGCGATCGCCGCCCGCCTTGTCGAGGCCGGGCATTTCGTCATCGGCACCGCGACCAGCGCCGAGGGGGCGGCCAGGATCCAAGCCGCCCTGGGCGAACGGGGCCAGGGCGTGGTGCTGAACGTCACCGACGCGGCCGCCTGCGAAGCCCTGATCAACCAGATCGTCGCCGAGCGCGGCGGCCTGCATGTGCTCGTGAACAACGCCGGCATCACCCGCGACACCCTGGCCCTGCGCCTGAAGGACGAGGACTGGGACGCCGTGCTGGACACCAATCTGAAGTCCGTCTTCCGCCTCTGCCGGCTGGCCATCAAGCCGATGATGAAGCAGCGCAGTGGCCGCATCGTCAGCATCACCTCGGTCGTGGGTGCCTCGGGCAACGCCGGTCAGGCGAATTACGCGGCCGCCAAGGCCGGTCTGGCTGGCATGAGCCGGGCACTGGCCCGAGAGGTTGGCAGCCGCGGCATCACCGTGAACTGCGTCGCCCCCGGCTTCATCGCCACCGACATGACGGCGGTGCTGCCGGAGGCTCAGCAGGCGGCCTTGCTGGCGCAGATTCCGCTGGGTCGTCTGGGCGAGGCCAAGGAGGTCGCGGAGGCCGTGGCCTTCCTGACCAGCCCCCATGGCGGCTATGTGACGGGCAGCGAACTGCACGTCAACGGCGGCATGTACATGTGTTGAGAATGCAGGTTGTCGGTCGATCGGTACTAAAGTGCCGACAGGCTGACTTCAGGCTGTCGAACCGGCTGCTTTAGAGCCGACCATCTAGAGCCCGTAGAATGGCGGGCTTGTTTCTTTGAATCAGACCTCCTGGAGGAGTCATGAGCGATATCGAAGCCCGCGTCAAGAAGATCATTGCCGAACAACTCGGCGTGCCTGAGGCGGACGTCACCAACGAAAAGGCCTTTGTCGCCGACCTGGGCGCCGACTCGCTCGACACCGTGGAGCTGGTGATGGCCCTGGAAGACGAGTTCGGCATCGAGATTCCGGACGAAGAGGCCGAGAAGATCACCACCGTTCAGCTGGCGATCGACTACGCCGTCAAGCACCAGAAGGCCTGATCGGCCTACCCCAAACGCGCCTTCCGGGGCGCGTTTTGCTTTTCTGTTTCCGAGTTCCGCATGAGCCGTCGTCGCGTCGTCGTCACCGGCCTGGGTTGCGTCTCCCCGGTGGGCAACACCGTGGCCGATGCCTGGGCCAATATCCTTGCCGGTCACTCCGGCATCGCCAAGGTCACCCGCTTTGATGCCTCCAATCTCGCCTGCCAGTTCGCGGGCGAGGTCAAGGGCTTCAATGTGGAGGACTGGATGCCGGCCAAGGAAGCCCGGCACATGGACACCTTCATCCACTACGGCATGGCCGCCGGCCTGCAGGCCGTGCAGGATGCCGGCCTGCCGCAGGGCGAGCAGTTGGGTGAGGCCGAGGCCGAGCGCATCGGCGTGCTGATGGGTTCGGGCATCGGCGGCCTGCCGCTGATCGAGGAAACCCATACCGAGTACACGAATCGCGGTCCGCGGCGCATCTCGCCCTTCTTCATCCCGGCCTCGATCATCAACATGATCTCCGGCCAGCTGTCGATCCGCCTGGGCTTCCAGGGGCCGAACCTCGCTGTGGTCACCGCCTGCACCACCGGCCTGCACTGCATCGGCATGGCCGCCCGCCTGATCCAGGCCGGCGACGCCGATGTGATGCTGGCCGGCGGCGCCGAGTCAGCAGTCTCCGCGCTGGGTATCGGCGGCTTCGCTGCGTCGCGCGCGCTGTCGACCCGCAATGACAGCCCGGAAACCGCGTCCCGCCCCTGGGACAAGGGCCGCGACGGCTTCGTGCTCGGGGAGGGCGCGGGTGCGATGGTCATCGAAAGCCTGGAGCATGCGCAGGCCCGTGGTGCGCGCATCTATGCAGAACTGGTCGGCTTCGGCATGGGCGCCGACGCGTACCACATGACCGCGCCGAACGTCGACGGTCCGCGCCGTGCGATGCAGGCCGCATTGCGCGACGCCGGTCTGAACGTCGATGCGGTGCAATACCTGAACGCGCATGGCACCTCCACGCCGCTGGGCGACGTGAACGAGACCAATGCGATCAAGAAGACCTTCGGCGAACACGCTAGGTCCATGGCGGTCAGTTCGACGAAGTCCATGACCGGTCACCTGCTGGGTGGCGCCGGCGGCCTGGAAGCCGTGTTCACGGTGCTGGCGCTGCGCGACCAGATCGCGCCGCCGACCATCAATCTGCACGACCCCGATCCGGAGTGCGACCTGGACTACTGCGCCAACCAGGCGCGCGAGATGCGCATCGAGGTCGCCGCAAAGAACAACTTCGGTTTCGGCGGCACCAACGGCACCTTGCTGTTCAAGCGCTTCGCCTGAGCGATGAGGCGGTCGCGGCCCACCCAGCCAGCGCTCGGTGGCTGGCTGCGTCCGACTTGAATGCCTGGCACGCGGCGCCTGCCGGCCTTCGTGCTGCCGATCGCCAAGCGTCGCTGGGATCAGTTGCGCTTCGATGGCGAAGCCTGGAGCCTGCGCAGCCGCGCCGCGCCCCAGGCCGAGCAGGCGCTCGACCGTGTGCAGATCGCACTGGAGGGTCGCGACTGGCGCTGGCTGCGCCTGCAGTGGGCGCGGGACGGCTGGCGACGCTGGTGGCCTGCAGAAACGCATCTTTACCTGCGGCGCGGCGAGCATGCCGCACTCTGGCCCTTGATCGGCGCCGCACTGGCCGCACGTCAGGGCCGTCCCTGGCTGGGTGCCTGAACAAGCCCATGGGTGACTTTCGGGTGCGGGCTTGCAGCCCGTCGCATCATCGGGGCAGGGTGGCGTTCCGGCCGCCCATTTGCCTGACTTCATCTCGCTGACCGCTATGCCTATGAATCGCTCCGCTTCCCGCCATTGGCTGCTGGCCCTGGGCCTGGCTGCCGCATTGCAGGCCATCGCCCCACCGGCGCTGGCGCAGCAGCCTGCGCTGCCCGACTTCACCGAGCTGGTCGATCGCGTCGGCCCGGCGGTGGTCAACATCCGCACCTCGGAGCGCGTTCGCGCCCAGCAGCAGGCCCAACAGATGGACCCGCAGATGCAGGAGTTCCTGCGCCGCTTCGGTCTGCCGACACCGCGCCGCGGCCAGCCTCAGCAGCCGGACGAGGACGACGCGCCGCAGCGCCGTGGCGTCGGCTCCGGCTTTGTGCTGGCCGCCGACGGCGTGGTGCTGACCAATGCCCATGTGGTCGATGGAGCCGATGAGGTCACGGTGACGCTGACCGACAAGCGCGAGTTCAAGGCCAAGGTGCTGGGCGCCGATCGCCGCTCCGACGTCGCCGTGCTGAAGATCGAGGCCACCGGCCTGCCCACCGTCAAGCTTGGCGACATCAACAAGCTGAAGGTCGGCGAGTGGGTCGTTGCAATCGGCTCGCCTTTCGGCTTCGACAGCACGGTGACCGCAGGCATCGTCAGCGCCAAGGCCCGCGACACCGGCGACTTCCTGCCGCTGATCCAGACCGACGTGGCGATCAATCCCGGCAACTCGGGGGGGCCGCTGCTCAACCTCAAGGGCGAGGTGGTCGGGATCAATTCGCAGATCTACAGCCGCAGCGGCGGCTTCATGGGCATTTCCTTTGCAATCCCGATCGACGAGGCGATGCGCGTGGCCAACGAGCTGCGTGCCGGCGGCCGCGTGGTGCGCGGTCGGATCGGCGTGCTGCCCGGCCCGGTGACCAAGGAGGTCGCCGACGCGATCAAGCTGCCGCGGGCCTATGGCGCGCTGGTGCAGCGCGTCGAGCCGGACAGCCCGGCCGAAAAGGCCGGCCTGCAGGGCGGTGACGTGGTCACCAAGTTCGACGGCAAGACGGTCGAGCGCTTCAACGAACTGGCGCGCATCGTCGGCGGCACGAAGCCGGGGAGCAAGGTGACGATGCAGGTGTTCCGCAACGGTGCCTTCAAGGAGCTGCCGGTCACCGTCGGCGAACTCAAGGAGCAGAACGCGAGCACTGAAGAGGCGGACGGCCCCGGCGAGCGCGTCAGCCCCTTCGGCCTGACGCTGACCGAGATCAGCGAGGCCCAGCGCAAGGAACTGCGCATCAAGGGCGGTGTGCGCATCGCCGAGGCCGACGGGGCCGCGGCCCGTGCCGGGCTGCGCGAGGGCGACATCGTGCTGTCCATCGACAACACCGAGGTGGGCTCCGTGAAGCAGGCGCAGGCCCTGCTGGGCAAGCTGGAGAAGGCGCGGGTGGTCACCATGGTGGTGCGCCGCGGCGACACCTCCAACATCGTGCTGGTACGACCCAGCCGGAATTGATGCGTTTTTGGTTCTAATGACAAGGACGGCTGGGCCATTGGTTCGGTCGTCCTTTTGAATCCCGCCCAATCCTGTGGATAAGCTGTGCTCAACTGCCTGTTGGCGGTGGGCAACGCGAGCTGTTCAGGGCGATTGGGGGCTGGCGTCCGGACCAGTTTGGCTACAATCGCCAGCCCAACAAGCAGTTGCCATACGTTTTGTTGGAAGGCGCGTCTGCCTCTTGGACGTGCCTTTTTTTTAGCTCCAACAGCGCAGCGCCGCGGGTGCCGCGCCGAGCTCCGTTGCCGAAGCCGGCGAGACCCCGCTGAACCATGGATCACATCCGCAATTTCTCGATCATTGCCCACATCGACCACGGCAAAAGTACGCTGGCCGATCGACTCATTCAACGCTGCGGCGGCCTGGCCGATCGCGAGATGGAGGCCCAGGTGCTCGACTCGATGGACATCGAGCGCGAGCGCGGCATCACCATCAAGGCGCAGACGGCCGCGCTGCAGTACAAGGCGCGCGATGGCAAGGTCTACAACCTGAACCTGATCGACACCCCCGGGCATGTCGACTTCAGCTACGAGGTCAGCCGCTCCCTGAGTGCCTGCGAGGGGGCGCTGCTCGTCGTCGACGCCAGCCAGGGTGTCGAAGCGCAGACCGTGGCCAATTGCTACACCGCGCTGGAGCTCGGCGTCGAGGTGGTGCCGGTATTGAACAAGATGGATCTGCCGTCGGCAGACCCGGACAACGCCAAGGCGGAGATCGAGGACGTGATCGGCATCGATGCCGAGAACGCGATTCCCTGCTCGGCCAAGTCCGGCATGGGCATCGACGACATCCTGGAAGCCGTCGTCACCCGCATGCCGCCACCCAAGGGCGAGCTTGAGGCGCCGCTGCGCGCCATGATCGTGGACTCCTGGTACGACGCCTACGTTGGCGTGGTGATGTTGGTGCGCGTGGTGGATGGCGTGCTGAAGAAGAACGAGCGCATCCGCATGATGGCGACGAATGCCGTCTACCCGGCGGACCAGCTCGGCGTGTTCACCCCCAAGAACGAAGCGCGCGAGCAACTGAACGCGGGTGAGGTCGGTTTCATCATTGCCGGCATCAAGGAGCTGGCCGCCGCCAAGGTCGGCGACACCATCACCCTGGAAAAGAAGCTGCCGAACAACCTCGGCCCGGCGGCCGAGGCCCTGCCTGGCTTCAAGGAAATCCAGCCCCAGGTCTTCGCCGGTCTCTACCCGACCGAGGCCAGCGAGTACGACCAGCTTCGCGACGCGCTGGAGAAGCTGCAGCTGAACGATTCCTCGCTGCGCTTCGAGCCCGAGGTGTCGCAGGCCCTGGGCTTCGGCTTCCGCTGCGGCTTCCTCGGCCTCTTGCACATGGAGATCGTGCAGGAGCGTCTGGAGCGCGAGTTCGACCAGGACCTCATCACCACCGCGCCCTCGGTGGTCTACGAGGTCGTGCTGGGCGACGGCGAGGTGATCGAGGTCGAGAACCCGAGCAAGATGCCCGAGCCGGGCAAGATGCAGGAGATCCGCGAGCCCATCGTCACCGTGCATCTGTACCAGCCGCAGGAGTACGTTGGCGCGGTGATGACCCTGGCCAACCAGAAGCGCGGCGTGCAGATCCAGATGAGCTATCACGGCAAGCAGGTGCATCTGACCTACGAGATGCCGTTGGCCGAGATCGTGCTGGACTTCTTCGACAAGCTCAAATCCGTGAGCCGCGGCTACGCATCCATGGACTACGAGTTCAAGGAGTACCGCGCATCCGACGTCGTCAAGGTCGACATGCTGATCAACGGCGACCGCATCGACGCCTTGGCCATCATCGTGCACCGCACGCAGAGCCAGTACCGCGGTCGCCAGGTGGCGGCCAAGATGCGCGAGATCATTCCGCGCCAGATGTACGACGTGTCGATCCAGGCCTCGATCGGCGTGAAGATCATTGCCCGCGAGGACATCAAGGCCCTGCGCAAGAACGTGCTGGCCAAGTGTTACGGTGGCGACATCTCTCGCAAGCGCAAGCTGCTGGAAAAGCAAAAGGCCGGCAAGAAGCGCATGAAGCAGATCGGCTCCGTCGAGGTTCCCCAAGAGGCCTTCCTGGCCATTCTCCAAGTCGAAGAATGAACGACAGCACCCCCACGACCTCCGGCCAGGCGTCCAGCTTGGCCACCGGCCTCTCCGCGCTGACCGCGGTGCTTTACGCCGTGCTGATCGTCTACCTGGGCGGTTGGTTCCTGAACAAATGGATCGGCAACTTCTCGCTGCTGCTGTTCCTGATGTCGGCGATCACCTTCTTCTACTGGCTGGCCGAGCGCTTGCATTTCGCGCCGCAGCGCGAGCAGGCCGCCGCGGCGCTGGTTCGACAGGACGAGGAGCGCCGTGCCCGCCTGAAGGCGCAGGGCATCGAGCGGGTGGACGGCGACATCGAGCCGGCCCGCCAGGCCGTGCTGCGCCAGCCCTGGTGGCTGGACTGGACCGCCGGCCTGTTCCCGGTGATCCTCATCGTCTTCCTGCTGCGCAGCTTCCTGTACGAGCCGTTCCGCATCCCGTCCGGCTCGATGGTGCCGACCCTGCTGGTCGGCGACCTCATCCTGGTCAACAAATACCACTACGGCGTGCGCCTGCCGGTGCTCAACACCAAGGTGATCGAGAACAAGGCGGTGGCGCGCGGCGACGTCGTCGTGTTCCGCTACCCGGCCGACCCGCGGCAGGACTACATCAAGCGCATCGTCGGCCTGCCCGGCGACATGGTGGAGTGGCGCAACCAGCGCCTGTTCATCAATGGCCAGGAAGTGCCGACCGAGGCCAAGGGGCCGTTCTACGACGCCGACTCGATGGTTGAGCGCCCGCTCTATACCGAGAAGCTCGGTGATGTCGAACACCGCATGCTGGTCGACCGCGAGCGCGGCCCCTACTTCGGATCACCCAGCTTCCCGCACAGCGAGAGCTGCCAGTACGCGATCGACGGCATCCGCTGCACGGTACCTGCCGGCCACTACTACGCGCTGGGTGACAACCGCGACAACTCCGGCGACAGCCGTGCCTGGGGTTTTGTGCCCGACCAGAACCTGGTCGGCAAGGCGGTTTTCATCTGGATGAACTTCAGCGACCTGGGCCGCATCGGCAGCTTCCGCTGAGTACAGTCAGGTCCTTCCGAACGCAGGAGCCTCGTCGATGTCTGTTGCCCACCGCCGTTCGCACCAGCGCGGCATCACCCTGTTCGGTCTGCTGTTCTGGGGCGTGCTGATCGCCTTCGTGGCCATCGTCGGCGCCAAGGTCACGCCAACGGTGATGGAGTACTACACGATCCTGCGCGCGGTGAACAAGGTGGCGCAGAGCAATCCGGCCACGGTGCAGGCGGCGCGGGTCGACTTTGATCGCATCAAGCAGGTCGAGTACTCGATCCAGATCGATCCCAAGGACCTGGAGATCACCAAGGAGAACGACAAGGTGAAGATCTACTTCGCCTACGAGCGCGAGATCGCGCTCGGCGGTCCGGTCTACCTGTTGCTGAAGTACGAAGGGTCCTCGAACTGAACCCGCAGGCGGCGCTGGAAGCGGCGCTCGGGCATCGCTTCCGCGACCCCGGCCTGCTGAACCGCGCGCTCACCCATCGCAGCCATGGCGTCACGCACAACGAACGCCTGGAGTTCCTCGGCGACGCGGTGCTCAATCTCGTCGTGTCGCAGCTGCTCTACGCGCACCAGGCCAAGGCCAGCGAGGGCGATCTGAGCCGCATGCGCGCCCATCTGGTGCGCGAGGAGTCGCTGCACCAGATCGCGCTGCAGCTCGGCCTGTCCCGGCATCTGCGGCTCAGCGAGGGCGAGGCGCGCTCCGGCGGGGCGCGCCGGCCCTCCATCCTGGCCGATGCGTTGGAGGCCTTGATCGGTGCGGTCCATCTCGATGCCGGCTTCGAGGCCGCCGCAGCGGCGGTCGAGCGCCTTTTCCTTCCATTGGTCCAGCAGCCCGATGCGGCGCGCTGGGCCAAGGACGCCAAGACCGCGCTGCAGGAGTGGTTGCAGGCCCGCCGCCACCCGGTGCCCAGCTACCGCATCGTTGCAACCCAGGGCCAGGCGCATGCGCAGCAGTTCGAGGTCGAATGCAGCGTGCCGGCGCTGTCGATCGTCCGCACCGGCCGCGGCAGCTCGCGCCGCGCCGCCGAACAGCTGGCCGCCGCCGAGCTGCTGGCCCATTTGCAGGAGGTCCTCCGTGGCTGATGAAACCCAATCCCCTCCGCGCTGCGGTCTGATCGCCATCGTCGGCCGCCCCAACGTCGGCAAGAGCACCCTGCTCAACGCCCTGGTCGGCCAGAAGGTGTCGATCACCAGCAAGAAGGCGCAGACCACGCGGCACCGCATCACCGGCGTGCGCACCGTGGACGAGAACCAGTTCGTGTTCGTCGACACCCCCGGCTTTCAGACCCGGCACGGCAATGCGCTGAACCGCAATCTGAACCGCACCGTGACCGGTGCGCTGGCCGATGTGGACCTGGTCCTCCTCGTTGTCGAGGCCGGCAAGTTCGGCCTCGACGACGCCAAGGTGCTGTCGCTGATGCCCCAGGACAAGCCGGTCGTGCTGGTGGCGAACAAGCTGGACGCGGTGCACCGTCGCGCCGACTTGCTGCCCTGGCTCAAGGACATGCAGGAGCGTCACCCGTTCACCGAGTTCGTGCCGCTGAGCGCGAAGAAGAACGCCGATGTCGAGCGCCTGTTCGGCATCCTCGCCCGGCACTTGCCCGAGCAGGACTGGTTCTTCGAGCAGGATGCGCTGACCGACCGCAGCGAGCGTTTCCTGGCCAGCGAGCTGATCCGCGAGAAGCTGTTCCGCCTGACCGGCGACGAGCTGCCCTACAGCTGCACGGTGGTGATCGACAAGTGGGAGGAGGAGCAGGAGCCGCAGGCCTCACCCACCGCGATGCCGCGTGCGCCCATGCGCCGCATTTCCGCGAGCATCGTCGTCGACCGCGACGCGCACAAGGGCATGGTCATCGGTCAGGGCGGCGAGCGCCTGAAGCGCATCGGTTCCGAGGCGCGGCAGGAACTGGAGCGGCTGACCGAATCCAAGGTCTTCCTCGAACTCTTCGTCAAGGTGCGCTCCGGCTGGGCCGACTCCGAAGAGCATCTGCGCAGCTACGGCTACGAGTGAGGCCTTGAGCCGGGCGTCCGCAGGCCTGACGGCCTACATCCTGCACGCCTGGGACTGGCGCGAGTCCAGCCTGATCCTCGACGCGTTCACGCGCGAGCAGGGCCGGGTCGCGCTCGTTGCCAAAGGTGCCAAGCGGCCGACCAGCATGCTGCGCGGCGTGCTGCTGCCCATGCAGCGCCTGCAGCTGCAGCTGACCAAGAGCAAGTCGCAGCTGGAGGAGGGCGGCACCGAGCTGCACAACCTGCGCGGCGCCGAATGGCAGGCCGCCCACCCGCTGCCGCGCCAGGGCGCGCTGCTCGCCGGCTACTATTGCAACGAACTGCTGATGCGCCTGCTGCCGCGCGGCGAGGCGCATGCGCAGCTGTTCGACGCCTATGCGATTGCGTTGCACGGTCTGGCCCTGAGCCCCGAGTCGCCCGAGGCCTGGCTGCGCGCCTTCGAGCTGGCGCTGCTCGCCGATCTGGGCTGGCTGCCGGCGCTGGATCAGGACAGCGTGCGTCAGCGCCCGCTGCAGCCGGATGCGCGCTACCAGCTTTCGCCCGAGCTCGGCCTGGTGCCCAGCGGCGACGGCAGTGGGCTGTCCGGCGCCAGTTGGCTGCAGCTGGCTGTGGCCGAGGGCCTGGCCGCGCAGGCGCGCGCGCTGCTGGAGCTGCCCGATCGCGGCCAGCTCAAGGCGGTGCTGCGCGCGGTGCTCCACTACCATCTCGGCCACAGCCCGCTGCGCAGCCGCGCCGTGCTGCACCAGGCCCACGACCTTCTCTCGCTTGCCCCGTGAACCCCTTGATGGCCCCCTTCGCTCCCGATGGCCGCTGTGCGCTGTCGGTCAACGTCAACAAGGTCGCGCTGCTGCGCAACACCCGGCACCTGGGCATTCCCAGCGTGCTGCGCGCGGCAGAGTGCTGCCTGCTCGCCGGGTGCTCGGGCATCACCGTGCACCCGCGGCCCGACGAGCGCCATATCCGTGCCCATGACGTGCAGGAGCTGGCCGAACTGCTGAAGGATTGGCCGGAGGCCGAGTACAACCTCGAGGGCAACCCGACGCACAACCTGATGGAGCTGGTGCGTGCGGTGCGCCCGCATCAGGCGACCTTCGTGCCGGACAGCGTGAGCCAGAGCACCAGCGACCATGGCTGGGATCTGCGTGCCGACGGCGAGCGCATCCGACCGTTGATCGATGAATGCAGGCGGCTCGGCGTGCGGGTTTCGCTGTTCATGGACCCGGACCCCGAGGCCATGGCCTTGGCCGCGCGGCTGGGGGCCGACCGCGTCGAGCTCTACACCGAGCCCTATGCAGCCGCCCACGGCGGCCCGCAGCAGGCGGCGCAGCTGGCGCGCTATGCGGCAGCCGCGCAGGCGGCGATCGCTGCCGGCCTGGGCCTGAACGCCGGGCATGATCTGAACCGCGACAACCTCACGGACTTCCTGCGCGCGGTGCCCGGCGTGCAGGAGGTGTCGATCGGCCATGCGCTGGTCGCGGATGCGCTGGAGCTCGGCTACACCGAGACCGTGCGCGACTACCTGCGCTGCATCCAGAAGGCGTATCGATGAGCCCCCAGGTCTCTCGTCGCTTGCCTCCCCCCGAGGGGTCCATCAGGGGCTCGGGGCGGCCCGTCGCCCATGCCTGAGGTCGTCGGCCTGGGCACCGATCTGTGCGAGATCGGGCGCATCGCCGCCGTGCTCGAACGTCAGGGCGAGCGCTTTGCCGAGAAGGTGCTGGGCCCCGAGGAGCTGAAGCTGTTCCGCGCCCGCCGCGCGCGCTCCGAGGTCCGCGGCATCGCGTTCCTGGCCACCCGCTTCGCCGCCAAGGAGGCCTTCAGCAAGGCCCTGGGGACCGGCATGCGCATGCCGATGACTTGGCGGGCCTGCGAGGTCCTGCCCGACGCCAGCGGCAAGCCTGTCATCCGGCTGCATGGCGAGCTCGCGGCACTCGTCGCCGCGCGCGGCTTGTCGACGCTGGTCTCGGTCAGCGACGAGCGCGGCATGGCCATGGCCACCGTGCTGCTGCAGCGCGCGTGAGCGCTGCCCCAGCGTCGCTGCTGCTGGTCGGCGAGGCGCTGATCGACGCCTTGCCCGGCGGCGAGGTGGTCGCCGGTGCGCCGCTCAACGCGGCCCGCCATCTGAAGGCGCTGGGCTGCGATCCGCTGCTGATCAGCCGCGTCGGCGCCGATGCCGACGGGCGGCGCATTGCCGCGGCGCTGGTTGAGGCCGGGCTGTCGACGGCCGGCCTGCAACTCGACCCGGCGTGCCCGACCGGCCGTGTCGAGGTCCGCCTGCAGTCCGATGGTGGGCATGTCTTTCGGATTGCCGAGCGCTCGGCCTGGGACCATCTCGATGCCGCGCAGGCGCTGGCAGCGCTGCAGGGGCGGCAGCCCCGTGTCATCTACTACGGCACGTTGGCCCAGCGGCACCCGAGCGCCCGCGCCGCCACCACGGCCCTGCTCGCAGCCTGCGCCGGCAGCGCCCTGCGCTTCCTCGATCTGAATCTGCGTGATGGCGCCGTTGCCGAGGGGGTGCTGGCAGCGGTGGGCACGGCCGATTGGCTGAAGGTCAACGAGGAAGAGCTGCCGCGCCTGTTGCGCTGGAGTGGCGAGCCCGACGTGCCGGCGTTGATGCGCCGCTTCGGCCTGCAGCGCCTGATCCACACCCTGGGCGCTGCGGGCTACCGCAGCTATGACGCCGGCGGGCAGGTTGACGCGGAGGGCCAGGGCCTGCGCATCGAGGCCTTCGTCGACAGCGTCGGCGCCGGCGACGCGTTCTGTGCCGGCCTGCTGGCCGCTCACTTGCAGGGGCGGGACTGGCGCGCCGGTCTCGCGCTGGCCAACCGCTTCGCGGCGGCGATCTGCGCGCAGGCCGGCGGTGCCCCAGCGGCGCCGCAGCGCTTCTACCCAAGCTGGGCCGCGGGGGTTCTGGAATTGCCTTGCGGCGTATCGAATCCGTTGCAGCGTGGTTTGGGCTGAACTTCGCGCCGGCTGGTTTTCAGACTCTCTTCACGAAAGCGGATTTCAGGCCCATCGCCCCGACGCCGTCGATCTTGCAGTCGATGTCGTGGTCGCCCTCGGTCAACCGGATGTTCTTGACCTTGGTGCCGACCTTGACGACCAGGGACGAGCCTTTGACCTTCAGATCCTTGATGACGGTCACCGTGTCGCCGTCGTTCAGCACATTGCCGACTGCGTCCTTGATGACACGCACCGCATCGGTCGTGGCTGCCTCCGGCTGCCGACTGGACCATTCATGCCCACACTCGGGACAGATGATCTGCGTGCCATCCTCGTAGGCGTATTCAGATTGACATTCGGGGCAGGGTGGCAAGTCGCTCATGAATTTCCAGCTCGGCAAATGAAAAAGCCCCAGCACCTTGCAGTGCTGAGGCTTCCCATTTTTGGCTCCCCGACCTGGGCTCGAACCAGGGACCTACGGATTAACAGTCCGGCGCTCTACCGACTGAGCTATCGGGGAACAGAGCCTACGACTATAGACTAAAAATTTGAATGTTGGCAAGCCCGAGGCGAAAAATCTTCACAGAGCCAGGTCCAGGCTGAGCCTGGCGATGCGCGGAGCCAGGGGGTACAGATAGACATGGCCGAACTGGTACGGCGACTCCTTCCAGGCTTTGCGATTGGCCAGGTTGTCGACACCGAAGCGCCAGCGCCAGAGCTGGCCGCCGGTGGCCACATCCCAGCGCAGCGCGGCATCCAGGCGGGTCCAGCTCGGCAGCTTCAGGCTGTTGTCGGGCAGCACCGCGCGGCGACCCTCGTGGATCAGCGCCAGGCTGCCGTCCAGACCGTCGACCAGCCGCTGCCGCAGCTGCAGACGGAACTGGCGGGCCGGCACATTGACCGGTTGCTTGCCGTTGACGGCGGCATCCTGCGCGCCATCGCGCCGGGCCTGCAGCCACATGGCCGAGCCGAGCAGGCCGCCGCCACGCCACTTCAGATCGGCCTGCGCTTCGAGGCCGCGGTGCCGCGCCTCGCCATCCGCCTGGCGCAGGCAGCTGTTGTCGGCATCGCAGCTGCCGATGTCGCTCCAGGCCGGTCGCGTGACCTCGAACGCGGCGATGCTCCAGTCCACGGTCTGGCTGCCGGCCTTCAAACCGATTTCATGCTGACGGCTCTTCAGCACCAAGGCTTCGCCGGCATTGCGGTAGCGCGCGCGGTTCGGTGCCACCTCGGTCTCCAGGCCCTGACCGGTGCTGACGTAAATGCGCAGCTCCGGCTGCAACTGCCAACTGGCGCCCAGCCAGGGTGTGTTGAAGCGCTTCGTGTAGTCGGTCGGTCGCGAGCCGTCGGTGCGCACCGAGGCGCGCTGCACGCGCGAGGCACGCAGGCCGGCGAACAGCTCAAGCGCGCCGAGCTGCCACTGGTCGCTCAGGGCCAGCTCCTGGTTGCGCTCACGGCGATGCGTGTTCTCGTCGGTGAGCTCGGGGTCGGCCGTGCTGCCGCCGCCGCCGAACACCGATCCGGTGCCAGCCCAGTTGTAGGCCTGGCGCTCGAAGCGCGCGTTGAATCGGCTGCTCAGCAGTTCCAGGCGCAGGTGGTGATCGCCGAGCTTGCCGTCCAGCGTGGCGCGCAGGCTGTTGGTGGCGCGGCGCTCGTTCTCGCTGCGGAAGTCGTAGACGTCGTAGCTGCCGTCGCTGCAATAGCGGTCGTACACGTCCTCGGCCGAGCAGCCGAAGGGAAAGACCATGCGGTCATCCGCCGTGGCGCGCTGCAGGCCGGCTTGCAGGCCAAGCTGCCAGCCTGCCGCCAGCTGACGCGTGACGCGCAGTGACGCAAAGCGGTTGTCGAACACCACCGGCAGTCCCCAGCTCGCCTGGTTCAGATTGCGCGTGGTGTCGAATTCGTCGGCGCCCGGCAGGCGGTCGCCATGCAGGCTGTGCGCCGCCTGGCTGGCTTGCGACTGGTGCGTGAGCTCGAATTCGGCCTCGAGCTTCGTGCCGGCGGCCGCCTGCCAGTCGCCGGCGAGCGCCAGACCTTGGCGCTCGCCGCGAGCGCCCTGCAGCCAGGGATCCAGGCGGCTGGCCGTGGCGTTCAGGCGCCAGCCAAAGGCCGCGTCGCGCTGCGCCCAGTCGACCGCGCCGGTCCAGCTGCCGTCCTGCTCCCAGCCGAGTTGCAGGTCCAGCCGCGGCGCGTCGGGCCGCTTGGTGAGCAGATTGATCAGACCGGCCGGGCTGCTGAGCCCCGACTGCAGGCCGCTGGCGCCTTTGAGCACCTCGACCGCCGCCTTGTTGAACAGGTCGTAGCCAGTCTCGCCACTGACCGGCAGGCCGTCGCGGCGCAGGTTGTTGCGCTTGTCCACATCGAAGCCTCGCACCTTCAGCGAAGCCCAGTAGCCCAGGCTGTTGTAGGCGTCCGAGATCGACGCGTCGAGCAGCGGAAGCGCGGCCAGGCCGCTGCTGCCCAGTTCCTTGAAGCGCTCGGTGTCGATGCGCAGCGCCTGCATCGGCAGGCGCACGTTCGGCGTATCGCCAAAGCTGCTCAGGCCGACCGGCGTGGCGGCGCTGCGGCCGGTCACCGAGACGGTGGGGAGTTGCTCGGTCTGTGCGGCGGCGGCGGCGGCCAGCGCGAGGAGGGAAAGCGGGAGGGACTTCTTGAGTTGCATTGCCATCGGTGGTGGATGGCAGGTCGGCGGGCAAGCAGGGGCGTGCGGGAGCACGCGGCCCTGTTGACCACGCTTCCCTGCGCGAGGATTACCTCGATTCAGGTTCCAAGGGTGTTTCTCAGCCGATGCGGTCGTGACCGTCATCAGCACCCCTAGCGTGGGCGCGTTCCGCGAAGAGCGCGGAACACGAGGCGGGGATTCTAGTGAGCCCGCGTCTGCTTACGATGCGCCGCATGAAGAACGAAGCGCAATGGGGGGAGGGGGGAGCCGCGCCGGTTCCCGATCTGGCGCAAGTCGAAGCTTGGCTGGACGCCGGCGAGGCGCTGCGCCTGCAGCCCTGGCTGGATCAGCTGCTCGAAGCGCCTGATCTCGATCTGCGTCTGCAGGCCTTGCGCGCGCTCAGCCATTTGGGTGCTGAACGTGCCAGCGACGCCGCCGTGCTGCGTCTGGCGCGCGCCCATCCGACCCACGTCGGTCTGCAGATCGGCCTGCTGCGCTGCGTGTTGGGCAACCGCGGTGCCTTCGCCTATTGGGAAGCTGCGCAGCGTCGGCCCTTGCCCGAGGAGCCGGCGCAGCGCGCCGAGCGCCTGAGCCTGGACGCGCTTTGGCTGGCCAGCTTGCGAGACGCCGGCCGCGCCTTGGCCGCCAGCGACGAAGCCCTGCGCCTGGCGTCGAGCGATCCCTGGATCTGCGTTGAGCGCAGCTATGTGCTGGCCCGCCTGGATCGCCCCGAGCCCGCCCGCGAGGCCGTGCTGCAGGCCTTGGCCTTGCGCCCGGCCTATCGCACCGCGCTGCTGCAGCTCGCGCGCCTGGAGCTGCAACGCGAGCAGCCGGAACAGACGCGCCTGTTGCTCGAACCCCTGCTGGCTGCCACGGGCAACGCCCATGCGGCCTGGCAACTGGCCCTGCTGGCCGCGGACGAAGAGCGCCATGCGGATGCGCTGAACCTGTTGGACGCCGCCGAACGCGGCTGGCCGCGCGCCGACCCTCGCTGGGCCGACAGCTTCGCCGCCCGACGCGCCGACGCGCTGCTGCATCTGGGCCAACGCGAGCCGGCCCGCGAGCAGGCGCTGAAGCTGCCCAAGCAGCGCTTCTACAGCGCGCTGGCTGAACGCCTAGCCGGCGAGGAGCCGGCGCGCCGGCGCCTGTTGCCGCTGGCGCGCATCACCCAGCACTGGATGACCTGCGCGCCCGCCACCCTGGCGGCGCTGGCCCGTTTCTGGGGCCGCGAGGCCCAGCATCTGGAGGTCGCGCAGGCCATTTGCTACGACGGCACACCCTACGCGTCGCAGCGGCGATGGGCGCGCGAGCAGGGCTTCGAGGTGCGCGAGTTCAAGCTCGACTGGCCGACCAGCCTGGCCCTCATCGATGCCGGCATCCCGTTTGCGCTCGGCACCCAGCATGTCGGCGGCGGCCATCTGCAGGCCGTCGTCGGCTACGACGCGCTGCGCGGCAGCCTGCTGATCCGCGACCCGGGACAGGCCCTGCACGCCGAGTACGAGGCCGCCACCTTGTTCGATTCCCAGCAGTCCGGTGGCCCGCGCGCCTTGCTGCTGCTGCCTCCCGAGGAACTGCGGCGCCTGCAGGGCATCACGCTGCCCGAGCTGGCCGCCTGGGACGAGAGTCATGCGCTGCAGGCCGCTCTGCACAGCCACGACCGCCCGGCGGCCCTGGCTGCCCTGCAGGCGCTGGAACGCATCGAGCCCGAGGGCGACAGCCTGCTGCGCGCGCGCCGCAGCCTGGCCATTTACGACGGCGACGAGCCCCGCATCCTGGCCGCCACCGAGGCCCTGCTGCTGCGTTATCCGCAGGACGGCGATCTGCATCTGAGCCGCATCGCCAGCCTGTACGAGGTGCAGGGCCAGGGCGCCGGCGACGCGGCCCTGGCCGCGCGTGCGGCCGAGCCCTGGCCGGACCCGTTGCTGCTGGCGCGCTGGTCGGGCCGCATGGCCGCCGACGGTCGGCGCCAGGCCGAGGCCCTGGCCGTGGCCCGCCGCGCGCTTCGTCGCGACGGAAGCTGCGGTCGTGCCTGGAGTGAACTCTCCGACCGCCTGTGGTCGCTGCGCGGCGTGGCTCAGGCCCTGGCGCCCGCGCGCTGGGCCAGCACCCTGATGCCGACCGAGGAATGGGCGGCTTCGGCCTATGCGCGGGCTTGCCGCGTGGCCGGCCGTGCCGACGAGGGCCTGGGCTGGCTGCGCGAGCGCGAGCAGGTCTGGGGCGACCGCTCGGCCCAGCCGGCGCTGACCCTGGCCGATGAACTCGACAACCAGCAACGCGACCCCGAGGCCGACCGCCTGCTGGACGCCGCGCTGCAACGCCGGCCGCAGGATGCGGCCCTGCGCATCGCTTTGGCCGAGCGCCGTCTGCGCCAGCAGCGCTTGGACGAGGCCGAGGCCTTGCTGGACGGCTGCAGCGAGGCGCATGCGCCCGGCCTGCTGCGTCAGCGCGCGCTGTTGTTGGAGTCGCGCGGTCAGCTGGAGCCGGCACTGGCTGCCGCGCGCGAGGCAGTGGCCCTGGAGCCGCTGCAGCTGCCGCATCACCGCTTGTTGTTGCGCCTGCTGCGCCGCCAGCTCGGCAACGCCGAGGCCTTGCTGGCCTGGCGGCCGCTGGCCGACGCGCACCCGGCGCATCTCGGTTTGCAGCGCCTGCTGTACGAGGCCTTGCCGGATCAGGCCGAGGCCATCAACGAGCAGTTGGAGCGCTTGCAGCAGCGGCACCCGCTGAACGCCTGGCTGCAGCGCGAGCGCGCGGTGCAGGCCAGCCGCCAGGGCCGCGACGAGGACGCGCTGGCACTGGCCACCGCGGCCTGCGCGCTGGCGCCCGATGTGGCCAGCGGCCATGACGTGCTGGCCTACTGCCAGCTGCGTGCGCGGGGCTATGCGGCGGCGCTGCCGCATCTGCACGAAGCCCTGCGCCGCGATGCGGAGTACGAGGGCGCGTTGCGCCGCCTGCTGAACAGCGCGCCAGACCTTGATGCGCAGCGCGCCGGCTGCGATTTCGTCGCCGCCGAGATGCGCCGCCAGCCCCTGCTGGGCGACGGTCTGCTGAGCTTCCAGGTGGAGGCCAAGGCCTGGCTACCCGAGCAATTGCTGGCCCTGCTGCAGGAGCTGGCCGCGTTCTGGCCGCTGCTCTGGCAAGGGCCCATCGCCGTGGCGCGCCAACTGCTGGAGATGCAGCGCAGTCCCGAGGCATTGCAGGTGCTGCGCGAGGCCGCGGAGCGTTTCCCTGCCTTGCCCCGCGTGCATTTGGAGTTGGCCGAGGCTCTGCGTCAGGCCGGCGATGCCCAAGCGGCGATTGCTGCCAATGCGCGCACGCTGGCGCTGGCGCCAGCCTGGAACCGCGCACTGCGCCTGCAGGTTGATCTACTGGGCGATTACGGCCGCCAATGGGTGCTGGCGGCGCAGCTGCTGGAGCACGCGCTGGCACAGCGCGAAGGCTTCGACGACGCCGACCTCATCGGCCTGCTGGGCTGGGTGCTGGAGCAGCAGCAGCGCGACGCCGAGGCGCTGCAGCAGATCCGCCGTTCGCTCTACCTGGACCCGCGCGCAGGCTGGGTCTGGCGCACGGCCTGGCGAATCTGCGAACGCGCCGAGCGCCTCAGCGATTTCGATGTCCTTATCGACGAGGTGCAGGCGAGCCGGCCTGGCGATTCCCAGGCCTGGCTGGTGCGCGCCGAACAAGGCCGCGACGACGCGCAGGCCCTGGCGGCGGCCGAACAGGCCATCGCGCTGGAGCCGCGCCTGGAGGCGGCCTGGATCGCCCGCTTCGAGCGCCTGCAGCGCCTGGGCCGCGGTGCGGAGATCGAGGCCTTGCTGCGCGATCTCCCGTGGCCGGACACGCCGCCGCTGGCCCTGCGCGAATGGGGGCCACGTCAGCAATGGGTGGCTGGCCAGCGCCCGCAGGCCGTGGCCGCGCTGCAGGCCCTGCGCAGCGAGGCGCCGCTGGACGAAGCCCTGTGCGTGCGCCATGCCGACTGGGTGGATGAACTCGATGACCAGGAGGCCTATGTGCGCGTGGCGCGCGAGCTGCTGGCCATTGCGCCGCTGGCGGCGCGCTCGCATGGCTACCTGGGCCATGCGCTGCTGAAGGCCGGCCGGGCTGCCGAGGCCTTGCCGCCCTTGCAGCAGGCCCTGGCGCTGTCGCCCGGCTACGCCTTCGCAGCCGCCCAGCTGGCCGAGGCGGCGCGTCGGGCGGGCCAGCCCGATCTGGCCGAGCCCGCGCTGCAGGCCCTGTGGCCGCACCGCGAGACCGTGCACACGGCCTGCCTGGGCGTTGAGATGGCTGTGGCCGCTGGCCAGGCCGAGCGCGCCGAGGCCTGGCTGCAGCGTCTGTTCGCGCTGGACGAGTACGAGATTCCGCGCTGCCGCGAAGTGCTGACGGCCTGGCGTGCGGTGGGGCCGTCATGGGCGGCCCGCTTGCAGCTCCTGCAGTGCGAGCAAGTTCGCAGGGGCGGCGGGCCCGTGGGGGTGGTGATGGACTGGCTGGCGCAGCGCGAGCGCCGCAGCTTCTGGTGGGCACTGGTCGAGGCCTGGCGCTGGCAGGGCCAGACGACGGCCGTGGAGCCGCATCTGCTGCGCGGTCTGCTGCGCTGGCTGAGCGACAACGACGCAGGCTTCAGCCTCAAGCGCTTGATCCGTCGTTTCGAGCCGCAGCTGCGCGCCGACCTGACCGGCTGGGGCGAGGTCAGCTACGCCTTGCACAGCATGGATGAGTACCAGGCTTTGTGGCGCTGGATGCACGACTGGCGCGAGCAGCCGCGCGCGCCTGCCTATGCGCTGGCGAACCTGGCCGGCGCGCTGGCCGTACTGGGCCGCTGGACCGAGCTGCGCGAGCTGCTGGCGCATGCACTGCCGCGCTTCCCCTACCAGGAGAACCTGCGACTGTGGCAACTGCTGCTGCAGGCGCGCGACCGCGACGCCGAGGCCTTGCGCGACGGCCTGGCCCATGTGCAGGAATGGACGCCGGACAGCTGGATGCTGCCCTTGCTGGACGCGCTACGCGCCGGTCTGCCGCTGCTGCAGGGTGAGAGGCTGAGCCCCGAGCAACGCGCGAAGCTGCGCATGCCGCGGCAGGGTCTGCCGGTTGTGGGCAAGGTCTTGATGCGCGAACTGCGGCGCACGCTTTTGATGCCGGCCTGGCTGCGGCGCTGGACCGGGTACTGAGGGACACAGACGCAGAAAAAACAACGCCGCCAGGGCCAAGGGCCAGGGCGGCGTTGTGTGGCGTCATGGCGCGAAAGCCGGCGAAGACTCAGTCGAAGACCGGCGTCTCCACACCCAGCACCTTGTGCAGCTTCGGGCTGGTCGTCGTGTACTGCAGATGCACGCGCTTGTCGGGATTGATGATGGGCATCGCGCCGAAGGCGGCCAGCGCGGCTTCGTGGAAGCCCGACAGGATCAGCTTCTTCTTGCCCGGGTAGGTGTTGATGTCGCCGACCGCAAAGATGCCAGGCACCGAGGTCTGGAACTTCTCGGTGTCGACGAGGATCTGCTTGCGCTCCAGGGCCAGGCCCCATTCGGCAATGGGCCCCAGCTTGGGGCTCAGGCCGAAGAAGACCAGCACCTCGTCGCAGGGCACGACGCGCGTCACGCCGTCGCCACCGGTGACCTTGACGCCCTTGAGCACGCCGTCCTCGCTCTCGTCCAGGTCGCTGACCTGGCCGACGATGAACTGCATCTCGTAGGCCTCGCAGAGCTCGCGCATTTTGGCCACCGATGCCGGTGCGGCACGGAAGCCGTCGCGGCGGTGCAGCAGGATCACGCTCTCCGCCTTGTGCGGATTGCCATCCTCGTTGGCGGCGCAGAAGTTCAGCGCCCAGTCCAAGGCCGAGTCGCCGCCGCCGACGATGAGCAGGTTTTTGCCGGCGAAGCGGGCCGGCTCGCGCACGCGGTAGTGCACCTGGCTGCCCTCGTGCTTGTCGATGCCCTCGACCTTCAGCGTGCGCGGCTGGAACGAGCCCACGCCGCCAGCGATGAAGATCGTCTTGGTGAGGAACTGCGCGCCCTTGCTCGTCGCGACGAAGAAGCGGCCGTCCTCCTGCTTCTCGACCGTGGTGACTTCCTGCCCGAGGTGGAAGGTGGCACCGAAGGGTTCGATCTGCTTGAGCAGGTTGTCGGTCAGCTCCTTGCCGGTCACCACCGGCAGGGCCGGGATGTCGTAGATCGGCTTGTCCGGATAGAGCTCGATGCACTGCCCGCCCGGGTAGGCGAGCGAGTCGATGATGTGCGCCTTGATCTCGAGCAGGCCGAGTTCAAAGATCTGGAACAGGCCCACGGGACCTGCGCCGACGATGACGGCGTCGGTCTCGATGACGCCTGCGTGAGCTTGTTCTTGGTTCATATCGCCCGATTTACTTGATCAGCTCCGGCAGCTTGCCGGTCTTGTCCTTCCAGTCGTCGGCATCCGGGAGCGGTGCCTTGCGCTTGGTGATGGACGGCCACTTCTGGGCCAGTTGGGCGTTCAGCTTGATCATGTGCTGCTGATCGCCGGGCACGTCCTCTTCGGGGACGATGGCACCGACCGGGCATTCGGGAATGCAGACGGCGCAGTCGATGCACTCGTCGGGGTCGATGGTCAGGAAGTTCGGGCCTTCGCGGAAGCAGTCCACCGGACAGACGTCAACGCAATCGGTGTACTTGCAGCGGATGCAGGCTTCGGTGACGACGTGGGTCATGGCTGGAGGGCGGTGGCTGGCAAAACCGGCGATTTTAGGCGGGCCCCAGGGTTCACCCGGGTGGAGGAAGGATTGCGCTGCGTCAAAGGCGTGGCGCCTACGCCAACGGTGACCACCGTGGGCCGGCCGCGGTGCAGCAGGCTGGCGCTGGCCAGCTCGTGCAGCGCATGGCTGCTGGACAGGGCATCGGCGCAGCCAGCGCGGCTGACGACGAGCACAGCCGTGTCGGTCGCCCAGCCGGCGGCCAGCAGGCGGCGCTGCAGGGCGGGCAACTGGCGACCCGCCATGTAGAAGACCTCGGTGGCGGCAGACTGGCTGCCGCGCAGCTCGCCGGCCTCGGTCATCGCGGTCGTCAGCGAGACGCTGCGGCCACGGCCGCGGCGAGTCAGCGGGCGTTGCGCCTCGGCGGCGGCGGCCAGCGCGGCGGTCACGCCGGGCACGACTTCGGTCTCGATGCCGGCCTGCAGCAGGGCTTCCAGCTCTTCTTCGAGGCGGCCGAACACCGAGGCGTCGCCGCCCTTCAGGCGCACCACCGTGCCGGCGGCGGATTGCGCGTGCAGCAGCAGCAGCGCATTGATCTCGCTCTGTTTCGCCGAATGCTCGAAGCCCCGCTTGCCAACGTTGACCCACTCCGCCTGCGGCGCGAAGGCGCGCAGGGCGGGGTCGGTCAGTGCGTCGAAGAGCACGACCTCGGCGGCGGCCAGGCGTTGCAGGCCGCGTAATGTGATCAGGTCGGCGGCGCCGGGGCCGGCGCTGACGAAGACGACTTTCGCGTTCACCAGTCTTCCTCCTCGGCCACGGCGGGCTGTAGATCGACCAGCAGCGCGCCGCTGGTGCGGTGCGTGGCCGGGTCGACGACGATCAGCGCGCCGCCCACGCGGTTGAACTCGAAGGGCTCGACCGGGATCTCGTGCTGCACCTCGACCTGCACGCGGCCAATGGCGTTGACGGGCAGGGCCTGCGCGTCCTGGGCTTGCAGACTGTGGATGTCGAGCACCGAGTCGATGCTGCTGATGCGCGCCTGCACCCAGCGGTTGCCATGGCGCACCCAGTACTTGCGGCCGGGCACGGCGGGTTCGGTGTCCAGCCAGGCCAGGGTGGCCGGGAAGCGCGTCTGCGGCGCTGCCTTGCCGGGCGCGACGATCCAATCGCCGCGGCTGACGTCGAGCTGGCGATCGAGGATCAGACCGGCCGACTCGCCGGCCAGGGCCGAGTCCACGTCATCGGCCGCACGGCGCAGGCCGGTGACCAATGCGCGCTGGCGGCTGGGCAGCACCTCGATCTCATCGCCGAGCTTCACGCTGCCATGGGCGATGCGGCCCCAGAGCACACGCGGCTGCACGCCGGTGCCGGCGCTCTGGTAGGCATCCTTCTGCACGTACTGCACCGGCAGGCTGAGCGGCGCATCGCTGCGCTCTTGCACCACGGGCAGTTGCTCCAGCACCTGCAGCAGCGAGGGGCCGTCCCACCAGGGGGCGTCCAGCGGCTGGGTCACGTTGTCGCCGCGCAGCGCCGAGACCGGCAGCGTGGCCACCACGTTCAGCCCGGCGGCCTGGGCAAAGGCGTCGAGCGCGCGCTTGACCTTGGCGAAGGCGGCGCCCGGCTGCTCCACGGCATCGATCTTGTTGATCGCGAACACGATGGACGGCACGCGCAGCAGCTGGGCCAGCAGCGAGTGGCGGCGCGTCTGCGGCAGCAGCGGCACCTCGTCCTGGCTCAGGTCGAGCTTGGTGATGTCGACCAGCACCACGGCGGCATCCGACCCCGCCGCGGCCGTGACCATGTTCCGCGTGTACTGCTCGTGGCCCGGCGCGTCGGCAATGATGAACTTGCGCTGCTTGGTCGCGAAGTAGCGGTAGGCGACGTCGATGGTGATGCCCTGCTCGCGCTCGGCCTCCAGGCCGTCGGTGAGCAGGGAGAGGTCTACCGGCTTGCCGGCGGCACGGCGCGAAAGAAGGTCGAGCTGGTCGGCCAGGATGGCTTGGCTGTCGAATAGCAGGCGGCCGATCAGCGTGCTCTTGCCGTCGTCGACGGAGCCAGCCGTCAGAAAGCGAAGTGCTTGCATCAGAAATAGCCTTCCTTCTTGCGCTTTTCCATGGAGGCCTCGGAGGTGCGGTCGTCCATGCGCGTGGCGCCGCGTTCGCTGACGGTCACGGTCAGGGTCTCGGCCACCACTTCGGCGGCATTGCTCGCCGGGCTCTCGACCGGGCAGGTGCAGGTCATGTCGCCGACGGTGCGAAAGCGCACCGTCGCGGTCTCGACGGTCTCGCCTTCGAGCGGCGGCGTCACATCGGTCAGCGGCACCAGCAAGCCTTTGCGGCGCATGACCTGGCGCGGGTGCGCGTAATACATCTGCGGCAGCGGAATCTGCTCGCGGGCGATGTAGAGCCAGACGTCGAGCTCGGTCCAGTTGCTGATCGGGAAGCAGCGGAAGTGCTCGCCCGGACGGATGCGCGTGTTGAACAGCTGCCAGAGCTCGGGGCGCTGCTCCTTGGGCTGCCATTGGCCGAAGCTGTCGCGGTGGCTGAAGATGCGTTCCTTGGCACGCGCTTTCTCTTCGTCGCGCCGCGCGCCGCCGATCAGCGCATCGAAGCGGTTCGCCTCGATGGTCTCCAGCAGCGTCACGGTCTGGTGGCCGTTGCGCGACTCCAGCGGATGCGCCAGGCGGATCGTGCCCTTGGCGATGCTGTCTTCCAGATGGCCGACGACGAGTCGCTCTTCCATCTCGGCGACGCGGCGGTCGCGGAACTCGATGACCTCGGGGAAGTTGTGCCCGGTGTCGATGTGCACCAGCGGGAACGGCAGGCTGCCGCGAAAGCCGCTGGCGTGGCGGTCTTTGTCGCTTCGGTCCTTCAGCTTGAAGGCCTTCTCGGCCAGGCGCAGCACCACGCAGGAATCCTTGCCGCCGCTGAACAGCAGGGCCGGGCGCTCGAAGCTGGCGGCGACCTCGCGCAGGATGAAGATCGCCTCCTCTTCCAGCTGGTCGAGGTGGGCGTGGTCGACGTCGGGAATCAGATGATTCGGGTTCACAGCAGCATTCATGACTTCGCGTGCAGTCCGCACTCCTTCGAAGAATCCTCCCACCACCAGCGGCCGGCGCGGAAGTCCTCGCCCACCGCGATGGCGCGCGTGCAGGGCGCGCAGCCGATGCTGGGCATGAACTGGTCGTGCAGCGGGTTGTAGGGCAGGGCAAACTGCTCGACATAGCTCCAGACCTCGGCCCAGCTCCAGTCGGCGATCGGACTGATCTTGCGGCGTCCGTTGCCGTCGTCCTCGTCGAAACCCACTTCGGCACGGGCGCCGCTCTGATCGCGGCGCAGGCCGGTGATCCAGGCGCTGCGGCCGGCCAGCATGCGGCTCAGCGGCTCCAGCTTGCGCACGCCGCAGCAGGCCTTGCGCAGCTCGATGCTCCTGAACATCGCGTCCTCGCCCTCGCGGCGCACGAACGCCAGGACCTGCTCGCTGCGCGGCTGGAAGACCTGCACCGTGAGCCCGTAGCGCCCCTCGATGGCGTGCAGCAGGTCCAGGGTTTCGGCGTGCAGCTTGCCGGTGTCCAGCGTGGCGATGTCTATGGGCAGGCGATGTCGGGCGATCAGGTCGGTGATGACCATGTCCTCGACGCCCAGGCTGCTGCTCTGCACCAGGCCGTCGCCATGCTGGATGCTGGCGTCCTGCAGGCGCGCCACCGCCGCCTCGATCCTGGCGCTCAGGTCCAGGCCGGGCTGGGCATAGAGACCGATGGCGTTGCCGGCATCGGGCTGGGCCCAGGGCAGGCTGCTGATGGTGCTCATCGCGTCGCGGTCCGCAAATACACCGGACGCTGATCGTGCACATCGCCCTGGTAATAGCCTTCGGCAAAGAAGGCGAGGGCGCGCTGGCCGGCCTCGATCGACTGGTCGCCGCGCAGTTGCACCTCGTCGAAACCGGTGCGGGTGAGCAGTTGCAGCATGTCGACCAGCACCTCGCCGCGGGCGCGGATGGCGCCCTGGAAGCGGTAGCGTGCGCGCAGCAGCCGGGCCTGGCTGTAGGCGCGGCCATCGGTCCATTTCGGGAACTCGAGCACGACCAGGGCGAAACGGTCGAGGTCGGATGCGAGCTGGGCGATGTCGGCGTCGTTGGCCAGTTCGATCGCCAGCGGCAGGTCGGACGGCCAGTGCGCACGCACCGCATGCCATTGCTCCAGGCTGAGCAGGCGGTTTGGCGCCGGATCCGGATCCGGCTTGGGGCCGTCCTCACCCACCGCGTGCTGCCAGGGATCGGTATGGAAATCGATGAAGCGCATGATGGTCCGACTCCTTCAGGCCCTGGCGGTTTGCACGCGCACCGCGTTGGCCGCGATCTTGAACGGATCCAGGCCGACGCGCTTCACCGTATCGATGAAGGGCTCGCCGCTGCCGCGCTGCTGCCGGTAGGTGGCGAGCACGGCTTCGACCGCATCGGTGATTTCCTCCGCGCTGAAGCTCGGGCCGATGACCTTTCCGGGCACCGCCGGGCCGGAGAGCGTGCTGCCGTCGCTGCCGCCCAGGGTCAGCTGGTACCACTCGGCGCCATCCTTGTCGACGCCGAGGATGCCGATGTGGCCGCTGTGGTGGTGGCCGCAGCTGTTGATGCAGCCGCTGATGTGCAGGTCGATGTCGCCGAGGTCTTCCAGTTCGTCGAGGTCCTCGTAGCGCTCGGCGATCGCCGCGGCCAAGGGCAGCGAGCGCGCATTGGCCAGGCCGCAGTAGTCGCCGCCGGGGCAGGCGATCTGGTCGGTCAGGCGGCCGGCGTTCGGCGTCGCAAAGCCGGCCGCGCGCGCGGCCTGGAACAGCGCCGGCAGATCGGCCTCGCGCACCCAAGGCAGCAGCAGGTTCTGGCGGTGCGTGGCGCGCAGCTCGCCCTGGCTGAACTGCTCGGCGAGCCGGGCCGCGGTGTCCATCACGTCGGCGCTGGTGTCGCCCGGCGGGATGCCGACGCGTTTCAGGCTCAGCGTCACCGCGCGGAAGCCCGGCACGCGGTGGGCGTGCACATTGCGCTCCACCCAGCGCGCATAGGCGGGCTCGGCTTGCAGCGAGGCAATGTCCAGCGAGGGTGAGGGCTGGACATCGGCAGGGTCCGCGAAATAGGCCTTCACGCGGGCCAGCTCGGCCTCGGGGATCAGTTGCTCGTGCGCGCCCAGGTCGTCGGCGAGGATGGCCTTGAACTCGGCGTTGACCGCATCGACGAAGGCTTGGCCTTCGGCCTTGACGAGGATCTTGATGCGCGCCTTGTAGAGGTTGTCGCGGCGGCCGGCGAGGTTGTAGACGCGCACGATGGCTTCCAGATAGACCAGGATCTGCTGCCAGGGCACGAAGGCGGCGATCTCGGTGGCGATGATCGGCGTGCGGCCCATGCCGCCGCCGACGAAGACCTGGAAGCCGATCTCGCCCGCTTCGTTCCGGCGCAGCTGCAGGCCGATGTCGTGCCAGCGGATCGCCGCGCGGTCTTCCAGCGCGCCGCTGACGGCGATCTTGAACTTGCGCGGCAGGTGGGCGAACTCCGGATGCAGGGTCGACCACTGGCGCAGGATCTCGCAGTAGGGGCGCGGATCGACGATCTCGTCGGGCGCGATGCCGGCGAAGGCGTCCGAGGTGATGTTGCGGATGCAGTTGCCGCTGGTCTGGATGCCGTGCATGTCGACGGCGGCCAGCAGCTCCATGACCTCGGCGCTCTTCTCCAGCGGGATCCAGTTGTATTGCAGGTTCTGCCGCGTCGTGAAGTGGCCGTAGCCGCCCTGGCCCTTGAACGGGCCCTCGGACACGATGTCGTACTCGCGGGCGATCTTCGCCAGCTGGCGCAGCTGGGTGGAACTCAGCTCGCCATAGGGCACGGCGACGCGCAGCATCGGCGCATGGCGCTGGATGTACCAGCCGTTCTGCAGGCGCAGCGCGCGGAAGTCGTCGGTCGGCAGCTGGCCCTTCAGATGGCGCTCCAGCTGGTCGCGGTACTGCGCGGCGCGCTGGTGGACGAAGTGGCGGTCGAAGGCGGTGTACTTGTACATGGAGGTCAGGCGCTCAGGCCAGGGCCTTGTAGATATTGAAGGCGCTGATCAGCACGATGGTCGTGCCCACCAGGCCGAGCAGGGCCTTGGTATGCAGCTTGCGGGTCAGCAGGGCGGCAAAGGGCGCGGCGAACAGGCCGCCGATCACCAGGCCGGCGACCGTGACCCAGGGGCTCTCCGGCACCAGCGCGGCGAACACGCCGGCGCTGATGAAGGTCAGGAAGAACTCGGCCAGGTTCACCGAGCCGATGGTGATGCGCGGGTCGTTCCCGCGGCCGACCAGGGTGGTGGTGACGATCGGCCCCCAGCCCCCGCCGCCTGAGGCGTCGAGGAAGCCGCCGACCAGGCCGAGCTTGGCGACATGGCGCGGCTCGCCCTGCTGCGGGCGCAGCTTGCGGAAGATCTTGCTGATCACGTACAGGCCCATCAGCAGCAGGTAGACGGCGATGAAGGGCTTGATGAGCGCGCCGTCGATGCTGGAGACCAGCCAGGCGCCGGCCGCCGCACCCAGCATGCCGGGCACCAGCAGGCGCAGGAACAGCGACTTGCTGACATTGCCCAGCTTGATGTGCGCAATGCCCGAGACGCCGGTGGTGAAGACCTCGGCGATGTGCACCGCGGCGCTGGCCACCGCCGGGCTGCTGCCGCTGGCGAGCAGGAAGGAGGTCGAGGTGATGCCATAGGCCATGCCCAGCGCGCCGTCGACGGTCTGCGCGAGCAGGCCGACGCCGACCGCAGCCCAGAACTCCCGGCTGTTCAGCGCGTGCTGGATCAATTCAAGCCCGGTGTGTCCGTCCGGCTGGTTGAACAGGCGCTGCGCCAGCGCGATCGTCACCGCCATCAGCAGGAAGACCACCGACCACTGGGCGATGCGCAGCACCGGATGCGGTGCCGCGACGGCTTCGGTCAGCGCGGTTTCCACCGGCGGCAGGCCGAGCGCGCGGTGCTCGGCATTGACCGGGTTGTCGCTGAGGTCGAGGTGGCGGACTTTCATGAAGGCCCGGACTCTAGTCAGTCGGTCTTATTCGCGAAACGAATTTCTAGTTGTTCAGATATGGCTTATGGGCATATGGACGGGCGCGCACCGGTTGTGGCCTGGCCCGGAGACCTGACTCCAGGCCGCTGGGCGTTGCGACTCGCACAATGCGGCCCGCCATGAACGCCATCCACCGTTTGCTCTGTCTGCTGCTGCTGGCCCTGCTGGCTGCCTGCTCGACCCCGCGCCCCCAGCCCGGCCCGCCTGGCCCCGAGCCCACGCAGCCGGAGCCGCCGCCCCGCGTGCTGAAGGCGCCGCGGATCGGCCTGGCCCTGGGCGGCGGCGCCGCGCGGGGTTTTGCGCACATCGGCGTGATCCAGGTGCTGGAGGAACACGGCATCATGCCGGACCTGGTCGTCGGCACCTCGGCCGGTTCGCTGGTCGCCGCGCTCTATGCCAGCGGCAAGAACGGCGTCGAGCTGGCCCGCCTGGCCGAGAGCATGGACGAAGGGGCGATCACCGACTGGAGCTTTCCGCTGCGCGGCCTGATCCGCGGCGAGGCGCTCGCGCGCTATGTGCGCACGCAGACCGGTGGCCGGCCGATCGAGCAGATGGCGATCCCGCTGGGCATCGTCGCCACCCAACTGGCCGACGGCCAGGGCGTGATGTTCCGCCAGGGCGACCTCGGTCAGGCGGTGCGCGCCAGCTCGGCCGTGCCGGCGGTGTTCCAGCCGGTCGACATCAGCGGCAAGCTCTATGTGGACGGCGGCCTGGTGGCGCCGGTGCCGGTGCGCTATGCACGGCAGATGGGCGCCGAGGTCATCCTGGCCATCGACATCAGCTCGCCGCCGAACCCGCAAGTGAAGATCGACCCCTTCAGCCTGCTGATGCAGACCGTCGCCATCATGGGCAGAAGCATCAACAGCCTGGAGCTGCGCGAGGCCGAACTGGTGCTGCGCCCGGATCTGAGCGGCGTGGCGAGCAGCGACTTCACGGCACGCCGCCAGGCCATCGCTGCCGGCCGTTCCGCGGCGCTGGCCGCCTTGCCGCGCATCAAGGCGGTGGTCGCACCGCGTTAGAGCCTGCGGGGATGTCGCCCCGCGGGCCCTACCGCACCGCTTCAAGCGAGGTGAGCGGACCCCGCCCTCAACCCAGCGGCAGATGCTGCGGCCGCACCAGGTGGTGCCAGCGCTGGTGCTCGTCGAGGATCAGGTGCAAGGCTGCATAGGCGGCGCGGTGCAGCGCCGCGGCGCTGGCAGCGTCGTCGGCATCGACCAGTGCCTGCTCAATCTCGTCCATCAGTGCACCGAGTTGCGCGTCCAGGCGCGCGGCACTTTCCTGCAGGCGATGCGATTCGGCCTGCGTCAGCGCGCCGTGCAGCGCCGCGCCGAAGGCCGGGAAGGCGGTGGTTGCGATCAGCAGCACATCCGCATGCCAGACCAGATGCAGTGCAGCGGCCAGTGCCGTCAGCCCGAACAACAGGCCGCTGAGGCGCTGCACGCGCCGCTGCAGCAGCGCGTGATGGCGACCGGTGCGCTGGTGGTAATGGCGCTGGCCGGCCAGCAATGCCGACGCCCAGCGGCCGAAGGCGGCGCGGAAGGTCGGTCGCTGCCAGGCGCCGGCCAGCGCCTCGCGCGCCGTCGGCTCGAGTCGCGCGCACAGCGCGGCAACGTCGTCACCGGGCTCGCCGAACAGCTCGGCGTACCAGCCGCCCTCCACGGCCGGTGCTTCTGGATCGCGCAGCGCCGCCGCCAGCGGCAGGTACCAGACCCGTTCGGCCTGCGAGCGGGCGCGTAGCCACTGCTCCTTCCAGTTCTCCTTCACGCCGCGGCGGTAGAGCAGCCAGACCCCGGCAATCACCGCCAGCTCGGCCAAGCCCCAGACCAGCGCCCAGCGGTGCAGCGGATGCTCGGCAGCGCTCCAGCCGAGGGCCACCGGCAGCACCGCGAACAGCACGGCCAGCGCTGCCAGCAGGTAGAGCGCCCAGAACGCGCTGCGGTAGCGCTGGCCGGCGGCCAGCGCCTCGGCGTTCAGCGCCTGGTGCTCGCTGCGCACGACAGCTTGCAGCGCGGCGATCTCCGCCGGGGGCTCGGCGCGCGGCGGCGCCGGCGGCGGACGCAGGTCGCTGCCGATCAGCAGCAGGCGTTGCACGCGGTCGTGGAAGGCCATCAGTCGAGCAACTCGTAGCTGCTGTCGAAGACCTGGGCGGCGACGATGCCCAGATGGCCGTCGCCGTAGTCCAGCAGCCAGTCGCCAGCCTGGCCGCGCAGCAGGGAGAGGCCGTCGCTGAGCAGCAGCTCGAAGCCTTGCCCGCGCCGCCAGGCGCGCGCCTCGCTGGGGCGGCTGCGGTAGCGGCCGGCCTCGCCCATGCGGGTGGGCGGCAGCGCCTCGTAACGCGTGCCGAAACGCTCGGCGGCAACGCGCCAGCAGCGGCCCTCGGCATCGCTGACCAGGGCGTCACCGGGTTGGGCATGCACCGGACCTTCGGGGCTCTGCACGGCGGTCGCGGCGGCGGCGAAGCGCACCGAGACCTCGACGGCGCGCTTGCGCACGCGCTGTGGCGGCTCGGTCGGCGCGGCGAAGCCGGCGCCGGCGATGAAGCGGCTCATCTTCCACCCTCCATCCAGGCCTGCCAGCGCTGCACGGTCTTGAGCCGGCGCATGCCGGCCGGCAGGCCCTGCATCAGCGCGGCGGCCTCGCGGCGCAGCGCCGCGCGCTCGGCCGGGGCTTCCAGCAGCGACTGCACGAACAGCGCGCGGGCCAGCTCGAAGCGCCACGCGGCGGCGTCGACGGCCTGGCGCAGGCGCTCGCGGTTCAAGGCCAGTGCCGGGGCCAGCGTGGCGCGGGCGGCGTCGTGGCGACCCTGGCGGGCCTGGGCCAGTGCCAGCGCGATCTGTATCTCTGAGTGGCTTTGATGGAAAAAGAGGGGCATGAAATAGTCGGGGATACCGCTCGCGTTTTGCAGCGAGAGCTGCAACGCGGAATCGGCATCGGCCCAGCGTCCCTCGCGCAGCGCGACCTCGGCCTCGATCCCGTACAGCAAGGAGATCCTGCCGCCGACTTCGGCGGCGGCGGACGGCCGCTCGGTGCGAGCGGCCTCGAGACGCGGCAGCCATGCCGCCGCCACCGCCTGCGCGGCTTTCAGACCGCCGCGCTGCAGCTCGACGAAGGCCTGGGTGCTGGACTCCTCGGCGGCGGCCATCAGCTGGATCAGCGGGTCGTCGGCTTCCGCGTTCAAGGTCGCGACCGATGCCCGCAGTTCGCGCAGCAGGGCATCGGTGCCGTTCGGGTCGCCGAGTTCGGCGAGCTGCTGGGCCAACACGACCTGCGCCGCTCGCTGATTGCCCAACGACAGCGCCGAGATCTTCTCGATCCGACCCAGTTCGGCGATCAGCTCACGCAGTGTGCCCACCCTGGCGCCCGGGTCGCCACGCAACTGGTGCGCCTGGGCGGCCGGAAACAGCAGAACGGCAAAGTTGTTCGCGATGGTCACCGAACTGGGGTCGCGGCGTGCGAGCTCGGCCAGATCCTGGCGCGCCAGGCGGATCTGGCGCAGTGCTTCGCCGCCGTCGCCGCTGCGCAGCGCCAGCTCGCCCAGGCCGTTTCGCAAATTGGAGCGGCTCATGAGCATGGTGGCGTGCCCGGGTCGGTGGGCCAGCCAGTCGTCGGCGCGTCGCAAGCCGTCGGCGGCGACCTTGCGGGCCTCGTCAAGGCGGCCCAGCGCGGCGAGCGCGTCCAGCAAATGGCCCGCGGCACGAGCGTAGGACGGCGTGCCGGGGTCGTCGGCCTCACCCGTGCTCAGCGCGTAATGCTGCGCCGCCTGCAGCGTGGGCACGGCGTTTCCGTTCTCGTTCAGCACATGCTGCTGCGTGAAGCCGAGCCGGCCGAGCAACTCGGCCAGCGCGCGCCGCAGCCGCGGCGACGCGCCCGGTCGGTCGGCCTGCTCGCGCAGCAGATCTGCGATGCGCCGGGTTTCGGCGAGCCCGGTTTCGTTCAAGGTGCTGCGATCGAGCCGGGCCTGCGCGATCGCCGCTTGGCCGAGGCCGATCAGCAGCGCCTCGCTGCGTTCGCCGGCGGCATATTGCCGCTCCAGCCGGGCCCTGGCCTCGGCCAGCATCGGCGCGGCCTCGGCGTTGCGGTTCTGTTCGATCAGCGTGGCGGCATGGCGCAGCTGGGCCAGCGTGCGGTGGCTGCTCTGCAGCGCCGCGGGCAGCGAGGCGTAGTGATCGACCGCGCGCTGGCTGAGCTTGAGCACGATGTCGAGCCGGCCCAGCGGCTGCAGCTCGTCGTAGAAGTCGTCGAGCAGGAAGCCCACCAGGTCCTCGGCCTGGCTGCGCGCGAGCTCCGCCTGGCGTTCGGCGCTGCTGGCGCGCTGCGAGCTGTGCCAGGCATAGGCGCCGGCGCCGACGGCCAGCAGCGACAGCAGTGCGCAGCCGAGCGCGACCTGCCGCGCCCGCCGCAGCTGGCGGTGCTGCGTGCGCGCCCGTTCCTGCTGCGCGGCCAGCGCGCGTTCGCTGGTTTCGAGCGCCTCGCGCTCGCGGCGCAGGTCGCGGCTGCTGCGCACCACCGCGCAGAGCACATCGTGCGTCAGCTCCACGCGGCGCAGGTCCAGGCGCTCCTCGATGCGCAGCAGGCGGCGGTTGACCAGGGTGTCGAGCGCATCCGGCGCCGCGCCGGCCTGCGCGAAGGCCTGACGCACGCGCTCCTCGGCGAGGTTCTCGCGGAAGCCCGCGTCGGTCAGCAACTGGTCCTCGACGAAGGCGCGCACGCCGGCCGGCTGGTCGGCGAGGCTGCGCTCGTAGAAATCCTGCAGGATGCCGCCGTGCGAGCCGGCCAGCAGGCCGGTGGTCAGCTGGGCGTCGCCGCGTGCGATGCGCTGCTCGTTGAGTTCGCGCAGGATCAGGCTGAGCAGGCTGGGCTCGACGGCCAGGTTGGCCAGGTCGTCGAGCGCGGCGTCCGGCGCAGCGCCGGCGACGAAGCGCACGACGGCTGCGGCGGTGTCCGCGTCGATCAGCTCCGGCGCCGGCCCGCGCACCGCCTGCAGCGCCTGCGGTCCGCGTAGCGGCTCCAGGCGCAGCCGGTTCTGCGTGACCGCGGGCATGCGCGCCTTCAGCGTTTCCAGCTGCGCCAGATAGTCCTCGCGCAGGCTGATCAGCACGCGGTAGTCGTCGCGTGCGAAGTCGAAGGCGTCGGCGGCGGCCTCGTCCTGTTCCAGCCGCGCCTCCAGCGAGGTGGGCACCCGGTTCTCCACCAGGTCGGCCAGTTCGACGATGAAGCGATCGGCCTGGGCGCGACCCGCCGCGTCGCCCTGCGCCAGCGTGAACAGCTCCTCGAACTGGTCAAACAGCAGCAGCGGGCGAAGCTGGCGGCCGGCCTCGTCGAGCAACTGGTCGTCGCGGTGGTGCAGGAACTCCCACAGCGTCTCGCCGGCCTGCGCGACGCCGGGTTGCGTCCAGCGGCCGGCGTGCGCGGTGGCCGCCTGGATGGCCTGCTTGATCTGCTCGGCCGGCGACGGCGCGTCGGCGTCGTAGGCCATGCGCACGAGGACCGGCAGGAACAGGCCCTGCAGGCGCGGCGGCAGGCCGGCCTGCAGCAGCGAGGTCTTGCCCAGGCCGCTCTGGCCGAACAGCACGGTCAGGCGCTTGCGCTGCACGCGGCGCGCCAGCTCGGCCAGCTCCGCGTCGCGGCCGAAGAAGCGCGCGCCCTGGGCCGCGGTGAACGAGGCCAGGCCGAGCCAGGGGCGCTGTTCGCTGCTCATGCTGTTTGGCCCTGCACCTCGGCCAGGCGCTGCGCGAACTCCGAAGGCACGGCACCGCTGCCGGCGCGCGTGAAGTGCAGGGCCTTGAAGGTATCGGGCACCAGCGCGGGTTCGATGTCGTCGATGAGCAGCGGCAGGATGAACAGCGCGCCATCGACCATATTGCGCGTGCGGTCGATCGCGTAGCTCCATTCGCGGCGGAAATAGGCCTCGCGGCGGCGCTCGGTGTTCGCCGAGATCACCGGCAGGAAGCAGGCGCAGCGCTGGATGTTGCGGCGGATCTGCAGGTCGAAGTCGTCGCCGGCCTCCAGGCGCTCCATATCGAACCAGGTGACGAGGCCGTGCGCGTCCAGCGCCGCCTTGATGCGCTGCACGGCGGCGAGGTCCTCGCGTGCGTAGCTGATGAAGATCGCACGGTCTGGCATCTCGCGCGGTGGCGGGGGCGCGCGGTGCCGGTCAGCGGTTTCGGCCGGCGCCGGGTTGCGGTCGATCCAGCGGCGGTGCAGTTCATCGACGAAGGCCTCGGCGCCCTCGAACACGCGGGTGCGCACGCTGACCTGCTGCAGGAAACCCATCAGGCGTTCGTCGCGGGCGCTGTGGTCATCGGCCAGCACCTCGCCGACATCGCGCGGATCGGACAGGCGGCGGCGCTTCGCGATGCGCAGGAACATCCGCGCGAGCCAGTTGCCAAAGCTGCTGCCAATGAACAGCAGGTGGTTGGTCTCCAGCTCGTGGAACAGGCGCTCGGGCGTCAGGTGTTCGCTTTGCAGCGCGCACAGCACTTCGAGCACATCCTCGTCGGAGACCACATAGCTGGGCGAGGCGGCGACCTTGCCGAACAGGTGGTAGACCGTGGGCCTCGCGTTGAGTGCGTTGCGCTCGTGGCCGATGTCCACGACCTTGTTGGGGGCGTAGCTCAGCACCTCGGTCGCGCCGTCGCCGCGCTCGGCGTTCAGCGCCTGTTCGAGCAGCCCGTCGCAGGTCGTGCTGACGTAGAGGTCGAAATCGCGGATCGCAGCCAGCTTGCGCAGCGCCGCCGGCGGTTCGAAGACCTGTTCGCGCAGGATCGCGCGCAGGCGCACATAGATCTCTTCACGGCGGCCGCGGGTGGCCATGTACCAGTTCGCGACGTCGTTCAGCGTGTAGGGCTGCGGCAGGTCCGTGGTCGCCAGGCCCAGCTTGGCGGCGAGCCGCTCGGCCAGCCAGTCGTAGAGCTGGCGCGGGCCGGATTCGGTCTGCACTTCGAGCAACTCGGGACCGATGATGGGAATGACGCGGCGCTCTTCGATGAAGCTGAGCAGATCCTCCCAAGCGTCGTCGTCGAGGACGATGCTGTGCATGTGCGCTCCCTGGTTGCCGCGGGGGACTGTAGGGCGCGCCGGTGCGGCCGCTGGTTCGGCGGGTCCTGGGATTTGCCCTGATGGCAGCGCAGGCGGTGCGGTCTGCGCTACCAGCGCGTCGGCAGCGGCTTGGGCAGGCGCAGGCCCTCGGGCTGCGGCAGCACGTGTTCGCCGCGTTCGAGGTCCTTCATGATGCGGCTGACCATCTCGCGCGAGCAGCCGATCAGCGCCGCCCAGTCGCGGTGCGTGCGCTGGCCGGGCACCAGGCGGCTGCCGTCGGGCTGCTCGATCGCGTCGGTGTCCAGCGCCGCCTTCAGCCGGCCATAGACATCGTTCAGCGCCAGGCTCTTGAGCTTGGCGGTGATGTTGCGCACGCGGCGGATCACCTTGGTGAGCAGCTCCAGCGCGAACTCCGGCGCCTCGCCCAGGTAGGCGACCAGCACCTCGCGCGGCACCAGCGCGCAGACGCAAGGCTCCAGCGCTGCGACGCTGGCCGAGCGCTCGCCGCCGTCCAGGCTCATCTCGCCGACGTAGTCGCCGGGCTCGCAATAGCCGTAGGTGATGTCGCGGTCGGCCACCGCGCTGCTGCCGTAGACGCGCAGCCGGCCTTCGATCAGGATGAACAGCGAGCCGCCGAGGTCACCCTCGTGGATCAGCACCGTGCCACGCGGGTAGCGGCGCAGTTGCCCGCGTTCGGCCAGCGCGCGCAGATGGGGCGAGAGGCCGTCGAGGCGGGGAGCGTCCATGCCCCCATGCTAGCCGGCCTTGTTACGTTCTCCTGCCCCAGGCTTGTCCGCACCCGCCAGACAACACGGCATCGCTAGCCAGGCAAGCGCTGGGCCATGGGCGGCAGGCCGGCCATGCGGTGCAGCAGCGCGCGGATGCTGGGCGCGCCGATCTTGGCGCGCAGGCTGCCGATGTGCGAGCGCACGGTGGCGATGCCGACGCAGAGCTGTTCGGCGATCAGGTCCGGCGAGCGGCCGTCGGCCAGGCCTTCGAGCACGCGCTGTTCGCAGGGGGTGAGCCCGTGCTGGCTGGCGAACCACTGCAGCATGCAGCGGTCGCCGAGGTGGCGGCGGCCCAGCACCAGCATGGCCATGCCATCGGCGTCCGGTACCGGAACCACGGCCAGCGACAGGGCCTCGCCGGCGGCGTCCAGGGTCAGCAGGCGGCGACGGCCGCCGGTCAGTGCGCCGGCCAGGGCCTGGTGCAGCGGTGCCACGTCGCAGGCCTCGCGGGCGCGCACCCGGCCGGCGAACAGCTGCAGCGGATGCTCGGGTCCGAGCTCGTGCCGGGCACGGCGGTTGGCGTGGCGCAACTGGCCCTCGGCATCGACGACGACGATGGCGACATCGAGTTCGTCGAGCACACCGGCCAGCCAGAGCGGCGGTGGGGTTTGCGGGACGGGACTGCTGAGGTTCATGGCGGCTTCCCTGGCGTGCTCGGTGATGACGGGGCAGAGCCTAGGGTGCCGCGCCTCGGCCTGGCGGTGCAGTTGCCGCGCGCCGCTTGTGCGAAATTCACCTCGCGCCGCTCAACCGGCGGCGAGCTGTTCCGGCGTGTTCAGATTGGGCAGCAGGCCGGGCCAGTCGAGCACCTGGGCGCCAAGCGCCAGCAGGCTGGCGTTCAGCGAGGGCTGCTCGGCCAGCCGGGCCTGCAGCGCGTCCATCAGTTCGACATGAACAAGGGCATGCGCCGGCTGCAGGCGGCCGTCGGCGCTGCGCGGCAGCACCACCTGCGCAGCGCCGCGGGCGGCCCAGAGCGCAGCGCCCATCCCGTCGGGCAGTTGAGGTGCGTCGCAGGGCACGGTCCAGACCCAGTCCAGGCCCTGCCCGCGGGCCTGCTGTAGCGCGGCGACCAGCCCGGCCAGCGGGCCGGCGAAGGCCTGTGGGTCGGCGTCGCCGAACACCGGCACGCCCAGGGTCGCGTAGCGCTCGGCATGGCGGTTGGCACTGATCGCCAGGGCCTGGACCTGCGGCCGCAGGGCGTCCAGCACCCAGGCGGCGAGCGGCCGGCCGCGCCAGTCCAGCAGGCCTTTGTCGACCCCGCCCATGCGCTGGCCGCGACCGCCGGCGAGCACGACGCCGAGCGCCGGAATCATTCAGCCACCGATGAAATGCATTTCCACGCGCTCACCCTGCGTGGCGGCGGTCTCGGCGCGGCGCAGCTGCGAGTAGCGGTCGCCGCGCTGCTGCCAGTGGCCGGCGAGTCGAGCGGCGATGCGCTCGTCGCCGCTGTCGCCATCGCGCAGCCACTCGCGCAGCGGCAGCCCGGCCTGCGCGAACAGGCAGGTGTAGAGCCGGCCGTCGGTGGACAGGCGGGCGCGGTTGCAGTCGCCGCAGAAGGCCTGGGTGACGCTGCTGATCAGGCCGATCTCGCCACCGCCATCCTCATAGGCCCAGCGCTCGGCCGTCTCGCCCGGCTGGGCGGCTGCCAGCGGCCGCAGCGGCCAGCGCGCCTGCAGGCGCGCGAGCAGTTCTCGGCTGGGCAGCACCTGGCCCAGGCGCCAGCCGTTGCGGTTGCCGACGTCCATGTATTCGATGAAGCGAAGCACCACGCCCGAGCCGCGGAACTGCGCAGCCATGGCCTCGATCTCGTGGTCGTTGACGCCACGCTGCACGACCATGTTCACCTTGATCGGGCCGAGGCCGGCGGCCTGCGCGGCTTCGATGCCCGCGAGTACTTCGGCGACCGGAAAGTCGACATCGTTCATGCGCCGGAAGATGCGGTCGTCCAGCGCATCCAGGCTGACCGTGACGCGCTGCAGCCCGGCCGCCTTCAAGGCCGGCGCATGGCGGGCGAGCAGGCTGCCATTGGTGGTCAGCGTCAGGTCCAGGGCCTCGCCGTCCGGTGTGCGCAATGCGGCCAGTTGGGCGATCAGGCGGTCCAGGTCGCGGCGCAGCAGCGGTTCGCCGCCGGTCAGGCGCAGCTTGCGCACGCCCAGGCTCACGAAGATGCGCGCCAGCCGGGTGATCTCCTCGAAGCTGAGCAGCGAGGCCTGAGGCAGGAATTTGTAGCCCGGGCCGAAATGGTCCTTGGGCATGCAATAGGCGCAGCGGAAATTGCAGCGGTCGGTGACCGAGATGCGCAGATCGCGCAGCGGCCGGCGCAGCAGGTCCAGCGGCGGCGCGCCACTGGGCGCGGCGACAGGCGGCCGCAGGCTGCTCAGGGGGATGCGGATCTCGTTCACGCCGCGATGCTAGCGGGGACCGAAAGCGCGTGCGGCGTTCAGGACGACTGGGCGGCGGCCGGTGCCGGCGGCGCTCGCCGCGCGCCGGTGAAGCGTTTGGACCAGTAGGCGTCGCGCATGTCTTCGACGCGGACCACGGCGCCGGTGCGCGGCGCGTGGATGAACTTGCCTTCGCCCAGGTAGATGCCGACATGGCTGAAGGTGCGCCGCATGGTGTTGAAGAACACCAGATCGCCGGGCTTGAGCTCGTCGCGCGGAATGGTCAGCAGGTGCGCGAGGCGGGCCTGCTCGTCGGCGCGGCGCGGCAGCACCATGCCGATCGACTTCTCGAAGATGTAGCGCGTGAAGCCGCTGCAGTCGAAACCCTGCTCGACGTTGTTGCCGCCGCGCACATAGGGCACGCCCAGAAAGCCCATGGCCGAATGCACCAGGCGCTTGGCGCCGTCGCGCACCGGCGCCAGCCAATCGTCGCCGGCGTCGCCATCGCCCATCGGGCCAATCCAGCCGCGCTGCTGCAGGAATTTCTCCAGCGCATTCGGCTCCGCGCTGCTGGCCGCGGCCGCCGGTGCCGTGGCGGCATCCGGGTGCGGCGGGCCGGCCGGCGCGGCCAGGGCGGCCGACAGGCTGAGGCTGAGCAGGCAGAACAGGAGCAGTCGCAAGGGCGGCGGGCGGTCGATCGGGGAAGCGGGAGGCCGGCCGCTGGGGACTGGCGAGGAGCCCGTTGCGTCGGGCGGCGCGGAGTGTCAATTCCTCCGACAGCGCTTGTCAAGCGCTTGGCCCCGATTTCCGAGCCGGTCTTACGGAAAAACCCCGAATCAAAACAATGATTTACGTCAGGGTCAGGTCAGGCAGGCCGTCTCAGAATGGGTTTCCCGGCCCCGTGGAGACGATGATGCTTGAGCCGATCAGCGCCGCCGCTGACCCCAGCGGCGCCTATGCCGCCCTTTACCAGCGCTCGCTGGCGCAGCCCGAGGCCTTCTGGGCCGAGCAGGCGGCGCGCATCGACTGGTTCCAGCCTTTCGAGCAGGTGCTCGACGCCAGCCGGCCGCCGTTCGCGCGCTGGTTTGTCGGCGGCCGGACCAATCTTTGCCACAACGCGGTGGACCGCCACGCGATGCGCCGGCCCGACGCGCCGGCGCTGATCTGGGCCTCCACGGAGACCGAGCAGGAGCAGGTCTGGAACTTCTCGCAGTTGCTCGCCGAGGTCCAGGCCATGGCCGCCAGCCTGCAGGACGCCGGCGTCGGCGAGGGCGATCGCGTGCTGATCTACTGCCCGATGGTGCCGCAGGCGGTGTTCGCCATGCTGGCCTGCGCGCGCATCGGCGCGATCCACTCGGTGGTCTTCGGCGGCTTCGCCTCGGGCAGCCTGGCCGGCCGCATCGACGATTGCACGCCCAAGCTCATCGTCAGCTGCGACGCCGGCAGCCGTGGCGGCAAGCAGACCGCGTTCCAGCCCCTGCTGGAGGAGGCGATCCGCCTCGCCCGCCACAAGCCGCAGCGCTTGCTGTGGATCGACCGCGGCCTGCAGCCGCTGCAACTCGACGCGGTGCGCGACCGGCGCTGGACCGACGAGCGCGAGCGCTGCTGGGGCCGCGCCGTGCCCTGCGCGGCGTTGGAGTCGAACGCCATCAGCTACACGCTCTACACCAGCGGCACGACGGGTCGGCCCAAGGGCGTGCAGCGCGACGTCGGCGGCTATGCGGTGGCGCTGGCCAGCAGCATGGCGCTGATCTTCGACGGTCGCGAAGGCGAGAGCTATTTCTCCACTTCCGACATCGGCTGGGTGGTCGGGCACAGCTACATCGTCTACGGTCCCCTGATCGCCGGCATGGCCACCGTCATGTACGAGGGGCTGCCGGTGCGACCGGATCCGGGCATCTGGTGGCGTCTGGTCGAGAAGTACAAAGTCACGGTGATGTTCAGCGCCCCGACCGCGGTGCGCGTGCTCAAGAAAGCCGACCCCAGCTATCTGCAGCAGGCCGACCTGTCGTCGCTGCGCGCGCTGTTCCTGGCCGGCGAGCCGCTGGACGAACCGACCGCGCGCTGGATCCGCGATGCGCTCGCCAAGCCGGTGATCGACAACTACTGGCAGACCGAGACCGGCTGGCCCATCCTGACCCTGGCCCGCGGCGTGGCCGAGATGCACGAGCGCCTGGGCAGCCCCGGCGTGCCGATGCCCGGCTACCGCACGCTGATCGTCGACCCCGAAACCGGCGAGGACCTGCCCGAAGCCGGGCAGAAGGGCGTGCTGGCGATCGACTACCCGCTGCCGCCCGGCTGCCTGCAGACGGTCTGGGGCGACGACGCGCGCTTCGTCGGCACCTACTGGTCCGGCATCCCTGGCCGCCAGCTGTACTCGACCTTCGACCTCGCGACCCGCGATGCCGACGGCTACACCTTCATCCTCGGCCGCAGCGACGACGTCATCAATGTCGCCGGCCACCGCCTGGGCACGCGCGAGATCGAGGAGTGCGTCGCCGATCTGGCTGCGGTGGCCGAGGTCGCCGTGGTCGGCGTGGCCGACGAACTCAAGGGCCAGGTGGCGGTCGCCTTCGTCGTGCCCCGCCAGGCCCTGGCCGAGGCCGAACTGCAGCAGGCGGTCATGCAGCAGGTCAACGAGCAGTTGGGCGCGGTGGCACGACCGGCGCGCGTCGTCGTCGTCCAGGCCTTGCCCAAGACCCGCTCCGGCAAGCTGCTGCGCCGCGCCATGCAGGCCGTGTGCGAAGGCCGCGAGATCGGCGATCTCTCGACGCTGGAGGATGCCACGACGCTGCAGGCGTTGGCGGAGCGCCTGAAGGGGTAGCGGCGGGCCGTCAGGCGGAGGGCAGCACCGCTGTCACTTCGATCTCGACCTTGGCGCGGTCCTCGATCAGTGCCGCGACCTGTACCGCGCTCATCGCGATCGCGTAATTGCCGATCAGCTCCTTGAACGCGGCGCCGACCTCGCGGCCGGCGGCCAGGTACTCGCGCTTGTCGGTCACATACCAGGTCATGCGCACGATGTGTTCGGGGCCGGCGCCGCCGGCGGCGAGCACGGCAAGCACGTTCTGCAGCGCCTGCCGCGTCTGCGCGGCGAAGTCGTCGGATTGGAAGGTCTCGTTCTCGTCCCAGCCGATCATGCCGGCGACGAAGATCTGTCGGCCGGTGGCGGCCACGCCGTTGGCATAGCCGCGCGGGCGCTTCCAGCCCGGGGGCAGCAGGGTTTCATGCATGGGTGGCGGCTCCTGATTCTTGAAAGCGCAGCAAGGCGTCGCGCAGGTCCTCGGGCAGGGTGATCGCGCGGTGCGTGTCCAGCGAGGTCGTGACCAGGGTCTGGCGGGCGCTCACGCGAAGCTCGCTGCCAGCGTGCAGGTCGAGCGCCAGTTCCAGCGAGCGCGACCCGATCCGCGCCAGCGCCAGACCCAGTTCGACCTCGTCGCCATGCCGGCTCACCGCACGGAACTCGGTCTGCAGCGCCACGGTCGGCAGGCCGATGCGGCGCGGGCCGATCAGCGCCGCGTAGTCGAGGCCAAGCCCCTCGTTGACCCAGTCCTCGACCAGGCCGTTGAACATCACGAAGAACTGCGGGAAGAAGACGATGCCGGCCGGGTCGCAATCGGAAAAGCGGATCCGTCGCGTTCGCGAGAAGCGCGCGCTCACGGCCAGTCCTTCAGCCGGAAGCGCTGCAGCTTGCCGGTCTGCGTGCGTGGCAGCTGGTCCGCGAAGACCAGTGCGCGCGGGTATTTGTAGGGTGCGATCTGCGCCTTCACGAAGTCCTGCAGTACCTTGGCGAGCTCTGCCCCGGCCTCGAAGCCGGGACGCAGCACCACGCAGGCCTTGACGATCTGGCCGCGCTCGTCGTCGGCCACGCCGGTGACGCCGCATTCGGCCACCGCCGGGTGCAGCAGCAGCACGTCCTCGACCTCGGGCGCGGCGATGTTGTAGCCGGCCGAGATGATCATGTCGTCGGTGCGCGCGTGGTAGTGGAAGTAGCCGTCGGCATCCATCGAGTACGCGTCGCCGGTGTAGTTCCAGCCGTCCTGCACATATTGCAGCTGGCGCGTGTCGTTCAGGTAGCGGCAGCCGGTCGGGCCCTTGACGCGCAGGCGGCCGACCTCGCCGACGGGGACAGGCTGGCCGGCCGCATCGACGACCTCGGCGCGGTAGCCGGGCACGACCTTGCCGGTGGCGCCGGGCTTGGCATTCGCCTCGTCGGCCGAGATGAAGATATGCAGCAGCTCGGTGGCGCCGATGCCGTCGATCAGCTCGATGCCGGTGGCTTCGCGCCAGAGCTGCCGCGTCGCGGCGGGCAGGGCTTCGCCGGCGGACACGCATTTGCGCAAGGGGCTCGCGCGCAGCTGCGCGCCTTGGGCGGCCAGTGCGCGGTAGGTCGTCGGTGCGGTGAACAGCACGGTCGCGCCCTCGGCGACGATGGCTTCGAAAAGCTGCGGCGGCGCCGCCTTCTCCAGCAGCACCGCCGAGGCACCGATGCTCATCGGGAACAGGGCCAGGCCGCCGAGGCCGAAGGTGAAGGCCAGCGGCGGACTGCCGATGAAGACATCGTCGGCATTTGCCTTCAGCACATGCGGCGGCCAGCAACGGCAGATCGCCATCACGTCGCGGTGGTTGTGCATGGTCGCCTTCGGAACCCCGGTGGTGCCGGAGGTGAAGGCGAGGATGCAGCAGTCGGTGGCCGCGGTGGCGACTGACGGATAGGGGGCGTCGTGCTCGCCCATCGCCGCTTCCAGCTCGCCCTGGGCCAGCCCGTTCCCGCGGTAGGTGCGCAGCTGCTTCAGGGTGGCGCTGCCACTGGCCGCCTCCCTCAGGTCCTCGGCCAGGCTGGCGTCGCACAGCGCATGCGAGACCTGGGCGATGTCGATGATGGTCCTGAGCTCCTTGGCGCGCAGCAGCGGCATGGTGGCCACCGCAATGCCCCCCGTCTTGATGACGGCGAACCAGCAGGCCAGCGCCATCGGGTGGTTGGGCCCGCGCAGCAGCACGCGGTTGCCGGGCAGCAGGCCCATGTCCTGCACCAGCACCCGGGCGATGCGGTCCACCTGCGCGCGCAGCACGCGGTAGCTCCAGGTCGCTCCGCCGGGCACGCGCACGCAGGGGCGATCGCCCCAGCCGCGCTCGTCGATGGCCTTGTCGAGCAGTTCGGCGCCGCAGTTCAGCTGTTCGGGGAGCTGCAACTCGGGCAGCTCGAAGAGGAACTCCGGCTGCTGCTCGGGGGGCGGCAGATGCTGCTCGGCGAAGCGATCGACGTGGGCGGTGCGGATGGTGGGGCTCATGCCTCGATCTCCTTCAGCAGTTCGCGGGCAATGATGAGTTGCTGCACCTCGGTCGCACCCTCGTAGATGCGCAGCGCGCGAATCTCGCGGTAAAGGCGCTCGACCGGCTGCTCGCTGACCACACCCAGGCCGCCATGCAGCTGCAGCGCGGCGTCGATGACGGCCTGTGCGCCTTCGGTCGCCGCCAGCTTGGCCATCGCCGCCTCGCGCGTCACGTTGCGGCCCTGGTCGCGCATCCAGGCGGCGCGGTAGGTCAGCAGCGCGGCGCTGTCGATCGTGGTCGCCATCTGCGCCAGGCTGACCTGGGTCAGTTGCAGATCGGCGAGGCGCCCGCCGAACATCGGCCGGGTGCGTGCGCGCTGCAGACCCTCGGCCAGCGCGCGGCGGGCAAAACCCAGCGCTGCGGCGGCCACCGAGGTGCGGAACACGTCCAGCGTGCGCATCGCCAGCTTGAAGCCCTGGCCGGGCGCGCCCAGACGCTGGCTGGCCGGGATGCGGCAGTTGGCGAAGCGCAGCCGTGCCAGCGGGTGCGGCGCGATCACCTGGATGCGTTCGGCGATCTCGAAGCCCGGCGCATCCGCGTCGACGATGAAGGCGGAGATGCCGCGAGAACCGGGCGCTTCGCCGGTGCGCGCGAAGACCACATAGAAGTCGGCGATGCCGCCGTTGGAGATCCAGGTCTTCTCGCCGTCCAGCACGTAGTCGTCGCCGTCCAGGCGTGCGCTGCATTGCATCGCGGCGACGTCGGAGCCGGCCTCGGGCTCGGACAGCGCGAAGGCGGCGATGGCCTCGCCGCGCTCGACGCGTGGCAGATAGCGGGCCTGCTGCTCGGCGCTACCGTCCAGCGAGATCGCGCCCGAACCCAGGCCCTGCATCGCGAACGCGAAATCGGCCAGGCCGTTGCGGCGGGCCAGGGTCTCGCGGATCAGGCAGATCGCCCGCGTGTCGATGCCGCGTCCTGCTTGAGCGATCGCATGGCGCAGCCAGCCGTCGCGGCCCAGGCGGCGCACCAGGTCCACGCAGATCGCGTCGACATCGGGGCCGTGGGTGTCGGCGAGTTCGCGTTCTGCCCAGGTCTCCAGCTGCATCGCCAGCTCGCGATGCCGGGGCTCGAAGAAGGGCCAGTCGAGAAAGGAGCTCATCTCAATTTCCCTCGAAGACGGGCCGCTGCTTGGCGACGAAGGCCTCGTAGGCACGGCGGAAATCCTGCGTCAGCATGCACAGGGCCTGGGCCTGGGCCTCGGCCTCGATGGCCTGCTCTAGCCCCAAGCTCCATTCCTGGTGCAGCATGGTCTTGGTCAGACCGTTGGCGAAGTTGGGTCCTGCTGCCAGCTGGGCTGCGAGCTCGCCGGCCTGAGCCTGCAAATCCTCGGGCGCGCAAAGCCGGTTGAAGAAGCCCCAGCGCTCGGCCTCCTCGCCGCCCAGCGAGCGCCCGGTGTAGAGCAGCTCGGAGGCGCGGCCCTGACCGATCAGGCGCGGCAGCATCGCGCAGGCGCCCATGTCGCAGCCGGCCAGGCCCACACGATTGAACAGGAAGGCGGTCTTGCTACGCGCCGTTCCGAGGCGCAGGTCCGAGGCCATCGCCAGGATCGCGCCGGCGCCTGCGCAAACGCCGTCGATCGCCGCGACGATCGGCTGCGGACAGGCGCGCATGGCCAGCACCAGATCGCCGGTCATGCGCGTGAACATCAAGAGCTCGGGCGCGGCCAGCTGCAGCAGCGGGCCGATGATCTCGTGCACATCGCCGCCGGAACAGAAGTTGTCGCCGGCACCCAGCAGCACGATGGCCTTCACGTCGTCCGCGTACTTCAGCGCGCGGAACAGCTCGCGCAGCTCGGCGTAGGAATCGAAGCTCAGGGGGTTCTTGCGCTCCGGCCGGTTCAGCGTGATGCGGGCCACGCCGGCGGCGTCGCAGTTGAACAGGAAGTGCGTGGCCTGGTAGTTCGCGAGCGGGCGGCGGTTGCCGGCCAGCAGGGCGGGGTCGATGCTCATGGGGTCTTCTCCTTGCCTTGGGCCAGATGCAGTCGCAGCTGACCCAGCAGTTCATAGAGTTGGGGGCTGGGGCCGAAGCCGCCAATCAGCTCGCGCAGCCAGGCCTCGTGCTCGGCGGCCATGGCCTCGAAGGCGGCGCGGCCCGCAGGGGTCAGGCGCAGCATCCAGGAGCGCCGGTCCTCGGGGTCGGCGAGGCGCTCGACGAAGCCCTCGCTTTCCAACTGGTCGGTGAGGAGCGTGACATTGCCGCCGCTGACCATCAGGTAGCGCGACAGAGCCTTCATGCGCAGGCCGTCGGGAAAGCGTTCCAACTGCGCCAGGTAGTCGAAGCGCGGCAGGGTGGTGGCAAAGCGCTCGCGCAGCCGGCCGCGCACCTGCTGCTCGATCTGCGTGCTGCAGGACAGCAGGCGCAGCCAGAGCTTGAGTGCGCCGTGGTCGCCGGCCTGCGCGCGGGCCTCCTGGCCGATGGCGTCGTCGCCCAGCGCGCGGTGCAGCTGCTGGGCTTTCACGCCATCACCTCGCCGCCGGAGACCGAGATCGCCTGGCCGTTGATGCTGGACGCGCCGTCGCTGCACAGCCAGGCCGCGGTGGCCGCGACTTCCTCGGGCTGAATCAGCCGGCCCTGCGGATTGCCCTTGGCCAACTCGGCGCGCGCCTGCTCGGGGCTGCGGCCGGTCTTGGCGACGATGTTCTCGATGCTGCTCGCAAGCAGATCGGTTTCGGTGAAGCCGGGGCAGATGGCGTTCACGGTGATGTTCTTGCCGGCCAGTTCCAGTGCCGCCGCGCGGGTCAGGCCCAGCACCCCATGCTTGGCCGCGCAATAGGCGGCCACATAGGCATAGCCGCGTTGCGCCGCGGTGCTGGCGATGTTGACGACGCGGCCCCAGCCCGCCGCCTTCATGCCCGGCAGCGCGGCACGCAGGCAGTGGAAGCTGCCGCTGAGATTGACATCCAGCATCTGCTGCCAGAGGGCGTCGTCAGTGCGCTCCAGCGGCTGGCTGAGGGCCTGGCCGGCGTTGTTGACGAGGATATGCACCGGAGGCAGATCAGCGAACACCGCGTTGACCGCTGCGGCGTCGGCTACATCGCAGATCCGCCATTGCGCGCCGAGCTCGGTGGCGAGCTGCTGCAGCGGCTCGGGCCGGCGGCCGAGCAGGGTCAGCGCCGCGCCCTCCGCGGCCAGGCGGCGTGCGATCGCCGCGCCGATGCCGCGGCTGGCGCCGGTGATGAGCGCGTGGCGGCCCCTCATGGCTTGGCCACCCGCGCGAAGCCGGCCTCCAGCTGGGACTTGGCCGAGCGGTAGGGCCTGGGCCAATCGACCCCGTGGTAACCAATGCGCGCCGCCTCGCTCAAGGTCCAGGCCGGGTTGGCCAGATGCGGCCGTGCGACCGCGCAGAGGTCCGCCCGCCCCGCGGCAATGATGGTGTTCACGTGATCGGCCTCGCTGATCGCTCCGACGGCGATGGTGGGGATGCCGGCCTCCTGGCGGATGCGGTCGGCGAACGGGGTCTGGAACATGCGGCCATAGACCGGCTTCTGCTGCGGGCTGACCTGGCCCGAGGAGCAGTCGATCAGGTCGGCGCCGGCCGCCTTGAAGGCCTTGGCGATCTCGACCGCGTCGGCTGGGGTGATGCCGCCGGGCACCCAGTCGTGCGCCGAGATGCGCACCGAGATCGGCAGGCGATCCGGCCAGACCGCGCGGATCGCGTGGAAGACCTCGAGCGGGAAGCGCAGGCGATGGGCCAGGCTGCCGCCGTACTCGTCGTCGCGCTGATTCGTCAGCGGCGAGATGAAGGCCGAGAGCAGATAGCCGTGCGCGCCATGCAGCTCCAGCCAGTCGAAGCCGGCGGCTGCCGCGCGCTCGGTCGCAGCGACGAAGTCGTCGCGCACGCGGTCCATATCGGCTCGCGTCATCGCCCGCGCGTGCTGGCTGATGCCGTCCAGGTACTGCTGCGGCGAGGCCGAGATCAGCGCCCAGTTCGGCTCATCGCCGTCCTCCGGCAGTGGCAGGTCGCCGCCATCCCCTTCGCCATCCCATGGGCGCCGCGTCGAACCCTTGGCGCCGGCATGGCCGAGCTGGATGCCGATCTTCGCGTCGCTGTGTTCGTGCACCCAGGCCACGATGCGCGCCCAGGCCTGCTGCTGCGCCTCGTTCCACAAGCCCGGGCAGCCGGGCGTGATGCGTGCATCCGGGCTCACGCAGGTCATCTCGGCCATCACCAGCCCGGCACCACCCATCGCGCGGGCACCCAGGTGCACCAGGTGGTAGTCGCCGGGCACGCCGTCGACGGCCATGTACTGCGCCATCGGCGAGACCATCACGCGGTTCTTCAGCGCCACCGAACGCGCGCGGTAGGGCGTGAACATCGGCGGCACCGCCTGCTCGCGGCCTGCCAGCCAGCGTTCGTAGCCTTCCAGCCAGGCCCGGTCGCGCAGCCGCAGGTTCTCGTGGCTGATGCGCTGGCTGCGCGTCAGCAGCGAGTACATGAATTGCTCGGGCTCCAGTTGATCGCAGTAGCGGCGGCCGCAGACCTCGAACCACTCCATCGCGTTCCAGGCCGCGTTCTGCAGGCGCAGCACCTCGATGCGGCGCTCTTCCTGGTAGCGCCGCAGCGCGTCGTCGCTGACCGCCGAGGCGCCATCGAGCAGGCCGGCCAGCGCGATCGCATCCTCGATCGCCAGCTTGGTGCCCGAGCCGATCGCGAAATGCGCGGTGTGCACCGCATCGCCCATCAGCACCACGGGAACACCGTGTTCGTTGCGCAGCCACCATTGCAGGCAGCGCACCTGCTGGAAGTTCAGCCAGGCCGAACCGCGCAGATGGCGGGTATTGCTTTTCAAGCGTGCGCCGTTCAGGGTCTCGGCGAACAGCTGCTCGCAGAAGGCGATGGATTCGTCGACCGTGGCGGCATCCAGGCCATGCGCGAGCCAGACCGCTTCCGGGCACTCGACGATGAAGGTGCTGGTCGCGTCGTCGAACTGGTAGATGTGCGCCTGAAACCAGCCGTGTGGGCTGCGCTGGAAATCGAAGGTGAAGGCCTCGAAGCGCTGGTTCACGCCCAGCCAGATGTAGCGGTTCGGCCGGACCTGCAGCTCGGGCTGGAACTGCGCCGCGTAGCGGGTTCGGGTGCGCGAGTGGATGCCGTCGGCGGCGACGATCAGGTCGGCATCGGGGAAGTCCAGGTCGGACTCGACCTCGGTGTCGAAAACCAGCTCGACACCCAGCTGCTCACAGCGCTGCTGCAGGATGTTCAGCAGCTTCTTGCGGCCGATGCCGACGAAACCATGGCCGCCGCTGCGGATGCGCCTGCCCTTGAAGCGCAGCTCGATGTCGTCCCAGTGCGCGAACGAGGCTTCGATGGCCGCGGCGGTCTCGGCATCGCAGCGCCGCATGCCGTCCAGGGTCGCGTCGGAGAACACCACGCCCCAGCCGAAGGTGTCGTAGGGGCGGTTGCGCTCGACCACGCGCAGGCGGTGCGCGGGATTGCGCTGCTTCATCAGCAGCGCGAAATACAGGCCGGCCGGTCCGCCGCCGATGCAGACGATGTTCAAGGGAGGCACTCCGCGGCCGGACGAGGGTCCGGGCTGCGAAATACTTTAAGCCTGAACTATTTAAGTCGCAACTAGAGAACTTCCGATGCGAAATCCGCCAGGCGCGAGCGCTCGCCGCGGGCCAGCATGATGTGTCCGCTGTGCGCCCAGCCCTTGAAGCGGTCGACGCAGAAGGTCAGGCCCGAACTGCCCTCGGTCAGATACGGCGTGTCGATCTGCGCCAGATTGCCCAGGCAGACCATCTTGGTGCCCGGACCGGCGCGGGTCAGCAGGGTCTTCATCTGCTTGGGCGTCAGGTTCTGCGCCTCGTCGATGATCACGTATTTGTTCAGGAAGGTGCGGCCACGCATGAAGTTCAGGCTCTTGATGCGCACCTTGGAGCGCATCAGGTCCTGGGTCGCGGCACGACCCCATTCGCCGCCGGCGCCATCGCCCTTGGTCAGTACCTCGAGGTTGTCGTCCAGGGCGCCCATCCAGGGGCCCATCTTTTCCTCTTCGGTGCCGGGCAGGAAGCCGATGTCCTCGCCGACCGGCACGGTGACGCGGGTGACGATGATCTCGGAATAGCGGCGGTCATCAAGCACCTGAGCCAGGCCGGCGGCCAGAGCGAGCAGAGTCTTGCCGGTGCCGGCGCTACCGGTCAAGGTGACCAGATCGACCTCGGGGTCCATCAGCAGGTTCAGCGCGAAGTTCTGCTCGCGGTTGCGCGCGGTGATGCCCCAGACGCCATGCTTGGGACTGGTGAAGTCGCGCAGGCAGCGCAATACCGCGGTCTTGCCGGTGATCTCGGTGACGCGGGCATGCAGCGGCGTCTCGCCCGGCGCCTCGCTGTAGACCATCTCGTTGATCAGCAGCGAGGGCACCAGCGGACCGCTGATGCGGTAATGGGTCAGACCGTTCGCGCTCCAGCTTTCCATGGTCTTGCCATGGCGTTCCCAGAAGTCGCCCGGCAGCGGCTGCACGCCGGTGTAGAGCAGGTCACTGTCCTCCAGCGCCTTGTCGTTGCGGTAGTCCTCGGCGGGCAGGCCCAGTGCGCGGGCCTTGATGCGCATATTGATGTCCTTGGACACCAGCACGACCTCGCGCTCCGGCTGCTTCTCCTTGAGTGCCTGCACCACCGCCAGGATCTGGTTGTCGGCCTTGCCCTGGGGCAGGCCACTGGGCAAGGTGGCGGCCAGCGCCGAGGTCTGGAAGAACAGGCGGCCGGTGGCTTCCTTGTGCCCGGAATGGTCCAGCGGCAGGCCCTTGGCCATCTCTTCCAGCGACTGCTTCTCCATTGAGGCCGCCAGCACATCGAGTTCCCGGCTGACCTGGCGCACGTTGCGGGCCACCTCGCTCATGCCCTTCTTGTGCCCGTCGAGCTCTTCCAGCGTGATCATCGGCAGGAAGATGTCGTGCTCGTCGAAGCGGAACAGCGACATCGGGTCGTGCATCAGCACATTGGTGTCGAGCACGAAGAGCTTGGGCTTCTCGGCCGGCTTGTTGCGCGTGCGCGGCTTGCTGGGCTTGGCCGCCAGGACCGGCTGGACCCGTTCGGCGAGCGGTTTGGCGGCGGCAGCCACGGTGGCTGCGGCGGCCGCAGGCGGCGGCGTCAGCACTTTCAGGCTGGGGGCAGGCTTGGTCGGGGCGGCCTTCTTCGTCGGTTTGAGGTTCTGCGCCAGGCTGCTGGCTTCGACGCGGTCGGCTTTCTTGCTGGGGGCTTTGGGCAGGGGCATGGGCAAGAAGTGAAAAAGCCGCCCGAGGATCGAATCCAGGGGGCGGCTCTGTTCGTCAGGAAACAGCAGGGCTACTGCACATGCGGCCCAGTATGCACCAGCGCGCCGGCGTCGCCGCCGCGGTCGAGGGGAGGGCAAACGTGGGGCCTGTGGACAGCCCTGGGGACAAGCTGCGCGCAAGGCGTGCACAGCCTGGGCGGCTGCGAAGAAAAAAAGCCCGGCGGTGCCGGGCTTTTCGATCGGGCAGGCCGCGGGGCGGCTCAGGCAGCGGCCTTGGCCTCGCCTTGCAGGGCCTTGATCGCCTCGATGATTTCCTCGACATGGCCGGCAACCTTCAGACCGCGCCACTCGGCGCGCAGCACGCCCTGCGGGTCGATCAGGAAGGTCGAGCGCTCGATGCCCTTGACCTTCTTGCCGTACATGATCTTGTTCTTGACCACGCCGAACATATGGCAGAGCTTCTCTTCGGTGTCGGCCACGAGTTCGAAGGGCAGACCCAGGGTCTCCTTGAACTTGTTGTGCGAGACGAGGTTGTCGCGCGACACGCCGACCACCACGGCGCCGAGTTTCGTGAGTTCCTTGTGGTGATCCCGGAACTGCATCGCCTCGGTGGTACAACCCGGGGTATTGTCCTTCGGGTAGAAATACAGCACCAGGAACTTCCCGGCGTACGTATGCTGCGTGAGCTTCAGGCCACCGGTGCCTTGGGCCTCGATGTCGGGAAGGGCTTTATTGAGCGCAGGCGTCATGAGGGCTGTTTCTCGCGGCTTGGGGCCGGTGCCCGGCTGCGTGCCAAGCACCTTTCCCGTGGGAGGAAAGGGTTGTTGCCGGGCAGAGCAACAACCTAGCCCGCGATTATAAAGGACCGCGCAAGCCCCTCATCCCAATAGCAAGGCCGCCGTCACTTGGCGATGCTCGCTGGTCAGCACCGTGAAGGTGCGGCAGGCGGCCGCGAGGTCCATGCTGTCCAGCCCGATCCGAGCCTGCGCCAGGCCCTGGTAGAGCCGAGGATGCGGGAAGCGCAGCCGGCTGCCGCTGCCGAAGAGCACCAGTTCCGGCCGCGGATCGAGCAGGGCTTCGAAATGCTCGGCCTGCAGATCCTCGAAGGCAGACGGCCCCCAGGGTCGCACCGGGCCGTTCCAGGGCACCAGCACCGACGCGGTCCAGGCTTGGCCGTTGATCCACACGCAGCCCGCCTCGACGCGGTGGATGACGTTGCCGCCGGTGGGGGAGTCGAGTTGCAGGGCCATGGAGGAATTCGTCGGCGGCGAAGGCTGCGCGGAGCGCCATCGCCGCCATGGTGAAATTGGTGCGCCGCACTATAGACAGCTGCCCCACAGCCGAATCCCCGGAGTCCTCTTTGAAAGCCCTACAGAAGTCCAGCAAGCTGGCCAACGTCGCCTACGACATCCGCGGCCCGGTGCTGGAAAAGGCCCGCCAGATGGAGGACGAGGGCCACAGCATCATCAAGCTGAACATCGGCAACGTCGCCGCCTTCGGGCTGATGCCGCCCGACGAGATCGTGCAGGACATGATGCGCAATCTCCACACGGTGGAGGCGGCCGGCTACACCGACAGCAAGGGCCTGTTCGCACCGCGCAAGGCGGTCGTGCATTACACGCAGCAGCAGGGCGTGCAGGGCGTCACCGTCGACGATGTCTACCTGGGCAACGGCGTCTCCGAACTGATCCAGCTCGCGGTGATGGTGTTGCTCAACGATGGCGACGAGATGCTGCTGCCGACGCCGGACTACCCGCTCTACACCGCGGTCACCGGCCTGGCCGGCGGCGTGCCGGTGCATTACCGCTGCGACGAAGCCAATGGCTGGCTGCCCGACCTCGACGACATCCGCGCCAAGGTCACGCCCAGGACCAAGGGCATCGCCGTCATCAACCCGAACAACCCGACGGGTGCGGTCTACCCGAAGGAAACCCTGCTGGGCATCCTGCAGATCGCCCGCGAGCATGGCCTCGTCGTGCTGGCCGACGAGATCTACGACAAGACCCTGTTCGACGGCGCCCAGCACATCGCGATGGCCTCGTTGGCCGACGACGTGCTGGTGCTCAGCTTCAACGGCTTGTCGAAGAACTACCGCAGCTGCGGCTTCCGCGCCGGCTGGATGGTGGTCAGCGGCGCCCGACGCGAGAGCCGCGACTTCATCGAGGGCCTGAACATGCTGGCCAGCCTGCGCCTGTGCGCGAACACGCCGGGCCAGTTGGCCATCCAGACCGCGCTCGGCGGCTACCAGAGCATCAAGGACCTGGTCGCGCCCGGCGGCCGCCTGGCGCGTCAGCGCGATCGTGCCTACGAACTGCTGACCGCGATCCCCGGCGTGTCCGTGGTCAAGCCCCAAGGCGCGCTCTACATGTTCCCGCGCCTGGACCCGGCGATGTACCCGATCGCCGACGACCAGCAGTTTGCCTACGAGCTGCTCGCCGAGGAGAAGGTGCTGATCGTGCAGGGCACCGGCTTCAACCATGGCGACACCCAGCATTTCCGCCTCGTCTTCCTGCCCCATGTCGACGACCTCGAGGAGGCCGTCGGCCGCATCGGTCGTTTCCTGGGCCATTACCGCCAACGCCACTCGGCCTGAAGAGCTTCCCTCATGAACCCCATCAAGATCGGCCTCGTCGGCTTTGGCACCGTGGGCGCCGGTACCTGGCAGGTGCTGCGTCGCAACCAGGAAGAAATCTCCCGCCGCGCGGGTCGCGGCATCGAAGTCGTTGCCGTGTCGCGCCGCGACCTTGAGGCCGCTCGCGCCCAGGTGGGTGACGGCGCGCGCGTGGTCGCCGATCCGCTCGCCATCGCCCGCGACCCCGAGATCGACATCGTCGTCGAGCTGATCGGCGGCACCGGCACCGCGCGCGAGGTGGTGATGGCCGCCATCGAGGCCGGCAAGCACGTGGTCACCGCCAACAAGGCCCTGCTTGCGCTGCACGGCAATGAGATCTTTGCCGCGGCGCAGGCCAAGGGCGTGATGGTCGCCTTCGAGGCCGCAGTGGCGGGCGGCATCCCCATCATCAAGACCCTGCGCGAAGGCCTGGCCGGCAACCGCATCGAATGGGTGGCCGGCATCATCAACGGCACGACGAACTTCATCCTCAGCGAGATGCGTGCCAAGGGCCTGGACTTCGCCGAGGTGCTCAAGGAGGCGCAGCGCCTGGGCTACGCCGAGGCCGACCCGACCTTCGACATCGAGGGCGTGGACGCGGCGCACAAGCTGACCCTGCTGTCCAGCATTGCTTTCGGCATTCCGGTGCAGTTCGACAAGGCCCATGTCGAGGGCATCAGCCAGCTTTCGGCGCTGGACATCAAGTACGCCGAGCAGCTCGGCTACCGCGTGAAGCTCTTGGGCATCACGCGCCGGCGCGACGAACTTGGCGGCATCGAGCTGCGCGTGCACCCCACCCTGGTGCCGACCTCGCGCCTGATCGCCAACGTGGAAGGCGCGATGAACGCCGTGCTGGTGCAGGGCGATGCCGTCGGCACCACGCTGTACTACGGCAAGGGCGCCGGCGCCGAGCCCACGGCCTCGGCCGTGGTCGCTGATCTGGTCGATGTGACCCGTCTGGCCACCGCCGACCCCGACCACCGCGTGCCGCACCTGGCCTTCCAGGCCGATCGCCTGAGCAGCACCCCCATCCTGCCGCTGTCCGGCGTGCGCTCGGCCTACTACCTGCGCCTGCGCGTGGCCGACGAGACCGGCGTGCTGAGCCGCATCACCACCATCCTGGCCGAGAACGACATCAGCATTGACGCGGTGCTGCAGCGCGAGAGCCACGAGGGCGAACGCCAGACCGATCTGATCATCCTCACGCATGTGACGGTCGAAGAGCGCGTGAACCGGGCGCAGGAGTTCATGCAGAGCCTGCCGTCGGTGTTGGCGCCGATCGTGCGCATCCGCAAGGAAGACCTCGCCTGATGCGCTACGTCTCCACCCGCGGCGGCGGCGAGCCGCGCCGTTTTTGCGACATCCTGCTCGAAGGCCTGGCCGAGGACGGCGGGCTCTACCTGCCGACGGCTTACCCGCGGATCGACGACGCCACGCTGACCCGTTGGCGCGGTCTGTCCTATGCCGAGCTGGCCTTCGAGATCCTGTCGCTCTACATCGACGACATCCCGGCGGACGATCTGCGTCGTCTGTGTGCGCAGACCTACCGCGCGGATGTCTTTGGCGGCCGCGCCGAGATCACGCCGCTGCACGAGTTGGAGCCCGGGCTTTACCTGGAAGAACTGTCCAACGGCCCGACCCTGGCCTTCAAGGACATGGCCATGCAGTTGCTTGGCGCGCTGTTCGAGTACGAACTTGGACGCCGCGGCGAGCAGCTGAACATCCTCGGCGCGACCAGCGGCGACACCGGCAGCGCGGCCGAGTACGCGATGAAGGGCAGGGCGGGGATCAAGGTCTTCATGCTCAGTCCGCACGGGCGCATGAGTCCCTTCCAACAGGCGCAGATGTTCAGCCTGCAGGACGCGAACATCCACAACCTGGCGGTGTGCGGCGTGTTCGACGACTGCCAGGACATCGTGAAGGCCGTTAGCAATGACCTTGCCTACAAGAAGTCGCGCCGCATCGGCACGGTGAACAGCATCAACTGGGCGCGGCTGCTGGCCCAGGTGGTCTATTACTTCGCCGGTTACTTCCAGGCCACGCGGAGCAACGAAGAACGCGTCAGCTTCACGGTGCCCAGCGGCAACTTCGGCAATGTCTGCGCCGGCCATGTGGCGCGCTGCATGGGCCTGCCGATCGAGCAGCTGGTCGTCGCGACGAACGAAAACGATGTGCTCGACGAGTTCTTCAAGAGCGGCCGCTACGCGCCGCGCGCCGCTGCCGACACGCATGCGACCAGCAGCCCGAGCATGGACATCAGCAAGGCGAGCAATTTCGAGCGCTTCGTCGCCGATCTGTTCGGTCGCGACGGCGCGCGCGTGAAGGCGGCCTTTGCCGGCAGCGGCTTCGCGATCGACTCGCTGGCCGTCGTCACCGGCCATGGCTTCGTCTCCGGCCGCAGCGCCCATGCCGATCGCCTGGCGACGATCCGCGTCTGCCAGCAGCGCTACGGCCGGCTGATCGATCCGCATACCGCCGACGGCCTGAAGGTGGCGCTGGAGCGTCGCCAGCCCGGCGTGAGCATGATCGTGCTGGAGACTGCGCTGCCCGCCAAGTTCGCCGAGACCCTGGTCGAGGCCACCGGCGAACAGCCGCCGCGTCCCGCGGGTCTCGAAGGCATCGAGAATCTGCCCAAACGGGTGACCGTGGTCGACAACGATGTGGCCGCGGTGCGTGCCCATATCGATGCCCATGTTGCCCCTTGCTGAAGCGCTAGAACGACTGCTGACCGGTGTGACGCCGGTCTCCGAAACCGAAACCCTGCCCACGGCCGAGGCACTGGGCCGCGTGCTGGCCGTGGACCTTGCCAGCAGCCTGGACGTACCGCCGGCCGACAACGGGGCGATGGACGGCTACGCGGTGCGCGCGGCTGACGCCGGTCGCGAACTGCCGGTCCGCCTGCGCGTCCCCGCCGGCTCCTGGCCCGAAGCCCTGCCGACCGATAGCGCGGCCCGCCTGTTCACCGGCGCGCCGCTGCCACCGGGCGCCGACAGCGTGGTCATGCAGGAGCACTGCGCCACGCGTACCGATGCCGACGGCCTGTCGTGGGTGCAGCTGCCGGCGGCCATCCCTGCCGGCCAGCATGTGCGCCGTCGCGGCGAGGACATCCCGGCGGGCAGCACGATCCTGCAGGCCGGCGCGGTGCTCAACGCCGCGGCGCTGGGACTGGCCGCCTCGGTGGGCCTGGCCGAGCTCACGGTCCGCCGTCGCCTGCGCGTGGCCCTGTTCTCGACCGGCGACGAACTGGTGATGCCGGGCGAGCCGCTGCCGCCGGGCGCGATCTACAACAGCAACCGCTTCACGCTGCGTGCGCTGCTGGAGGGCCTGGGCTGCGAGGTCCGCGATCTCGGCCTGGTGCCCGATCGCCTGGAGGCCACGCAGCAGGCGCTGCGCACCGCCGCCGAGCAGGCGGATGTGATCCTAACCAGCGGCGGCGTCTCCGTCGGCGAGGAAGACCATGTGAAGCCGGCCGTCGCGTCCCTGGGCCGCATCGAGCTCTGGCAGGTCGCGATCAAGCCTGGCAAGCCCTTCGCGCAAGGCGCGGTGCGCCGCGACGATGGCGGCGAAGCGATCTTCATCGGACTGCCCGGCAATCCGGTGTCCAGCTTCATCACCTTCCTGCTGCTGGCCCGGCCGCTGCTGCGGGCTCGCATGGGCGCTGCGCAGACCCAGGTGCCGCGTCTGCGTCTGCCGGCCGCCTTCAGCTGGACCAAGCCCGACCCCAAGCGTCAGGAGTTCCTGCGCGTGCGCCTGCAGCCGGACGGCAGCCTGGCGCTGTACCCGAACCAGGGCTCGGGCGTGCTGTCCAGCCTGGCCTTCGCCGACGCGCTGGCGCTGCTGCAACCGGGCCAGCTCGTGGCCCCCGGCGACCTGATCGACGTTTTTTCGCTGCGCGAACTGACATGTTGACCCTTAAGTACTTCGCCCGCCTGCGCGAGCAGCTCGGCAGCGGCGAGCAGATCGACTTCGAGCGCGGCCTGACCCTGGGCGGCCTGCGCGACCAGCTGATCGCCCGTGGCGGCGCCCATGCCGAGGCGCTGTCGCGATCGGCCTTCCTGCGCTGCGCGCGCAACCAGCAGATGGCGGAAGAGGGCGAGGAGCTGGAGGACGGCGACGAGATCGCCTTCTTCCCGCCTGTCACCGGCGGCTGAGTCCGGGCATGCGCGGCCTGCAACTCTGCGCCGATCTGCACGGCTGCGAGGCCCTGCGGCCGGCGATGACCGACGCCGATGCGCTCCGGCGCCTGTGCGTCGATGCCGTGCGGGCGGTTGGCCTGAGCGCGGTGGCCGAGCGCTTCCATGGCTTCGAGCCGGTGCGGCCGGGCGAACCGGCCGGCGTCACCGGCGTCGTGCTGCTCGCCGAGAGCCATCTGGCCGTGCACACCTGGCCCGAGCAGCGGGCGGTCACGCTGGACGTCTATGTCTGCAACCTGGGCGGCGACAACAGCGCGAAGGCCCGCGCGTTGCTGCAGCACCTGCAGCAGGCTTTCGCACCATCCCGGGCCGAGGTGCAGGAAATCCAGCGGGGCAGCTTGGTTTAAACGCTTAGACTGAACAGGCCATGAGTGCGCACCTCGAAGACCTTGCCCGCCGCTTTGCCGAGTGCAAGCCGCTGTTCTTCGCGCTCGGCGAGGTGCCGCGCCAGCAGATCCTGCTGCTGCTGGCCGAGCACCAGGAGATGAACGTCGGCCAACTGGCCGAGCGCCTGCCGCTGTCGCGGCCGGCGATCTCCCACCACCTGAAGATCCTGCGCCAGGCCGGCCTGGTCGAGGTGCGGCCGCAGGGCACCGAGAACTTCCACCGTCTGAGCACGGCGAACGCCGTCGAGCAGCTGGCGCGCTTCGTCACCGAACTGGGCGCCAGCGTCTGATCAGGGCAGCGGCGGCAGCGCCTTCTGCACCATCCACTGCCCGGGCGGCGGCAGCACCCGGCGCAGATCGAAGCGCTGCAGGCTGTCGGCGTCGAGCATCTCGATGCGCGGGCTGAGCAGCTTGGGCAGGTGCTCGCCCTGCAGCGCGCGCACTGCCAGGTCCACGGCCACGCGGGCCTGCAGCACCGGCTGATCGGTCGGGGCGGCGGCCACGCTGCCGCTGCGGATGCGCTCGATCACTTCCTCGGTGGCGTAGTAGGCGATCAGCAGCGGCCGCTCGCCGTCGCGCCGCTCGAAGAAGCGGCTGGCGAACTCGACGGCGACCGCGTTGCCGATGAGCACGTCGAAACGCTTGTGCTTGTCGATCGCCTCGCGCACCAGCGAGGCTTGGCTCTTCGCATCGGTCGCGCCATGACCACCGTCGATCAGCTGCACCGGCTTGCCGGCCAATGCGCTGCGCAGGCCGCGGCTGCCGTCCTGAACCCAGCCGGCGCCGGTCGGGCCTGGAAACCAGGCCAGACGCCAACTGCGGCCGGCCACCTCCTGGCGAGCCAGCGCATAGCGCGCGGCGGCGTCGGCCATGTCGGCAAAGCTGACCAGCGAGCGGCTGCTCACCGCGCCCTCGATGCCGTTGACGAGGTCGATCACCGGCCGGCCCTCGGCCATCGCCTCGTTGATCTCGGCGCGCAGCGCATTGGTCTGGATGGCCGCGAGGATGAAGGCATCGGCCTTGTTGCGGCGGCAGTCCTGCCATTGCTGGCGCTGGGTCTCCAGGTACTCGTAGCCGCCGGCCTGGTAGATGCCGATCTGCAGACCGAGCTGCCGGGCCTGCTGCTCGGCGCCCCAGCTCACGCCCCACCAGTAGCGGTCCTTGCCATGGGGCAGCAGCACGCAGAGCCGCCAGGGTTTGCGAGCCTGGGTGAGCAGGCTCCAGCTGCGCGCCTGGCCGTCGACGACGAGCTCGACCGGCTGCGCATGGACCGGCGCCAGCGCCAGCAGCGAAACAAGCACCAGGGCCAGCGTTTTCATCGTCGCGGTGGCGCCGGCCAGTGCCGGCGCGCTGCTGCCTCGATGGCGCGAATGTACGCCGGGCGGGGCCTGGCGCCGCTCAGTGCGCCGAAGCGACGCCTCGCAGGGCCTGGAGGTCGCCGCCCGAGGGCTGCTGGAACAGGCGCAGGCCGAACTCCGGCAGGATGGCCAGCAGGTGGTCGAACAGATCGGCCTGGATGCCCTCGTAGTTCACCCAGGCGGTGCCGGCGGTGAAGCAGTAGATCTCCAGCGGCAGGCCCTGCGGCGTGGGTTCGAGCTGGCGCACCATCTGCGTCATCTGCGGATGGATGCCGGGGTGCGCGGCGACATAGGCGCGCACATAGGCGCGGAAGGTGCCCAGATTGGTCAGCCGGCGCTGGTTCACCGCGGCGGGCAGGGCTGGGTCCGCGGGGCCGTCCTGTTCGGCGCGTTCGGCAAGCCGGCGCTGCTGTTCAGCGTTCCACTCTGCGATCTCCTGCTCCTTGCTGCGCAGGTAGTCGCGCAGCAGCGCAAAGCGGTGCAGGCCGCGCACCTCCTCGGGCGTCAGAAAGCGCGCGCTGCCCTGGTCGATGAGCAGCGAGCGCTTGATGCGCCGCCCGCCCGACTGGTGCATGCCGCGCCAGTTCTTGAACGACTCCGAGATCAGCCGGTAGGCCGGGATGGTGGTGATGGTCTTGTCCCAGTTCTGCACCTTCACCGTGTGCAGCGCGATGTCGATCACGTCGCCATTGGCGTTGAGCTGCGGCATCTCGATCCAGTCGCCCAGGCGCACCAGATCGGCGCTGCGGATCTGCACCGCCGCAACCAGCGACAGCAGCGTGTCCTTGAAGACCAGCAGCAGCACCGCGGCCATCGCGCCCAGGCCGGAAAGCAGCAGCAGCGGCGAGCGGTCGGTCAGCGCCGCGATGACGAGGATCAGCCCGGCCGCATAAAGCAGCATGCTGACCAGTTGCACATAGCCCTTGATCGGTCGGGCGCGGGCATCCGGCCGGCGCTGGTAGACCGCATCGAGCACGCGCAGCGCGCCGGTCGCCGTCATCACCACGGAGAGGATCATCAGCGCCGTGGTGACGTTGTGGACCACGGTCAGCACGTCCTCGGACAGCCCGGGCATCAGACCGATGCCGCGGTTGACGATCAGCGACGGTGCCAGGCTGGCGATGCGGTTCACGCAGCGTGCCAGCAGCTCGGGCTCCTCGCCCTGGTTCAGCGCCAGGCTCAGGCCGCGGGAGATGCGGCGCAGCAGGAAGCGGGCGACGGCATGCGCGAGCGCGGCGGCCAGCAGCAGCAGCGTGAGCGCGGTCAGCAGGCCCTGGTCGGCGAGGCGATCGCCCCATTGATTCATCAGCGTGGGCAGCGTCGTGGCATCGGTCGGCAGAACGGCATCTCCTGGTGCGGTCTCGGTGGGGGCCGGCATTGTCCCGGCTCCTCAAAGTCGCAGCGACCAGGTCGGGAAGCTCAGCGGCGCTTCAACAGGTCTTGTGCCGCATCCAGCCCGGCCATATAGGCCTCCTCGAAGACCGAGTAGGCGGCCAGATCGGCATGCGCGAAGCGCAGACGCCCGAGGCCGGTGCCCCGGCGCAGCGCGGCCAGCGGGCCGTCGGCCGCCTGGCTGCGTGCGCCCGGCGTGGGCACGGCCATGGCATGGCCCCAGCGCGTCAGGCGCAGCGCCTGCACGCGTGCGTCGAGGTCCGGGTGCACGCCGCGCAGCGCGCCGAGCACGCGGCCGGCCCAATGTGCCGCGTCTTCGCGCAGCAGCGCCGCGCGATCTGCCTGCGGCAGTGCCCAGTACAGGCTGAGCACCTGCGGGCCGGGGCGTGGGTCCAGGCTCTGGTGCTGCGCGTTCACATAGCCCAGGGTGGGCGAGTGCTGGATCACGCTGTCCCAACTGGCTGGCGCGCCGACGCGATCGAGCAGCGGCGCGTCGAGCCGCAGATTGGCGACCAGCCAAGGCGCGCGCTGCAGGCGCACCCCGGCCAGCGCCGGTGGCGGCCGACGGCAGATGCGCTGCGCGACGAACAGCGGCACGGCCAGCACCGCCTGCTGCGCCTGCCAGTCCTCCAGGCCCTCGGGGGTCCAGCAGCGCAGGCGGACGCCCTCGCGCTCCTCGTCCAACTGCAGCGCGACGCGGCCGGTGTGCAAGGGCAGTCCGGCTGCCAGTCCTTGGACCAGCCAGCCATTGCCCTCGGGCCAGGTCAGCTGGGGCGGCGCATGATCGCCGTCGTCCTCGTCGCCGGCGTCGAAGCCATGGCGGCTGGCGAAGTAATGCAGGCCAGCCCAGGCGCTGACGGTGGCGATGCCGGCGCCGTATTCGTCGCGGCAGCAATAGTCCAGGTACCAGCGCAGGCCGGCGTCGCTGAGGCCCTCGCGCGCCAGCCAGTGTTCGAAGCGCTGCGCGTCCAGCGCGCGGTGCGCGGCACCGAAAGGCGCGCGGTGCGTGGGCAGCGCGAAGCCGAGCTGCTGCGCCTCGCGCACGCGCTGCGCGAAGCGGCGGTGCTGGGCGCGTGCGGCCGCATCGGCCGGTGGCGGCAGCAAGCCAGGCTGCCAGCGCTGGCCGTCCCAGCGGCGCTCGGCCGGCGCATGCACCTCGAAGGCCTCGTTGGCCTGCCAGCGCCCGTTCACGCGCTCGGCGGCGCCGAGCTCGACGAGCAGATCCTGCAGTTCGGGCAGGGCCGCGCCCGGTTGTGGCAGGTAGTGCGCGCCGAGCGGACAGGGCAGGTCGCCGACCGCACCGGGCCGGCTGTGGCCGCCGGGCGCGTCGTCGAGTTCGAGCAGCGCGACCTCGACGCCGGCGCGGTGAAGCTGGCGCGCGCAGGCCAAGCCTGCGATGCCGGCGCCGATGACCAGCACCTGGGCCTTGCGTTGGCGCGCGTCGCCGCCGGGCACGGCCTCGCGCAGCTTGTGGGCGCGGGCCGGATCCGGGCCCAGCCACGCGACGTCCAGCGTTTTAGAGGGCGTGCAGGCGGCTAGTGGCAGAGCGCCTAGGAACGCGCGGCGGCTCAGCGCCGGCTTCACTGCACCGAGCCCCATTCGCGCAGGAAGTGCTGCACCAACACCGGGTCGCTGAGCCGGTTCACGCCAGCCCCATCCGCCGGGCGGTCCATATCGGGCGGGAACTGCATCAGCAGGGGCAGGCTGTCCACGGTCAGGAAGCGCAGGCCTTCGGGCAGGCGCGGCGGCGGCTGCCAGGGCCGCGTGCCGGCGATCACGAAACCCCATTCGCCGAAGCTGGGCACATGGGCGTGGTAGGGCGTGGTGGAGAGTCCCACGGCCTCCAGGGTTTCGACCACGGTCCAGAAGCTGTAGCGCGCGACCAGCGGCGAGGTGGCCTGCACGACCAGGAAGCCGTCGGCTGCCAGGTGCTCGCGCACGCGCTGGTAGAAGCTGGTGCTGTAGAGCTTGGACAGCGCGTGGCTGCTGGGGTCGGGGAAGTCGGCGATGACGATGTCGAAGCCTTGGCCCTTTTGCGTTTCCAGCCAGCGGTAGGCGTCGTCGTTGACGATGCGCACGCGCGGGTCCTTCAAGGCATCGGCGTTCAGACGCGTCAGCAGCGGCATGCTGGAGAACATCTGCGTGATCTGCGGGTCCAACTCGACCAGCACCACCTCTTGCACGGTGGGGTAGCGCAGGATCTCGCGCACCGCGAGGCCGTCGCCGCCGCCCATCACCAGCACGCGGCGCGGGCCGCTGCCCGGCGCGTAGGCAGCCATTGCTGGGTGCACCAGGGCCTCGTGGTAGCGGTACTCGTCGCGCTCGTGGAACTGCAGATTGCCGTTCAGATGGAGTTTGACCCCGGTGCGGCCCTGGGTGATGACGACGCGCTGGTAGGGGCTGCTCTGCTGCAGCACGATGGGTTCACCGAAGAAGCGCTGCTCGGCCCAGCTGGACAGGTGCTCGGCACCCGCCCAGGCGCCAGCCAGCGCGGCCAGGGTGCCCACACAGGCCAGTGCGTGTGCGGCAAAGGCACGCAGCTCGTGCCGGAACATCCACAGCGCCCAGACGGCCACGGCCCAGTTCAAGAGGCCGAAGAAGAGCCCCGTGCGCACCAGGCCGAGATGCGGCACCAGCAGCAGCGGAAAGGCCAGCGCGACGAGCAGGGCGCCCAGGTAATCGAAGGTCAGCACCTGGCTGACGACCTCGCGCATGGAGCCGCGCTCGCCCTCCGCATGCCGCTTGAGGATGCGCATGACCAGCGGGATCTCCAGGCCGACCAGGGTGCCGACCAGCAGCACCATCGCGTAGAGCAGCCAGCGGAACGGTGTGTCGCTGCCCGGCGGTAGCAGGCTGTGCGCGGCAAAGAGGCCCATCGGCAGCAGGCCGCCGATCAGCGCGACCAGCAGCTCGATGCGCAGGAACTGCGCCACGATCTGGTGCTGCACGAAGCGGCTCAGGTAGGAGCCGATGCCCAGCGCGAACAGATAGGCGCCGATGACGGTGCTGAACTGCAGCACCGAGTCGCCCAGCAGGTAGGAGGCCAGGCTGCCGGCGGCCAGCTCGTAGGCCAGGCCGCAGGCGGCGATGACGAAGGCGCTGACCAGCAGCAGCACCTCGGCCGTGGAGACGCCAGCTACCGGCGCTGCCTGCGCCGGCAGGCTGTCGGGCTTCACTGGATCGCGGAGGCGACGATCAGCCCGATCGCGATGCCCTTGGCCGCCACCACGATGGCCAGGGCCAGATTGCGGTGTTCGACGATCTCCTCCCACAGCTTGTAGGGACTGATCTTGTCGACCACGATGAAGCTGATCCAGTACACAACCACGCCGATCACGGCATAGAAAAGGGTGCCACCGATGGTGGCGAGGCTGAACCATTCAGGTTTCATGTCGAACTCCTCTCGAGAAGGACGCGCTGCGTGACGCGCCCAAGGGTGAAGGATCGCGCCCGCTGATCAAGCGGCCGCCGTGGAACCGGCTTTGCCGGGCCACTGGCGTGCCTTGCAGGCCGCGCCAGGCCTTGCGGCCTGGCCCCTCGCCAGGCACAAAAGGTCCGCCGGACCCTTTGTGTCCGGGCTCGGCCCCCTTGAGGGGGCGCGCGAAGCGCGTAGGGGGTGGGTTCATTTATGCCCGCCGCCGCCAAAACCGCCCGACCAGTTGCCGCCCGAGCCGCGGTAATAGGCGCCGCTGCGCTGGTTGGCCAGGCATTGCTGGTACTCCAGGCTTTGCTCGCCGAAGCTCGAGCGCGTGCTGTCGCAGGGCTTGCTGCTGCAGCCCTTGACGAAGCCGACCATCAGCAGGGCCACCAGCGCGAAGACCATCAGGCCCTTGAGCGTGTCGCCGCCGCTGCCCAGCTTCACGTCGCGCTGCACGCGCCGGCTCTGCGCCGGGTCCAGGCCGAAGCCGGTGACCACCTCGGCGGCGTCCAGCTTGCGACCCAGGCTCCAGGTGATTTCCTTGGCCGATCGCTCGCTGCTCAGCAGCAGCTCGCCGCGCGCGTAGTCGGCCACGTCGCCGCGTTCGTTCTTCGCGACCTTCCAGTAGAACTCGCCCAGCACATGGGTGGTGGTGGCCGGGTAGTGTTCCTTCAGATTGAATTGCTGGCCCTGCCATTGCACGCCTGCGCCCAGCGGCTCGGGGGCGCCGGTCAGCACGCGCACCAGACTCCAACCCTCCTCGCTGTCGACCAGGAAGGCGAAGCCCTGCTGCTGGTTGAACAGCAGGTACTCGCGCCAGAAGAACTGCTCGCCGTCGTCGACGGTGCAGCGCTCCAGGAAGCCGACGACCTGCCAGGGCAGGCGCTCGCCGCCCTTGTCGATCGCGAAGCGGCCGGTGCGGCCGAGCGGGATCGGCGGTTCGGTACCGATCGCCTGCTGGTGGTGCCGCAGCGCCTCGCCGGTGCCGCCGCTGAGGTCGATCACCGACTGGCATTGCCCGCAGGTGATCGACAGCGATTGCGACAGCACGGGCTGCACCGCGGCGCCGCAATTCGGGCACTGCAGGCTGCGCCCGCCGCCGCCCTTGCCCAGATCGGCGGCCGACTCCTCGCGGGTGTTGCTCAGTTTCAGCGCGGCCAGCTCGACGGCGCGGCCGACGCTCCAGCGCGGCCATTCACCATCGACGTACTCCAGGCTGCCGACCTCGTCGCGGGCCGAGCGCAGCTCGGCCACATAGACGGCCTCGCCCAGCTTGGGCGGCTGCGGCAGCTCGCCCTCGGCGGCATGCAGCCTGGCCTCGGTCAGCGCGGCGACGCGGAAGGGCTGGCCGGCGACGACTTGCTGCGCGCCGAGCACCAGCTCGTTGACGGCAGGCGGTTTTTCCAGCGCTTGCGGCCAGCTCAGCACGAAGCGGCCGTTGTCCTCGCTCAGCCAGGCCGACTTGCCGCTGTTGTCGAAGAAGGCATGCCATTCGTTCCAGCTGCCACCCTCGTAGGCCAGCTGCACGCGGCCGAGCACCGTGAACGGCTCGCCCTGCAGGGCTCCTTGCGTGCCGATCTGCAGCGGCGAGTAGTCGGCGAAGAGTTCCGCCGATTCACCGGTGCGCAGCAACTCCTCGTCCTTGCGCAGTAGGGTGCTGCGGCAGAACGAGCAGACGGCGGAGGAGGACGCGCTGGAGGCGAACTCGACCGGCGCGCCGCAGTTGGGGCAGGCGGCGCGCCAGCGGCGCTGCGCGGGCGCTTGGGGGTCGGTCAAGGCTTAGCGCCCGCCGGGCCGCCCCAAGGGCGCTGCGCCCCCTCGGGGGGTGGCGACCGGAGGGAGACTGGGGGTCGGCATCGTCAGAGCTTGCTCAGCAGCTCGGCCTTCTTCGCCGCGAACTCCTCGTCGCTGAGGATGCCCTTGGCCTTCAGGTCGCCGAGCTTCTCGATCAGCGCGATGACGTCCTCGGCCTTCGGCGCTGCTGCCGTGGCCGCGGCGGCCGCGGCCTGCACGGCCGCCGGATTGGCGCCGGCCAGACCGCCGGCCAGCTGCTGGGCCAGCACCTGGCCCATGGCCACGCCGGCGCCCAGGCCCATCGCATCGCCCATCACGCCGCCGCCACCGCCCTGGCCCACGCCCTCGGCCAGCTTGGGGATGGCCTGCGCGGTCTGGTACTGCATGAACTTGCCCATGTCGTTGCCGACCATGCCCATGCCGATCTTCTGATCGAGGATCTTCTGCAGCTCCTCGGGCAGCGAGACCGACTGCAGCGTCACCATCTCCAGCTTCAGGCCCAGCTTCTCGAAGTAGGGCGCGCTGGCTTCCTGGACCGCCTTGGCGAACTCGATCTGGTTGGCCGCCAGGTCCAGGAACGGGATGCCGCTCTGCGCCACGCCGTCGGCGATGTGCTGGATCAGCATGCCGCGCAGCTGACCCTCGAGGTCGGTGACCGTGTACTTGTCGCGGGTGCCCGAGATCTCGGTGTGGAATGCCTTCGGGTCAACGATGCGGAACGCGTAATTGCCGAAGGCGCGCAGGCGCACCGCACCGAAATCCTTGTCGCGGATCGTCACCGGTTGCGCGGTGCCCCAGCGCTGGTCGATCTGCTGGCGGGTGCTGAAGAAGTAGACGTCGCTCTTGAACGGGGACTCGAACAGCTTGTCCCAGTTCTTCAGATAGGTCAGCACCGGCAGGGTCTGCGTCGTCAGCTTGTGGGTGCCGGGGCCGAACACATCGGCCACCTTGCCCTCGTTGACGAAGACCGCCATCTGCGATTCGCGCACGACCAGTTGGCCACCGTACTGGATCTCGAAATCCTTCATCGGGTAACGCCAGGCCAGCGTGCCGTCGCCGTCCTCGGTCCACTGCAGGATGTCGATGAACTGTTTCTTGATGAAATCCATCAGGCCCATGGTGCTTCCTTCGAGTCGATCGCCGTCAAGCGACGGCGCGCGCAGTATCGATAAAAAAGGGCCGGTGTCCCGAAGGACACCGGCCCTGTTTGCAGGACTTGACGCCGCTCAGGCGTCGAAAGGCAGCTTGACCTGGCTGAGATCCTTCTTGGTCTCGACCAGCACCAGCGGGCCTTCGTCCAGCACGACCAGCGGCGGGCGCTCGCGCGGCACGCGGGCCGGCTTGGGCTCGGCGGCGATCGCGGCCTGCGCGGCGGCGATCTTCTCGCTGTCGGACTGCACCCATTGCAGGCCGGCGGTTTCGGCCAGTTGCTGCAACTCGCCCAGCGGCAGCGCGAAGGCCGGCGCGGCAACCACGGCCGGCGCCACCGGGGCGGCTGGCGTGCTCGCGACGACGATGGGCTCGGCGGCGGCCGGCGGTGCCAGTTCCAGCTGCTCGGGCGCAGCCTGGGCCTCGGCGGGCGACTCAGCGGTCGGCTCGGCGCCCGCTTCCGTGGCCTCGGCCGCCTGCTCTTCGCCGCGCTCGCGACGCGGACGGCGACGACGGCGACGGCCCTCTTCCTGCGCATGGCCTTCGGCCTGATCGTCGGCGCTGCCCTCGGGGGCGGCATCAACCGGCAGCGCCTCGGGCAGTTCGCCGGGCTGGGTCTCGGCCTTGACGGGCTCGGTATCGCCGTCGGCGGCATCGACGCCGTTCGACTCGATGCCGTCCTCGCCTCCCTCGGCGCTGCGACCGCCACGGCGGCGGCGGCGACGTCGGCCCTGCTTCTCCTCGGCCAGCGAGTTCGAGCTGGCTTCGCCCTGAGGCGCGTCGATGCGCTCGTTGGCGTCCGGCGTGCCCTCGGCCACAAAGGCCGGCGGCGCGGCGTGCAGATCGGTGTTCAGCGCGGTTTCCGGCGTGGCCAGCAGTTCCTGGGCCTGGGCGACCTGTTCCTCGCTGTGCTCGCGGCGGCGCTCGTTGCGATCCGTCCGATCGCCACGCTCGGCCCGGTCGCGGCGGCCGCGGCCCTGCGCTTCGCCGTCCGGGCGTTCGCTGCGCTCGGCGCGCTCCTGACGTTCCGGACGCTCTTGGCGATCCTGGCGATCACGACGCGGCGCGTCGCCACGCTCGCCCCGTTGGCCCTCGGCCGGCTTGCCGTCGCGGCGCGGCTTGTCGCCACGGCCCTCGGCGTTGCGCTCGCCACCACGATCACCGCGTTCGCCCCGACGGCCGCCGCGATCACCGCCACGGCCACCGCGTTCGCCACGCTCGCCACGTTCACCCTTGGGCTTGTCGGCCGGCTTGGTTTCGACCACCGGTGCCGGCGCGGGCGCTGCCTCAGTGCCGAACAGCTTCTTGATCCAGCCGAAGAAGCCGCCGCTGGCGGCTGCCGCCGGTGCGGTCGCCACCGGGGCGGGGGCTACGACAGGCGCGGGCGCCGGTGCGGGCGCCGCCAGCGGTGCCGGCTGGTCGGGCAGCACGCCCTTGATGATCGGCTCCTGGCGCGCCTTGACCTTCTCGCGACGCGTGATGCCGACCTCGTCGCTCGGCTCCTCGATCATCGTGTAGCTGGCCTTGAAGGCGTCCAGACGCGGGTCGTCGTGGCGCAGGCGCTCCAGCTTGTAGTTCGGCGTCTGCAGATGCGGGTTTGGAATCAGCAGCACATTGACGCGCTGCTTGAGTTCGATCTTGCTGATCTCGGCGCGCTTCTCGTTGAGCAGGAAGCTGGTCACTTCCACCGGCACCTGCACATGCACGGCGGCGGTGTTGTCCTTCATGGACTCTTCCTGGACCATGCGCAGGATCTGCAGCGCCGAGCTCTCGGTGTCGCGGATGTGGCCGGTGCCGTTGCAGCGCGGGCAGGTGATGTGGCTGCCTTCGGACAGCGCCGGGCGCAGGCGCTGGCGGGAGAGTTCCAGCAGGCCGAACTTGGAAATCGAGCTGAACTGCACGCGGGCGCGGTCGACGCGCAGCGCGTCCTTCAGGCGGTTCTCGACCTCGCGGCGGTTCTTGCTCTCCTCCATGTCGATGAAGTCGACGACGATCAGGCCGCCGAGGTCGCGCAGCCGGCACTGGCGGGCGATTTCGTCGGCGGCCTCGAGATTGGTCCGCGTCGCGGTTTCCTCGATGTCGCCGCCGCGCGTGGCGCGGGCCGAGTTCACGTCCACCGAGACCAGGGCCTCGGTGTGGTCGATGACGATGGCGCCGCCGCTGGGCAGGTTAACCGTGCGGCTGAACGCGGTCTCGATCTGGTGCTCGATCTGGAAGCGGCTGAACAGCGCCGCGTCGTCGCGGTAGCGCTTGACCCGGGATGCCTGGTCGGGCATCACATGGTCCATGAACTGCTTGGCTTGCTCGTAGATGTCGTCGGTGTCGATGAGGATCTCGCCGATGTCCGCGCGGAAGTAGTCGCGGATCGCGCGGATCACCAGGCTGCTTTCCTGGTAGATCAGGTAGGCGCCCTTGCCGCCCTTCGCGGCTTCGTCAACGGCGGTCCAGAGCTTGAGCAGGTAGTTCAGGTCCCACTGCAGTTCGGCGGCCGAGCGGCCGATGCCGGCGGTGCGGGCGATCAGGCTCATGCCCTTCGGGTAGTCGAGGCTGTCGAGGTTCTCCTTGAGCTCCTCGCGCTCTTCGCCCTCGATGCGGCGGCTCACGCCACCGCCGCGCGGGTTGTTGGGCATCAGCACCACGTAGCGGCCGGCCAGGCTGATGAAGGTGGTCAGCGCCGCGCCCTTGTTGCCGCGCTCTTCCTTCTCCACCTGAACCAGCAGTTCCTGGCCGTTGTGGATGACGTCCTGGATCTTCGCGTCGCGGCCCGCGCCGTCCTTGAAATAACTGCGGGCGATTTCCTTGAACGGCAGGAAGCCGTGGCGGTCCTCGCCGTAGTCGACGAAGCAGGCCTCCAGCGACGGTTCGACGCGCGTGACGACAGCCTTGTAGATATTGCCCTTGCGCTGTTCGCGACCTTCGATCTCGGTTTCAAAGTCGATCAGCTTCTGGCCGTCGACAACGGCCAGGCGACGCTCTTCGGGCTGCGTCGCGTTGATGAGCATGCGCTTCATCGGGGTTCCTCTCCTTCATGGCGTGGCGCCGCCCCGGCTGGGGGCGGCCTGGAATCGATGCCACTGCGGTGAAGAAACCCTGGGAAGGAATCGCCCTGGGCGATGCGGTGTCAGCCTTGTGGACTGGGGCGGCGCATCGCGTTGGCACGGGCACCGCCCCAGGGGCCCGACGCGGCGGCCGACGCAGCACCCGGGTCGGCCCAGCGGCAACGCCCGGCCCTCGCCCGCTTCGAAGGGGCGGCGAGGTCGGGGCGGCGGCTGAAGGCCAAAGCGGGGTGGGGTAGCGGCACAGCGGGGGTCTGGGGTGGCGCGAGGTGCTGCTGGCGGGGTTCCGCCAGCAGCACGGGAAACCTTGGTTCTGGAACCGGCGCATCGCCGGCTCGGGTTCGATCACTGCAGGACGGCGGCTCCTGCCGCGCCGCCAACGGCCTTTGGGCCTTGGCCTGCGCTCCAGAACCACCGTGGCATCACGGTCACCATCGGCTTGCTTCGCATCGACCGCATAAAATTCAGCCGAATCAAAGACTTAGAAACTCAATGGCAGGCCGCATTATAGAAGCCAAAGCGCAGCGACCGGCCGCGAAGAAACCCGCCGTACCCGCCGCTCCCGTGCAGGCCGCCGTGCGCCTGGTGCAGATCGACGAGGGCAGCGAGGGTCAACGCCTGGACAACTTCCTGCTGCGCGAACTCAAGGGCGTGCCCAAGACCCATGTCTACCGGGTGATCCGCGCCGGCGAGGTGCGGGTCAACAAGGGCCGGGCGCAGGCCGATACGCGGCTGGCCCTGGGAGACATGGTGCGCATCCCGCCGGTGCGGGTGGCCAGCCCGGCCGAGAAGGAATCCGCCGAATCGGCGCCGCCGCGCGAGTTCCCCATCCTGTTCGAGGACGAGCATCTGCTGGTCGTCGACAAGCCGGCTGGCACCGCGGTGCATGGCGGTTCGGGCGTCAGCTTCGGCGTCATCGAACAGCTGCGCCGGGCGCGGCCGCAGGCCAAGTTCCTGGAACTGGTGCACCGCCTGGACAAGGAGACCAGCGGCGTGCTGGTGCTGGCGAAGAAGCGCTCGGCGCTGACGCATCTGCAGGACCAGTTCCGCGGCCGCGAGACCGGCAAGACTTACTACGCCCTGGTCTGGGGCGACTGGCCGGAAAAGCTCAAGGTCATCGACCAGGCGCTCTTGAAGACCCTGGATGCCAAGGGCGAGCGCCATGTGAAAGTGGTGGATGCCGAGCACGAGGGCGCGAAGCGCTCGATCACCCTGGTCAAGATTGCTAAGCGGCTGGGCTGGGCGACCCTGCTCGACGTGACCCTCAAGACCGGCCGCACGCACCAGATCCGCGTCCACCTGAGCCAGAACGGCCATGCCATCGTCGGCGACCCCAAGTACGGCGATTTCGACAAGAACCGCGAGCTGGCGCGCGGACCCAAGCGCTTCGGTCGGATGTTCCTGCATGCGCGGCGGCTGCAGTTCGCGCATCCGGTCAGTGGCGAAGCCGTGATCTGCGAGGCGCCACTACCTACGGAATGCCAATTGCTATGCGCTACGAACTGATCGCCTTCGACTGGGACGGCACCCTGTTCGACTCCACCGCCTGCATCGTCAAAAGCATGCAGGCCGCGGCCCGCGAGATGGGCCTGGCGGAGCCGCCGCCCGAGCGCGCGCGGCACGTCATCGGCCTGGGCCTGGAGCAGGCGCTGCAGATCGCCGTGCCCGAGCTGCCGCAGACGCAGTACCGCGAGCTGGCGAACGTCTACCGCCGCCACTACTTCGCCACTGTCCACGAGGTGACCCTGTTCGACGGCGTGCCCGAGCTGCTGCGCGAGCTCAAGGGCCGTGGCCATCGCCTGGCCGTGGTCACCGGCAAGAGCCGCCGCGGCCTGGACGAGGCCTTGGCCCAGGTCGGTCTGCGCGATCTCTTCGAGGCCACCCGCACTGCCGAAGAAACCGCCGGCAAGCCGCATCCGCAGATGCTGCACGAGCTGATGGACGAGCTCGGCGCGCCGGCCGGCGCGACCCTGATGGTCGGCGACACCACGCACGATCTGCAGCTGGCGGCCAATGCCGGCACCGCGGCGCTGGCGGTCAGCTTCGGCGCCCATGGCGAGCACGAGTTGCAGGCCCTGCAGCCGCTGGCCGTGCTGCACGATGTGCCGGCGCTGCAGGCTTGGTTGCGCGCCCATGGCTGAACCCGGGCTCTTCGTCTGCGCGAGCAGTGCGCTCGAAGAGCGCGGCAAGGGCGTGCAATGGGAGCTGCGCTACTGCGGCGTGGCGGAGCGGGCGTTCGCGCTGCGCGTGGACGGCAAGGTGGTCGCCTACCTGAACCGCTGCGCCCATGTGCCGGTGGAACTGGACTGGCAGCCCGACGAGTTCCTCGACAGCGAGCGCCGCTACATCCTTTGCGCCATCCATGGCGCGGTCTACTCGCCGCAGACCGGCGCCTGCGTGATGGGGCGCTGCGGCCGCGCCGGGCTGATCCCGGTGGCCGTCGCGGAGATCGACGGTGCCGTGCATTGGTATCCTTCCGCGCACCTGCAGCCTGGCCTTGACGAGCCGGCGCAGCCCCAAGATGAACCCCGACACCCCTCCGCCGGTCCTGCCGGACCCGACCCCGCAGCCGGATGACATGCTGAAGGCCGCGCCGGCCACCGCCGCGCCACCTGCCGCCCCTCCTGCGAACCCGCCGGCCCACGAGACCCTGGCCCTGCAACTGGCCCGCGACTTCCTGGTCGAGAAGCGCCGCGAGCGCCGCTGGCGCCTGCTGCTGCGCGGCGGCTGGCTGCTGCTGGCCGGCTTCGTCGTCTGGTCGCTGTGGAGCCAGCAGCATGCCGGCCCGACGCCGGGCACCGCGCACACCGCGCTGGTCGAGGTGCGCGGCGAGATCGCCGCCGACACCGAGGCCAGCGCCGAGCTGGTGGTCTCGGCGCTGAAGAACGCGTTCGCCGATGTCGGCAGCCAGGCCGTGGTGCTGCGCATCAACTCGCCGGGCGGCAGCCCGGTGCAGGCCGGCATCGTCTACGACGAGATCCGCCGCCTGCGCGCCGCGCACAACAAGCCGGTCTATGCGGTGGTCGACGACATCTGCACCTCGGCGGCCTACTACATCGCGGCGGCCACCGACGGCATTTACGTGAATCGCGCGTCGATGGTCGGCTCGATCGGCGTGCTGATGGACGACTTCGGCTTCGAGGGCCTGATGAGCAAGCTCGGCATCGAGCGCCGGCTGATCACCGCCGGCGAGCACAAGGGCATTGCCGACCCGTTCTCGCGCATGAGCCAGGACGACGCGCAGCGTCTGCAGCTGATGCTGGACGAGATCCACCAGCAGTTCATCGCCGCGGTGCGCGAAGGCCGTGGCAAGCGCCTGAAGGAGAGCGAGGAGACCTTCAGCGGCTTGATGTGGAACGGCAGCAGCGCCGTCACCCAGGGCCTGGCGGACGGCTTCGGCAACCTCGACCTGGTTGCCCGCGAGGTCGTCGGCGCCGAGGAGGTCATCGACTACACGCCACAGCCGAATGTTGCCGAGCGCCTGGCCAAGCGCTTTGGCGCGGCAGTGGGCGAGGGCGCGGTGAAGGCCTGGCGCGGCTTGCCCGCGATTCGCTGATGGCGGATTTCGATTGGTCCAGCGGCTACCCCAGCCGCCGCAGCCCGCTGTTCGCGCGCAATATCGTCTCCACCAGCCATCCGCTGGCGGCGCAGATGGGCTTGCGCATGATCGAGCGCGGTGGCAATGCGGTGGATGCGGCGATCGCCGCGGCGGCCTGCATGACGATCGTCGAGCCCTGCTCGAACGGCCTGGGTTCGGATGCCTTCGCGCTGGTCTGGGACGGGCAGCAATTGCACGGCCTGAACGCCAGCGGCCCCGCGCCGCAGGGCCTGAGCCGCGAGCGCTTCGGTGACACGCCGATGCCGCAGCGCGGCTGGAACACCGTCACCGTGCCCGGCGCCGTGGGTGGCTGGATGGCTTTGCACCGTCGCTTCGGCAAGCTGCCTTTTGCCGAGCTGATGGCGCCAGCGGCTGAGATTGCCGAGCGCGGTTACGCCGTGCCGCTTGGCGTGGCGCAGAAGTGGGCGATGGCGTCCCGGATCCCTGAGCTGACCGGCGGCGCCGGTTTCGCCCAGGCATTTCTGCCCAAGGGGCGTTCGCCCGCGGTCGGCGAGCGCTTCGCCTTCCCCGAGGCCGCGCGCAGCCTGCGCCTGATCGGCGAAACCGGGGGCGAGGCCTTCTACCGTGGCGAGATCGCGCAGGCCCTGGACCGCTTCGCCCGCGAGGGCGGCGGCGCGCTGCGCGCCGAGGACCTGGCCGCCTACGAGGCCGAATGGGTGCAGCCCATCCAGACTGGCTTCCAGGGCCACGAGGTGCACGAGATCCCGCCGAACGGCCAGGGCATCGCCGCGCTGATGGCGCTGCGCATTGCCGAGGCCCTGGGTTTGGGCGAGTTCGCGGTCGACGACTGGCGCACCCAGCATCTGCTGATCGAGGCCATGAAGCTGGCCTTCGCCGATGTCTATGCCGAAGTGGCCGACCCGCGCGCAATGCGCCTCACGCCCGCACAACTGCTGGACCCCGACTACCTGCGCCGCCGCGCTGCCCTGGTGGACCGCGAACGCGCCCAAGTCTTCGGCGCCGGCAGCCCCGTCAAGGGCGGCACCATCTACCTGACGGCGGCCGATGCCTCTGGCATGCAGATCAGCTTCATCCAAAGCAATTACATGGGCTTCGGCTCCGGCCTGGTGCTGCCGGGTTATGGCGTGAGCCTGCAGAACCGCGGCGCGGGTTTCAGCCTGCAGAGCGGCCACCCGAACGAGCTGGCGCCCGGCAAAAAGCCCTTCCACACCATCATCCCGGCCTTCCTGACGAAGGACGGCCAGGCGCAGATGGGCTTTGGCGTGATGGGCGGCCACATGCAGCCGCAGGGGCATCTGCAAACGCTCGTGCGCATGCTGGTCTACAAGCAGCACCCGCAGGCCGCCTGCGACGCACCGCGCTGGCGCGTCAACGACGGCCTGTCGCTGAATGCGGAAGCCTTCTGGCCGGCCGAAACCTCGGCGGGATTGGCGGCGGCCGGTCACCAGATCGGCGACATCCACGACAGCTACATGGACTTTGGCGCCGGGCAGTTCATCTGGCGCCTGGGGGACCCGGCGGTGGATGGCTATGTGGCTGCGTCAGACCCGCGCCGCGATGGCGCCGCGGTGGGGTTCTGAGGGGGCGCTTGGATGTGGGCTCGGGTGACGATCGCAGGCGTCGAGCTTGCGCTCGTCGGCGATGCCCCAGTGCTTCTTCGGCAGGCGTGGTGGAAATTGGGACGTGCTGGCGTGCTGCTGCCTAATTTCCTATGCGGATTTCGGGAACAACACCACACCCGGTAGGTGCTCAAAGTGCGCATCGCAGGTCAGTAGCTCCGCGCTGGCGTGCCGGGCCGTTGCGTAGACGATGGCGTCGGCGGTCGCTAGCTTGTGTTCGCGATGCAGGTCCGCCGCGAGCAAGGCAATGGTGGTGTCCAAAGGCACCACCACGCATTTCTGGGTGTAGGCAATCACCTGATCGGCCCGGGCCTCGTCGAGTTCACGGACCAGCCATTTCGACAGTTCGAGCTGCACGATGGTGGGGACGATGCACTGCGTCTTGTCTGGGAAACGCTTGCCGAGCTTCTTGCCGACGGCACTGCCCACCAGCCACTCGATCCAGGCCGAGGTGTCAAGCACACAGGCGGCGTTCATCAGTAGCGATCCTGGCGATCTCGGTAGCCCTCCTTGGACGCGCCCTTGGCGATGCCGGCCAATTCCTCCAGGTCGGGCACGGGCATCACCAGCACGCCCTTGCCCTTCGGGATGAACACGAACTCCTGTCCCGCCTGCCACTGCTGTTCTTCCCGCACGGCCTTGGGAATGGAGATCTGAAACTTGCTGGACAAGGTGGCGGTGGCGGTCATGTTCTTGCCTTGATGATATCGATAGAGATTTGGTAAGAATACGCGCTTGGGCTGTCAACACCAAGCAGAGCTTGGCGGTTTCGGCTGCATGCACCTTGTCGCTTTTGGCGCGGTGTCAGCTAGCATCCCACCTTCATGACCAAGCTCCTCGACTTCACCTGAACCTGCGCTGACCACGCAGCGGTCGGCGCCTGCCGGCCCGATGTCGAACCCCGCTTGGAACCCCCGCATGAACTGGCTGCACGCGCTGCGACAGCGCTTCACCCCCGGACCGAACGACCTGCTGCGCGACCGCGCCTACCGCAGGCTCTGGACCTCCATCCTCACCTCCTCGCTGGGTGGGCAGATCACGCTGCTGGCGCTGCCGATCACCGCTGCTGTGCTGCTGCAGGCCAGCCCGCTGCAGATGGGCCTGCTGCAGGCCATGGAGATCGCGCCCTTCGTGCTGCTCTCGCTGCCCAGCGGCGTGTGGCTGGATCGCGTGCGCAAGCTGCCGGTCTATGTGGCCGGCGAGCTGACCATGGCTCTGGCGCTGCTGACCATTCCGGCGGCGCATTGGCTGGGCTGGCTGACCATGAGCTGGATGTACGCGGTCGGCTTCCTGCTCGGCTGCTGCTACACGGTGGCCGGCAGCGCGGCGCAGATCGTGCTGACCCAGGTGGTGCCGCGCGACAGGCTGGTCGAGGCGCATGCAAAGAACGCGCTGGCCTCCAGCGGCCCCGAGGTTGCCGGCCCGGCCTTGGCCGGTCTGCTCATCAAGGCGGTGGGCGCACCTATGGCCCTGGTGCTGGATGCCTTGCTGCTGGCCTTCTCGGCCTTCATCCTGCGCGGTGTGAAGGTCAGCGAGCAGTTGGCGGCGCGCAGCACGCGCAGCTTCAAGGAGGAGTTGCTGACCGGTCTGCGCTTCGTGCGCGGCCATGTGTTGCTGCCGCGTCTGGCCTTGCTGGTCGGCTGCTGGCAGTTCTGCCACAACGCGGCGCTGGTGGTGCAGATCCTCGTCGCCACCCGCGAGCTGGGCATGAGCCCGAGCAGCGTCGGCCTGAGCTATGTCGGCCTGGGCGCCGGCACAGTGCTGGCGAGTCTGCTGGGCCATCGCATCAGCGAGCGCCTGGGGCCCGGGCCCTGCCTGGTCACCGGCATCGCCGTCAGCAGCCTGGGCTGGGGCGTGCTTGCGCTGGCGCCCGGCGGCGCCTGGGGCGTGGCTGCGTTCGCGCTGATGCTGGGCCTGTTCGGCGTTGGTGCGGTGCTGATCTTCATCAACTTCCTGAGCCTGCGCCAGGCGGTCACGCCCAGCCCCTTGCTCGGCCGCATGACCAGCACCATGCGCTGGCTGATCCTGCTGCCGGCCGGGCCGGGGGCGTTGCTCGGCGGCTGGCTGGGCGAGCACTTCGGCCTGCGCAGCAGCCTGGGCTTTGCCTGTCTGGCCGGCCTGGGCGTGGCCGCCTATGCCTGGCGCAGCCAGACCATCCGCGGCGTGCGCACGTTGCCGCGCCTGGAAGATGCGGCAGCGGGCTGAGGCCGATCAGAAGCGCTTGCCGAAGCCGATGCCGACGAGCAGCGGGTCGACCTTGAATTCGCCGGCCTTGGCGCCGAAGCTGCGGATGTCGGTGCGGATCTGCACCTTCTTCACGTCGACGTTGAAGACCCAACCGTCGGCCAGCGGCACGTCGAAGCCGGCATTCAGCGACAGGCCGACGCTGCTGCCCTCGGTGCTCGGCGCCAGCGCCGTCTGCACGGCCGGCGCGAACTTGACCGAGGAGAACAGGGTCAGGTTGGCACCCACGCCGAGGTAGGGGCGCCAGCCGCCGGCCTCGGTGAAGTGGTATTGCAGCGTCAGGGTCGGCGGCAGGTGCTTGAGCGAGCCGATCGTCGTGCCGTTGCTGCGCACGTCGTGCTTCTGCGGGTAGGTCAGGATCAGCTCGGCGGCCCAGTTCGGGCTGAAGAAGTAGCTGATGTCGACCTCGGGAATGGTCTTGTTGTTCACCGACAGGCCCAGGCCGGTGCTGTCCTTGTTGGCGCTGTCGATGTAGACGGCGCGGGCACGGATCAGCCAGTCGCCCTGCTCGGCGGCCTGCGCCGCCGGCACGGCGACGAGGGTGGCCGTGGCAGCCAGGGTGGCGATGACGAAGCTGGTGGTGCCGATCTTGCGGTTCATTGCGATTTCTCCGTGTGAGTGAACGGAGTCCATTGCAAGTCGCGGCCGGCTTCGGCCGTTTGCGCTGGGTCAAACCCGGCCCCGGGTTCTCCCGGGGGTGCGGGCCGCCTTGATCTGGGTCAGGCGGCGGTGGTCGACCGTGGCGGCGCGGCAACGCGGGCTGGCAGATCCAGGCGGTCGGTGATCAGGCCGTCGGCACCGGCCTCGCGCAGGCGCAGCGCCTCGCCCTCGTCGTTGACCGTGTAGGCCAGCGCACGCAGGCCGTGGCGGTGCAGCGTGGCGATGGCCGCGGCATCCAGGCTGGCGTGTTGGCAGATCACCGCAACGGCGCCCAACTGCAGCGCCTGCTGCGGCAGTTCGGTCCGCCAGGCGGTGCTGAGCAGGGCCAGCGGCCAGCCGGCGCCGGCCGCGGCCTGCAGGGCCCGGGGCTCGAAGCTGGAGAGCAGGGGTGGGCTGGCGGCAGTCCAATGCTGCTGCAGCCACTGTGCGACGCCCCGACCCAGGCGTTCGGCCTCGCCGGCGCTGGGTTTGAGTTCGAGGTTCAGCGCCAGATCCTGGTCGGCGGCCAGGGTGGCGAGCTCCAGCAGGCGGCCCAGGGGCTCTCCGGCAAAGCTGGGGCTGTGCCAGCTGCCGGCATCGAGCCGGGCGAGTTCCCGCCAGTCCTGCGCGCAGGCCAGGCCGCTGCCAGTGCTGGTGCGATCCAGCTTCTCGTCGTGCAGCAGAAAGGGCACGCCGTCGCGGCTCAGCTGCACATCGCATTCGAAGGCCGTGAAGCCGGCGGCGAGGCCGACGCGGAACGCGGCGACGGTGTTCTCCGGCGCTTCCTTGCCGGCACCGCGGTGGGCCATCCAGAAGGGGTAGGGCCAGGGTTTCATCGCGTTCCTTCGCCGGGTGGAAAGTGGCGCTTGCGGCGCCGGGCTTTCCTAGAGCCCGGAACCCAAAGCGGGCGGGAGCCCTCGGGTAGTATCCCCAGGTTCTGCCCGGCGTCCGCCAGGGCCTGCCTTGCTCCCATGAACGCCGCGCTGCCGACCACCGCCCCCGCCGAGATCGAGACCCCCGACGAGCAGGCGCCCCGGCTGCGCGAGATTCCCTACAACTACACCTCGTTCTCCGACCGCGAGATCGTGCTGCGCCTGCTGGGCAGTCGCGCCTGGGAACTGGCCCAGCAACTGCGCGGCCAGCGCAACACCGGCCGCAGCGCGCGCATGCTCTACGAGGTGCTGGGCGACATCTGGGTGGTGGATCGCAACCCCTATCTGCAGGACGACCTGCTCTCCAACCCAAAGCGGCGCGAGCTGCTGGTGGAGGCGCTGTACCACCGGCTGCGCGAGATCGACCGTCGCCGCGACCCGGCCAAGGATGCCGAGCGCGACGCGCTGGTGGGCGAGCTGCTGCTGGCTGCGGGCGAGGCGGTGCGCCGCTTTGCTGCGCGCTTTGACGAGGTGGCGGCTCTGCGCAAGCGCACGGCCAAGCTCCTGGGCAAGCGCACCGCCAAGGACAACATCAAGTTCGACGGCCTGAGCCGCGTCAGCCATGTGACCGACGCCACCGACTGGCGCGTCGAGTACCCCTTTGTGGTGTTGACGCCCGACACCGAGGCCGAGATGGCCAGCCTGGTGGCCGGCTGCGTGGAGCTGGGCCTGACCATCATTCCGCGTGGCGGTGGCACCGGCTACACCGGCGGCGCCGTGCCTCTGGTCTGGAGGTCGGCGGTCATCAACACCGAGAAGCTCGAAGCCCTGCGCGGCGTCGAGATGCTGCAGCTGCCCGGCCTGGATCGGGAGGTCGCAACGGTGTTCAGCGAGGCGGGTGTGGTCACGCAGCGCGTGGCGGACCTGGCGGAGCAGCATGGCTTTGTGTTCGCGGTCGACCCCACCAGCGCCGAAGCCAGCTGCATCGGCGGCAATATCGCGATGAATGCCGGCGGCAAGAAGGCGGTGCTCTGGGGCACGGCCCTGGACAACTTGGCCAGCTGGAAGATGGTGACGCCCGAGGCCAAGTGGCTGGAGGTCGCCCGCCTCAACCACAACCTCGGCAAGATCCACGATGTGGAGGTGGCGAGCTTCGAGCTGCGCTACTTCGACGCCACGGGCAAGGTGCTGGAGAAGACCGAGCGCCTCGACATTCCCGGCCGCGTGTTCCGCAAGGAAGGCCTGGGGAAGGACGTCACCGACAAATTCCTGGCCGGCCTGCCCGGCATCCAGAAGGAAGGCTGCGATGGCCTGATCACGTCGGCGCGCTGGATCGTGCACCGCATGCCCAAGAGCGTGCGGACGGTCTGCCTGGAGTTCTTCGGCAATCCCAAGGACGCGGTGCCGTCCATCGTCGAGATCAAGGATTTGCTGTTCGGGCTGGCTAAAGAGGGCAAGGCCATCCTGGCCGGCCTGGAACATCTGGACGACCGCTACCTGAAGGCGGTCGGCTACGCGACCAAGAGCAAGCGCGGCGGTTTGCCGAAGATGGTCTTGATCGGCGACATCGTCGGCGACGACGAGGCCGAGGTCGCCCGCGCCACCTCCGAGGTCGTGCGCATCGCCAATGCGCGCAGCGGCGAGGGTTTCATCGCCGTCAGCCCCGACGCCCGCAAGAAGTTCTGGCTGGACCGCAAGCGCACCGCGGCCATCGCCAAGCACACCAACGCCTTCAAGATCAACGAGGACGTGGTCATCCCGCTCGAGCGCATGGGCGAGTACACCCTGGGCATCGAGCGCATCAACATCGAGCTCAGCCTGCGCAACAAGCTGGAGCTGGTCGATCGCCTGCGCGGCTTCTTCGCCGGCCGCCTGCCGCTGGGCAAGACCGACGACGCGAACGAGATCGCGAACTCCGAGCTGCTGGAAGACCGCGTGCAGCAGGCGCAGGCCCTGATCGATGAGGTCGGTGGGCTCTGGCAGGGCTGGCTGGATCAGGTCGATCCGCTGTTCCCGCAGCTGCAGACGCAGGAGCTTCGCGCCAGCTGGAAGCGGCAGCTCCTCAAGCCGCTGCAAACGATCTTTGCCGGCGCGGCCTTCGAGCCGGTCATCGCCGAAGCGAAGCGCATTCACGGTGAGGTGTTGAAGGGCCGCGTCTGGGTGGCGCTGCACATGCATGCCGGCGACGGCAATGTGCACACCAACATCCCGGTGAACTCCGACAACTACGCGATGCTGCAGACGGCGCACGAGGCCGTCGCGCGCATCATGAAGCTGGCGCGTCAGCTCGACGGCGTGATTTCCGGCGAACACGGCATCGGCATCACCAAGCTGGAGTTCCTGTCGGACGACGAACTGGCCGGATTTGCCGACTACAAGGCGCGCATCGACCCCGAGGGCCGCTTCAACAAAGGCAAGCTGCTGCGGCCCGGCACGGTCAGCGGCAGCTTGTTTGCCGACCTGACGAATGCCTATACGCCCAGCTTCGGGCTGATGGGCCATGAGTCGCTGATCATGCAGCGCTCGGAAATCGGCGCGATCTCCGACTCGATCAAGGACTGCCTGCGCTGCGGCAAGTGCAAACCGGTCTGCGCCACGCATGTGCCGCGCGCGAACCTGCTCTACAGCCCGCGCAACAAGATCCTCGCGACCTCCTTGCTCATCGAGGCCTTCCTCTACGAGGAGCAGACGCGGCGCGGCATTTCGCTGCAGCACTGGGAGGAGTTCGAGGACGTGGCCGACCACTGCACGGTCTGCCACAAATGCGCGTCGCCCTGCCCGGTGAAGATCGACTTCGGCGATGTGTCGATGAACATGCGCAACCTCTTGCGCAAGATGGGTCAGAAGTCCTGGCGCCCGGGCAACGCGGCGGCCATGCTGATGCTGAACGCGACCAACCCCGAGACCATCAAGCTGGCGCGCACCGCCATGGTGGGCGTTGGCTTCAAGGCACAGCGCCTGGCCCATGAGGTGCTCGCCAAGTTCGCGAAGAAGCAGACGAAAGCGCCACCGGCCAGCGTCGGCCCGTCACCGGTGCGCGAGCAGGTCATCCACTTCATCAACAAGAAGCTGCCCGGCGGCCTGCCCAAGAAGACGGCGCGGGCCCTGCTCGACATCGAGGACAAGGACTACGTCCCCATCATTCGGGACCCGGGCACGACGACGGCCGACACCGAGGCGGTCTTCTACTTCCCGGGTTGCGGCTCCGAGCGTTTGTTCAGCCAGGTGGGGCTGGCGACGCAGGCCATGCTCTGGCATGCCGGCGTGCAGACGGTGCTGCCGCCCGGCTACCTCTGCTGCGGCTACCCGCAGCGCGGCTCCGGCCAGTTCGACAAGGCCGAGCAGATGATCACCGACAACCGGGTGCTGTTCCACCGCGTGGCCAACACCCTGAACTACCTGGACATCAAGACCGTGGTGGTCAGCTGCGGCACCTGCTTCGACCAATTGCAGGGCTACCGCTTCGAGGACATCTTCCCTGGCTGCCGCATCGTCGACATCCACGAGTACCTGCTGGAGAAGGGCATCAAGCTGGAAGGCAAGGGCAACTATCTGTACCACGACCCCTGCCACAGCCCGATGAAGCAGCAGGAGCCCATGAAGACCGTCAAGGCCCTGGTCGGCGACGGCGTCATCAAGAGCGAGCGTTGCTGCGGCGAATCGGGCACCCTGGGTGTCACCCGGCCCGACATCAGCACGCAGATCCGTTTCCGCAAGGAAGAGGAATTGCAGAAGAACGCGGCGGCGCTGGGTAATCCGGAGCAGGTGAAGATCCTCACCAGCTGCCCGAGCTGCCTGCAGGGCCTGAGCCGCTACGGCAACGATTTGCAGAACGGCCTGCTCGAAGCCGACTACATCGTGGTCGAGATGGCGCGCCACATCCTGGGCGAGAACTGGATGCCGGACTATGTGGCCAAAGCCAACGCCGGCGGCATCGAGCGGGTGTTGGTCTAGCGCTGCTCAGGACTACGGCTGCGGTGGCTTCGTGGTCCCTGGGTGCGCGCTTCTTACATCGCAGCAGCGAAAGGCTCAGGGGTCGCCGCTTGGCCAGGAGCGCGCTGAACCCATAGCTCAATGCGTGGGTCCATCTGCACCGCGGCTGCTTGCCTCCGGATGCGCGTCACAGTCGCGTCAGTGCCATCTCCGAAGATGAGGTAAATACCGCGTTGATAGCCGACCGCACTGGTGAAGCGGTTCAACGTTTCCAAGTCTTTCCGAATTGCCTTTGCAGGCGCTCCACACGGCTTGACCTCAATCACCGTGAAATTGCTATCCATCGAGCCGGGTGTATGTACCAGGAAGTCCGGTTTGTAGCGGTCTGCACCGAGCGCCCGAAGTAGAGGGTGTCCGCTCTTGTCCACTTCACCATTGAGCGTGAAAGAGCAGCCCGAGGGCCAAATGCGTCGAAGCTGGTGATAAAGCTCGTAGCAGTAGACGCGTTCGCGGTAAACGGGCTGTCCTCCGTCGATGGGGAGGCGGAAGTACTTGTCTTCAATCGCCGCGGTGGCGGCCTCAAGCAAGCTGCTCAGGTCATTCATGTCGGGATGGCGAGATTTGTAGCGATGGAGATGCGTGGCTGGCCGGGGACTGTTGTAGCGAGGGGGCTCCGCGCACCCTGCAATCGGCAGAGGCCTTGGTCTTGTCAGACAGAGTTTTCTCCGCGAGATCGCGCTCTCGACGCCGAGCAATTCGGCATTCACGACATCCAGGTTAATGACCGAAATGAGATCTCGACCCCGCCACCCTTCAATGCAGCTCGCTCGGCGCGCCGCAGCACTTCTTGAACTTCTTGCCGCTGCCGCAGGGGCAGGCTTCATTGCGGCCGACTTTGGTGCTCATGCGTTGCGCCTGCTGGCGCTCGGCCACGGCCTGCCGCAGCGGCAGCCAGAAGGCGTGCATCTGCGCCAGGCTCTCCTCAATCTCCGCCGCCAGCGCAGCGCGCTGCTCAGGCGTGCGGGTCAGCTCGTCCTGGTCGGGTGAGAAATTGTCTGCGCCCAGCAAACCAATCGGCCGGTACCAGCGTTTGCCTTGCGGGTGATCAAACAACGGCTGCCAGGCCGACTGGCTGAGCTTGACGCCCTCGGTGAAGCCGTAGGCCCACACTTCCGCATCGTCAAACTCGCCCAAGGCCTCGAACTCAACCATGGGCCAGAGCGGCGCCAGTTCTGGCGGGCTGCACTGAAGGCCCGACACGATGCTGTTGAAGTGGCGCATCACCAAGCTCAGCAAATGGTTGGCTTGGTCCATGTCGTCGGACGGAGGCAGCAGAGCGCCTTCCTGTTGCCCCCAAACCTGGGGCAGCCATTGGCTGGGCATCAGCGCCTCAGGTCCCATCGCCAGCGCGTGCAGATAGCCGTCGAGCATGTCCATCGTCATGCTCTCTTCGGCATCCAGGTCCAGCAGAAAACGGTCCAGCTCGTCCAGTTCTGCGTTCGATAGCGGCGTCATCAGGGCCAGCCCATCACAGCGGTGTCCGGCATGCTCCAGGCGGCGCAATAGCTCGGGCCCCGCCTCCTTGGCCGCCTGTCGGGCGCTGACTACAAAGTGGTGAACACCCTCGGCCTTGAGCGCCTCGAAGGCCGCGGCCAGCGCGGCGGTGTCGGTCTCGAACTCCTCGCCCCAGACGCTGGACGTGCCCAACTCGTCCACGATCTCCAGGATCCAGGGTTCGTCTTGGCCGCGGTAGATGTCGATGCGCAGCGTGTGCCCCTCGGCGCTATAGATTTGCGACAGGGGGGAATCTATGAGCTCGAATTCGTCGTCATTCATGGTTGCTTTGCTTCGCTGTCCAGGCGCCACACCGGCTGTCGCCTGACGAGGATGGCCCCGATTCTGACGGGGCACCGCTCGCCCGGAGCCGGGCCGCTTGCTGTCTGCGGCGTCCGTGGACAGTCCAAGCTGCCTGCAAGGCCTGAGCCGTTACGGCAACGACTTGCAGAACGACCTGCTCGAAGCCGACTACATCGTGGTCGAGATGGCCCGCCACATCCTGGGTGAAAACGGGATGCCGGACTACGTGGCCAAGGCCGGCGCTGGCGGCATCGAGCGCGTGCTGGTGTGAGCAATTGGCGGCGTTTGACGCCTGTGTGCCGGGGCAGTGCCGCGAGGCGGCGGCTTGTTACTTTCCGCCTGAGGCTCTCTCTACCGCCAACGCGACGGTGAGCACATCCCGCCGCCCACGGACTGGGGCATGCTGGGCGGGCCGCTGAGGCTCCCGGAACACGTCGTAAACCAGGGCATCCCCCAGCAAGGAGACGTTGGCGCGCGCGGCCAGAATGGCCCCGTCAATACAGGGAGAAAAAATGTCTGATGCTGCAGACCTGCGCTTTGCTGCGCCCCAGGCCCAAGTGGCCGATGTCGCGCCGGACTCGGTCTTGCTGGCCGGGCGTGGTACGCGTCTGGCGGCGGCTGTGATCGACGTGCTCGTACTGATCAGCGTGGGTTGGCTGGCGCTGCAGCTTCCGATGCTGCAGCCCGTCGCTGCGGCGCAGTCTGCGGCCTTGGCCTCAGCCTGGACGAGCCTTAACTTCTTGGGCGCGTTCGTGAGCTTCATGGCCTTCCTGCTGGTTCAGGGCTGGCTGCTGGTATCTCGAGGCCAGACCGTCGGGAAGCTGCTCTTCAGGCTGCGCATCGAACGCACCGATGGTGGCAAGGCCAGCGCATGGCGTCTGCTCGGGCTGCGCTACGGCATCGGCTATCTGATGAATCTGAACCCGCTGCTGGGCGCGATTTACCCCCTGGTGGACTCGCTGCTGATCTTCCGTGCATCGCGTCAATGTCTGCATGATTCGATTGCCGACACCCGGGTGATCCGACTCTGAGCGCCGCCGCACCGCGCATCGACACGCTGCGCCGCGTCGAGACGCCTGAGGGCATCGAACTCGCGCTGCGCCCGGCCGGTCTCGTGTCGCGCTCCATGGCCTTTCTGCTCGACCTGCTCATTCGCCTGGGCCTGGTCCTCGCGCTGTCCATGGTGCTGAGCAGCTTGGGCAAGCTGGGCGGCGGCCTGTTCTTGCTGGGCTTCTTCTGCGTGGAGTGGCTCTACCCCATCGTGTTCGAGCTGAGCCGCTGGGGCGCGACGCCAGGCAAGCGGGCGCTCGGCCTGCGCGTGTGCATGGACACCGGCTTGCCCGTCACCACGGCGGCCTCGTTCACGCGCAATCTGCTGCGTGTGGCCGATTTCCTGCCTTTTGCCTACGCCTTTGGCATCTTGTCCCTGCTGCTCAACCGTGACTGCAAGCGACTCGGCGACCTCGCTGCCGGCACGGTGGTGGTGCACGAGCGCGTCGAGCGCCTGCACGATGCGCCGCCGGCCGCCGAAGCCCAGGCGCCGGCCCGGCCTTTGAGCGCGCGCGAACAGGCGGCCGTGCTGGCCTGGGCGGGGCGCGCGCGGCGGCTCACGCCAGCGCGCTTCGAGGAACTGGCCGCGTTGGCCAGCCCGGCGCTTGCTCAAACCGACCTGTCAAGCGCCAAGGCCCCGCGCCTGCTCGGCGTGGCGCAGTGGCTGCTGGGCAAGCGCGCATGACCCCGCTTCGCTTCGAGGCCGAGCAGGGCGCGATGTGGGACGCCTTGGCCGAACAGCTGGCGCTGGCGCGCAAGGGCAAGCCGGTGGATGGCGCGCTGCTGGCTGCGCAATACCGCCGCGTTTGCGAGAACCTGGCCCTGGCGCAATCGCGCGCCTACCCGGCCCATCTGGTGGCACGCCTGGAGGCGCTGGCGCACGAGGCCCATCAACTCATCTACCGCCGCCAGGACTACGGCCTGCGCAGTCTGCGTCGTTTGCTGCTGCAGGAATTGCCCGCCGCAGTGCGCGCGCAGGGCGCCTATGTGCTGCTGGCGCTCGGCCTGTTCGCGCTGCCGCTGGTGCTGAGCTTTCTCTTGGCCCTCTGGGATCTGGATTTCGCGCTGCGCCTGCACAGCGCCAGCCAATTGCGCGACTACGAAGCCATGTATGCCGATGGCAATGACGCGATGGGCCGCCTGCGCGACGCGGGCGACGACTGGCAGATGTTCGGCTTCTACATCTTCAACAACGTCGGCATCGGTTTTCGCAGCTTCGGCGCCGGCGTGCTGGGCGGCGTGGGCAGTGCCTTCGTGTTGCTCTACAACGGTCTGGCCATCGGCAGCGTGGTGGGCCATCTGGAGCGCGTCGGCCTGGGGCACAACCTCTGGCCCTTCGTGGCCACGCACGCGGCCTTTGAGCTGACCGGCATCGTGCTGGCGGGCGCGGCCGGCTTGCGCCTGGGTCTGGGCTGGCTGATGCCGGGGCGTTTGCGGCGTCTGGAGGCGCTGCGCGTGGCCGCGCTGGCCGCCGTGCCCCTGGTGTACGCCGCCTTTTTCCTGCTGGTGCTGGCGGCCGGCGTGGAGGCCTTCTGGTCGCCGGCCGCCTGGGTGCCGCCGCCGGTCAAGTACGCCGTGGCAGCGCTGTGCTGGGTGCTGGTGCTGCTGTGGCTTCTGGGTATGGGCCGCGGTAGCGCGGGAGTTCGGCATGCGCGTTGAGGGCCTGGCGCTTGCGCTGCGCCCGCGCAGCATGGGCGAAGCCTGCGACCTGGGCGTTGGCTTGGTGCGCGTTCATGCGCGCTCCTTGTGGGGCTGCTTTGCGCCGCTTTACGCCGTGGTGGCGGTGCTGGCGCTGTGCACCGTGGACTTGCACGGCTGGGCGCCGATGCTGATCGTGTTCTGGCTCAAGCCCTGGCTGGATCGAGCCCTGCTCTTCGTGCTGGCGCGTGCCGCGTTCGGCGAGGCCACGAGCTGGGGCGACCTGTGGCGCGCGCGCCGGCAGGTGCTGGGTGGGCAGTTGCTGCGGACCTTGCTGTGGCGGCGTTTTTCGCCCTGGCGTTCCTACACCCAGGCGGTGGAGCAACTTGAGGGCCAGTGCGGCCGTGCGCGGCGTGCCCGCGTGCGCCTGCTGCTGCGCGCTCAGCGCGGCGCGGCCACGGCCCTGCAGATCGCGTTTGCGAAAGCGGAAATGGTGCTGTTCTACGGGTTGCTGGCCTTGATCTGGTGGTTCCTGCCGGAGAGTCAGGTAGGTGAGCTGTGGGACTGGCTGCTCCAGGGCGGTACGGACGAGCCGCTGGGTTTGAGCCTTCTCCTTTCGCTGACGTACATGGTGGTGGTGCTGTTTCTGGAGCCGTTCTACGTGGCGGCGGGCTTTGCCATGTACTTGAATCGGCGTGTGGCGCTGGAGGCCTGGGACATCGAACAGGAGTTCCGCGGTGCCTTTGCGTAAAGGTTTGCGTAAAGGCTTGCGTGAGGCCCTGTTGCTGCTGAGCCTGCTCGGCTGCTCGTTTGCACAGGCGCAGGATCGGGGGCCGCCGCCGCTGAGCGCCGAGTCCATCCGCGCGGCGGCGAGTGCCGTGGCGGCCGACCCGCTGATGCCGGGGGTCGAGAAGACCCGGCGCCTGCGCTTCAAGGACGAAGAAAAAGAGAAGCCGAAGGAGGCGCAAAGCCCCTCGCGCTGGTGGGTGGACTTGTTGGCCAATCTTTCCACCGGCCTGCGCGTGGCCATGTGGCTGCTGGGTGCGGCACTTCTCGTTTGGGTGCTGCTGCGCCTGCGCAATTGGCTGGGCAGGGCTGGCGGCTCGCGCGGGCTGGCGCCCTTGGCGCCCACGCATGTGGGCACGCTCGACATCCGCCCGCAAAGCCTGCCCGAGGACATCGGCGGCGCAGCCAGCGCGCTCTGGCAAGCCGGCCAAGCGCGGGCTGCCCTGTCGCTGCTGTACCGAGGCGCGCTGTCGCGCCTGGTGCATGGGCAGGGCGTGCCGATCCGCGCTGCCAGCACCGAGCGCGAATGCCTGGCCTTGGCGCGGCCCCGGCTGGCGCCAGCCGCCTTGGCCTTCGTGACGCAATTGGTCGCCGCCTGGCAGACCGTGGCCTACGCCGGACGGGCGCCCGAGGGCGCCGAGGTGGAGGCGCTTTGCCAGGACTTCGACCGCCACTTTCCGAGGCCCCAGGCATGACGCGCGAACGCCTGGTCTGGGTGCTTGCGCTGCTCGGCCTGGTGCTGGGCGGCTGGTGGTTGTCCGTCAACACCGAGTGGGTGGACGACACCCGGCCCCGTTCGCTGCAGGGCGAGGCCAAACGCAACCCGGTCTACGCCGCCGAACAGTTTCTGCGCCGGCTTGGCATGCAGGCTTCGCACCATGAAGCGCTGGAGCGCCTGCCGCCGCCGGGCGCGCGCCTGGTGCTGCTGTCGTCCGACTGGCGGCTGCACGCGGGCGTCAGCGAACGCTTGCGCGCTTGGGTGGAGCAGGGCGGGCATCTGGTGTTGACCGAGTCCGCCGGCTGGGACGAGGGGCCGCTGGCCGACTGGATGCCGCTGACGCGAACCCGCGCCGCGAGGGACGTGGCGCCTCTGCTTCCCGCACCCAGCAAGGCGGTGGCAAGGATGCAGGCGACCGCGACCTCTGAACGGATTCTGCTCATTTCCTCGCCGGCGCTGTGGGAAGGCGAAGAGCGTCTGAGCGTCTGCGGCTACTTCATCGAAGGGATCGTGCCGCGCGCTGCCCCCGCAACACGCGACCCCGCGTGGTCGCTGATGAGCGTGAAGCAGGCTGAGAAGGCTGAAGACCCGTCGAACGCAACGCACGCTGTAGCACTGCGTTTGCCCGTTGGCCGTGGCAGCGTGACGGCGCTGGGCGCTGGCGCCTATCTGCTGCAGTTCGGATCCGCCCTGCGCTGCGACAACCCCATGCTGCTCGCCGGCCTGGTGCAGGCCGAGCCGGGCGCCGAAGTCTGGTTCTACCTGCACGAAGAGCGCGAGGCCTTGCTGCCTTGGCTGTGGAATCAGGCCTGGGTGGCCATCGTGCTGGGCCTGCTGGCACTGGCTGCTTGGTTGTGGCGCGCGGCCGTCCGCTTCGGGCCGCGCCAGATGGCGGCCAGCCGGCCGCGCCGCTCCATCGCCGAACAGGTGCACGGACTGGCCGCCTTCTTGAACAACGGTGGCCGCGAGGCCTTGCTGGGGGCTCAGCAGCGCGCGCTGCACGAGGCTGCGCTGCGCCGCCTGCCGCATCTGCCCAGCCTGCGCCGCCCCACACGCCAGAACCTGGACGAACGCGCCCAGGCCCTGGCCCAGGCCACCGGGCTGCCGGCTGATGCCCTGGCCGAGGCCCTGTCCGTTCAGTTCACCACCCGTGCCGCCTTGCCCCGCCTGTTGCAGCTGCTCGAAACCGCCAGGCGCCGTTTGCTCTCACCTGAAAGCCCCAAGCCATGATTCCTGCCGAACAACTTCAACTGGCCGCGCAATGGCTGCAGCGCTTGCGCGCCGAACTCGGCAAGGCCGTGGTGGGGCAGGCCGAAGCCGTCGAGCAGGTGCTGGTGGCCGTGGTCGCCTCGGGCCATGTGCTGGTCGAAGGGGTGCCGGGCCTGGGCAAGACCCTGCTGGCGCGCGCCCTGGCGCAGGCCCTGCGCCTGCGTTACGCCCGCGTGCAGTTCACGCCCGATCTGATGCCGGCCGATGTGATCGGCCACAGCGTGCTGGATGACACCGGCGGCGGATTGGGCAGCCTGCGCGTGCGCCAGGGCCCCGTGTTCACCAACCTGCTGTTGGCCGACGAGATCAACCGCGCGCCGGCCAAGACGCAGAGCGCCTTGCTGGAGGTGATGCAGGAGTACCAGGCCACGCTGGAGGGCGAGACGATTGCGCTGCCCCGCCCCTTTGTGGTCATGGCCACGCAGAACCCGGTGGACACCGAGGGCACCTACCCGCTGCCCGAAGCGCAGCTCGACCGCTTCTTGCTGCAGATCCGCATCGACTATCCGAGCCATGAGGAGGAGATCGCCATCGTGCAACTGGCCACGCGCGGTCGCGCCGGCCACGAGCTGCCACTGGACGCCGTGCAGCCCGTGCTCGACGACGTTCAGGTGCTGGAACTGCAGCGCCTGTGCGGGCTGGTCCACGCGGACGACAAGGTGCTGGACTACGCGGTGCGCGTGGCGCGCGCCACGCGCAGCTGGCCCGGCCTGAGTGCCGGCGCCGGTCCGCGCGGCAGCCTGGCCCTGCTGCGCGCCGCGCGTGCCATGGCCTTGATCGGCGGGCGCGATTTCGTCACCCCCGACGATGTGGCCACCCAGGCGCTGGCGGTGCTGCGTCATCGCGTCATGCTGTCGCCGGATGCGCAGATCGAAGGGCAGACCACCGATGTGCTGCTGCAGGCCGCCCTGCAGTCTGTGGAGGCGCCGCGGCTTTGAAACGCAGGGTCTTGCTGCCCTCGGCCGCGAGCATTGGCGTGCTCGTTGCACTGGCCGTGGCCGCCGCGCTGGCGCGGCTGCTGGGGGTGCCGCTGGGCCTCGTGGTGCTGGCTGCCGGCCTGGCCCTGGCAGCGCTGTGTGTGCTGGCGCTTTTCGACCTCTGGCGCAGCCTGCGCCTGTGGCGCTTGCATGGCCCGCAGATCGAGCGTCGGCTGCCAGCTGCCTTCGCCATCGGCGTGGCCACCGAGCTGCGCCTGGATCTCGTCAACGCCGGCCCGCTGGCCTGGCAGCTGCGGGTGTTTGATGAGCTCGATCCGGTCTTTGACTTCGAAGGCTTGCCGCGCCGCCTGCAGCTGGCGCCGCAAAGCCGCAGCAGCCTGCGCTTTCGCGCCACCGCACGCCAGCGCGGGGTGGTGAGCGCGGGCGTCACGCAGCTGCGCTGGCGCAGCCGGGCCGGCGTGTTCGAGCTGCGCGAGCGCGTCGGCCAAGAGCAGCGGCTGCGCGTCTATCCCAACTTCGCGGCGCTGGCGCGCTACGCCTGGCTGAGCGGCGACCAGCGCCTGGCGCAGATGGGCATCAAGAGCTATGTGCAGCGCGGCCAGGGCACGGACTTCCGCCAGCTCGCCGAGTACCAGCGTGGCAGCCCGCTGCGTCATCTCGATGTGAAGGCATCGCTGCGCCACCGTCGCCCGGTGGTGCGCGAATACCAGGACGAGCGCGACCAATGTGTGATGTTCCTGCTCGACTGCGGCCGACGCATGCGCGCCGACGAACAAAGCGCCGGCGCCGGCACGAGCAGTCACTTCGACGACGCGCTCGATGCGCTGATGCTGCTCAGCTATGTGGCGCTGTCCGAGGGCGACGAGGTCGGCGCGATGACCTTCGGGCATGACCCGAACCTGCCGGGCCAGGCCCGCGACTTCGCCCCGCGAAAGGGCATGGGCACGCTGAACAGCCTGATGAACCGGCTGCACGATCTGCAGCCCAGTCAGCAGCATTCCGACTACCTGGCCGCGGCCGAGCAGCTGAGCGCGCGCTTGAAGCGGCGCTCGCTGGTCATCGTGCTGACCAATTTCCGCGACGAGGACTCGCCCGAGCTGCTGCCGGCGCTGCGCCTGCTGCGCCGCCGCCATCTGGTGCTGCTGGCCAGCTTGCGCGAGACCGCGCTCGGCGCCCTGGCCGCGCAGCCGGTTGACGGCGCCGACGACGCGCTGGCGGTGGCCAGCGCCCACTTGCTGGCTCAGGCCCGCAGCGATGCGTTCGCCCGCGTGGTGGAGGGCGACCGCCTTTCCATCGACGTGGAGCCCCGCCAACTGGCCGCCCATCTGGTGAACCGCTACCACCGGGTCAAGCGCGCCGGACTACTTTGAAGCCACAACGACAGGAGGAATGCATGACCGATCCCACGACCAATCAGTACGCTCCGCCCCGCGCCGAAGTGGCCGACCACTGGGTCGGTGACGAGAAGCCGGTGATGAAGCTGTTTTCAGCGCAGGGCCGCATCGGGCGACTGCGCTATCTGGCCTATGTCACGGGCTGGTCCCTGCTGCTCTATCTCGTCATCGGTGTGGCGGCGCTGCTCGGCGAGACCCTGGGTATGGCCCTGGTGTTGCTCGCTTATGCGGCCATGATCTGGTTTGGCGTCTTGTGCGCCATCAAACGCTGCCACGACTGCGGCTACAGCGGCTGGTGGTCGCTGAGCGCCTTCATTCCGCTGATCGGTCTGATCTGGTTCGTGTTGCCGGGCGACAAGGTGGCCAATCGCTTCGGCCCGCCGCCGCCGCCCAACACCTGGGGCGTGCGCCTGCTGGGCCTGATCCTGCCGCTCATCTTCATCGCGGGCATCCTGGCGGCCATCGCTATTCCGGCCTATCAGGGCTATGTGGACAAGGCGCGTGCCGCGCAGAGCGAGAGCCCGCAGCGCTGAGCCTGCCGTTCCTCGCGCTCGCTGGGGCCTCGTGCGTCGGTGTGAACCGGAGCGCCGCGCCGCTCAGCGCGGCGGCATCCGATCCGGCTTGAGGCCGTAGCGGCCCATCAACGCCGCATAGCTGCCGTCGGCGCGCATGCGCTCCAGTGTGGCGTTGAAGCGGGCGACGAAGGCCTCGTCGTTGCGCAGCCGCGAGATCGCCGTGCCCACCGCTTCTTCCGACAGCACCAGTCCGCTGGGCACGATCTGAGCCTGCAGGCCGAGCTCGGCAAGCTCTTGCTGCGCGCTCGACTCGGAGGCCGGCACGGCATCCACGCGATGGCGTGCCAGCATCTGCCAGAGGTTGGCGCGCTTGCCGATGCGCTGCAATTTGGCCGAGGCCTGTGCGTCCTTCAGCAGCTCCACATAGCTCGGGCCGTAGACCACGTCGATCTGCACGCCGACCTGCCAGTCCTGGGCCACCAGTTCCGCCAGGCTCAGGCCGCGGGCCTTGGGCAGATCGGCCTCCCGCACATAGAGCAGATTGCGCGACAGCAGCATGGGCCGGGAGAAATGCGCGTACTCGCGCCGCTCGGGGCGGTCGAAGCTGCCGGGCAGCAGGTCCAGATGGCCGCTGCGCAACTCGGCCAGAGCGCGTGCAAAAGGCATCTCGACCAGCTCGGCGCGGCAGCCCATGCGGCGCAGCAGCTCGACATGGATATCGACCATCGCTCCGACGATGCGGCCGTCGGGCAGGCGCTTGGAGTAGGGGCCGTCGTCGCTCCAGCGCAGGGTCTTCACGCAGGCCGACGCAGGGCCGGCCAGCCACAGCAGGAAAACAAACAGAACGATGCGCACGGGCGCGATGATGCGGCCTGTCCCGCTCTGTTCCATCCCTCATGTCCTGTCCGTTGTGCGTTGAAGACGGTGGTTTGCTGCTGTTACGTCGGCCCTGCTGGCGTCTGGTACGCGTCACCGACACCCCGGCCCACCCGGCCTTCTATCGGCTGATCTGGAACGCCCATGTGGCCGAGCTCAGCCAGCTCAGCGCCGCCGAGCGGGGGGAGCTGATGGAAGCCGTCTGCTCCGTCGAGCGCCTGATGCTGGCGCATTTGCGGCCGGCCAAGATCAACCTCGCCAGCCTGGGCAATGTGGTGCCGCATCTGCACTGGCATGTGATCGCCCGCTATGCCGACGACGCGCAGTTTCCGGCGCCGATCTGGGCGCCGGCGCAGCGCGAACCCGACGCGGCCCGCCAGGCTGAGCGCATCGCTCGGCTGCCGGCGCTGGACCAGGCCTTGCAGCAGGCCCTAGGGGCGCGGGCGTAACGCCATCAGCGGCTGGAAGCGGCGCAGGATGGCAGCCTGGGTGCCGTCGCGATGCATCGCGTCCATCGCTGCGTCGTAGCGTGCGACCAGCTCCGGGCTCACCGTCATCCGGCTGAACGCCGTGTGGCTGGGCTCGGCCTCCAGCACGATGGCCGAGGCCTGCACCTGCAAGCGCAGGCCCAGGCGTTCCAGCTCGATCTCGCCGGTGCGCTCGTCGGCCAGCAGGCCGTCGATGCGTCCGCGCGCCAGCATCTGCCACAGGCCCTGGCGGCTGGGCGCGCGCACCACCAGGGCGGCGTGATCCGGCCGCTGCAGCCAGCGGTCGATATCGGTGCCGTAGCCCACGCCGACCTGGAGACCGAGGCGCAGGCGGCGCTCTCCGAAGGCCTGCAGGCTGGCGGGCGCCTCCTCGCGCAGGTCGGCGCTGCGCATGAACAGCCGGTTGCGCGACGGCCAGCTGCTGGCGGAGAACCAGGCCAGGGTGTCGCGCTCTGGCCGGCGGTGGGCACCGGGCAGCACGTCCAGCCGGCCGTCGGCCAGGTCGCTGAGCGCACGCGCCCAGGGCAGGTCCAGCACCACCACGCGGCAGCCCACGCGGCGCAGTGCCTCGCGCACCGTTTCCAGCTGCGGGCCGGTCAGCTCGCCGCTGGGCAGGCGCACCAGCATCAACGGGTCCGGGTGGCGGCGCACGCGCAGCTCGCAGGCCTGCGCCGGCAGCGCGGCGAGCAGCGCAAGGCCGAGAAGAAGGGCGGACAGGAACGGGTTCATGAGGTGTTTGCATTCTTCCCCGCGGCGGCGGCCCGGCATGTGGGGAAAATGCGGGCCAGCACCCTGTTGCTGCCCTCCGGCAGCCCCCGCCATGACCTATTGCGTCGCCATGCGCCTGCGCGCCGGCCTGCTGTTCGCGTCCGACACCCGTACCAATGCGGGCGTGGACCACATCGCCAGCTTCCGCAAGATGCATTTGTTCCACATCCCGCACGAGCGCGAGATCGTGCTGCTGAACGCCGGCAACCTGGCCACCACGCAGTCGGTGGTCTCGCTGCTCAACCAGCGCCTGCAGCACGAGGGCGCGAACATGCTGAACGTGTCCAGCCTGTACGACGCCGCGGTGCTGGTCGGACGCACGCTCAAGGAAGTGGTGGCGCGCGACGCCGACGCGAACCATGGTCCGAGCCAGGGCGTGGACTTCGGCGCGAACTTCCTGCTCGGCGGCCAGATCAAGGGCGAGGGCCCGCGTCTGTTCCATATCTACCCGCAGGGCAATTTCATCGAGGCCACCGAGGACACGCCGTACTTCCAGATCGGCGAGAGCAAGTACGGCAAGCCCATCATCGACCGCGTGATCAGCTACGACAGCACGCAGCTGCCGGAGGCGGCCAAGTGCACGCTGATCAGCTTCGACTCGACGATCCGCAGCAATCTGAGTGTCGGCCTGCCCATCGACATGGTGCTGCTGCGCACGAACCGTTTCGAGGAGCCGATGAAGGCCCATCGCGTGGGCGCCGACTCCGCCTACTACCAGCAGCTTCGCAAGGGCTGGGGCGAGGGCCTGCGCAAGGTCTTCGAGGGCCTGCCCGACGAACCCTGGTTTGAAACGTGACCCACCCCCTACCGGCTGCGCCGGCCCCCTCAAGGGGGCGCCGCCAGTGGCCCGGCGAAGCCGGTTCCACGGCGGCCGCTTGGTCAACGTGGCACTGCGACAGGAAAAGGTGACAACGCAATGAAGGTGGTGTGCTTCAGCGCCAAGCGCTACGACTGGCAGAGCTTTGCGGCGGCCGGGGCCACGGACTGGCGCTATGTCGAGGCGCGGCTCGGGCTCGACACCGTGAGCGCCGCCGAGGGCTGCGATGCGGTCTGCGCGTTTGTCAACGACGCACTGGACGCCGCCGTGCTGGAGCGCCTGGCGCGGCTCGGCGTGAAGCTGGTGCTGCTGCGTTGCGCCGGCTTCAACCATGTGGACCTGGCCGCGGCAGGGTGCCTGGGTCTGGCGGTGGCCCGCGTGCCCGAGTACTCGCCGCATGCGGTCGCCGAGCACACCCTTGCCCTGCTGCTGACCCTGGTGCGCAAGACGCATCGCGCCCATGCCCGCGTGCGCGAGGGCAATTTCGAGCTCGACGGCCTGCTCGGTTTCGACTTGCATGGCAAGACCGTCGGCGTGCTCGGCACCGGCCGCATCGGTCGCCGCGTGGTGAGAATCTTCCAGGGCCTGGGCTGCGAGGTGCTCTGCCACGACCCCGCGCCGCATCCTGAGGTGAGCGCGCCCTATGTCGGCCTGGACGCGCTGCTGGCGCGCAGCCGTGTGCTGATGCTGCAATGCCCGCTCACGCCGGCGACCCGCCATCTGATCAACGCCGAGCGCCTGGCCACGATGCCGCGCGGCGCGATCCTGGTCAACACCAGCCGCGGCGCGGTCATCGACACCCGCGCCGTGATCGGCGCCCTGAAGAGCGGGCAGCTCGGCGGCCTGGCCATCGACGTCTACGAGGAGGAGGCCGGCCTGTTTTTCCAGGACCATAGCGAGGAGGCGATCGCCGACGACGTGTTCGCGCGCCTGCTGACCTTTCCCAATGTGCTGATCACCGCCCACCAGGCCTTCTTCACCGAGGAGGCGCTGGCGGCGATCGCCGAGATCACGCTGGCCAATGCGCGCACCTTCGCGCAGACCGGCCGACCCCTGCACCCCGTGCCATGATTTTTCTCGCTTCGCAAAGCCCGCGCCGCAGCCAGTTGCTGGACCAACTCGGCATTGCCCATGAACTGCTGCTGCCCGGCCCTGAGGAAGATGCCGAGGCCCTGGAGGCCACGCGCGACGGCGAGGCCCCGGCCGACTATGTGCGGCGCGTGACCCGCGCCAAGCTGGACGCCGCGGTCCGGCGCCACCGCGCCCGCGGCCTGGCGTCGGCGCCCATCCTCTGCGCCGACACCACGGTGGCGGTGGACCTGCGCATCCTGGGCAAGCCGGGCGATGCGACCGAGGCGGCGGCGATGCTGCGCTCGCTGAGCGGCCGCGCCCATCAGGTGCATACCGCGGTGGCGGTGGCCGATGGCAGCGAGGTGCGCGAAGGCATTTCCAGCTCCACGGTCTGGGTGGCGCCGCTTGCCGAGTCGGTGATCGCCGACTACATCGCCAGCGGCGAGCCCTTCGGCAAGGCCGGCGCCTACGCGATCCAGAGCCGGTTCGCGGCCTGGATCGCCCGCATCGACGGCAGCTACTCGGGCATCATGGGTCTTCCGCTGCACGAGACCGCACGCCTTCTCAGGGACTGAATGGAAGACATCCTCATCAACTGGAGCCCGCAGGAGACGCGGGTGGCGATCGTCGAGAACGGCGCCGTGCAGGAGCTCCACGTCGAGCGCACCCTGGAGCGCGGTCTGGTCGGCAACATCTACCTCGGCAAGGTCGCCCGCGTGCTGCCCGGCATGCAGTCGGCCTTCATCGACATCGGCCTGGAGCGCGCGGCCTTTCTGCACGTCGCCGATCTGCACCAGCCCGGCGCCAACGGCGGGCCGCCGAACCGCGACGCGCCGCTGACACCGATCGAGAAGCTGCTGTTCGAAGGCCAGACCCTGGTGGTGCAGGTGCTCAAGGATCCGATCGGTACCAAAGGCGCCCGCCTGTCCAGCCAGGTCAGCATCGCTGGCCGGCAACTGGTGCACCTGCCGGGCGACGAGCACATCGGCATCAGCCAGAAGATCGGCTCGCCGGAGCTGCGCGAGCAGCTGCGCCAGCGCATGCAACTGCTGGTCGGCACGCGCGACAGCGGCGGCGGGGGCGGCTTCATCCTGCGCACGAATGCCGAGGAGGCCTCGGACGAGGAGCTCGCCGCCGACATCGCCTACCTGCGCAAGACCTGGTCGGCGATCCGCGAGCGCGCCCACACGCAGCCGGCCGGCAGCCTGCTGCACGAGGACCTGAACCTGGCGCAGCGCGTGCTGCGCGATCTGGCCAGCGAGCGCACCGCGCGCATCAAGATCGACAGCCGCCTGCAGTACGAGGATTTGCTCGCCTTTGGCCAGCAGTACACGCCGGGTGCGGTGCTGAAGCTGGAGCATTACGTCGGCGAGCGGCCGATCTTCGACCTGCACAACATCGACGCCGAGCTGAACCGCGCGCTGGACCGCCGCGTCGACCTGAAGAGCGGCGGCTATCTGGTCTTCGACCAGACCGAGGCGATGACGACGATCGACGTCAACACCGGCGCCTTCGTCGGCGCGCGCAATTTCGACGACACCATCTTCAAGACCAATCTGGAGGCCGCCGGCGCAATCGCCCGACAGCTGCGCCTGCGCAATCTCGGCGGCATCGTCATCGTGGACTTCATCGACATGGCGCGCGAAGAGCACCGCCAGGCGGTGCTGGCCGAGCTGAAGAAGCAGCTGTCGCGCGACCGCACCAAAACCGCGGTCGGGGGCTTCACGCCGCTGGGTCTGCTGGAGCTGACGCGAAAGCGCACGCGGGAATCGCTGTCGCGCCTGCTCTGCGAACCCTGCCCGACCTGCCAGGGCCGCGGCGCGGTGAAGACGGCGCGCACGGTCTGCTACGAGATCCTGCGCGAGATCCTGCGCGAGGCCCGGCAGTTCTCCGCCCGGGAGTTCCGCGTCGTCGCCGCCGCCGAGGTTGTCGAGATGCTGCTCGACGAGGAGAGCCAGCACCTGGCCGGTCTGTCGGACTTCATCGGCCGGCCGATCTCGTTGACCGCCGAGCCGGGCAACCGCACCGAGTCCTACGACATCGTCTTGCTGTGAATCGTTTTTTTGCCCTGGTCCCGGCCGCAGGCAGCGGCTCCCGTTCCGGCCAGGCCATTCCCAAGCAGTATGTCGAGCTGGCCGGCCGGCCGCTGCTGGCGCACACCTTGGCGGCGCTGAACGCGCTGCCGGAGCTGGCCTTGAGCCTGGTCGTCATTGCGCCGGAGGACGAGCGCTTCGAACCCCTGTTCCCGGCGCAGGCCTTCGCGCGCTGCGGCGGCGCGACGCGCGCCGCCTCGGTGCTCGCCGGCCTGAGTGCGTTGCGCGAGCGCGGCGCCACCGACGGGGACTGGGTGCTGGTGCACGACGCCGCTCGCTGCCTGCTGCGCCCGGCCTGGGTGCAGGCCCTGATCGAAGCCTGCCGCATGGACGACGTGGGCGGCCTGCTGGCGCTGCCGGTGGCCGACACCATGAAGCGCGGGGAGGCACGCGTGCAAGCCACCGTGCCCCGCGATGGCCTCTGGGCCGCGCAGACGCCGCAGATGTTCCGCCTCGGTCTGCTGCAGCGCGCGCTGCAGACGGCCGGCGCCAGCGTGACCGACGAGGCCAGCGCCATCGAGCACCTCGGCCTGCAACCCCGTCTGGTGCGCGCACCGCTGGAGAATTTCAAAGTGACCCTGCCCGAAGACTTCCTGCTCGCCGAGGCCATCCTGAGGAGCCGCCCATGAGCCATCCGCCTTTCCGCATCGGCGAGGGCTGGGACGTGCACCGCCTCGTCGAAGGCCGGCCGCTGGTCCTCGGCGGCGTGACGATCCCGCACAGCCATGGCCTGCTCGGCCATTCGGATGCCGACGCGCTCGCCCACGCGATCACCGATGCGCTGCTCGGCGCCGCCGGCCTCGGCGATATCGGCCGGCTGTTCCCCGACACCGATCCGGCCTTCAAGGGCGCCGACTCCATGGTGTTGCTGGCCGAGGCGGCGCGCCGCGTGCGCGCCCAGGGTTGGGAGATCGGCAATGTCGACAGCACCGTGGTCGCGCAGGCGCCCAAGCTGGCGCCGCACATCGCCGCGATGCAGGCGCGCCTGGCCGAGGTGCTGGGCCTGGCGCCCGATCGGGTCAACGTGAAGGCGAAGACCGCCGAGAAGATGGGTCCGGTGGGCGAGGGCCAGGCGATGGAGGCGAACGCCGCCTGCCTGCTGTTCAGGCCGAGCGGCGCAAGCGGATCCGCGTGATCAGGCCGCCATCGCTCGCGTTGGCGATCTCCAGGCTGCCGCCCATGCGCTGCAGCGCCTTCTCGACGATCGCCAGGCCCAGCCCGCTGCCGGTGGCGGCCGTGCGCGCGGCGTCGCCGCGGAAGAAAGGCTTGGTCATCTCGGCCAGCACCTCCTCGGGCACGCCGGGGCCGTGGTCGCGCAGCGTCAGCTCGACTTCCGGGCCGCGGGCCTGGGCGAGGATCTCGACGCGCGCCGGCTCGCCGTCGGCGTGCCCGTAGCGCCGCGCGTTCTCCAGCACGTTCTGCAGCACCCGGCCGAGCTCGGTGGGATCGCCGGCGACGAGCAGATTCGGCGGCACATGGTGGCGGATGCGGATCTGCTCGGGGTTGCGGAACATCTGCGCCTCGCGCTCGACGATCTCGTTCAGCGACAGCGACTCCAGTGAAAGATCGCCGGGTCGCGCGTAGTCCATGAACTTGGTGATGATGGCGTCGAGCTGGTCGATGTCCTGCGCCATCGCGTTGCGCGCCATCTCGTCCTCGACGCTCATCTCCGCTTCCAGGCGCAGCCGGGCCAGCGGCGTGCGCAGGTCGTGGCTGATGCCGGCCAGCATCACCGAGCGGTCCTGCTCCAGCTTGGCCAGCACACGGGCCATGCGGTTGAAGCCGCGGTTGACCTCGCGGATCTCGCTGGTCAGCGTGTGCTCGTTGAGCCGCGAGTCGTACTCGCCCTCGCGGATGCGGTGCGCGGCGATCGACAGCTCGCGCAGCGGCCGGTTGATCAGGCCGGCGATCACCGCCGAACCCAGCAGCGTGGCGGCGAGCACGACCAGCAGCCACCAGGCGCGCGGCGCCGGCACGGTGGCCAGTGGTTCGGCCGGTGCGCGCAGCCACCAGGCATCGCGCCCGGTGTAGAAGCGCACCCAGAGCCCCTCGGTGCCGTTGACGCTGCGCGCGACCACGGTGTCGCCGCCCAGGCGGCCGACCAGGGCCTGCCCGACCTGCTTGGCGAACGGCGTCTGCTCGTAGGCCTCCCAGAAGTCCTTGGGCTCTGCGACCTGCAGGCGGATCGTCGACCGTTCCTCGAAGGACTTGATGAGCAGCAGGCGCTGGATGGGTTCGACCTCGCTGAGCGAGACCCGGGTCAGCTGGACCAGATCGCCGAGCTGCTGCGCCGCCTCCAGCGCGCGCGGCTCGGCCTCCAGCTGTCGGAACGCGGACTGCCAGGCCAGGCCGGCGCCGCCGAGCAGCAGCGCCAGCCAGGCGAAGGTGCGCCAGAACAGCGTGAAGCCGATGCGGCGCTTGGGCACTTAGGCGGCCACTTCGTCGGGCACGAAGACATAGCCCAGGCCCCAGACGGTCTGGATGTAGCGGGGCTTGGCCGGGTCGGGCTCGATCATCTTGCGCAGGCGGGAGATCTGCACGTCCAGGCTGCGGTCGAAGGGTTCGAAGTCGCGGCCGCGGGTCAGGTGGGCGAGCTTGTCGCGCGACAGCGGCTGGCGCGGATGCCGCACCAGGGCCTTGAGCATCGCGAACTCGCCAGTGGTCAGCGGCTGATCCTCGCCGTCCTTGGAGAGGCGGCGCAGGCTGAGGTCGAACTCGTAGGGGCCGAAGCGCACGCGCTCGCCGTCCTTGCTCGGCGCGCCGGGCATCTCCGGGGCCGGACGGCGGCGCAGCACCGCGTTGATGCGCGCCAGCAGCTCGCGCGGGTTGAAGGGCTTGCCCAGGTAGTCGTCGGCGCCGAGCTCCAGGCCGACGATGCGGTCGACGTCTTCGCCCTTGGCGGTGAGCATGACGATGGGCGTGACGTCGCCCTTGGCGCGCAGGCGGCGGCAGATCGACAGCCCGTCCTCGCCGGGCATCATCAGATCGAGCACGATCAGATCGATGGTCTCGCGCGACATCAGCCGGTTCAGGCCATGGCCGTCCTCGGCCAGCAGCACTTCGAAACCTTCCTGGCTCAAGTAGCGGCGCAGCAGGTCGCGGATGCGCGCATCGTCATCGACAACCGCGATGCGGTGCGCACGGCCGTTCAGCGGCATGGGGGTGGTGGTCATCGCGTCAGCCTCCTGGAAAACCGGATGGCTCGCATTCTGGGCAGCGTCGAATCGACGTTGTTACAAACTCGGCGCTGTTACAAGTTGGTTGGAACAATTGTTACAGGCGTTTGCAAATCACTGGGCGGTCCAGGCGCCGTCCATTGCCCAGGCCTGGCCGCGCACGTTCGCGGCGGCCTCGCTGCACAGGAACACGGCCAGGCTGCCCAACTGTTCGGGCGTGGTGAAGCTCAGCGACGGCTGCTTCTCGCCGAGCAGGCGGCGCGTGGCCTCTGCGTCGTCGACGCCGTCCTGCGCGGCGCGCGCATCGACTTGCTTCTGCACCAGCGGCGTCAGCACCCAGCCGGGGCAGATCGCGTTGGCGGTCACGCCGGTCGTGGCCGTTTCCAGCGCCATCGCCTTGGTGAAGCCGACCAGACCATGCTTGGCCGCCACATAGGCCGATTTGTTCGCCGACGCGACCAGGCCGTGCACCGAGGCGATGTTCAGGATGCGCCCCCAGCCGCGCGCCAGCATGCCGGGCAGCGCAACGCGGCTGGCGTGGAAGGCCGAGCTCAGATTGATGGCGATGATGGCGTCCCAGCGCTCGGGCGGGAAATCCTGTACCGGCGCCACATGCTGGATGCCAGCGTTGTTGACCAGGATGTCGCAGCGGCCGAAGCGGGCCTCGCAGGCGCGCACCATGGCCTCGACCTCCTCGGGCCGGCTCATGTCGGCGCCGTGGTAGTCGACCTCGCCGCCGAAGCGCGCGACCTCGGCCTTTGCGCCTTCCGCGTCGCCGAAGCCATTGAGCATCAGCTTCGCGCCGGCCTGCGCCAGCGCGCTGGCCAGACCCAGGCCAATGCCGCTCGTCGAGCCCGTCACCAGGGCCACCTTGCCATTCAACATGTCGCTTCCCCGTAGCATGCGCAAAGATCAGCAGGATAGCCAATGACCGAACCTCGCCTTCAGCATGTGCAGGCCCTGAGTCCCGCGGGCCTGCACCGCGTCGCCTACTGGGAGTGGGGCGATGCCGCCAACCCCAGGGTGCTGGTCTGCGCGCACGGGCTGACCCGGCAGGGCCGGGATTTCGATGCGCTGGCGCGAACGCTGTGCGGGCGCTACCGCGTGGTCTGCCCGGACATCGTCGGCCGCGGCGAGTCCGACTGGTTGAAGGACCCGGTCGGCTATGCGCTGCCGCAGTACGTGGCCGACATGGTGGTGCTGCTGGCGCGATTGAACGCGCATCAGCTGGACTGGTTGGGCACCTCGATGGGCGGCTTGATCGGTCTGGCCCTGGCCTCGCTGCCGAACAGCCCGCTGCGCCGGCTGGTGCTCAACGATGTCGGGCCCAGCCTGGAGTTGGCCGCGCTAGAGCGCATCGGCACCTATGTCGGCGAACAGATGGCGTTCCCTTCGGTGGAGGCGGGCGCCCGGGCGATCCACGCGGTCTCCGCGGGTTTCGGCCGCTATGACGAAGCCGAGTGGCTGGCACTGAACCGGCCGATGTTCCGGCCGGCGGACGGCGGCGGCGTGCGCCTGCACTACGACCCGGCGATCGGCCGCAATCTGCGATTGATCTCGCCGGCCCTGGTGGCCGCCGGTGAGGCGCAGCTCTGGGATGCCTGGGACCGCCTGCGCCTGCCGGTGCTGCTGCTGCGCGGTGCGGAGTCCGACCTGCTCAGCGCAGCCACCGCGGCCAGCATGGGCCTGCGCGGCCCGAAGGCGCAGTGCGTGACCCTGCCCGGGGTGGGTCATGCGCCAATGCTGGATCGCGCCGAGCAGCAGGCGCCGGTGCTGGCTTTCCTGTCGTGACGCCGCCCCTGCCGTCGCCATGAAGACCGCAGCGCCCGATCCGCAGCGTGCGGCCATCGTCGAGTTGCTCGATGTTGACCTGCCGACGCCCCTGCCCAAGGCCCGCGAGCGCCTGCCGCGGCTCGACGTGCTGGAGCGCGCGCGCGCCTTTGCCGACCCGTTGCTGGCCGGCCAGGCCCTGGACTCCGGCGAGAACGCGCTCGACCACGCCGACGGCGTGGCCGCCATCCTCGCCGGCATCGGTGCCGCGCCGGGCATCCAGGCGGCCGTCTACCTGGTCTATGCCGCCGAGCACCTGGCGCAGCCCGAGGAGCGCATCGCGCAGGCCTTCGGCGACGGCTATGCGCAACTGGTCGAGCACACGCGCAAGCTGGTGCGCCTGCAGCGCGCCGCGCGCGGCGCGCAGGTCGAGGGCGAGGCGGCGCAGCTGCAGCTTGAGCGGGTGCGCAAGATGCTGCTGGCCTTCAGCCGCGACCTGCGCGTGGTGCTGCTGCGCCTGGCCTCGCGGCTGCAGAGCCTGCGCTGGTACGCCGCCAGCCGCACGCCGGTGCCGCGCGAGGTGGCGCTGGAGTCGCGCCAGGTCTTTGCGCCGCTGGCCAACCGCCTGGGCATCTGGCAGATCAAATGGGAGATCGAGGATCTCGCCTTCCGTTTTCTCGAACCTGAGCGCTACCACGAGCTGGCCCGCGCGCTGCACGAGAAGCGTCTGGAGCGCGAGCTGCGCGTGCACCAGGCAAGGGCGGCCCTGATGGCCGAGCTGCAGAAGCTCGGCCTGCAGGCCGAGGTGCAGGGCCGGCCCAAGCACCTCTACAGCATCTGGAAGAAGATGCAGGGCAAGGGCCTGAGCCTGGAGCGGGTCTTCGACCTGCGCGCGCTGCGCGTCATCGTCGACAGCGTCGACGACTGCTATGCGGTGCTGGCCCGCCTGCACGAGCTCTACCAGCCGCTGGAAGGCGAGTTCGACGACTACATCGCGCGCCCCAAGCCGAACGGCTACCAGAGCCTGCACACCGTGGTGCGCGGCGCCGACGGTCAGACCATGGAGGTGCAGATCCGCACGCGGGACATGCACGAGCACGCCGAGCATGGCGTGGCCGCACACTGGGCCTACAAGGAGGCCGGCACCAAGGGCTATGCCGGCGCCACGCAGGTGCAGGACGAGCAGGCCGGGCGCATCGCCGAGGCGCGAAAATCGGTGCTGCGCCAGCTGCTGGCCTGGGAGCGCGACCTGGCCGAGCAGGCGCCGCCCGAGGGCGGTCGCCACGGCGAGGAGGCGCGCATCTTCGTGTTCACGCCGCAGGCCGCGGTGGTCGAGCTGTGCGCCGGCGCGACGCCGATCGACTTCGCCTACGCGTTGCACACCGAGCTGGGCCACCGCATCCGCGGCGCCAAGGTCGACGGCCAGTTGGTGCCGCTGACCACCGGCCTGCAGTCCGGCCAGACGGTCGAGGTGATGGCCGGCAAGGAGCGCGGTCCGTCGCTGGACTGGCTGAACCTGGATGCCGGCTACCTGAAGAGCCCGCGCTCGCGCGCCAAGGTGCGCGCCTGGTTCAATGCGCTGCAGCTGGAGGAGACCGTCGCCCGCGGCCGCGAGGCCGTCGAGAAGCTGCTGGCCCGCGAGGGCAAGACCGCCGTCAAGCACGAGGAGCTCGCGGCCCGGCTGGGCTTCAAGAGCGCCGAGCAGCTGTTCGAGGTGGTCGGCAAGGACGAGTTTTCGCTGAAGACCATCGAGCAATTGCTGCGCCCGCCGCCGGTCGACGAGCCCAGCGACGACGAGCTCGCCCAGCGCCAACTGGTGCGGCCGCTGCGCGACGAGCAGGAGCGCCAGCGTGGCGGCGTGCTGGTCGTCGGCGTCGATTCGCTGCTCACCCAATTGGCCCGCTGTTGCCGTCCGGCGCCGCCCGACGCGATCCGCGGCTATGTGACGCGCGGCAAGGGCGTGGCCATCCATCGCACCGAATGCAGCAATCTGCGCGACATGCTCAGCCGTGCGCCGGAGCGCGCGATCGAGGTCACCTGGGGCACGACCGCCGGACAGCTCTACCCGGTGGATCTCAGCGTCGAGGCCCAGGACCGGCCGGGCGTGCTGCGCGACGTGCTGGAGGTGTTCGCCAAGCAGCGCCTGCGCGTCAGCCATGCGCAGGGCGCGACGCGCACCCGCGGCGCCCGGCCGGACACCCAGCTGATGCATTTCACTGTCGAGTTGCCGTCCAGCGAGGCGCTGCGCGAGGCCTTGCGCGCGGTGGCGCAGGTGCCCGGCGTGCGTGCCGCGCGGCGGCGTTGACGGAGGCCCGGAAAACTCTGCTATAGTCGCGGGCTCGACGCCGCTTCAGGTGGTGTTCGAGAAGACCCCAGGCGCGTAGCTCAGCTGGTTAGAGCACCACCTTGACATGGTGGGGGTCGTTGGTTCGAGTCCAATCGCGCCTACCAATTCGGGAAACCCCGTGAGCCGCAAGGCGCACGGGGTTTTTTCATTGCGGGTCGGCACGGGGGTGGAGCCGCGTGCTGCAGGACTACGCTGCGGTCCGACCTCTCTGGAGCCTTGACCATGCTCGAACGCCTCAGCTTCCGTCGCAAGATCCTCAGCCTGGTGATCGCCGGGATGCTGGGGGTCGCCCTTGTCGCGCTGCTCGGCGTGATGGCGCTGCGCGCCACCTATCTGGCCGAGCGCAAGGAACTGCTGAAGGCCGCGGTGCAGTCGGCGGTGGCCATCGTCGAGGGCTACAAGGCCCAGGCCGTTGCCGGCACGCTCAGCCAGGAGGCGGCGCAGAAGGCGGCGATCGAGGCGCTGCGCATGGCCCGCTTCGGCGGCAAGGACGGTAAGGCCGAGTACTTCTACATCTGGTCGACGAACGGCGTCGGCGTGATGCACCCGATCCGCACCGAATGGGCCGGCGCGGACATGACCGGCGGCAAGGTCAAGGACGGCGCGGGCAACGACGTCATCGACATGCTGCTCAAGGGCATGAATGCCAGCCCCGGCGGCGCCTTCGTGCCGATGACCTTCCCGCGTCCTGGAAGCAGCGAGCCGGTCCCCAAGCTGCAGTTGGTGGTGCGTGTCGACGGCTGGAACTGGATGATCGGCTCCGGGCTGTACACCGACGACATCGACGCGCTGATCCGCGCTGCGGCGCTGCGCTCCATCCTGGTGGCGTTGCTGGCGCTGGCGGCGGTCGGCCTGCTCGGCTGGCTGATCACGCGGGCCGTGCTGCGCCAGATCGGCGGCGAGCCGGTTCAGGCGATGGCCGTCATGCAGAAAGTCGCCGACGGCGACCTCAGCGAGGCCTTGCCGGACTGCCCGCCGGGCAGCCTGATGGATGGCGTCGGCCGCATGGTCGATTCGCTGCGCCGGCTGGTGCGCGATGTGCAGCACAGCACCGACAGCATTGCCACCGCAGCCAGCGAGATCGCGGCCGGCGGCCAGGACCTCAGCAGCCGCACCGAGGCAGCGGCGAGCAATCTGCAGCAGACCGCGAGCTCGATCGATCACATGTCGGGCACGGTGCGCCAGACCGCCGATGCCGCGGCGACCGCGAACCAACTGGCCGATTCCGCGGCCGGCGTGGCGCGCCGCGGCGGCGACGTGGTCGCCCAGGTGGTCACGACCATGGAGGCGATCAACACCAGTTCGCGCAAGATCACCGACATCATCGGCGTGATCGACGGCATTGCGTTCCAGACCAATATCCTGGCGCTGAACGCCGCGGTGGAGGCGGCACGGGCCGGTGAGCAGGGCCGCGGCTTCGCGGTCGTGGCCGGCGAGGTGCGTCTGCTGGCCGGGCGCAGCGCCGAGGCGGCCAAGGAGATCAAGAGCCTGATCCAGGCCAGCGTGGAGTCGGTCGAGGCCGGTACCGGCCAGGTCGACCAGGCCGGCGCGACCATGGGCGAGATCGTCAACAGCGTGCAGCGGGTCAACGACATCATGGGCGAGATCTCGGCGGCCGCCGGCGAGCAGAACCAGGCCATCGGCGAGATCAATTCTGCGGTGACTCAGCTCGACCAGATGACGCAGCAGAACGCCGCGCTGGTCGAGGAGTCGGCGGCCGCCGCCGAGAGCCTGAAGGACCAGGCCCGGCATCTGGAAACCCTGGTGCAGCGCTTCCGCCTCGACAGCGGCCGCACCGAGGCCAAGCGCGCAGCGCCGCCGCCCGCCCGGCCGGTGGCGAACAAGCCCGCAGCGCCCCGGCCGGCGACGGCGGCGAAACCCACAGCGCCCCGGCCGGCAGCCGTCAAGCCGCCGGCGGTGCAGGCGCCCGCTGCGAAGCCGCCCGCGCCGCGTCCGGCTCCAGCCGCCAGCGACGACGGCGACTGGGAAACCTTCTAGCCGGCGCGCGCGTCAGGCGAAGCGGAACGGCAGCTCGCGCTGCCGACCGTCGCCGAGCCGGGCGACCGCATTGGCCAGCGCCGGCGCCAGCGGCGGTACGCCGGGCTCGCCCATGCCCTTGGGCGGGTCGTCCGAGGGCACGATGTGCACGGCAATCTTCTTTGGCACATCGCCCAGGCGCGGCAGCGTGTAGTCGTAGAAGTTGTTCTGCTCGACCACCCCGTCCTTCAGCGTGATGCGGCTGCCGGGCAGCGTGGTGCCGATCGCCATCACCGCCGCGCCCTGCACCTGGGCCTCGACGGCCAGCGGGTTCACGCAGAGATTGCAGTGCACGCCGGCGTGGATCTCGTCGATCACCGGCTTGCGCTCCGCGCCCTTGCCGACCAGGCGGGCGACCAGCACATAGGCGACCACCGACTCGAAGCTCTCGTGCACTGCCACGCCCCAAGCCTGGCCGGGCCGCAGCTTGCGCCGGCCGTAGCCGCTCTTGTCCACGGCCAGCTGCAGCGCGGCGCGGTGGCGCGGCGCCTCCTTCATCAGCGCTATGCGGTAGGCCACCGGATCCTGCTTGGTCGCCATCGCGATCTCGTCGATCAGGGTCTCCATCACGTAGGCGGTGTGCGTGGAGCCGACCGAGCGCCACCAGAGCACCGGCACGTTCACCTTGGGGTGGTGGACGCTGAGCTGCATCGGGATGTCGTAGGGCTCGCGCATGCCTTCGGTGGTCGTCACGTCCACGCCGCCCTGCACCATGAAGGCCTCGAAAGGCGAACCGGCGACGATGCTCTGGCTGGCGATGCGGTGGTCCCAGGCGAGGATGCGCCCCTTGTCGTCGAAGCCGACCTCGGCACGGTGCATCGTGAACGGCCGGTAGTAGCCGGCCTTCAGGTCGTCCTCGCGGCTCCACACCACCTTGACCGGCGCCGCCATGCCGGCCTTGGCCAGACCCTGGGCCACGCCGACGGCCTCGCGCACGTACTCGGCGGTGGGCGTGGCGCGCCGGCCGAAGCCGCCGCCGGCCATCTGCACATGGATCTGCACCTGCTCGGGCTTCAGGCCGAGCTGCTGCGCGACGATCATCGCGTCGATGCCCGGCATCTGCGACGCGTAATGCAGCTCGCAGCGATCGGGCCGCAGGTCGACCGTGCAGGCCAGCGGCTCCAGCTGTGCGTGGTTCAGATAGGGGAAGCTGAACTCGGCCTGCAGCTTCTTCGGCGCCGTGGCCAGGGCCGCGGTATCGGCCTTGAAATGCGGCTGCGGCGGCTGCGCGCCGGGGCGGGCCAGCAGCTCGCGGTAGGCCGCTGTCATCTGCTCGCTGTCCGCCTTGTCGACGCCCGTCAGATCCCATTCGACCTTCAGCGCGTCGCGGCCCATCTTGGCCGGCCAGAAGGCGCTGGCGACCACCGCCAGACCCTGACCGCCGCGATCCAGCGCCACCGGAAACACCGCCTTCACGCCCTTGACCTTCAGCGCCTCGGCGGCCTCATGGCTCTTGATGCGGCCGTTGAAGACCGGCGGCCGCAGCACGACCGCGGTCAGCATGCCGGGCAGGCGCACGTCGATGCCATAGGCCTGCCGGCCGCTGCTCTTGGCCGCCGCCACCTTCAGCCCGGTCGGCTTGCCGATCAGACGGAAGCTCTTCGGGTCCTTCAGGGTTACCGCCTCCGGCACCGGCAGCTTGATCGCCGCTTCGAACAGCTCGCCATAGCCGGCGGTGTAGCCGCCGCCGCTGACCACCCCGTTCTCCGCCTTCAGCTGGCCGGGCGGCACGCCCCATTTCAGCGCCGCCGCGGAGATCAGCATGGCGCGCAGGCGTGCGCCCAGCTCGCGGTACTGGGTGTAGCTGTTCTTCACCGAGTTCGAGCCGCCGGTCAGGTGCATGCCCATCGCCGGGTCGACATAGTTCGGCTTCTGGTCGCCGAAGCCGGTGGTCACCTTGGACCAGTCGGCCTCCAGCTCCTCGGCGCAGATCATCGCCAGACCGGTCTCGATGCCCTGGCCCATGTCCATGCGGTTGCACAGGACGGTGGTCGTGCCGTCCTTGGCGATGCTGACGAAGGCCACCGGCTGCTCGGTCGCCGCCTGGCCGGGCGGCGGCTTGGGCGCGTTGGCCTGTGCGCGCAGCACACCCGGCAGCAGGGCCAGGCCCAGGCTGCCGCCGACGGTGGCGACGAGAAAGCGCCGGCGTGAGGGGCCGGCCAGCGGCGTGGCAAGCGGGGTGGCCCGGCGAAGCAGTTGTTCGACGATCATGATGCGCTCCTTTCTCAGCCCAGGGCCTTGGCGGCCTGATGCACGGCGGCACGGATGCGCACATAGGTGCCGCAGCGGCAGATATTGCCGGCCATCGCCTCGTCGATCTGCGCGTCCGTCGGGCGGCGATGCTTCTTCAGCAGCGCGACGGCGGCCATGATCTGCCCGCTCTGGCAGTAGCCGCATTGGGCAACGTCTTCGGCCACCCAGGCGGCCTCGACGGCCTTGCCGACGCGATCGCCGGCCATCGCCTCGATGGTCAGCACCTTGGCCGCGCCGACGCTGGCACAGGGCGTCACGCAGCTGCGCGTGGCCACGCCGTCCACATGCACGGTGCAGGCGCCGCATTGCGCGGCGCCGCAGCCGAACTTCGTGCCGGTCAGCTGCAACTCGTCGCGCAACGCCCAAAGCAGGGGCGTGCTGGGGTCGACGTCGACCGCGGTCTGACGTCCGTTGACATGCAGGGTGGTGCTCATGCGCGCTCCAGGCGGTGGCGGGGGAAACCGCGCTTGTACGCGAAGCGCGTGAAGTCTGCACGCCATGGGGCCGAAGCCGCGCTGACGCCACGCTCGCGATCGCCTGGGCGGAGCCGGGGCGTCTTGAGAGCGCTCTCTAGAATGGCCCGACATCTCCACGAGGAAAGCCCATGGCCACCCGCCGCCGCGCCGCCGCAGCCGAGACCGAAGCCGATGCCGGCGGCAAGTTGCGTGTGCTCAAGAAATACCCGAACCGGCGCCTCTACGACACCCAGGCCAGCGCCTACGTGACCCTGGCCGACGTGAAGGCCATGGTGCTGGCTGGCGAGAGCTTCGAGGTGCGCGACGCGAAAAGTGGCGACGACATCACCCGCTCCATCCTGCTGCAGATCATTCTGGAGGAGGAGACCGCCGGCGCGCCGATGTTCAGCACGCCGATGCTGGAGCAGATCATCCGCTTCTACGGTCAGGCCATGCAGGGCGTGCTGCAGGACTACCTGGCGAAGAACCTGCAGACCTTCAGCGAACTGCAGCAGCAGTTCACGAAGACCGGCGCCGGAGCCGGCGCGGGCATGGCCTTCACGCCCGACCAATGGGCGCAGTTCATGCAGGGTCAGGCGCCGATGATGCAGGGCCTGATGGGCAATTACATGGAGCAGAGCAAGGCGCTGTTCCTGAAGATGCAGGAAAGCATGGGTTCGGTGGGCAACTTCCCGGCCGGCTTCGGCCCCTTCGCGAAGAAGTGACGGCGGGCCGCGACAATCGCGGCCATGAACGACGTCGCCACCCCCAAGGTCGGATTCGTTTCGCTCGGCTGCCCCAAGGCCTTGACCGATAGCGAACTGATCCTGACCCAGCTCTCCGCCGAGGGCTATGCCACCTCCAAGACCTTTGCCGGCGCCGACCTGGTGATCGTCAACACCTGCGGCTTCATCGACGACGCGGTCAAGGAGAGCCTGGACACGATCGGCGAGGCCTTGGCCGAGAACGGCAAGGTCATCGTCACCGGCTGCCTGGGCGCCAAGCAGGCCGACGGCGGCGGCAATCTGGTCCAGCAGATCCATCCCAAGGTGCTGGCCGTGACCGGCCCGCATGCCACCCAGGAGGTGATGGATGCGGTGCACCAGCATCTGCCCAAGCCGCACGATCCTTTTCTGGATCTCGTCCCGGCAGCGGGCATCAAGCTCACGCCCAAGCACTACGCCTACCTGAAGATCAGCGAGGGCTGCAACCACCGCTGCACCTTCTGCATCATCCCCAGCATGCGCGGCGACCTGGTGTCGCGGCCGATCGGCGATGTGCTGAAGGAGGCCCGCGCACTGTTCGAGGGCGGCGTCAAGGAGCTGCTCGTCGTCAGCCAGGACACCTCGGCCTACGGCGTGGACACCAAGTACCGCATGGGCTTCTTCGACGGCAAGCCGGTCAAGACGCGCATGCTGGACCTGGTGCGCGAGCTCGGCGAAATTGCCAAGCCTTTCGGCGCCTGGGTGCGCCTGCACTACGTCTACCCCTACCCGCATGTCGACGAGCTGCTGCCGCTGATGGCCGAAGGCCTGGTGCTGCCCTACCTGGACGTGCCGTTCCAGCATTCGCACCCGGATGTGCTCAGGCGCATGAAGCGCCCGGCCAGCGGCGAGCGCAATCTGGAGCGCCTGCAGGCCTGGCGTGCTGCCTGCCCCGAGCTGATCGTGCGTTCGACCTTCATCGCCGGCTTCCCCGGCGAGACCGAGGCCGAGTTCCAGCACCTTCTCGATTTCGTGCAGGAGGCCGGTATCGACCGCGCTGGCTGTTTTGCCTACTCGCCCGTCACCGGCGCGACGGCCAACGAATTGCCGGGCGCGCTGCCGGATGAAGTGCGCGAAGAGCGCCGCGCGCGCTTCATGGCGGTGGCCGAGAAAGTTTCCACCGAGCGCCTGGCGCGCCGCGTCGGGCAGGAGCTGCAGGTGCTGATCGACAGCGCGCCGGCTTTCGGTCGCAAGGGCGGCGTCGGTCGCAGCTTTGCCGACGCGCCGGAGATCGACGGCACGGTGCGCCTGCTGCCACCGCAGAAGGCCAGCAAGCAGCTCAAGGTCGGCGAGTTCACGCGCGCCAAGGTGGTCGCCGCCGAAGGCCACGACCTCGTCGCGATGCCACTTTGAAGTCCAGCGAGCTCATCCACCACCCCTACCAGCCGCCGGCGGGTTTCGAGTCCTCGGCGGTTCCGGTCTTCAAGGGCTCGTCGGTGTTCGCGCCGAACGTCGCGGCCTTGCGCCGTACCCGCTGGCAGGACCGCGACGCCTACACCTACGGCCTGCACGGCACGCCGACCACCTTCGCGCTGGAGGCCAGGCTGGCGACGCTGGAAGGCGCCCGCCATGTGCTGCTGGCGCCCAGCGGCCTGGCCGCGTTGAACCTGGTCAACCAGGCGCTCCTGAAGGGCGGCGACCAACTGCTGATCCCCGACAACGTCTACGGACCCAGCCGCAGCTCGGCACGCCACGAGCTGGCGGCCTGGGGCATCGGCCATGCGGTCTACGACCCGCTCAATGCGGACTCGCTGCGCCGCCAGCTGAGCCCGGCGACGCGCCTGGTCTGGCTGGAGGCCGCCGGCTCGGTGACCCTGGAATTCCCCGATCTACATGCCTTGATCGCCGTGGTGCGCGACGGTGCGCCGCAGGCGCTGATCGCGCTCGACCACACCTGGGGCGCCGGCCTGGCGTTCCGGCCCTTCGAACTGGGTGTGGACCTGACGGTCCACGCGCTGACCAAATACCCCAGCGGCGGCGGCGACGTGCTGATGGGCTCGGTGGCCTGCGTCGATTCCGGGCTGTTCGGGCGCCTGGCCGCCTGCCATGGTCGGCTCGGCCTGGGCGTGGCCGGCAACGACGCCGAGCTGGTGCTGCGCGGGCTGTCAACGCTGCACCTGCGCTATGCCGCCCAGGATGCAGCGGCGCGGCGCATCGCCGCGTTCGCCCAAGGCCTGCCGCGGGTGCGCCAGGTGCTGCACCCGGCCTTGCCGGGATCACCCGGTCACGCGCATTGGAAGGCGCATTGCAGCGCGGCCGCCGGCCTGCTCACGCTGGTTTTCGACGATGGCGTGGCCAGCGCCCAGGTGGATGCCGTGATCGACGCGCTGCGTCTGTTCCGCATCGCCTGGAGCTGGGGCGGGCCGGTGAGCCTGGCCGTACCCTACGAGCTGGAAGCGATCCGCTCGCAGGGACAGCGCGGCACGGTGATGCGCCTGGCGATCGGGCTGGAGGAGCCCGAGCTGCTGATTGAGGATCTGCGCCAGGCCTTCGCTGCGGCGCTCAGCTAGCCAGGGCCTTGTGCAGCGCGGCCTGGTTCAGCCAGGCCGACAGCTGCAGCCGCAGCGCCTCCTGCTCGGCCGCCAGCCGGGCGTTGCGCGCCTGCAGCCAGTCCAGGCGGCCGATCGCGCCGACCTCCAGGCGCAGCGTGGCCAGTCGCTCGGTGGCGGCGGCCTCGTCCAGGCGGGCGCGGTTCGCGGCCTCGGCGGCGCGCAGGCGCTGCTGCTCGGCGGCCAATTGCTCGATCTCCACCAGCGCCCGGTGCAGGCTGTCGCGCAGGCGCAATGCGGCGGCATCGAGATCCCCGCGAGCGTCGTCGCGCTGCAGGTCCAGGCGGCGCCAGTCCACCAGCGGCACGACGAGATTGGCGCTCAGGGAGGCCAGCGGGTTGCTCAGCCAGTCCTGCCAACGCGAGCCGCCGGTGCCGACGCCAAGGCTGAAGCTCAGAGACGGATAGCGCGCGGCCTCGCTGGCGCGCAGGCGCTGCAGCGCGGCGTCCACCTGCCAGCGGGCCTGCTGCACATCGGGGCGGCGGGCCAGAGATTGCTCGGGCGATTGCAGGCGCCAGTCCGGCGCCGCCTGCTGCGGCAGCCTGGCGGTGGCCGGCAGCTGGGGTTCGGTCTGGTCCAACAGCAAGCCGAGCTGCAGGCGCTGCAGCTGTTGCTGCTCCTGGTTCTGCGCCAGGCCCAGACGCAACTGCTGCAGGGTGGCGCCGGCCTTGTCGATCTCGATGGGCAGCAGCTTGCCTTCCTGCACGCGCAGGCGCGTGAGCTGCAGGGCCTGCTCGGCGATCTCCAGCTGCGTCTGCAGCAGCGGGTACTCGGCCTGCAGGCTGGCCAGGCTCCAGTAGCGCTGGGCGACCTCACTGCGGATCAGCAAGCGGGCGGCCGCCACATCGGCCTGCGCGCTCTCGCGCTGCGCCGCCTGGGCGCGCTGCAGGCTGGACAGGCGCTGCCAGAGGTCAGCCTCGTAGCTCAGACCGGCCGAAAGGCCGAAGCTGCGCTGCGTGCGCCCGCCGCTCTCCAGCAGGCGCTGCCCGCTGGCGCTGCCCGACAGCGAGGGCTGCGGCTGCAGCGCCAGGCCGGCGGCCTGCAGCTGGCGTTCGGCCGCCTGCAGGCGCAACAGGGCCTGGGCGATGTCGCGATTGGCCTCCAGCGCCCGGGTCTGCAGCGCGGCCAGCTCGGGATCCAGCAGGCCGGCCCAGTCGGGCAGTTGCGCTTGTTCGCTGCTGTCGAAGAGCTGCCAGCGCGTGGGCGCCTGGAAGCCGGATGCCGGCGCCTGCAGGGGGCCGACGGCGCAGCCGGCGAGCAGCAGCGCGGCGGCGGTGAGGGTCAGGCGGCTGAGTTGTTTCTTGTGCATGTTCACTCCCGTGCCAGCGCGTCCACCGGGCTGAGCGCCGCAGCGCGCCGTGCCGGCACCGTGCCGAAGATCAAGCCCACCGCGCTGCTGACCGCAAAGGCCACGCCCAAGGCCGTCCAGCTGACGCTGACTTGCAGGGTTTGCTGCGCCGCGTTCAGCGCCTGGGCGCCCAACCAGCTGAAGGCCACGCCCACCAAGCCGCCCAGGCAGCAGAGCACCACGGCCTCGATGAGGAATTGCAGTCGCACATCGGCCTGGCGCGCGCCGACCGCCATGCGGATGCCGATCTCCCGCGTGCGCTCGCTGACCGAGACCAGCATGATGTTCATCACGCCCACGCCGCCGACCAGAAGCGCGATGGCGCCCACGCCGGCGAACAGCGCGGCAAAGCCGGCGTTGAAGGCCTGGATCTTCTGGAACTCCGACTCGCCGCTCCACATCGAGAAATCCTCAACGCCGCGCAGCGCGCGCAGCCGGTGCTTGATCTGGCGCTCCACCTCTTCCGGAGGCTGGCTGAAGTCCATCTGCAGCGAGAAGGCGTTGACGCTGGGCCGCGGGTCCAGCCGGCGCACGAAGGTGGGCTCGCTGGTGTAGACGTTGCCGCTGCCGAAGCTGAAGCCCAACTGGCTGTCGGACTTCACCGTGCCGATGACGGTGAAGGGCAGGGGCGCGTTCGGGGGCGCCGCGGCCCCCATGCCCGGCAGCGCGGCAGCCGGCTCGCCACCGCCGATGCCGCTGACCATCACGGTCTTGCCGATGGGGGATTCGTTGTCGCGGAACAAGGCCTTGGCCGACTGCTCGTCCAGCACCAGCACCTGGCGGTCGCCGGACAGCTCGGACGGGCTGAAGTAGCGGCCCCGGTCCACGCGCATCTTGCGTTCCTTCAGCGTGCCGGCGTCGGCGGCGCGGATCTGCAGCGAGGCGTCGCGGCTCTTGTGGCGCAGCAGCACCGGCAATTGCCGTTCGCCCTGCACCTGGGCCACGCCAGGAACCGGGCGCAGCGCGTCGAGCTGGGCCAGCGTGAACGGTGGTGGGTGTGCGCCCCGGGGCAGGTCGTTGTTGCCGGTCCAGACCCACATGCGGCCCGACATCAGGCTGACGAACTCGCCCTCGAAGGTGGAGCGGGCGGCACCGGTCAGCGCCACGATGCTGACCACCGAGGCGATGCCGATGCTGATGCCCAGCATGGACAAGAAGGTGCGCAGGCGATTGCCCTGCAGCGACAGCCAGGCGGTGGCCAGGGCCTCGCGCCATTGCACCTGCCAGCGGCGCAGCCAGCCGGCCTCGCGCGGTGGCGGAGAGTCGGTGTTGAGCGTGCTCGGCGCATGGCCGGCGGGCGTGCCGCCGTCCTGCACCACGCGGCCGTCACGCATCTCGATGACGCGATGCGCGTGACCGGCGACATGCGCATCGTGGGTGACCAGGATGATGGTGTGGCCGGCGTCGTTGAGCTCGCGCAGCAGGCGCAGCATCTCGGCGCCGCTGGCCGAGTCGAGCGCGCCCGTGGGTTCGTCGGCCAGGATGATCTGCCCGCCATTCATCAGCGCGCGGGCGATGGACACGCGCTGTTGCTGACCGCCCGAAAGCTCGTTGGGCTTGTGGTGCAGGCGCTCGCCCAGGCCCAGGCGCTGCAGCAGTTTTTCGGCGCGTTGGCCGCGCTCCGACGAGCCCTGACCGGCATAGACCGCCGGCAGCGCCGCGTTGCCGCGCGCGTCCAGATGGGGCAGCAGGTGGTAGCGCTGGAAGATGAAGCCGAAGCGCTCGCGGCGCAGCTGCGCGAGCTGGTCGGGGTCGAGCTGGCTGGCGTCGCGGCCATCGATCAGGAACTGGCCGGCGCTGGGTTGATCCAGGCAGCCCAGCACATTCATCAGCGTGCTCTTGCCCGAGCCGCTCTGGCCCATGATGGCGACGAACTCGCCCGCCTCGATGGTCAGGCTGACGCCGTCGAGCGCGCGAATGGCCTCGCCGCCCAGCTCGTAGCGGCGCTCGACGCCGCGCAGTTCGATCAGGGCCATCTCAGCTCGCGGAGGCGGCCGACGCAGCGTCCGATGCGGCCTCGCTCGGCGGTGCCAGCAGCACCTTCTCGCCGGCCTTCACGCCGTCCAGCACCTGCACCTGGCGGCCGTCCTGCAAGCCGGTGCGCACCTGGCGGGCCTGCTGCTTGTTGGCCGCGTCGAGCACGGTGACGCGGAAGCGCCCGTCCTTGGCGTCGCGCTCGCCCAGGGCCAGCATGGGCATGGCCAGCACCTGCTTGGCGGCGCCGGTCTCGATGTCGACCTGCACCGTCATGTCGGAGTAGAGCTTGCGCTCGCGGTTGTCGACCTCGAAGAGCACGTTGTAGAAGACGGCGTTGCCGACCCGCTCGGGGATGGGCTGGATGACGCGCAGCTTGCCTTCGTAGCGCTTGCCCTCGCCCGAGATGGTGGTGAAGCGAGCCGGCTGGCCGGGCTTCACGAGCTGGATGTCGGCCTCGGGCACCTTGGTGCGCACCGTGATGGTGTCGAGGTCGGCCAGGGTCAGCATGACCGGCGTGATCTGCACGGCGATCACCGTCTGACCCTCTTGCACCGGGATGTTGACGACCACGCCATCCATGGGGGCGCTGATGCGCGTGTAGCCCAGGCGCACCTGGGCTTGTGCCAGATCGGCCTGCAGGCGGCTCATCACCGCGCTCTGGCCGCGCACATCGGCCTCCAGCTTGGCCAGCTCGGTCTCGGCGCGCTCGGCTTCCTGGCCGGCGGTGGCGCTGCCGGCGAGCAGGCGGCGCTGGCGCTCGGCCTCGCGGCGGGCCAGGGCCAGATCGACCTGGCGGGCGTCGAGCAGCGCGCGCTGCTGCGTCAGTGTGGCCTCGGCGCGGGCGACCTCGTTGCGGGCCAGTTCGGGGTCCAGGCTGACCAGCAGCTCGCCCTTCTTGACCTGCTGGCCGAGCTGCACATGGATCTGCTGGATCTGCCCGCTGACCTGGGCGCCAACGTCCACTTTGGTCTTGGCCTGCAGCACGCCGGCGGCCTGCACCAACTGGGTGATGTCGGCGAGTTCGACCTTGCCACTGGGTGGCGGGGGCGGCGGCGGCGGCGGGTTGAGGACGCGGTTGATGCCGAACACGGCGGCACCGATGGCGATCACGATCAGCAGCTTGGCCCACCAGGGCTTCAGCCAGGATTTCAGCTTGGGGTTCATGCGCCTTCCTGAGTAGCCGGCGCAATGTAGCGGCGGGGCGTCGGACTTCGAGCGCAAACCGATGAACTGCCGATTCGGCCGCTTGAGCTGCTCAAAGGCCGGGGCTGGCCTCGGAGGTCAGGCGTCGCTCAGTCCTTGGCCGATGAGATCTTGTGTCTCATCAGCTGCCCCTTCTCGCGCTCCCAGTCGCGCTTCTTCTCGGTCTCGCGCTTGTCGTGCAGGGCCTTGCCCTTGCCCAGCGCGAACTGGCATTTCACCCGGCCGCCCTTGTAGTGCAGGTCCAGCGGCACCAGCGTGTAGCCCTTCTGCTCGGTCTTGCCGATCAGGCGGCGGATCTCCTGCTTGGCCAGCAGCAGCTTCTTGCTGCGCTGCGCCTCGGGGCGCACATGGGTGGAGGCGGTGCGCAGCGGGTTGATCTGGCAGCCGATCAGGAACAGCTCGCCGTCCTTCACCACCACATAGCTGCCGGTCAGCTGAACCTGGCCGGCGCGGATCGCCTTGACCTCCCAGCCTTCCAGCACCATGCCGGCCTCGTACTCTTCCTCGAGGTGGTATTCGAAACGGGCGCGGCGGTTGTCGACGATGCTCATGCGAGGCGGAACTCAAAAAGCAAAACGCCCCGGACCGGGTTGGCAGGGCGTTTCTAGAATGCGCGTCATTCTATGAAGCCGGTCAAGAAGTCCGTTCTGCTCTGGTACAGCCCGCAGGAGATGTACGAGCTGGTCACCCATGTCGAGGCCTATCCCGAGTTCCTGCCCTGGTGCGACCAGGCCCAGGTGCTGGAGCGCCACGAGGACGGGCTGACGGCCCGTCTCTCGATGCATTTCGCTGGTGTGCGCTCGGCGTTCACGACGCGCAACCAGCACGAGGAGGGGCGGCGTGTCCGCGTCGCGCTGGTTGAGGGCCCCTTTGCTCACCTCGAGGGCGACTGGGAGTTCAAGCCCCTGGCCCGGCCCGGCGCGGCGCCCGGCGAGGTGAATGCCTGCAAGGTGCAGTTCGAGATGCGCTACGCCTTTGCCAGCACGGCGCTGGAGGCGGTGCTGGCGCCGCTGTTCGGCCGGGTTGCCGAGTCCCTGGTCGACCGCTTCGTCGAGCGCGCCGAGCGTCTGTATGGACCGCGTTGAGATCGAGTGGGTCTGCAGTCCGGCGCCCGGTGCGACGTTGCAGCGCCAGAGCCTGAGCCTGCCGGCCGGCAGCTGCGCCGGCGATGCGCTGCGCGCTGCGGGCTGGGCGGCGCTGCCCGCGGGCTGGAGCCTGGCGATCTGGAACCGCCGTGTCGCCGAAACCGAGCCGCTGCGCGGCGGCGATCGCCTGCTGCTGCTACGGCCCTTGAGCGTGGACCCGATGGAGGCGCGCCGCCGTCGCCAGGCGCACCAGAAGCCGCTGCGCCGTTCGCGGCACCGGCCCGGGGGCTGAGCGCTCGCTGCCTTATTTGCAGTCGGCGGCAATCACCGCCTGCGCCTTGCGCATCTCCTGCGCGCGCTGGGCATCGTCGAGCAGGGTGCGCTCGCCCTTCTCGTTGACCGTGGCGACGCGCACGCCGGCTTCCAGCACCGAGAGCTGCTGGCGGGCATTGCGGCAGTTCTCGGCACGGACCTGGGCCTCGCGCTGCTCCTGGGCCTTCAATTGCGCCTCGCTGTCCGCCGATCGCCGCGCGCGTTCGGCGGCGGTGGCGCGCTCCTGCGGGGTCGAGGCGGCGGGCGCCGCCGAGGCCGGCGCACTGGCGGTCTGACCGAAGGGCACGACCTGAATGGGCTTGGGCGCGTTGGCGGGGCGGGACAGGATGTCCTTTTCCGGCACGCCCTGCGGTGGCGGGCGGTCGCTGAACTGGACCCGGCCTTGCGCATCGCGCCATTTCCATTGGCCCTGGGCACTGGCGGCCAGGGGCAGGCAGAGGGCAATCAGCAGCAGGATTCGCAACATGGTGTTCAGGCTCTCGTCAAACGCGGTCCGAGTGTAGGCAAGGTGGCCGGACTCAAGGGTTTGCCATAATCCATCTTTGTGCACCGTTGGCCCCCATGCCGCCGTGTAACCGGCGTCACCCCCCGCGGGGGTGAGAAACCTCGGGAACGGCCCTACGGTTTCTCTGGAGCTTTCCTTATGCGCCTTCTTGGCAAAGCGCTGACCTTCGACGATGTGTTGCTGGTCCCCGCCTTCTCCACGGTGCTGCCGCGCGACACCGATCTCTCGACCCAGCTGACGCGGAACATCCGCATCAACCTCCCGCTGGTTTCCGCCGCGATGGACACGGTGACCGAGGCCCGCCTCGCGATCGCTATCGCCCAGGAGGGCGGCATCGGCATCGTGCACAAGAACCTGCCGGCCGCCGCCCAGGCGGTCGAGGTGGCGCGGGTCAAGCGCTATGAGAGCGGCGTGCTGCGCGATCCGATCACCATCGGCCCCGACCTCAAGGTCCGCGACGTCGTCGAGCTGACGCGCCAGCATGGCGTGTCCGGCTTCCCGGTGCTGGAAGGCAAGAAGGTCGTCGGCATCGTCACCGGCCGCGACCTGCGCTTCGAGACGCGCATGGACATTCCGGTGCGCGAGATCATGACCCCGGCCGAGCGCCTGGTCACGGTGCGCGAAGGCGTCACCCACGAGGAAGCCAAGGCGCTGCTGCAGAAGCATCGCCTGGAGCGCCTGGTGATCGTCAACGAGGCCTTCGAGCTGCGTGGCCTGATCACGGTGAAGGACATCACCAAGCAGACCAGCTTCCCGAACGCCGCCCGCGATGCGCAGGGCAAGCTGCGCGTCGGCGCCGCGGTCGGCTTCGGCGACGACACCGAGGAACGCGTCGAGCGCCTGGCCAAGGCCGGCGTCGACGTGCTGATCGTCGACACCGCGCACGGCCACTCGGCCGGCGTCGTCGACAAGGTGCGCTGGGTCAAGCAGAACTTCCCCGGCATCGACGTGATCGGCGGCAATATCGCCACCGGCGCGGCGGCGCGGGCCTTGGTGGAAGCCGGTGCCGACGGCGTCAAGGTCGGCATCGGTCCGGGCTCGATCTGCACCACGCGCATCGTGGCGGGCGTCGGCGTGCCGCAGATCACCGCGATCGACAACGTCGCGACCGCCTTGCGCGGCACCGGCGTGCCGGTGATCGCCGACGGCGGCGTGCGTTTCTCGGGCGATCTGGCCAAGGCGATCGCCGCCGGTGCCGACTGCGTGATGATGGGCGGTGCCTTTGCCGGCACCGAGGAAGCCCCTGGCGATCTGATCCTCTACCAGGGCCGCAGCTACAAGAGCTATCGCGGCATGGGCTCGCTGGGCGCGATGGCCAAGGGCAGCGCCGACCGCTACTTCCAGGAAGGCGGCAACAACCCGAACACCTCCAAGCTGGTGCCTGAAGGCATCGAGGGCCAGGTGCCGTACAAGGGCTCGGTGGTGCAGGTCATCTTCCAGATGGCCGGCGGCCTGAGGGCCTCCATGCACTACTGCGGCTGCGCCAGCATCGCCGACATGCAGAACAAGGCGGAGTTCGTCGAGATCACCTCGGCGGGCATGCGCGAGTCGCATGTGCACGATGTGCAGATCACCAAGGAAGCGCCCAATTACCGGGCGGAATAAGAAACAGCAAGCAGGGCAGGGCGGGGTGTGAACCCCGCCTTGTTTTTTAAGCCGCCCCATGCAGACCCGCCAGGCCTCGATGGCCTTCATCTTCGCCACGGTGCTGATCGACATGATCAGCATCGGCCTGATCATCCCGGTGCTGCCGGTGATCGCCGGCAGCTTTGCCGGCAGCCAGGCCGAGCATGCCTATGCCTATCTGCTGGTGGCTGGCGCCTTCGGCGTGGCGAACTTCTTCGGCTCTCCGATCCTCGGGGCGCTGTCCGACCAGTACGGCCGCCGGCCGGTGCTGCTGATCGGCTTCTGCGGCCTCGCGCTGAGTTTCTTCGTGACCGCCGCCGCGCACGCGCTCTGGGTGCTCGTGGTGGTGCGCCTGTTCAGCGGCGCGATGCAGTCCAACATCTCGGTGGCCAATGCCTATGTGGCCGACATCACGCCGCCGGCCGAGCGCGCCAAGCGCTTCGGGCAATTGGGCGCGGCCTTCGGATTGGGCTTCATCCTCGGTCCGGCCACCGGGGGGCTGCTCGGCGAAATCGATGTGCGCCTGCCCTTCATCGTGGCCGGCTGCCTGGCGCTGGTGAACCTGGCCTACGGCTGCTTCGTGTTGCCCGAGTCGCTGCCGGCGGACAAGCGCCGGCCGTTCAACTGGCGAACCGCCAATCCGGTCAGCAGCCTTGCCAAGTTGGCCGCGCTGAAGGGTGTGGGCCTGCTGGTCGCGGTGATCGCGCTGTCGACGCTGGCGCAGTTCATCCTGCATTCCAGCTGGGTGCTCTACACCGGCTTCAAGTTCGGCTGGGGCCCCTGGGAGAACGGCATGTCGCTGTTCACCGTGGGCCTGATGTCGGTCATCGTCCAGGGTTTCCTGCTGCCCAAGCTGCTCAAACGTTTCGAGCCGTTGCGCCTGGTCGTGCTGGCCCTGCTGTCCAGCACCCTGACCTTCGCGGGCTGGGCCCTGGCCACCCAGCCTTGGATGATGTTCGCGCTCATCGTGCTGAACGTGTTCGGCTACGCGGCCTCGGCGGCGATCCAGAGCATCGTCTCCAACAGCGTGGACGCGACCCGGCAGGGCGCGACCATGGGGGCGGTGGCCAGCCTGGGCAGCCTGATGGCGGTCATCGGCCCCATCGTCGGGCCCGGCCTGTTGACCCTGGTGGCCGAGTTGCCGCGTGGCGACTGGCGGCTCGGGGCGCCCTTCTTCTTCGGTGCGGCGCTGCAGGCGCTGGCCTTTATCTTCGCGCTGCGCCACGCGCGCGCTCCCAAGGTGGTGAACGCTCATGCATGACAAGGTTCTGATCCTCGATTTCGGCTCTCAAGTCACCCAGCTGATCGCACGTCGCGTGCGCGAGGCCCAGGTGTATTGCGAGATCCACCCGAACGACGTCTCTGCGGACTTCATCAAGGCCTTCAACCCGAAGGCCATCATCCTCAGCGGCAGTCACGCCAGCACCTACGAGGACCACGAGCTGCGCGCGCCCGAGCAGGTCTGGCTGCAGGGCGTGCCGGTGCTGGGCATCTGCTACGGCATGCAGACCATGGCGGTGCAGCTGGGCGGCCAGGTCAGTTGGAGCGACACCCGCGAGTTCGGTTACGCCGAGGTACGGGCGCTGGGCCATTCGCGCCTGCTCTCCGGCATCGAGGACTTCTGCCAAGACGGCCACGGCATGCTCAAGGTCTGGATGAGTCATGGCGACAAGGTCACCCAGCTGCCGCCAGGCTTCAAGCTGATGGCTGCCACGCCGAGCTGCCCGATCGCCGGCATGTGCGACGAGGCGCGCGGCTTCTACGCCGTGCAGTTCCATCCCGAGGTCACGCACACGGTGAAGGGCGAGGCGATGCTGCGCCGCTTCGTGCGCGACATCGCCGGCTGTGCCGGCGACTGGCAGATGGGCTCCTACATCGACGAAGCCGTGGCGAGGATCCGCGAGCAGGTCGGTGGCGAGGAGGTCATCCTCGGCTTGTCCGGCGGCGTCGACTCCTCGGTGGCCGCGGCGCTGATTCACCGCGCGATCGGCGATCAGCTGACCTGCGTCTTCGTCGACCACGGCCTGCTGCGCCTGAACGAAGGCGACATGGTGATGGAGATGTTCGCCGGCAAGTTGCATGCGAAGGTGATCCGCGTCGACGCCAGCGAGCAGTTCATGGGCAAGCTGGCCGGCGTCACCGACCCGGAGCGCAAGCGCAAGATCATCGGCGCCGAGTTCGTTGAGGTGTTCCAGGCCGAAGCGACAAAGCTCACCAACGCGAAGTGGCTGGCGCAGGGCACGATCTATCCCGATGTGGTGGAGAGCGGCGGCACCAAGACCAAGAAGGCGACGACGATCAAGAGCCACCACAACGTCGGTGGCCTGCCCGAGACCCTGGGCCTGAAGCTGCTGGAGCCGCTGCGCGAGCTGTTCAAGGACGAGGTGCGCGCATTGGGCGTCGCGCTCGGCCTGCCGGCGGAGATGGTCTACCGCCATCCGTTCCCGGGCCCGGGCCTGGGCGTGCGCATCCTCGGCGAAGTGAAAAAGGACTATGCCGACCTGCTGCGCCGCGCCGACGCGATCTTCATCGAGGAGCTGCGGAGTGCGAAGGACGAGGCCACCGGCAAGAGCTGGTATGAGCTGACCAGCCAGGCCTTCGCGGTCTTCCTGCCGGTGAAGAGCGTCGGCGTGATGGGCGACGGCCGGACCTACGACTACGTGGTGGCGCTGCGCGCGGTGCAGACCAGCGACTTCATGACCGCCGACTGGGCCGAGCTGCCCTACGCGCTGCTGAAGAAGGTCAGTGGCCGCATCATCAACGAGGTGCGCGGCATCAACCGCGTGACCTACGACGTGTCGAGCAAGCCTCCCGCGACCATCGAGTGGGAGTGAGGTCTTCAGCCTGTGAACGAAGCGGAACTTCAGCTGCAGCAGGATGAGGCGGCCATGCGCCTGGCGCTGGACCAGGCGCAGAACGCCTGGCTCAGCGGCGAGGTGCCGGTCGGCGCGGTGATCCTGCGCCAGGGTCGGATCATCGCCACCGGCTACAACCGCCCGATCACCACGCACGATCCGACCGCGCATGCCGAGATCGTCGCGCTGCGCCATGCCGCAACCCTGGTCGGCAATTACCGCCTGCCGGACTGCGAGCTCTACGTGACGCTGGAGCCCTGCGCGATGTGCGCGATGGCGTTGATGCATGCGCGCTTCAGCCGCATCGTTTACGCGGCGCCCGACCCGAAGACCGGCGCCGCCGGCTCGGTGGTCGATCTGTTCGCTTCGGCGCAGCTGAACCACCATACCCGTGTCGTTGGCGGCGTGCTGGCCGAACCGGCCGGCCGCCTGCTGCGAGATTTTTTTGCCGAGCGCCGCGCCCAGGCCCGCGAGCGCCGTGCCGCACGCCGCGGCGAGATCCCGATCGGCGAGGCCGTCGAACTTCCCCATGACCACGCTCACGATCTATAGCCCTTCCGGGGCGGTCAAGCAGGCCGCGGCGCTGCGCCGTGCGGTCCGGCATCTGCAGGGCCTGGGCTTCCAGGTCGGCCTCGACGAGGCTGCCTTGCTGCGCGAGCAGCGCTTTGCCGGCAGCGATGCGCAGCGCCTGGAGGCCATCCACCGCGTGGCGCGCAGCGGCGTCGACGTGGCGCTGGCGGCGCGCGGCGGCTATGGCCTGACGCGCCTGCTCGACGGCATCGACTGGAAGCTCATCGCCCATGCGATCGCCCATGGCCAGCAATGGGTGGGGCAGAGCGATCTGACGGCCTTGCAGCTCGGCCTGCTGGCCCATGCGCGGGGCTGCGGGCCGACTTGGGCTGGGCCGATGGCCGAGTCCGCCTTTGGCGTGACGGCGGCCGAGGGCGGCGTCGACGACATCACCGAGGCCTGTTTCACCGAGGCTGTGTTCGGTCAGTTGGAGGCCATCGGCTTTCGCCAGACCGGCCTGGCACGCGGCGCGACCCCGCACGACGGGCTGGAGCGCGAAGGCCTGCTCTGGGGCGGCAATCTGAGCATCATCTGCTCGCTGCTCGGCACGCCGCACTGGCCGGATATCCGCGGCGGCATCCTGTTCGTCGAGGAGGTCGGCGAGCACCCCTACCGGGTCGAGCGCCTGCTGCTGCAGCTGGGCCAGGCGGGCGTGCTGGACGCGCAGCAGGCCGTGCTGGTCGGCGAGGTCAGCGACTGGAAACCGGCGCCGAATGACCGTGGCTATCGGCTGGCCGACGCGGTGGCTGCCGTCCAGGCGCGCACTCGCACCCCCATCCTGCAAGGCCTGCCGCACGGTCATGGCCCGACCAAGGTCTGCCTGCCGATCGGCGCGCAGACCGCGCTCTCGGTGCAGGGGCGGGACGTCATGCTGGCCTGGGGCCACCTGGACACCGCCTGCCATGCGCACCGGCACTGAGGCCGGCCGTGCCGGCAAGGGTTCCCCCGGTGCTCGAACGGGTCAGCCATGACGTTGCGTAATCACCTGCACCCGAAAGGTGCAGTCGCCCCTAAGGATTACCCTGATCTTGGAGGCGGGGGGCGGCGACCTATGATTGCCGGCTTTGTCGGAGCCTTCGGCGCCCCTGGGTTCCGCAGAGCGGCCGGCACGATCCTGGGGTCAATCCCAGGGGGGTGTCGAAAGGTTACGCCCGAGTACCGTGGTACGGTGGCAACGGGTTTTGTTGTTGGCATGAAGGAGCGCGCATGAATTTTGCGCAGGAAAGCAAGGCAAGTTCGCGAACGACGGTCTTCGTCGGGGTCGTGCTGCTGCACATCCTGATGATCTGGGCCTTTGTTTCTGGCCTCGCGATGAAGGTGGTCGAGAAGGTCGCCGGCCCGATCGAGACCAAGGTCATTGAGGAGATCAAGCCGCCGCCGCCGCCGCCGGAAAAGATCGTGCCGCCGCCGCCCGATCTGAAGGCGCCGCCGCCGCCGTTTGTGCCGATTCCTGAAATTCAGGTTCAGGTGCAGGCGCCGCCGCCGCCGATCACCATTCAAAGCACGCAGCCGCCGCCCCCGGCGCCCTTCGTGCCGGCCCCGGCTCCGGTCGTTGCGCCGCCGGCCCCCGCGCCGCGCCCCGCCGGCCCGGTCAACGCCCGCGTTGTTTGCACCAAGATGCCGGTGCCTGACGTCGCCTATGACGGCGACTCGGCTGGTGAGTTCGAATACACGATCACGCTGTCCAACGGCCGCGTTGTGGCTCAGACGGTGCGGGTGATTCGTGGTATCCCGGATCGTCGCGCGCAGCGCCAGGTGCTGCAGGCCCTTGATGCCGCCGTCAGGCAGTACGAATGTGGCAGCTACAGCGGCGAAGTCACGCAACCGTTCCTCGTCAAACCCGGCGATTGAGCCACTGAGCCGAGCGCTCAAAACCAAATCCCCTGGAGCCTGCGGGCTCACCCTCTTGAGGAGTTTTTCCCATGTTTTCCCGAGTCCTTTCGATGATTGCAGCCGGCCTGCTGGTGCTGGCCACCACGGGCACGCCGGTGTGGGCGCAGGACGCCGCGTCGGCGCCGGTCGCCACCCAGGAAGCCGCTCCGGCCGAGGCCGCTGCGCCAGCCGAGCCGGCACCTGCCGCTGCGGGCAGCACCGAGGCCATCGAGAACCCCTACGGCCTGAAGAACCTGATCGTCAACGGTCACTTCGTTGACCAGATCGTGCTGGTGGTGCTGCTGATCATGTCGGCCGGCTCCTGGTTCATCACCTTCACCAAGCTCTGGGACCAGCACAAGCTGTCCAAGGAAGTGAAGGACGCCCGTTCGACCTTCTTCAAGAAGCCCAGCCTGACCGACGGCGTGAAGTCGCTGCGTGAAGGTTCGGCGGCCCGTTACATCGCCCAGACCGCCTACGAGGCCGGCGAGCACCACGAAGGCACGCTGACCGAGAACATCGACCGCAACACCTGGGTCACGATGAACATCGACCGCGCTGTCGGCGACGTCAACTCGAAGCTGGGCTCGGGCCTGGGCTTCCTGGCGACGACCGGTTCGACCAGCCCCTTCATCGGCCTGTTCGGTACCGTGTGGGGCATTCTGAACGCGCTGACCGCCATCGGCGTCGCCGGCCAGGCTTCGATCGACAAGGTGGCCGGCCCCGTGGGCGCGGCGCTGATCATGACCGCCATCGGTCTGGTCGTCGCGGTTCCTGCGGTGATCGGCTACAACTGGCTGCTGAACCGCAACAAGGCCGTGATGGCCGAAGTGCGCGCCTTCGCGGGCGACCTGCACGGCGTGCTGATGGGCAGCCGTCAGGTCAAGCGCTGAGCTGGCTGATCCGCTAGGAGTCCCAACATGGGCATGAACGTCGGCAACGACGGCGGCGACGAGAGCCTGAATTCGACGATCAACACCACGCCCCTGGTGGACGTGATGTTGGTGATGCTGATCATCTTCATGATCACCATCCCCGTGGTCACGCATTCGGTCGCTCTGAGCCTGCCGAAGGAAACGAACGTCGTCCGCGTCACCAAGCCCGAGAACATCGAGCTGGCGGTGAGCAAGGATGGCGAGATCTACTGGAACACGGCGAACGTGCCCAATATCGACGCGCTGAAGGACCGCCTGCGCAGCATCGCCACGATGCAGCCGCAACCGGAAGTTCATATCCGCGGCGACGAGGGCGCCCGCTACGAGTCCGTCGGCCGGGTGATCTTTGCTGCCCAGCAGGTCGGCATCTTGAAGCTCAGCTTCGTCACCGAACCGCCGGCTCGTGGTGGTTGAAGTGCTTGAAGCTGTAGCCAGGAGAACAGAATGGGAATGAACGTAGGAGGCGGTGGGGAAGACGAGGTGATGATGGACGTCAACACCACGCCGCTGATCGACGTGATGCTGGTGTTGCTGGTCCTGTTCATCATGACCATCCCTATCCAGCTGCACGCGGTCAACCTGGACATGCCGGTGCCGAACCCGAACGCGATCCCGCCTGCGGATCCCAAGATCGTCACGGTGCTGATCGACTTCGACGGTACGCTGTACTGGAACGAGGAACAGATTAGCAAGGCCGATCTGGAGCCGCGCATGCGCAACGAGGCCGGCCTGCCGATCTCCGAGCAGGCGGAAATGCACATCAAGCCGCACAAGATGGTCGACTATGGTCATGTGGCGCATGTGATGGCCACGGCTCAGCGCGTCGGGCTGAAGAAGCTCGGCATGGTGGGCAATGAGCAGTTCATGAACTGATTCCGGTCGCAAGATCCGGATGTCCAGACGCCGCCTGAGCGAAGCTGTTCGCCCGGCGGCGTTTTTTCTTTTGAACCGAGGACGATGACGATGAAGCTGAACACCCTCGCGGCCGCACTGGCGGGCGCTTTGCTGCTTTCCCTGGGCAACGGCACCGATGGCTCCCTGGGGTTCGCCGCGGCACAGGCCCAGGTGCGACCTGAGGCGGGTCGGCATCTGCAGGCTGCCCAAGGTCTGCTGAAAGGCGGCAAATTCAAGGAAGCGCTGGCCAAGCTGCGCGACGTCGAGGCCGTGTCCGGCCGCAACGCCGACGAGAACGCGCTGCTCGAGCAGTTGCGCCTGGCTGCGGCGCAAGGCGCGCTCGAGCCCGACACCATGGCGCGGGCCTTCGACACCCTGAAGGGCTCTGGCCGCCTGAGTGGCGCGCAGAACCTGCAGTACATCGAGGCGATCGCCGGCACCTACCTGCGTGCGAACCAGAACGCCAAGGCGCTGCAATGGGCGAACCGCTATTTCGCCGAGGGCGGCACCAGCAACGCGATGAAGCAGGTTCAGACCACGGCGCAGTATTACAGCGGCGACGTCGGCCCGATCATCAAGAGCACGATGGCTGAGATCCAGGCCAACGAAAAAGCCGGTCAGGTGCCCAGCCGTGACAAGCTGAACCTGCTGATGAATGCCGCCAACCGGGCCAAGGACGCGAACGCCGAGTCCTTCGGCGCCGAGAAGCTGCTGCAGTACTACCCGAGCAAGGAGATTTGGGCGAGCGCGCTGGCCACGGCCGCCGCTCGTCGGGGCTTCTCGCCGCGTTTCCAGTTCGACCTCTACCGCCTGCGCCTGCTGACCGACAACATGCGCGGTGCGGAAGACTATATGGAGCTGGCGCAGATGGCCGCCCAGGCCGGCTTCCCTGATGAGGGCCGGCGTGCCGTCGAGGCCGGGTTCAAGGCCGGCGTGCTCGGCCAGGGCAAGGATGCCGACCGCCACAACCGCCTGAAGACCTTCATGGACAAGCGCGTGGCCGATACCCGTGCCGGTTTCGACACCGCCCTGGCGGCGGCCCGCGACGTCAAGGCCGGCGACGGCCTGATTCCGTTGGGCCTGTACCTGGCGCAGTCGGGCAAGGCCAAGGACGGCGTCGCGCTGATCCAGGAAGGCATCGACAAGGGTCAGCTGAAGCGCGAGGACGACGCGAAGTTCGCGCTGGGTCTGGCGCAGTTCTGGGCCGGCGACGCCAACAAGGCGATCGCTACCTGGCGCGGCGTGCGCGGCACCGACGGTTCGGGCGAAGTCGCCCGCCTGTGGAGCATCTACGCTCGCAGCGCGAAGAAGTGATGCCGCTGCGGCGGACATGAAAAGGCGGCCCCCGGGCCGCCTTTTTTCTGCCGGCTCGCGACGCCTTACTTGGGCTGCAGACGGATCGCACCGTCCAGGCGGATCACCTCGCCGTTGAGCATCTCGTTCTCGATGATGTGCTTGGCGAGCTTCGCGTAGTCGGCCGCCGTGCCCAGGCGCGACGGGAACGGCACGCCAGCGGCCAATGCATCCTGCACCTCCTGCGGCATCCCGAACAGCATCGGCGTACCCATGATGCCGGGTGCGATGGTCATGTTGCGGATGCCGAGCTTGGCGAGGTCGCGGGCGATCGGCAGCGTCATGCCGATCACGCCGCCCTTGCTCGCGGCGTAGGCGGCCTGGCCGATCTGGCCCTCGTAGCCGGCGATCGACGCGGTGCTGATCAGCACGCCGCGCTCACCGCTGCCTTCCGGCTCGTTCTTGGCCATCGCCGCGGCAGCCACGCGGATCATGTTGAAGCTGCCGATCAAGTTGATGTGGATGACCTTGGCGAACAGCTCCAGCGCATGCGGGCCTTCCTTGCCGACGGTGCGGCTGGCCGGCGCGATGCCGGCGCAATTGATCAGGCCGGACAGCCTGCCGCGCGCCGTGGCCGCGTCAACCGCGGCCTGCGCCTCGGCACCGTTGCTCACGTCGGTCTTCACGAAGATCCCGCCGATCTCCTGGGCGACCGCCTCGCCGCGCTCGACCTGCAGATCGGCGATGACGACGGTCGCGCCTTCGGCGGCGAGCATGCGCGCCGTGCCCTCGCCGAGGCCGGAAGCGCCGCCGGTGACGATGAATACCTTGCCCTTGATGTCCATGATGGGGTCTCCGTATGGGGTTTCAGGAATGAAAAAAGCCGGGTCGCTGGTGGCGCCCGGCCTTTCAGGGGTGGCGGGGCGCTTCAGCCCTTCAAGGCCGCCAGCGCGCGCGCGGTGATCTCCTCGACCGAGCCGACGCCCTCGATGCGCGCGTAGCGCGGCGCGGCGGCGTCGCCGGTCTTGGCCCAGGCGCCGTAGTAGTCGACCAGCGGACGGGTCTGCGCGGCGTAGACCTCGAGCCGCTTCTTCACGGTCTCTTCCTTGTCGTCGTCGCGCTGGATCAGGTCCTCGCCGGTTTCGTCGTCCTTGCCGCTGACCTTGGGCGGGTTGAACTTCAGGTGGTAGGTGCGCCCAGAGGCCGGGTGCACGCGGCGGCCGCTCATGCGCTCGATGATGGCCTCGAAGGGCACGTCGATCTCCAACACCACGTCCAGCTTGACGCCGGCGGCCTTCATTGCATCGGCCTGCGGGATGGTGCGCGGGAAGCCGTCGAACAGGAAACCGTTCGCGCAATCCGCCTGGGCGATGCGCTCCTTGACCAGACCGATGATGATGTCGTCGCTGACCAGCTGGCCAGCGTCCATCACCGCCTTCGCGGCCAGGCCCAGCGGCGTGCCGGCCTTCACCGCGGCGCGCAGCATGTCGCCGGTACTGATCTGGGGAATGCCGAACTGCTTGCAGATGAATGCGGCTTGCGTGCCTTTGCCGGCGCCGGGAGCGCCCAGAAGAATCAGTCGCATGGGGATCGGGTAGTTAGGTTGTCCGCGCTGCAGCAGCGGCCCCCCTCCGAGGGGCGCGGCAGTATCTCATGGGGGTTCTGACGGCCTGCTTGCAGGCTATTGCGGGTATTCGAGCAGCCTGCGCACCCGTTCCAGGTCTTCCGGCGTGTCCACGCCGGGGCCGGGCCGTGCACCACTGAGGTGCACCGCGATCCGCTCGCCATGCCAGAGCACGCGCAGTTGCTCCAGGCTTTCGATGCGCTCCAGCGGGCTGACGGCGAGTTGCGGGAAGCGGCGCAGGAAGCCGGCCCGGTAGGCATACAGGCCGACATGGCGCAGCACCTGGTCGGCACCTGGCGGCAACGACGCCGGCTCCGCGCCGTCGCGCCACCAGGGGATGGGGGCGCGGCTGAAGTACAGCGCTCGGCCGGCCGCGTCCATGACCAGCTTGACGACGTTCGGATTGCGGAACTCGGCGGGATCGTCGATCGCGTGGGCCACGGTGGCCATCGCGCAGTCCGTGCGCGCGGCCAGCAGTTCGGCGCAGGCGCGGACCATGCCGGGGTCGATCAGCGGCTCGTCGCCCTGCACATTGACGACCAGCGCGTCGTCCTCGAGGCCGAGCAGCTGCACCGCCTCGGCCAGGCGGTCGCTGCCGCTGGGATGGTCGGCACGGGTCAGCAAAGCGCGCACGCCATGGCGTGCGCAGGCCTCCAGGATCGCCGCGTCGTCGCAGGCCACCACCACCCGCTCGGCGCCGGACTCGGCGGCACGCCGGGCGACGCGCACCACCATGGGCAGGCCGGCGATATCGGCCAGGGGCTTGTTCGGCAGCCGGCTGGAGGCCAGCCGCGCCGGCACGATGACCGTGAAACCTGGGCTCATTCCGTCTCGGCGAGTGGCCTGGCCTCGTTCTCCAGCATCACCGGGATGCCGTCGCGCACCGGGAACGCGAGGCGGTCGGCGGCGCAGACCAGCTCGGTGCGCTGCTCGCCGCGCTCCAGTCTCAAGGCGCCCTTGCACAGCGGGCAGACGAGCATCTCGATCAGTCGGGGGTCCATGGGGTGTCTTGCGGGGAGTTCAGCAGGGAGTTCGGCAGCAGGGCTTGCAACTCGGCGCGCAGCGCCTGCGCAAACGCGGTTTCCGGCTGCAAGTCTAGAGGCGCGACCCAGACCTGTTCGCAGCCGGGCCGGGCCGGGTCCAGCTTGACCGCGTCCTTCTCGGTCACCAGCACCGCGCTGCCGGCGGGCCAGGGCAGCGATTCGAAGTGGGCGTGGTCGGGCTGGGGCAGGGGGCGGATGCGCAGACCGGCGGCGCGCAGCCCGTCGAAGAAGCCCTCGGGCCGGGCCAGGCCGGCGCAGGCGATCCAGTCCTGGTCCGCGAAGGTCCTCAGTTCGGCCAGCGGTCGCGCCGCGCTGGCATCGCCCCGCCACCAGGCGGCCAGCGGCCAGGCGCGCTGCAGGCGGCGCTCGGCGACGAAACCTGGCAGCGGAGTGCTGCGCTCGCCGTCGGTGTACAGCACCAGGCTGTTGGCGCGGCTGCCGGGGCCGGGTGGGTGCTCGCGATCCTGGCGCAGCGGACCGGCGGGCAGCAGCAGGCCGTTGCCCAGGCCGCGGCGGTCGAACACGCAGAGGCTGAGGTCGCGCGCCAAGCCATGGTGCTGGAGGCCGTCGTCGCAGACGATGAGCTGCAGATCCGGATGCGCGGCGAGCAGCGCGCGCGCCGCATCGGCACGGCGCTCAGCGACCGCCAGCGGCACGCCGCAGCGCCGGTGGATCAGCAGCGGCTCGTCGCCCAGTTCGGCCGCGCGGCTCTGCGGGCCGGCCAGCACCAGGCCGTGGCTGCTGCGGCCATAGCCGCGCGACACCACGCCGGCGCGCAGGCCCCAGGCCTGCAGCTGGCTCAGCAGCGCGATCAGCGTCGGCGTCTTGCCGCCGCCGCCGGTGATCCAGTTGCCGACCACGATCACCGGCACCGGCAGGCGCTCGACCGGCGCCAGGCCCGCGCGGTGGCGCCAGCGGTCGAAGGCGGTGAGCGCCCGGTAGAGCTGGCTCAGCGGCCACAGCAGCCAGGCCAGCGGGCCGCGCCGGGCCCAGTGCTTCATCTGGCTTCGGTCTGCTGGGCCTGGAAGGCGACGCGGGTCAGCCCGGCGGCGCGCGCCGCGTCGAGCACATTCATCACCCGTTGGTGCGGCGCCAGCGCGTCGGCGGCGACGACGATCTGCGCCTCGGCCCGGCCGCGCGAGGCCTCGCGCAGCGCCTGCGTCAGCAACTCGGTGCTGGCGGCGCCCAGCGGTGCACCGCCGATCGCGTAGCGGCCGTCGCTGCTCACCGCGACGACGATCTCCATCGGCAGCTCCTTGGGCGGCGCGCTGCCGGCCTGCGGCAGCGTGATCTGCAGCGCCGTATGCCGCGCGAAGGTGGTGCTGAGCATCAGGAAGATCAGCACGACGAGCAGCACGTCGATGAAGGGGATCAGATTGATCTCCGGCTCATCGGAATGACGGCGCCTGAACTTCATGGACCGAATTGCGAGGGCGTCGCCGCGGCATGCAGGCGCGCCGCGCGCAGCGCTGCGTGGGTGTGCCGGGTCAGCTGGCCGTAGAAGCGCTCGCTGGCGTTCTCCAGCGCCAGCTCGAAGCCGTCGACCAGGCGGCGGAAATGGCGGTGGCAGATCAGCGCCGGGATCGCGACGATCAGGCCGAAGGCGGTGTTGTAAAGCGCAATCGAGATGCCGTGGGCCAGTTGCGAGGGATCGCCGGTGCCCGGCCCCTGCGAGGCGAAGATCTCGATCATGCCGACCACCGTGCCCAGCAGGCCGAGCAGCGGCGCTGCGGTGGCGATGGTGCCCAGCAGGGTCAGGTAGCGCTCCATCTGGTGCACGGCGGCGCGGCCGGCGATCTCGAAGCTCTGGCGCAGGCGCACGTCGGTGATCAGCGGGTCGGCGAGCACTGCCCGCAGGCCGGCGGCCAGCACGCCGCCGAGCAGCGAGTGCCCGGCCAGCTTGTCGGCGGTATCGGTGCCGGGCAGGGCCTTGCCTTCGAGCTGGTCGATGTCGGCGAGCAGCTCGGGGGGCGCGATGCGCGATGCGCGCAGGCTCCAGAAGCGCTCGAGGATCAGCGCCAGTGCGAGCACCGAGCAGGCCACCAGCGGCCAGATCGGCCAGCCGGCGGCTTGTAGGATGGCGAACAAATCTCTCTCCAGCGCGGGCCTTTGGCCCGCTGTATGCGGCGGAAGCGGCCGCGATTATGGCCAGCCCTCAGGCCCTTTCTCCCCGCGGTTTGTTCTGATGCGTACCGATGCGTAGTGACTCGACCCTCGGCGTGGCCGACCTGCTGCAACTGCTGTCCGGCACGCTGGCCAGCCGCTTCGGCGACGTGACGGTGCAGGGCGAGATCGCCGGTTTCACCCGCGCGGCCAGCGGCCACTGCTATTTCAGCCTCAAGGATGCCGACGGCGCCCCGGCGCTGATGCGCATGGCCTTGTTCCGGCGCAGCGCGGCGAACCTGCGCTTTGCGCCGCAGGACGGCCAGCGTGTCAAGGTGCGCGGCCGGGTGGCGCTGTACGAGCCGCGCGGCGAGCTGCAGTTCGTCGCCGAGGCGATGGAGCCGGCCGGTGCCGGCGCGCTCTACGAGCAGTTCCTGCGCCTGAAGGCCCAGCTGGAGCGCGAAGGCCTGTTCGACGCCGATCGCAAGCGGCCGCTGCCGGCGTTCCCGCGCCGCATCGGCATCGTCACCTCGCTGGGTGCGGCGGCGCTGCACGATGTCTGTGTGCTGCTGGCCCGGCGTGCGCCGCAGGTCGAGGCCATCGTCTTTCCCAGCCTGGTGCAGGGCGGCGAGGCACCCGCGCGCTTGCTCGCCGCGCTGGCCGCGGCCAATGCCCGCGACGACCTGGACCTGCTGCTGCTCGTGCGCGGCGGCGGCTCCATGGAAGACCTCTGGGCCTTTAACGACCCGGTGCTGGTGCGTGCGGTGGCCGCGTCGCGCCTGCCGCTGATCTGCGGCGTCGGTCACGAGACCGACATCACGCTCTGCGATCTTGCCGCCGACCTGCGCGCACCGACGCCGACCGCCGCCGCCGAGCTGGCCGCGCCGGCTCGCGAGGAGCTGTTGCGCCAGCTGGAGCGTGCCCGGCAACTGCTGCGCGATCGTTTCTTCCGTCGACTCGACACCCAGGCGCAGCGCCTGGACCGCCTGGCGCTGCGCCTGGCCCGTCCGGCCCAGGGCCTGGCGCGCCAGCAGCAGCGTTGCGAGCAACTGCGCGAGCGCCTGCAGCGGGCCCTCGTGCTGCGCCTGCAGACCGAGCAGCACCGTCTGCAGCGCCTGCAGCCCCGGCTGCCGCAACTGGCCCAGATCCGGCTGCAGGCCGACGCCCAGCGCCTGGCGCGCTACCAGGCCCAGCTGCAGGCGATGGCGCCGCAGCGCGTGCTGGCCCGCGGCTTCGCCTGGCTGGACGACGGCCGCGGTCAGGCCCTGACCCATGCCGGCCAGCTCCGGCCCGGCCAACGCGTGCGCGCCGTGCTGCAGGACGGCCGCGCCGAGCTCGATGTGCATGCCGTCCAGCAAGACCTTGTCGCGCCCGGCGACGGGCCGGCTTCCTAGAATCACCGCCATCCCAACAAGGAGTCATCACCATGGAACATGTCCTGCCCCCGCTGCCCTATGCCAAGGACGCCCTGGCGCCGCACTACAGCGCCGAAACCCTGGAGTTCCACCACGGCAAGCACCACAACGCCTATGTGGTCAACCTGAACAATCTGCAGAAGGGCACCGAGTTCGAGGCCATGACGCTCGAAGAGATCGTCAAGAAGAGCTCGGGCGGCATCTACAACAACGCCGCGCAGATCTGGAACCACACCTTCTTCTGGAGCTGCATGAAGCCGGCCGGCGGCGGTGATCCCACCGGCGCACTGGCCGAGGCCATCAATGCCAAGTGGGGCAGCTACGCCGCCTTCAAGGAAGCCTTCGTGAAGTCGGCGGTCGGCAACTTCGGCTCGGGCTGGACCTGGCTGGTCAAGAAGCCGGACGGCAGCGTGGACATCGTCAACACCGGCGCCGCCGGCACGCCGCTGACCACCGCCGACACCGCGCTGCTGACTGTCGACGTGTGGGAGCACGCCTACTACATCGACTACCGCAATCTGCGCCCGAAGTTCGTCGAGACCTTCCTCAGCAATCTGGTGAACTGGGAATTCGCCCAAGCCAACTTCGCGTGAGCGAAAGCCTGATGCAACGCCCAGGGCCCGTTCGACGGGCCCTTTTTCTTGCGCTGCTGCTGGGCGTCTGCGGACTGCTCAGTCCCTGGCTGTCGCGCCGGCTCGACGATGGCTGGCTGGCCTGGCTGCTTGACCTCGCCACCCACTGGCAGTTGCTCTGGCTTGTGTTGGCACTGCCAGGATGCCTGTTGCTGCGCCGCTTGCCATGGCGGTTCGGTCTGGCTGCGGTGCTGCTGCCTCTGCCTTGGCTGAGTCTGCCGGCGACCTTGCCTGATGCGAAGGGCGAGCCGGGCCTGCGCATCGCCACCGCCAATCTGCATCTCGATAACGAGGATCCGCGGCCCTTGGCCGAATGGTTGCGGGCGCAGAGCGTCGAGGTCCTCGTGTTGGTCGAACTGAACGGCCGCTACGCAACGGCGTTGCGCCAGCAGTCGTCGCTATCGCACTGGCATCTCGCGCCGAGCGACAGCACGCCCTGGGGATTGGGCTTGGCCTCTGCCTGGCCACTCACCGACATCCGCTTGGAGCGAAATGCCGATGGCATTCCGCAGTTGCGCGCCCGTGTCCAGCATCCCAGTGCGCCCTTCGAGATCATTGCCGTGCACCCGATGCCGCCGCTGGCGCCCCACTGGCACGCTCGGCGCAACGCCGATCTGCGCCAGCTGCGCGCCGAGGCCCCGGCCCTGCTGGCCGGCGACCTGAACGCCAGCCCCTGGTCGAGCGCCGCGCAGCTGTTGCGGCAGAACGGCTGGCAGCGCGCCAGCGGCATCCGGCCCACCTGGCCGAGCGCGTACTTCGGCATCGCCATTGACGCCGTCTGGGCCCACGGTCCCTGGGCCCTGCGGGCGCAGCGGGTCGGCCCGGACATCGGCTCCGATCACCGGCCGCTGTTCGTCGAGTTGCGTCTCGGTGGTCGTGCCGCTCTGGGCGATGGCGCCGGCGCTGAACCTCAGTAGCCAGCGCCCGGCGTCGATCAGCGGGCGCCGCTGAAGACCGCGCCGCTCAGCCGGCTGCCGGCCTTCAGATTGCGCTTGGCGAACCAGCCGGCATTCATCTCCAGCGCGAAGCGCACCGGCTCGGCCGAGCAGTGGTTGTTCTTCTCGTCCAGCGCCTTCATCTCGGCGATGTTGACGATGCTGCCGTCGTCGCGCAGGAAGGCGATGGACAGCGGGATCAGGGTGTTGCGCATCCAGAAGCATTGCGGCTCGGCCTGCTCGAACACGAAAAGCATGCCTTCGTGCTGGGCCATCTCGCGCACATGCATCAGGCCGATCGCGCGCTGCTCGGGGGTCTGCGCCACCTGGGCCTGCACGCGGTGCATGCCGGCCTGCAGCGTGACGCTGGGCAGGCGCTGCGGCGACTGTGCCTGCGCCGCAACGCTGGCCAGCAGGAACAGAAGACAAAGCTTGATGCGGGTCATGACGGGCGGGCTCGGTGCGGTCAAGAATGGTTGATGGCCATGGAACAGGCGGCGACGCCGATTATCCCGAGCGCCGCAGAGCGGCCGGTGCACCCCGCCGTGGAGGCGCGCGCCTGGGCGGTTGCCGGCCTGCATTGCGCCGCCTGCGCCGACGGTCTGCGCGAGCTGCTGGAGCAGCAGTCCGGCGTGCGCAAGGCGCGCGTCGGCTACGCAGCCGGCTTGGCCGTGGTCGAAGCACCGGCCGAGGTCCAGCAAAGCCTGCCCGAGCGCCTGCGGGGCGCCGGCTACGGCTTGGCGCCGATGCAGTCCGGCAGCGCCACAGCGCTGCGCCGGGCCGAGTCGCGCCAGCTGCTGTGGCGCCTGTTCGTGGCCGGCTTCTGCATGATGCAGGTGATGATGCTGGCGGCGCCGACCTATTTCGAGGCCGGTGCCGCGGTGCCCGCCGACCTGCGCCAGCTGCTCGGCTGGGGCAGCTGGGTGCTGAGCTGGCCGGTGATGCTGTTCAGCAGCCAGCCCTTTCTGCGCGGCGCCTGGCGGTCGCTGCGGCGGCGCCAGTTGGGCATGGACGTGCCGGTGGCGCTGGGCATCCTGGTCACCTTCGCGGTCAGCACCCTGGTGCTGTTCGACCCGCAGGGGCCCTGGGGCGGCGAGCTGTATTTCGACTCGCTGACCATGTTCCTGGCCTTCCTGCTCGCCGGCCGCTGGTTCGAGCTGCGCGCCCGCCACGCGGCTGCCGCCGAGCTGGAGGCGCTGGCGGCCAGCGACACCGGCGCGGTGCGCCGCGAGGCCGCCGACGGCAGCGTTGCCGAACTGCCGCTGGACGCGGTGCGCGCCGGCGACGTGCTGCGCGTCGCGCTGGGCGAGCGCATCCCGGTCGACGGCCTGCTGCTGGACGGGCAGACCGAGGTCGACGAGTCCCTGCTCAGCGGCGAGTCGCGGCCCTTGCCCAAGCAGGCCGGCGACGCGCTGGTCGGTGGCAGCCTGAACCTGGGGCGGCCGATCCGCCTGCGCGCCAGCGCCGCGGCGCACGAGGGCCGGGCGGCGCAGATCGCCTCCTCGCTGCAGGCCGCGCTGACCGAGCGGCCGGCGGCACCGGCGGTGGCCGAGCGCTGGGCGGCGCATTTCCTCGCCGCCGTGCTGCTGCTGGCCCTGGGCGCCGGCCTGTTCTGGGCCTGGTGGGCGCCGCAGCAGGCGCTGGCCGTGGTCTGCGCGGTGCTCATCGTGACCTGCCCCTGCGCCTTTGCGCTGGCGGCGCCGGCGGCGCGCGTGGCCAGCCACCGTGCGCTGGCCCGCCAGGGCCTGCTGCTGCAGCGTCTGGGCGCGCTGGAGGCGCTGGCCGGCGTCGACAGCGTCTGGCTGGACAAGACCGGCACGCTGACGCGACCGCAGGCCGCCGCCCAGCCGCTGCAGCCCGGCGCCGAGGCGCTGCTGCCGGCGGCGGTGGCGCTGGCCAGCTGGTCGCGTCACCCGGTCGCGCAGGCCATCGCCCGGCTCGATGTCGGTGCTGCGCCGCGCTGGCAGGAGGTGCAGGAGCTGCCGGGCCGCGGTTTGCGCGGCGTCGATGCGCAAGGCCGGGCCTGGCTGCTGGTCGGCAGCGACCGGGGCACGGTCTATGGTTTGGAGAGCGAGGCGCCGCAGCTCGGCTTCGAGCTTAGCGAAGCGCCGCTGCCGCAGGCGGCGCGCGTGCTCGCCACGCTGCGCGAGCAGGGCCTGCGCATCGGTCTGCTCTCGGGCGACCGGCCGGAGCGCGTGCAGGCCATCGCCGAGCGCCTGGAGATCGTCGAGGCCGAGGGCGGCTGCAGCCCGGAGCGCAAGCTGGAGCGCCTGCGCGAGGCGCAGGCGGCCGGCCGGCGGGTGCTGATGGTTGGCGACGGCGTCAACGACGCGCCGGTGCTTGCCCAGGCCGATGCGTCGCTGGCGGTGGCCGGCGCGGCGCCGCTGGCCGCACATGCGGCCGACGCGTTGCTGCTGCGTGGCGGCCTGGATGCGCTGCCGCTGCTGCTGCGCCAGGCTCAGCGCACCCGGGCGCTGATGCGCCAGAACCTGATCTGGGCGGCGGCCTACAACGGCCTGGCGGTGCCGCTGGCCCTGGCCGGCCTGATGCCACCCTGGGCCGCCGGCCTGGGTATGGCGCTGAGCTCGGCCCTGGTGGTCGGCAACGCCATGCGCCTGGAGCGTTGAGACATGGAAATCCTTTACCTGCTGGTGCCGATGTCGGTGCTGCTCGCCCTAGGGATCCTGCTGGTATTCGCCTGGGCCCTGCGCGGCGGACAGTTCGAGGACACGGAGCGCGAGGGCGAGCGCATCCTGCTTGACGAAGATCAAAGTCCCGAGGCGGAGCCTATTGAGCGGCCTTGACGGCCATCAAGTCGGATTTCGGCCGCTTTCCGAAGAATGCATGGCATGACAGGAGAATCTCGATGACGGGTTCAGGACGCCCCGCGGCCACACCAGCCGCCTACTTCGACGGGCCGACCAGAGGCTTTGCGATTGCTGCCGTGATCTACGGCGTGATCGGCATGCTGGTCGGCGTCGTCATTGCCGCCCAGCTGGCCTGGCCGGAATTTCTCGGCGGCATCTCGTGGCTGAGCTACGGCCGGTTGCGGCCGCTGCACACCAATGCGGTGATCTTCGCCTTCGGCGGCTGCGTGCTGATGGCGACCAGCTTCCATGTCGTGCAGCGCACCTGCCAGACCACCTTGTTCGGCAAGCCGTTGGCCTGGCTGGTGTTCTGGGGCTGGAACCTGGTGATTTTGCTGGCCGTGGTGACGCTGCCGCTGGGCATCACCAGCGGCAAGGAGTACGCCGAGCTGGAATGGCCGATCGACCTGCTGATCGCGGTCGTCTGGGTGTCCTACGCGATCGTCTTCTTCGGCACCATCGGCACGCGCAAGGTGCGCCATATCTACGTGGCGAACTGGTTCTTCGGCGCCTTCATCATCACCGTCGCGCTGCTGCACATCGTCAACAGCGCGGCGATGCCGGCGAGCTTCTGGAAGAGCTACTCGGCCTACGCCGGCGTGCAGGACGCGATGGTGCAGTGGTGGTACGGCCACAACGCGGTGGGCTTCTTCCTCAC